>FKKE01001264.1_pt1 | contig 41456 bp, 41 predicted proteins | sample 1106331 | NCBI WGS metagenome assembly FKKE01 (sample SAMEA3931202, study PRJEB13176) | freshwater metagenome | biome: Drinking water system; feature: drinking water; material: freshwater | place: China | collected 2013-02-06
GTGTCTCTGTGCCTCTGTGGTTCAATTTAATTGATTTTATGAACCACAGAGGCGCAGAGACACAGAAAAAACGTTCAGGCAATAAGTCATAAACCTCCCTGGAGAGCGGTTAAACCCGAGTCACCTTCCTCCTTTCCTGAATCCTATACTATCGGAGGCGGTAATTTGCGCAGAATAGCCAGAATACTGTTAAGGAACCGCTTCGTTCTGTCGTGATAAGGTATGGATACGTAAGAGGATTTTGTCGTCTACGCGGAGGAAGAGATGCTTTCTGAGGCTTCTTCGTCGAATGGTTTGATTGCTTCTCGAGCCCGGGAGAACATACCGGCTGCGATTACTGATATCGGTTGTGAGCGTGAGATCAATGAAGATCGCTATGCCGTGATCGATTCCCCCGCAGGACGGGCTTGGGTCGTCTGTGATGGCATGGGTGGAACAATCGGTGGGGAACTGGCTGCACAGTTAGCTATCGATGCCGTGCGGCGGGGATTATCCTCACGCGCTTATGAGAGCGCGCAGGAAGCGCTTCGAAGTGCAATTGAGGAAGCAAACCGGGTAATTGTGCTCAGACGGCAAAACCCAGCGTTTAGCGCGATGGGCACTACGGTAGTGGCGGTGCTCATTCAAGGTGATACCGCGGCAATTGCTCATGCAGGAGACTCACGAGCGTATCTCGTGCGTGAGGGCGCCATCCAGCAACTCACCGTCGATCACACCTATGTGCAGGACTTAGTCGATCGGGGTGCCTTGAATGCAGAAGAAGCATTGTGCCACCCGCAAGCGCATGTGCTCACACGTTGCCTTGGCGCTGAGCCACGGCTCGAGCTCGAGCTCCAGGATTATTGGATTTGGAATGTCAGTGGCGAGAACCCCGAGGATAAGCTCGTTCTCTGCAGCGACGGTCTCTACAGTCTCGTGACTGACGAGGAGATGGCAGAGGTCGTAAGCAAGATGTCGCCACAAGAAAGCTGCGTTCATCTGGTAGAGCTCGCGAAAAATCGGGGAGGATATGACAATATTACCCTGGCGATCCTGCCACTCGGGGGACAGTTGCGCGAAGAGAGTCCTGGAGGGAGCGAGCGATCAGTAGTTCGTGCGAGGAAGAAGCGTCAAACGGTGGCAAATCTCCCGACAGTGCTCAACCATCGGGTGCGCTATTTTCTCTTGTTTCTGATGATGGTGTTAGGAATTTCTACGGTAACGTTCCTCTTTCTCTTGCAGGTTATGGAGTAACAGAGACGTGTTTCTGAATGGTAATGACGGTTGTTCAGTGGAGATTGCGTGATGAGTGAGGACAAACGAAAAGACGGAAAAGAGAGTCACTCTGAATCAGATACTGCAGATTCAGATGATCGCGTGAAAGGGAATGCCGCTTCGCGCGCGCGAAACCGAACGGTATTACTCACACCGGACATTACTGGCCAAGTCCGGTCACTCCTCAACCACGAGCAGCGACCGGTGAAGGATCCTCTCGGTGAATTGCTCCCGCCGCTTTCCGGTCCGGGCAGCAATCCGTCGGGTAGCAGCGGTAGTGGAGGCGGAACGAAGGGGATTGACTTCGGTGGTGATCTCTCAACAGATAGTGAAACTCGTCGTAAGGTCGCAGGAGAGAGTGCGCCGAAGCCGGTTGGTGGCAAATCATCTGCGCGCACGGTGTTCCTCCAACGTGACCAGCTCCCACCGTCGTACGTGGTAAACCCAACTCAGGCTGGGGCGGGAGAGGCGGAAAGTCGCCCGACTCCGAGCCCATTCGCAGCGGCTCCAGTTGCTAAGCCTAGCCCCCCCGCGGTGAATGTTCCTCGTCCTCCGGCAAGCAAGATTGTTGGGTTCCTAGTCAGTTTTGACGCAGACGCAAATGGAGACGTATACGAACTCCGTGCAGGTAGGTGGCTGCTCACCTCCCGTCCTACTGACCATGGCGAATGCATTATTGTCGATGACGATACGATCTCTCCGCTTCACGCGATTCTCCGGGTAGCCAAGGAGGGGAAAGTTCAGGTGCTCGATCAGCTCTCTGAGTACGGTACAGGCTATACCCCGGCAGGTTCGAAGACTGAGAAGGAGATTAGTGGATCAATGGCAACGATTAATCACGGTGATACAGTGCGCTTTGGTAAGCGGCACTTTATTCTCTGTCTTGTTCCCCCTCACGGAGTAACAAAAGGGGAAGAATGAGCGATTGTGAACGAGGATCATTTTCTTAATTTACAGCCTGGCACCGTAATCAACGGCCGTTACGAGGTAGTAAAATGTCTCGGAACGGGTAGCATGGGAATGGTCTATGCTTGCCGGCACCGTGAACTTTCGGGCCACCTTGTGGCGATGAAGGTGCTCTTTGCTGAAGTCGCGCGCGACACCGTTGCCGCGGCACGTTTCCGTAATGAAATTGTTGCCTCCTATGGAGTAAGTCACCCGAACGTGGTGCGCGCTTACGAGTACTTTCGTGATGGGGATCTTGTAGCCTTCACGATGGAGTATATCGGAGGTGGGGACCTCGCCGATCGCATCAGCCATGATGAGCCGCTTCCGATTAGCGAGATTGAACGGATGCTCGGCCAAATGTGTTCTGGTGTTCAGGCGATTCATGATGCGGGGATCATTCATCGTGATCTGAAGCCAGAGAACATTCTCATCACGACGGAAGGGGATATTAAGATCACCGATTTTGGTATCGCGCGTCATGTGACAGGTCCAAAACTTACCGAGCATGGTGGCGTGGTCGGGACGATTGACTACGTGAGTCCTGAATACTTGGAGCGAGGGCAGGTCGATGCTCGATCCGACATTTACGCGCTTGGTGTGCTTGCGTTTGAAATGATCACCGGTGAGTCGCCGTTTAAGGGGAATAGTGTAATTGAAACGATGACCATTCGTCTTCGTTCCGATCCTCCTGCTCCGAGCTCACTCCGCCCAGAGTGTCCGCCAAGTCTCGACAAAATTGTGCTGAAAGCGATGCGTCGCGATCCGGACAAGCGTTACCAACGTGCGCTCGAAATGTCATATGATCTGCAAGCAGCGATGGGTGCAAGCGCCTCTCATTTTTCCAGTTCCGGCGCGTTCGCAGCGGTTCGCAATTCTCCTGCTCCCGAGCAAACGTCGTTTGCAGACGGGGGTGCTGAGCGCTCTCAGGTCCTCCCACCACCAAGTTCAACAAGCCGGGAACCACGGCCTGCGCCGATACCTGCGCGGCAGGCAGGGTTCGGCGCGAGTGCGCCACTAGAGACATCGCAAGCAACCGTGTCCTTGAGCGGAGAAGCTATTTCGATGTTGCAACGTCCAACCGATCGACTCTTCGAGGGGAGTGATTTCTACGAGGTTGAACCGCTCGAGAGCGTGCTGAGCAGTAAAACGAGGTACCGAACTGATGGGCTAGTCCCAGAATCTTCGGAAAGCTCAATCCCTAATGTCAGTATCTCGCGGGGGCATCTCTCGCCAGAACGGATGAAGCAGCTTGCGGTTGAGCTCTACCCTGAGCATGAAAGTCGCGCGAAGCGATTTATGATCTATGGCTTGCTCATCTTCCTTGGGTTAGGGCTGGGACTTTTCGCACTTCGCCATTTCGAGCAGGGACCATTCAAGCCAGCTCCAAATTCTGAGTCGAACACGTTGTTTCACGACCAATAATCCCATTATCCTAGTAAAATCCCGTTCGATTGAGTGAAGCGGGCCGCTCTTATCGGCCATTTAGGACAGTACTTTCAGTAGCCTATCCCAATGAGTTCAACTATAAAAAATATGCTATTGATTCGGCGAGGTTAGACCGCGTTTTCCGGAAACACAAACGGCGGGCCTTCATCAAACGTATTGGGAGTTACTGCCGCTGCTGAGCGGCGCACTATTTAACCAAGGTTATCATTTTTCGTGAGACTACTCATTGTAGATAAGAGCGCTGAAGGGCAAGCACTACTTGCTCGGCGCATCGAAGCGTTCAATCGTAGCGACGTTGAAATGCTCGACTTGCGGGTGAAGCTCGTGCTCGACCGCGACTATAGCAATCAACTCCACGACGCAGACGTTCTTTTGCTTGGCTCCGGTTTGGGCGATTCAGCAACTGCGATCGCTCGATCGGCTCTCTCTCAAATGCCGTGGCTTCACGTCGTTATGTTCGTTACCGAGGAAGCGTACTCTGGCGGTGCATTTCGCGCCGCACATGCCGCGGGTGTTCGCAAAGTTCTTCCAGATGGTGCCTCGCCACTCGATTTGCTTCAGGAACTTGTGGCGATCTACGCCGAGTTTCGCCGAGAAGGTCGAACTCGAGAGGGACGGGTGATCTGTGTGACCCATGCGAAAGGTGGCACTGGGGCGACGAGCATTTGCGGGGCGCTTGCCGAGGTCTGTAGCGTTTACCGCAGGCGCACCATGCTCTGGGACCTCGATGTTGAAACTCGTGACCTCTGTCGATCACTGACAGTGAACGGTTCAGAAGCCAAGGTGGTAAGTAGCTGGGTCAATGGTTCCCGGGAGATCTCCCGCGATAGCATCTGCGATGCACTTATTCCGATCAGCCAAGATGTCTCGGTGCTCATGCCCCCGGATAGCATGGCCGAGGCAATGGATCTCGTTTGCCATACTGATGGGATCGCAATCTGCCAACGGATCATTGATCTCGCTCGCGTAATGCACGACGTGATTATCATCGATACAGCTGGGCGCATTGGTCCGGCGACTGGTGCATTGATGCGTGCTGCGGATGAATTGTTGATTGTGATTGATGATACTGTTCTCGGTCTCACGGCGCTCGATCTATTTCTCACCTATGCGAAAACGCTTGTCGTGGGACCGGATCGAATTAGCTTCGTCGTAAACGGATATAGTGGTTCGCTCCTTGCACTCCCACAAATCGAAGCGGAGTTGGAACCAGTGCACAAATTTGGGGAACGCCCCTGGCGATTACCTCCAGTGCCGGTCGACCCGAAAGCATCCCTCTGGCCAGGCAGTGGAAAGACGCTCTACAGCATGGGGCAGAAATCGTGCCGTGCAGCACTGGAAGAGATCGCCGAGGGACTCCAGCTCGTCGTGCGCGACGGTAAGGCTGGAGGCGGGGCCAAGGGAGGGGGAGGCCCAGGTGGCTCGGGTTGGTTTGGTCGCTTAATCGGCCGGGGCGAAGAAGCCGCGAAATCGGCTTAGGCTTAGTGCCCCTTATTCCGTGAACGTGACCGAAAATACGAATACCTATACGTATACGTGGACGTAGACGTCTACGGTATAGCGTTCACGTTCACGTTTAAGTTCACGAGATAAAGCGCGAGCGAAGCCGCGAGCTTCTGCTTAGAAAACACCGAACACTGTGCGGCATAACCTATCAATTTGTGCGAGTTGTGGGACGATATGTTTAGTTCCCATAGGATTTACGCTGATCTGACGAATTTGGCCCAGTTTATGCATAAGAGAGGTAAACGGTAGTATTGCCAGGGTTGTTAAAGACTTAGGCAAATTTCCGTGGTTGCGGCGTGCCTCTTGTGGTTTAATGCGACAATTAAACCGTTTTATTAGCAATTAACAATGTTATCTCTTGGAGGAGATGGCTATGGACGAGATGAAGAAAGAGTTGACCGAAAAGAAAGAGAAGGGTGCCACCATGGTGGAGTATGCCTTGATGGCCGCGCTCATTGCAGTGATTTGTATCGCTGCGGTGACGTTCCTTGGACGCCAAGTCAGTATTGGTTTCAGTCAAATTGGTAGTCAGTTAGGAAACTAACCGGACTTGGTACGGATTTTGCCGTACCAAGCCTGTTAATTGTACATCCCCTTCTTCGTCAAGTTCTCGGAGAAGGGGTTCGATTACTTTAGAAAGAGGGGGTTCTTCGCGCCCCCTCGTATATCGCTTGAGCGAAGTGGTATCATAAGAGCAGTGGTGCCAAGAGTAGTAAGTTTGGCTTGTTGAGGTGGAATGCTCGCAAGCTTTAGGTTTTAACGGAGTTAAGAAAATGGCGACTCGGTTTGGCGGCGCGCGTCCGTCTCGGGTTTCAAACCTTCAGATGCGCTGGCTAGTTGGGTTTTGTTTCTCAATTATCTTTGTACTCATCCTTACGATAGTGCTGCTGTTACAACAGCAACCTTCGCAAACGGCACCGGTTGTTCCCGATGCGTCGTTGCAACTTGCGTCGCCAGAACCATCCGGGATGGTCCCAATACTTGTTGCACTCCAACGAATCGAGAGTGGGACACCACTTAACTTTTCGATGTTTCGTGAAGAGCTGACGGCAGTTGAAGCTGTTCCGCCAGACGCAGTACGGGCCTCTGAGAAGCCAAGCCTCATTGGAACGTATGCGAATCAATTAATACTCCCAAATCTCCCACTTCGGCGAGAGGACGTGACGGATAAACCGCCACTTGGAATTACTGAGAAGATTCCGCCGGGGTACCGCGCGGTAACGATTGAAGTAACACAAGTATCGAGTGTGGAAGGCTTCACCCGACCGGATACCCGTGTCGATGTGCTCTGGACCTTCACCGATCGTGATGGACAGAAGAAGGTAGTCACCATCGTGCGCTTTGCAAAGATTCTCTCCTTCGGAGGTATTACCGGAAACGCGACGCAACAGAATGCCGCTGCCGCTAATGCCAATAATCAAGGGAGAAACACGGTGACTATCCTCGTCACTCAACGTGAATCGCAGATGATCGAGCTCGCACGGAACACCGGGAGTCTTGGAATGGTGCTCGTCGGTGACGGCGAGAACCCAACGCTTGATGAGCCGGCATCAGTCATTCGTCTCACGGACTTAGTGCAAGATGCTCCAGCGCAAGTTGAGGGAGAAGATCCAGTCGACGGACGAATGATTGTTAAAGACGAGCGGACAGGTCAACATGTAGCCTATTGCCTCCGTGGTAAACGGTGGGAAAAGTGCGAATAGAAACTTGAGAGGGGTAGGTCGTGGCGTCGACACCGGAGCGTGATACTCTAGCAGATCTGTTCTCTACTCGTGGTCGCGGCACAAGCGCGGACACGCTTGATGATGGGCGGCTTCCGAGTGCGCCAGCGCCACGTGGCAGTGGTGGCTTTCGTGGCGGAGAAGCACGGACCTCTCGTCACGGTGTAAATTTTACCTCTGGTGGCGGGAAGACAAGTCTTTCACCAATCGCCAATGCCATTCTTCGCGAGGCACGACGTGAGCTCGGGAGTGACGAGTCCTTCCGCGATGGACGTGATATCGGTGAGGATTCTATCGCCAATGCTGTCGACAAAGTTTGCGCACAGCGCGGTCATGTGATTGATGATATTGTCCGTGCCGACATTATCGTTCATCTCAAACGAGACCTCCTCGGGTGGGGCGTGCTTCAACCGCTGATTGACAATCCCGAAGTCACTGACATCCACTGTTACGACCATCAAACCGTTGTACTTCAACGGGGAAAGATGAGCGAGACCACCGGCCTTCACTGGCCAAGTCATGAAGCATATAGCTCGTTTATTGACCGGTTGCTGCTCAGTCTCGGAAAGAGTTTATCGACGCAGCAACACACCGTCGACGCGTCGTTTCCGGACGGCAAACGAATTTGCGCGGTTCATGAGAGCGTTTGCGGCTCACGTGGTCCACTCCTTACCATTCGTGTTCCCCGAGTGCCGGAGACGACCCTTGAAAGCCTCGTTGCTTATCAGGTTGCACCACCGCTCATTGTCAACTATCTCGCCGCACTCGTTCGAACATGCGAACACACATTTATCATCTCTGGTGAGACGGGCACTGGAAAAACGACTCTCATGCGCTGCCTAGGCACGCAGTTTCGAGCCGATGAGTCTATCATTGGAGTCGAGGATACGCCGGAATTGAACTATCAACATCCATATTACCGGAGCCTTGTTTCACGACCGCCAAACACAGAAGGGATCGGTGAGGTCACGCTCCAGGAACATATCAAAACAACGCTTCGTCTCTGTCCCTCTCGCGTAATTCTCGGTGAAATGCGCAGTCCAGAGGCTGCCGAAGCGTTCCTCGAAGCTGCACAAACGGGACATTCAGGTATGTCGACCATCCACGCGCGAAACGCTCGTGAGACCCTCACTCGACTCGAGAGCTTGCTCGGGCGAGCACAACGCGGTGTGAGCATGGAGATTATCCGACAGCAGATCGCGCTTGCGACCGATGTCATTATTTGGATGGTGCGAGAACGAGTTTCAGGTCGTGTGCGTTTGGCAGAGCTTATTGAGGTTGGTCATTTTGTTGAAGGAACGATTCAGATTCGCCCGATGTTCACCTTGGTGGAGCAGGGGGACCACCCAAAGTGGAGAATCGAATCATGGTCCAGCAACTACGAGGATGTTCTTGAAAGAAACGGAATCATTCTCGGAGATGCGCCCCAGTACCTTACCTTCTCCAACGTAACTGCCTCGTAGTTGTAGTACCGATATCAATGCTTTGCGTCTGTTGAGCTCGAGTCTCTAACGGAGATTCGAACGGAGCTGGTAGAACGTCCATGGGAATTAGCGGATTACTCATCATCGTCGGTGCACTTCTCCTGGTGCTCGCTTTACTCTTCCTCTTCCTTACTGTTGGGCCTCCGCCGTTAACGCAGAAAGCTCGCCATCAGAGTGCAGTGAGCGATAGCCTACGATCGCTCGTTGCTGCCCAACGTGAGCAACGTCGTCAGGGCGATGACTCTCGCCGGGAGAACTTAGCACTTGCTGCGGCAGCCGAGAGCAAGGAAGTAAAGAAGCGTCTCAATACATCCGGGCGGATGACGGTTACTCGGAAGCTCCGCTATGCGCGTTGGGCGATTACGGCGCTACAATTTCGAGCGATTCAAATCACCCTGACCTTAATCTGTTTCATCCCGGCGTTTCTCAACTTTGATTTGGTTGTTTGGCTTTTCGTCCTCTTCATTACTCCTTCGTTAGTCACGTCGGCGCTCGACTACTCGGTTGGACGCCGATTTAAAGCTTTTGATCGCGACTATCCGGTCTTCCTTCTCTCGTACGTGAGCTTACTCAAAACAGGTCTCAACACTGTTACCGGGCTTGAGGCTGCGGCTCGTGGCTTGGAGCATGATTCACTCGTTCGGCAAGAGATAGAGCTTCTCCTCGAGCGATTACGCTTGGGGCTCACCGAGGAACAGGCGATTAGTGCTTTCGGGGAAGACATAGCACATCCGGAGATCGAGCTTTTCGTTCAGAGTCTGCTCCTCAATCGGCGCCTTGGTGGAACGCTCTCTTCAACTCTTGAACGACTCGCGCGGCAAGTGAGAAAGCGGCAGCAGTTCCGTGGGGAAGCCGTGGCGGCGGTCGCACTTGAGCGGAACTCGATTTATATGATTGCCGGGATTATGTCGCTGTTACTGATCTATTTAATGGTAACGACACCTGACCTCGTTTTTCCAGCACTTGGGCACCCGATCGGTAAGATCGTGCTTCAGGTTGGTGTCGTCTTAATTATGGTGGGTTTCTACTGGTCAAAGAAGGTCACGAACATAAAAGTGTAGCTGAGCAAGTAGGTGGACAACGGTATTGTAATCATAATCATTCTTGTAAGCATCGCGGCGGTGAGCCTCGTCGTCGGATTCTTTTACTTATTCGTGCTTCGCCCTGGAACGAGTACCCCAGAAATTCGAGATCTGATGGTTTCTGGCCGCAGGCGTGACCAGTTTGGTAATCGTATCGAAGTTGACGTTGACAACATTAAGCGAGAAACCGAGCTTGCGAGTAAGTCAAAGAAGAAGAAGTCACAAGAAGACGTTGCGACAAAGCTCTTTAAAGCTGGCTACTATCGTCCTGAGGATCGTCGAAGGTTTCTCTACTTCCAGATCATTGCACCGGTTATTTCAGTCATCCTCTGCACTACTGCCCTCGGCACGATGGGGAACGCTCTCTTTACTGCCTCCGGACTGATCCTTGGAGCGCTGATCGGATATGCGGCACCGTTCTCCTGGCTCGAGCGACGCCTCCGCGACCGACAGGAAGAGACACTCTACTATCTCCCGTTAGTGATCGAGCAGATTGCCATTGGTGTGAGTAGCTCACTTGATATCGGCCCTTGTATCGCACAAATCGTAGAGATGACAAGGGAGCGTGATTCGCATAATCCCGTCACCGAGATGTTTCTCCATGTTGAAAAGTTAATCATGTCCGGTTTGAACCTCGAGGATGCACTCGTTGAAGTGGGAGAAGCAAATGGCATGTCCGAGATTAAGCATGCATTCATGTTTCTCGCACAGTGCGCGCGCCATGGCGGTGAAATTTCCCGTCAGTTGCAGGAACTCGCGGATGCGGTAATGGTTTCTCGCCAAGTTCAGATCGAAGCTCGAATTAAGAAATTGCCGGTTACGGCAACCTTACCTCTCACCTGCGTCTTTTTCGGTTTCTTTCTCATTGTCGGAGCTGGTATATTCGTCCGACTGGTAACTTCTCTCGGTTCCACGTTGGGAACGGGCTGATGCCCCGATTGCATCAATTGTTGAACTGAAAGGCGCGCCGCTTCACAAAGTGAACCTATGGGAAATCTGAGTGCCTTTGCCGATGCGATTTTAAGAATACTATCTACTGTGGGCGCACGCGGTGCACTCGCTGCGATTGGTGTGACAAGTGTTGTCGCTCTCTTCCTCATTCCTCTTCCTCCCGCATTCCTCGATATTCTCTTAGTAATAAATTTCGTAATCGCGGTGAGCTTGATGCTGAGCTACATCTACTTCGGGCATTCCACGCGCTTCTATCTGTTCCCGACGCTGTTACTTGTGACAACGCTCTACCGCTTGGCACTCAATGTCTCGTCAACGCGCCTCATCCTCCTCTATGGCGACACGGGGATTGATGCGGCTGGTCACGTCATTGAAGCGTTCGGGTCATTTGTTGTTCAAGGCGACTTCCTCGTTGGCGCGATTATTTTCGCGATTATTGCGATTGTTAATTACATTGTTGTCACCCGAGGGTCTGCTCGTGTGGCTGAAGTAGCTGCTCGGTTCATGCTTGATGCGATGCCTGGGAAGCAGCTCGCCATCGATTCTGAACTTCGCATGGGGCAGATCACGCAGGATGAGGCGACGCGTCGACGCACGCAACTCACCCAGGAATCGCAGTTCTATGGTGCGATGGATGGGGCGATGAAATTCGTACAGGGCGATGCGATTGCGGGAGTGGTTATCGTCTTAGTGAATGCTGTTGGAGGCGTTGCTATCGGGACGATTTCGCGTGGAATGGAGCTTCAAGAGGCCGTGCGCACTTTCGGGATACTCACCATTGGCGAGGGTCTTGTAAACATTCTCCCAGCGCTCTTCATTTCTGTATGTTCGGGTCTTGTTGTCACTCGAATTGTTGATGGCGGCGCACAGGCACCAAGCACGGAGCGAACGCTTCGGGAGCAGGCGTATCCTCAGGTGCTTGTGATTGTTGCTCTCCTCCTCTTTCTCCTTGGGCTCATACCAGCGTTTCCCAAACTACCGTTCTTTGGAATTGGGTTAGTGTTATTACTGGGTGGAGTGGCGCTCAAGAAGAAAAGCGCGGGATCACGCTCACTCGGTACGAGAGGTGAGGTGCTGATGGCATATCCGAATGAAGCGTTCCTCCTCCCGCATCCAGAAACTGTGCGCGGGAAGATATCACCGCAGCTCGAACTGCTGAAGCTAGAACTCGATTCGAAGCTGCTCGCGCCCTACTTCGAGCGTAGTCAAGCGGCTGCTTCACGAGCCTTTACCACCGAATTCGGCAAACTTCAGCAACGCCTCATTCGTGAGCGTGGAGTTCCATTACCGCAAGTTGTCCTCGCGCTGAACGAAGATCTTGAACGGGGAGAGTATCGAGTGAGCGTGCGCGAGCAGATTATCCGCCGCGGTACCATGAAGATCGACGATGTGCTCGTCAGTGCGAGTTTGTCGTTCCTCAAGATTCTTGGCTTTAAGAACCTACGAGCGGTTTTGCATCCTGTCGACTACACTCAGGCGTACTGGGTGGCACAGAGCGAGCTTGCTGCAGTAAGCGCGGTTCAGCATCTTGGAGCTGAGGTCATCTCTCCCGAACACTTCCTTGCGCTCGACACGATTGGCGCCGCGCTCGAGGTCATTGATGAGCTTGTTGGATTGAGTGAAGTCCGTGGCTGGATCGAAGAGGTGAAGCGGGAACATCCGCTTCTCGTTGAAGAGGTCTTTGGTCGGGAACGGGTGCTCCACTTCGCAGAATTCTCGGACCTCGTGCGACAGCTTATTCGCGAGCAGGTGAATGTCCGGGATTTGAAACTTATTCTCGAAGCGGCGAGCGAGTACTCTTCGCGAAATCCTGCGACCGGAGACCGACTCGAGTGGTTGGACGGACTCCATGAGTATGTCCGTCGCTATCTCTCGCGGATGATTATTGCAGATTCGCTCCATCCCAGCGGACAGTTGCGGGCGTTTACTTTGTCGCCGGTTGTTGAGGAAGAGTTTCGCTCGGCGATCGCAAGTTGGGATCGGGCTCGACGTCTCCCACCGCTAGCGCCTGACATGCAGAGTGCACTGCGGGACGCCGCTTGGAGGTTGTTTACCCCCGTCCTGGAACGAGGTGCCGTGCCGGTAGTGCTCCTTTGCTCAACCGACGTACGGCGTGCAGTCCATGATTTTCTTGACCAACATCTCGGAGGCCTTCGTTGGTTACGGACGATGAGTTATGAGGAATTAACGGCGAGCTTTAGTCCCGAAACGGTTGGCGTGCTTTCCGTATAGGAGCAAGTGGCAAGATGGCGAATGGTACACACGACGCAGGTCCAGAGCAGAGTGGCTCGGCGGAGGACCGCTCGCAGCCATCGCAGCGACTCGATACGATTTATAAAGTACTTGACCATTGTTATGCGACGCGTACATCTGATGCGTACCGCGCTTTCGAGCTCGATTCCAATCGAGCGGTGCTCCTCTGGCGTCTTCGCTATCCGATTGAATTACATTCCGATTCTCAGCAACGATTCCTTCGCCGAATGGAACGGATTCAAGGACTGTCAGCACCAGTTGCTTCCGTCCAGTCATATGGCGTCGATCGCGATGGCATTGCCTATCTTGCCACCGACTTCACGCAAGGGAAGCCCCTCTTTGAATCACGCGGGGATGTTAATGAGCTCGCCCGGTTATTCCTGAGCGCCCTCCGGGCAGTGAGTTGTTTTCATCGTGCGGATCTCATTTTCGGAGATATTTGTGCGGCTTCGTTTACGATGGATGGAGATGGTGATGTAACACTCCAAGGGCTCCTTGGCGCTTTTGAAATCGATGCGAAGAATACTGCGTTACTGCCCTCGGGAGAGACGCTCCACTTTGTATCACCCGAACAGCGATCTGGCTCAGCGGTTCTCCCGGCGACTGACGTTTATGCGCTCGGGGTATTCGGCTACCGTCTTTTCACCGGGAGATATCCCTATGGGAGCAAGCTTCCTCCCGTTGGCGCAAACGAGGATGAACACATTGTCCCAGCGCCCACTTCGCTTCGCAGCGAACTCCCGATGTGGGTGGATGATATCCTCGGCAAGTGTTTAGTGCCTCAGTCAGAGTTTCGCTTTGCCGATGCAACATCGCTTGCCGATGAGTTTCAGTACGCACTTACCAATGGCTCGGCCCGAGTCACTGGCGGACGTTGGTCAAATCGCACACTGATTGTTAAGCCTGATACTTTACGCAAGGTACGAAAAGGTGAGGGGAGTACCGAGATTGTCACGGTACAGGAAGAACCGAGCGTCATTGCTCCCGAGGGACGTGAGCCTCGAGCTCAGTCGTCTCGGGCACCTTTTGTAATTTTCGTTGCGCTTGTAACAGTGATCGGTTTGCTTGGAGCGGTAGCGATTTTTCTTTTTGTCGGGGGCAATCAGAGTAGTCGTGGAAGTTTTGAAGAGGAACTCTCCGTACATGAGGAAGTGGCGCCGGGACATCTCCGGTCGCCAATGGAACTCATCGTATCGACGAAAGCACCACTCGAGAAACGACGTGAGGCGTTGGCGCTTATTGCGGCGAGCGATGATCCGGTTGCTTATGCAGTTCTTGTTTCCACGGTAAAACGCGCCCCGATAGCCGAATTGCGACTTGCGGCGGAAGATGCGATTATTGAACGAATCCGGCGCCAAGGTTTAGAGCGAAGCGCAAAGGTCGTCGGAGATTGGTTACGGGCGATGCGCAATGCTCAGCGCGACCCAACCGCATCGCCCGCCTACATGCCGCTCCTGAACGCGTGTAATACCGCACTCCCCATCGATCGGCGAAGATTCTCGCTTAATCAGGCGTATGCTGTTGATGCGAATGCCTCGCTACAGCTTGCCGCTGCACTTTCTTTCGACGACAAGGAATCCGGCAACTTCCTCCCCGTTCTTCGTCAGCTGCTTGCGGCTCAATTAGGCCGCGAGGATTTAGAGGGGAAGAATATCGGTGCCCTCGTTCTTGCGCATCCAACGCTCTCCCAGGTTTTTTCGGAGGAGAGCAAGACAGCAATCAGTGAATTCTCCAACGAAGACCTCGCCTGGGTATTGGTGCAACTTGCAAGCAGTAATAGTAGGGGCCTGACATTTGTCGCCCGAGAAGCGCTCAATCGAAATGTTGTTCCCCCATTTCAGGCAGTGTTCCTCAAGGTGATGGTAGAGAACGATCCTCAAATGTTGCCCTATGATGTTCGTACTGCTCTCGTCCGGGGAGCACGGGGAGAGTTTTCGATTAGCGATGTTATTGCGCTCGGACGCTGGCTCAATCTCAGCGCAGAACCTGCATTGCTTGCCGTTTGTGCACTCGCAAATGACGATGACGTCGGCTATGCCGCTTTTGATACGCTCTCTGCTCGCACCTTAGAGAATGAGTTGGTTACTACTTTTCTTGACCCCATTAAGGCGAAATTCTGGGCACAGCGAAAAAAGTTTATTAAACCCATCGGAATTATCGGCCACAGTGAAATTGCTACCTTAGAACAGGTTCAATTCGCGTTCGATGTGCTAATTCCCTATGTAGGCGTTGAACATATCTTTCGTCTTCTCTCCACTTCCAAGGACGAACAGCTCGTATTAACGATCTTAGATCGGTTTTCGAAAGTAATACCCAGTGAAAACCTTGTTGAGCTCCTTTCTCATCCAAGTAAGAAGGTGCGATCAGTTGCTGTTCAAGCACTGGAGGGGAGCAATGAACTGAGCGTTCTACAAAGTATCCTTCAAGCATATAACAAGGAGAAGGATGAGGAGGTGCGCGCGCTCTACCGTAAGCTGCACTGGGTAACAGCAGAGCGAGAGAACGCGCCATAACGCGGAACCAACCTCACTCGTTCACAGTTCAAGGCATGTTTGTACTCGAAATCAATTTTCACGACGGGGTGAGTCCGCCCGAGGTCGTCCTTGTGCGTCGTCCACAGGCGATCGTTGGTACGAGTGACTTTGCTCACGTTGTAATTGACGGGGCCGCAAGTAGTTTCTACGAATTACGAGTTGGCCGCGGACTCGGGCGTGAATTTCGCTGCCAACCGATCTCACGCGTTGACCAGAATCAACCACTCCCAGCATTCCTCGATGGCGTCTACTACGGCGAGGTAGAACTGGACCTCGGCGAGGTTACGACGCACATTACTACGGTCGATCTCGACCTGCAGATTTTACCGACTGAATCGCCTGATCGTGCAGGTCTCAGAATTCTTCGGCGTGCGCTCACTTCTCCTTCGCCGCTTTTCCCAGCGGTGGCAGTGCTTGGTTCGATCCCACTCTTTACGTCGTTTCCAGCTGATCAAGCGCTCCTCGTCGGTCGCTCGCGCAAGTGTGGTTTACGGCTCGATTCATCTGAGATCTCCGCTGAACACGCACGAATTGGTTTCAGTGATGGTCAGTTTTGGGTTGAGGATCTCGGAAGTACCAACGGCACCTTTGTGAAAGGTGAGCGTGTCGCTGGGAGACGTCAACTCGAGGCTGACGAAACAATCGTGCTCGGTACTGAGTTTGTGCTTGCTGGAGTACGGAATCAACAAGATGTGGCGCTGCTCAATCAGCGGTCTGTATCACAGTCTCGACCAATGCTCACGAAACAGCGCTATCCTTGTCTCATTGCGCAGTCGGATGTCGTGCGACCGGGACGCTTCGTTCTGGTTGAGGGCGTTCGAGTGGGATTCGGGAGAGACCCAGCGAATGATATTTGGATTGGTGCTGCGCATGTATCGCGTAATCACGGCGAGGTGATGCTCAATCATGCGCGTAAACTCGAAATTCTTGATTCAAGTAGTAACGGGATTACGGTAAATGGTCGGCCGATCCCCCGTGGAGTCCCGGTGTCTTTTGAGCGAGGACTCGTTACTCTAGACCTGGGGATGGGGATTCGGCTTGCGGTATGCTACGCTGAAGAAGACGAAACTACGGCTCAGTCAAATAGAGAGTTGGAGCAGATCCACGCTCCGACATCGGGTGACGATCTCCTGGTATCAGGAGACCCAAGCGTGGCCGTAAAATTGCCCGCGGCTGAGGGCGGCACAAGCGGTTTTCAGCTAGTCCAAGGGGATTCTCCTTCGCGAGAGCGAGAGCGTTTCCCCTGGGCAGAACCCTCGCTTGCCCAAAGTGAACTCCGAGAGTTGTCGAGTCGTGAAACAACCGGAGGAGTATTTGAACGGTTGGCACAACGTCAGCGAGGAGGTGCGCACGCTTCCGAGCCCCATGTCTCTCAGACGTTGGTGATGAATGCGCAGCCTGAGGAGCCGTTACCTCCCTCCGGCGAGCCGAGCCAACGTTCAATGGGACGCTTCAGTCAAGTGGTAGTGGTGATCTGCTTGGGGCTTCTATTGATGATCATTGGTTGGGCGATATATATGTTGCTTGACAGTAGTAAGTTGTTGCTTTTGTAAGAGCGAGTCTTTAGCAGTCTGATTTTGGACACGCTCTAAGGATGAGAGAAGGGGGTTATGACAACAGAAGAAACAGAATTAACGTTTATTCGATGCCCAGGGTGCCGGAGCCTTGTGCCCGCGGTAGCAACGAGGTGTCGAATGTGTGGCGAGCTGCTCGAGAGTCGAGCAGACAAGCAAGAGAAGCAAGAGCCAACGTCGCGAGGAGCGGCAGAGTCTGAAGCGCCGCACGGGCGTGAAACAGCGAGTGAAGATCACGAGGCTCTCGATCAGCCTGATCCCTTAGGTCGACGCTCGCGGGTTCGACAGAAAACCATGTCCGTTTCGGAGCACGATGTGTCGGCGGTAAAGGAGACATTAGGCCCACGACATGACTCCCCCTTTGAGCGGCCGACGCATTCCCAGGCACCGTCGCCATCACAGCCGCGCTCGGCAGTCGATGTGCGTTCGGATACTGGCAAGATTGAGCAACGAGCTGAGAGCGGTTCCCATTTTCGCATTGGTGGCAAGTCGCATGACGTTGTAGCCGATCGGCCGGCGACCCGTGAAGCGTTCAGTTCGCCGGTGGAGCCGCCTTCGACTCGCGAGCGGGAGGCTCCTCTTCCACCGTCGGGTGACTCATCTGCGGCAATACCGGCACGTTTTTCTGACCGACCTGCAATAGAGTCGCCTCGCCCGATCTCAAGCGATCCGAATCGAACTGGGTTCGGCCAAGCTCGTGACGAGCAGGGCGGTGAGCTTCGACCGAAGAAGCGACGGCGTCGGAGGAAACGCAAACGTGGAGCGGAAGGAATGGCGCCGACATTTGAGCAGCAATCGATTGAACCAAAACCATTTGAGTCGAAACCCCTGGAGCAGCGGATGTTTGGCGAGAAGCGAGCTGACTTTAATACGGGCGGAAATCGAGAGAGAGAATTGAGGAGGGAAGAGAACATGCTTGACACGACGCGGGATTTTGCCCGAGAGACTCACAGTGAACCAACTGATCGTAGCAATTCGGTTCGGGTAAAGCCGTTAACCAAGCCGAGTGTCCCGGAAGAGGGCGGATTGATGGGTTGGTTTGTGAACTATCGGGACGGTGGAAGTGGATCCGCGATTGAGATCAGAAGTGGCCGCTATTTTATCGGTAGGGAGTCGGTAAAGAAGTCGGACTTGGTCGTCCACGATGAGAGTGTCTCCACTCCGCACTGTCTTGTGAGCGCAAGCCCATCGAAGGGTTTAAAGGTCCAGGACCTGATGAGTGAACGGGGAACGTTTGTCCGCCGGCGAAATCAGGATAGCTTCTTCCAGTATACGGATCCGGTGACCCTCCATCATGGTGATTGGTTACGCTTCGGTGATTATGAGGTATTAATCGTGCTCATCTCGCTCGGGGAAGGCTAATCCTATTGAACTTCGCGAAACTACGGTTATCTGCGCATGAGGCCCACTGGAACGGACCGGTGGGGCGGCTTGCGAAGTCGATTTGGGTTGTCGGCACGACGATCATCCTCCTCGGCATGCTCGGATGCCGCGAGCGCGAGCTACTCAGTGACTTAGAACAAGACCAGGCGATGCGGGGCATCGTGCTCCTCCAGCGCACAGGTATCACCGCAGAGCGCGAACTCCAGTCGAGTGGCCGAACACGAAAGTATCGGCTACTCGTCAATGAGAATGATTATCCTCGGGCACTCCGTGTACTCCACCAATTTGGTTTTCCGAGTGCTGCGGCGGGCGAACTCGACGACCTCGTGAAACCTCGTGGGTTTGTCCCGGTTGCTCCCGAGCTCGCGCGTATTCGGGCGAACTACGCGCTTGCGGTTCAGCTCGAGCGCTTGCTCACCACGCTTCCTGGAGTGCTTGATGCTCGGGTAGTGGTTCAAGCAGATGAAGACGACGGCGAACTTACCGATGCGAGCGGATCGCGTGCGTCGGTAGTGCTTCGCTATGCGAGCGAAGGGAGCACCGCGCTTGAAGTTTCCCGCATTCAGGAAATGGTTGCTAGTGCCGTGCCAGGCTTACAGGCAGAAAGAGTCACCGTGCAGGTTGCGCAAATTGCGCTCTCAGCGCTCATGCCACCAACCGGAATTGATACGTCGGGGGAGAACAAACCCGTGCCACTCACTCAGGTATCGAGATTCCCGTTTCATTTCCGAGTGCCAGAAACTGAGCGCACTGCGGTACTTCGCCAGCTAGCGGTATCAATTCTGAGCGGAGTGGTGCTCGCTGGAGTGGTCGGGTACTTTGTTGGCTGGCAGAGAGGGCAACATGGGTTAAAGCGTCGTCAGCCTGGGTTGCCAACGAAATCCCAGGCTGAGCATTTTCTCCCGGATGCAAACCAACCGTCGACGACCGACGCAACGCAGGGTGATCTGCCAAAAAGAATTCGAGGATAAGTGAGGCTCTTCTATGCCCGACGTTTCGAAGTATCGCGTACTAACGACGAGAGAGCAGGCGATTGTTGCAGTCGCCGTTCTACTCGATGGGAGCGATAGTGTTGACTATGTCACGAGCGACCGTGACCGGGGAAACGCCCTCTCTCGCGCGGCACGAGATCTCTGTCAACTTGCGCCGGACTTACGGATGCCGTTGGTCGGGACGTTACTCCGAGCAGCGTTGAAAGACCTCGAACAGTGATGAGAAAACTGATACGGGGTGAGTCGTGGCAGAAAAGAAGTTAGCATCGCTGCTTCGCGCTCGCCAAGCGGCAGAGCATGAGGCCGTGCGAAGCGGTGCGAAAGTGGCTGACGTGGTAGCTTCGAGGCAAGAGCGTCTTCGTCAAACTCGTGAACGGTATGAACGGCTGTTAAAGGTTTGGGCTGAGCAGGAGGGCGGGGAGCGGTTGAAAGCGCTACAGCAGGGAGATGCCCAGCGGGTGCACGCGATGAGCAACTATGCCCGCAGGTTGCAACGGGAGTTGTCCCAAGTTCAAGCACAGATCTCGGAGCAGGAGCGGGAATTAGAGAGTGCTGTGGTTCGACTACGCATGGCCGAGGAAGATATTGGCCTTGCTGCAATTGAACGAAAGAAGATTGAAGCACTCATTGCGGAACAGGAACATCGGGAGAGCACCGCAAATGCACTCGTCGACGAACTACTCACGGAGGAGTTGAGCCGCGTGCAAGGAAAAGGTGGAGGGAAGGAATAAGTGGTGCGAAGTACTGCAAGCGAGACTGAAACATCCCTGGTGATCTGGGATCCCGTAACACAACTCAAATCAGTTCGTGGGAATGAGGTCCGATACAGTTTGGGATTGTTGCGCGGAAACCCGAACACATGGTTCCCCAGCTTAGCGAATCATTGGCTCCCGCTCTTTCACGCGATTGGCATTGACGTTCGCCTCGTGGCTATTGAACGTGAGTTGGATTTCCCAGAGGCACTCAGTCGCATTAGCCCCTTCGAAGTTGACGGCGAAATCTCGGTTATCGGCTGTGATGAGCCATCGCTCCGCGCAATTGTTGACGCAGTATCTCCTGGCTGTACTGGTCTTGCGGCTGATGTCCTCTTTGAGTACCTCGAGCGGCGCCTGCTTACATCGCTCTCGAAGAGTTGGGCAGGGCGTGAACCGTTGCACTGTTACTATATTTCGACAGAACCGGCAGATTCCGCTGAAATTGTTGCAAGCTTCTGCCTCGTTCTTGAGATTGGCGGGGAGAGTAATCGAGTTTGGCTCGGTGTTGGACCGCGACTCGCTGAGCGCCTTGATCAATTCTCAAGAGTGTTACTCAACGAGTCTCATCCCCATCGTGAACGGGTTTCGAGTAGCGAATCGACGCACGAGAGAGTAGCTGTAGAAGTAACAACGCTTGCCGTTCCTCCAGCACTGCTCATTGATTATCTCCGCCCTGGCACTACGATCGATCTCCAAACACCGGCTGGGAGCGGTGTGTTGCTTCGAATCGGCAGCTTTCCCTGGGCACAAGGGGAGCTGCGCTATTTTAATGGGAAATATGCAGTAGAGATCGCAAGTCTTGATGTCCCTCATGAGGAAATTCATCCCGGAACAACACGGGTATCGGTCGAAATCGCGGAAGCAGAACTTGATCCGCTTGCCCGCTTAGAACATTCACAGGTTGGCGCAATTGTGCTTACAAAAACCTCCATCGGCGAGACTTGTAGCGTCGTGATTAGTGGTGAGCACGTCGCAAGCGGTGTGCTTGCGATAGCTGAAGGACGGTTGGTGCTTAATATCTTGCCGAAATAGGGCGAATACGTCATGGCTTAGGTCATGGCCGACCTAGCGCTCATAGATTCTCTTGCCGCCGTCTCGCCGATCATTTTTAGTTCGACGGCAGTGCTACTCGTCATTGGTCTTTTTGCCATCACACTTAGCAGCTACGTGAAAATTGCAACCGTGCTCGGTGTCGTTCGCGTAGGAATGGGGATCGGAAGCTTTCCGGGTATTTTCATCACGGGCAGTCTCGCCTTCTTCCTTTCGCTCTTTATCATGTTCCCGACGCTTGAGGCCTCGATTAATGCTGCCCATCAGGTGGTGAAGCGAGAGTCACTTCCTCCTGAGCAGGTTCGCGTGAAGGCGTTTGTTGCAGGAGCAAGGGTCTGGGGGAAATTTCTCCACACTCATGCTGAGCCGGAGGAGCGTGTTCGTTTTGAGCAGCTCGCTCGCAAATTGAAATTTCAAGACGCTCAGGCTGAAAACATCCCAGGAGAAACTGACAGTGAGAGTTTTCAGGTCCTGGCCCCTGCGTTCATCGTGTCGGAATTAAAAGAGGCGTTTGCAACAGGGCTTCACATTTTTCTACCGTTTCTCGTGGTGGAGCTCATTGTTGCTAACTTGTTAGTTGCCGTGGGACTCATCCAGCTCAATCCAACATTAGTTTCGTTTCCCTTTAAGCTCCTCCTCTTTGTGATGGCTGATGGCTGGACGCTTATCACCGGAAATCTCGTGCTCTCGTATACTTAAGGAATCCGTCCGCGTATGGAACAATCGATCACACAAGCATTTGCTCTCGTCTGGCAGATTCTCACTCCGATTGTAATCGCGACCCTTGTTGTTGGCCTCGTCGTAGGCCTGGTCCAGGTTGTCACACAGATTCAAGATCAAGGAATTGCCTACGTTTTGAAATTAGTCAGCATTGGGTGTGTGGTTTACTTACTCATTGGGTTTATCAGCGGTGAAGTTCTTGATTTTACGCGGAGTGTTTGGGGTGATCTTCGATATTTTCGGTAGCGACGCAGGAGTTTCGTTCCTCTGCCGTCTCCTCGGACTCTTTCTCGCCTTTGGCCTGTTGCCCTGGCCGCTTGTATCGTTCGCTGCACGGCTTTCCTTTGTCGTCGGGCTGGGATTCGTGTTGTTCCCAGGTTCTTCTCACGACGCAGTGCTGTCGCCACTCCGTCTTACTGGAGGAGAACTGTTTACTCAGTTTGTGCTCGGCATCGTGATCGGTGTGACACTTGGGGTTTCGTTATACGGGGGAATGTGCGCTTCACGGTGGCTTGCCGTGTTGCTCCTCGGGGCAGAAGGAGGGCGAAATTTATCGATGGAAGCTTCATCCGGTGCTCTCGGCGTAACGACCAATGCGTTCCTCCTCTTGTTTATTACAGGGATATTCTCCGTATCGAGAATTCAAGACGCGTTTGTCTTTGTCGCCCGTTGGTTCCGAGATTTCCAATTTTCGCAAACTCCGATGTTTACCGAGCAGTTGCCTCAATTTGCAATAGTTGTCGGTAGCTGTGCCTTAACTGCAGGAGTATTACTCACCCTTCCAGCGATCGTGATTTCCCTGTCGTTAATACTCATTTTTACTGTCGCGAGCCGCTTCCTCGAAGGGTTCGTGACTACCGAGTTGGTCTTCGCCACACGACTGCCCACATTAGTGCTCTTCCTCTCGTTCACACTCTACGCGCTCTCGTCAGGACTAGCGGGTCATTTCACCGAATCAACCTCACAGCGTGTTTACGAACAGATCTATAAAACATTGCTCCCCCAAGTCGTGAAATGAACTATGTCAGAAACTGAGACCTCACTATTACCCGCAAGTGCGAATTTTCTAAAATCTCTTTCACAGTCCCTGCCACAGCCATCGTCTTTGTCCTGGCCGTTAGCACGTTCGTCGATAGTCAGAAACTTTTGCTTCCATAATACGATCATACTATCAGGAGGCCGTATGGTTGCCGAAAGAGAAAAGTGACTAACGACTCCTGACCAGGACAATGACAATGACAATGGCTGTGGCTGTGGCAGAGACTGCGAAACAGATTCCGGAAAATTGATACTTATGGGTAATAGTGAGAACTGAGAGTAAGAGTTTCCCGCCCTCTGAACTAAAGCTAAAAAAATTACGTGGAGCAGGCATATTCCCGTACAGTAAGGACTTTGTTACCGGCGTGCTGTTTCTCGGGATTCTCGCCGTTTTCTCGATTTTCGTAACGCGGAGCCGTCCAACCGCCGATGCTCCATCAGCGGTTATCGGCGAAAGCCAGTTATATTTCTCGAACCACGCTGCAGCTTCGGCAGATTCTTTAACCAACTTTCCTGCAACCCTGATCTATTATTGCGCGATCGTGCTCCTCCCGATTTTTTTAGCGCTCGTCATTGGAGAAGGTGTACAATCACGCTTCTTTAGCCATCTCCGCTCGTACTCTTTTGGTGGGAACCGATTGTTTCTTGTGCCAGAGAATGTTTCCCGAGCCTGGCTCCGGTTTCGTCGTGGGATGTTGGAAACGCTAACAATTCTCCTCTTCTGCTTCTGTCTTTTGGTTTTTGTTTCACAGTCGAGTTGGGTCGGTGCACTTGCCGGAGATTCATTGGATCCTCGAGGTGAACCTGGCAATGCAATTGCTCAACCTTTTTTCGCTCACGGAGAAAAACGTGAACGCCTCCATTCCTTGTTTCAATTTACGCAGCGGGCGAAGCAGCAGCTCCTTGTTACCTTGATCCAACCAGAGATTTCATCCGCTTACTATTTCCTCGTCTCGATTCTCGGATTTGTGATAGTGTACTCTTTTATTCAAGGATGTTTAGGCCGGGTCTTCGTTGTACTTCGATTCATGCGTGATCATTCGATGACGCGGGAGGAGGTGGAAGCGGAGCTGAGAGAAACCGAGCTTTCACCGGAAGCAAAGCGCTCAGTCGCGGATGTTCGGGATGAGCTTCCGCAAATTGGTGACGATTGATGACAACAGATGAGAAGGAGAAGGATTTCTCAAGCAATGAACCGTCGCGCGACCGGGGTGAAGCCCAGCGAGTTTCTCTTCGTGGTGGAAGACAGTCACTTACTCCCCAAACTGCAAAACCAGTGACTGCGGTAGAGGAGCATCAACCCGCCGTTCCATCGGCGCAGGGTCGAAAACCTTTTGGCGCATTTGAGGAAGCGAGTAAGTTCCCCGTCGCGATGCAACTAGCAACACAGCGAGTTTCTCAATCGGGGAATGTGCTCGTATCTGAGCGGCTCGCGATGATGCCCCTCACCCTGCTCCTCCCTCGACTCGGTGAATTGAGATTGCTCCCTAAATTTCGACCGTTTATCGTTCGCCGTCACGAAAGCCTCGCGGCCGAGAAAGCTTCACTCGGAGAGGAGGTGAGTAAGGAGATGCTTGGTGAGGAGGGGATGCTCGCACAGGTAATGCAATGGCTCACCATGGGCGAGGGCGAGCTCGATGTCGGGGAATTTGAAGAATCAAAAGCAGCTGAAGAACCCGTCTATTCGGCAGAGGTTTTCGAGGCGATCTTTGCTCTTGCGACGATGTATTTTGAAATGGGGTACTTCCTCCCGGCAGAGCGGATCTTTGCTGGATTGGTCGCAATTGATTCCAGTTGGAGCCCTGCTCGGCTCGGACTCGGCGTGGTGAAGCTCGAGCGTGGTTTGTTCGAAGAGTCACTGAATCACTTTCGTGCCGTCATTCAAACAACGGAATATCCCCTTCAGGCGAAGCTAGGGCTTGTCGCTGGCTTCACGGCACTTGGAGAGATTCCTAGGGCAAAATCGATTTTGATTTCAGTTGCTACCGAACTCGAACGAACACTTGGCGAGAATGCTGAATTACGTGCGCTGTGGGAGGTATTTGCAATTCGTTGTGATACGCCGATGTGAGGAAAGAGGCTTTATCCCGTGAACGTGAACGTGACCGTAAATGTCCCGTCTACGTATACGTATACGTAGACGTAGACGATCACGTACGGATTACGGTCACGGGCACGTTCATGTTCACGTCTACGTCCACGGTAAGGAAGCTTCAGGAGTTAACTTCGCTATTCCTTCGACCCATCCGGTCGCGGTGGCTTTGGTGCACCACCCTCTGCCGCTTTCTCTTCTTCCTCATCGGTGATACTCGCGTCGACCGTGATTCGAACGGCGCCTTCGAGAGTTCGACGTTGGGATTCTGGAAGTCCATTGGGGCCAAACATTCGGTCAGCCTCTTCATGGATTAAGCGAAAGAGATGCTCTCGTTCCGCTGATGTCATTGGCCTGGTCGGGCGACGCACGCGTGAAGCTGGAGCACGCTGACCTATGCTCCCTACCGCACCAACATCTGGCGCTTCAGTGGGACGTACGGCGCTTCCGCTCTCAACCGGACGCGGTTTGACGGGACCTGGCGTTTTTGATGTTTCGACTTTCTTCACCATATGTCGAGCCCCTTACGATAATTAACCGTCCCTCCCATTTCAGCAATAGCCTGCGACGACCATACCGATGAGGAATGGGGCGTTCGCGAGGAGGAGAGCTACTGCAAACGGATTCCCCGCAAGCATTCGAGAGAACGGTGCCGTAGTATTTCCTCGCTTCAGTTTTTGTGCCATCTGACGTAAACCTGGACGAATCTTCAGCGCTTTCGTTTCGTTCCGGTTCGGATTGCTCAGTTTTTCGTTCACGTGTTCGAGGAGAGCCTTGTGTTCTCGAACGATGTTGAGTTCATCGATTCCCCATTCTTCCGCCAAATTTCTCATCGATTTCCCTTGCCAATAGATCGCCCAGAGGATCTCCTGATGTACACTCTCGAGCGAGGCGATGAGCTCGATCAGTCGCTTGAAATCGATCGCTGCCTCGGCGCTATGTGAACCGAAGCCCTGCAGCGCTGCGATGACACTTGCGCTGGTTAACATCTGACGAATTGAACGGCGCATACCATCCTCGTCTCCCGTTCCTTCTTCGGCAACCGGTAGGAGACCTTCGCGTAGTTCTGGAAAAACGTGGAACAAGCTGTAAGAAATCTCTCGAGCAGCGACTTCGGATTCCGTTGAAGCACCAACACCGCGTTGCCAACTCTTCGATTTTCTTGCTTCCTCTGTAGCTGCTTCGTGAATTCGACGCCGGGCATAGGCTCGAAATGGAACTCCCATGTTGGGATCAAACCGCCTCGCACAGAAAATGAGCGCTTCGTACGCACCCCCATCTAAACCATCGAGCTGCCAATCAAGGTTCCAGGCTTTCGCTACCGAACGCGCGATGGCCGAGCTCCAGCCGAGATTTTCGTTAACAATCGTGCGGACGAGGTCCTCACTACCGGCCGAATGGCCAGCGTATGACGTTGTCGCCTTTGCTTTCGCAGGGGGGTTCATTGGTAGTCCTATCCCATTTTTGATGAACTCCCGTTCATCTAGGAATGACTAAATTATAGGCGCTCAGGCGTTTTTCGGGTAATAAGGCAGCCATTTTTCCTTCCATAATAAGCTAGTAATTTCAATAAGATAATTACTTTCTGAAGCGATTCTACGAGTTTCTCTGACTAGAGGGAGTTGGTGCTTATGGTCCTTATTAGCCCGTAAAACGCACCCATTTGGTGGTTTTCAGGGAGCAACAGAGAGAAGGGGAGCTTATTATGTTTCGGGGAAGTGCGGCGAGAGTTGCGGACGAGAACTTCGAAGGCGCCGTAGATGTGGAATTTCACGGAGCAGCCACCGAGTCCGACGAAGGTGAGCTCAGCGCCGAAGAGATTCAAAGCCTTATTCTCAATCATCGTGAAAACGGACGAAAGCTTGCAAGAAGCTTTCTCCGACGCTGGCGAGCGCGCCTATCACTCGAGGAGGTCGACAGCATCGTTGACCTCACTCTGTGTGAAGCAGCAAAGCGTTACCGCCCACAACGTGGCGCAAGTTTCATGACGTTCGTTTTTTATCATCTCCGTGGTTACCTCGTTCGTGCTGTTGCGAATGCAGCGAACTCAAACAACATTTTCTTTCAGCTTGCGCGTCAAAACGGTGTTGAAGTGGAGGAGATTCGGGATTCCTCTGAGGCTGCATTCCGTGCCTTCGTTCCTGATTGCGCATCATTTGGCTTACGAGAAACTGAATGCCCTGAAACGCTGTTGATGAGAAAAGAGCAAGCCGAAGTATGTCGACAGGCGTGTGCGGAACTCGATGATCTCGAGAAAGAGGTCCTCACGCGTAGTTTCGCGGACGATCAACCACTCGTAGATATTGCTCGATCACTCGGCTATAGCCGATGTCATATCTCCCGCGTGAAGAAGAAAGCGTTAGAGCGCTTGGAAGGAGTAATTCTTAAATCGACCGACCAACGGAAAATATCCGATGACCTGAGTAGGGCACCTTCGGAACGGTTAGCGACCCGGGTCGCAGTCTCTCTTCGGAGTGTTTCGTTGAGCAAGCGTGGGAGCATCACCGCGAAGCAACGTCGAGCTCGTCGGCGCGTGCGAAAGCAACTGTTGCCGATTGATTACGCTTCGCGAGCTGAATGCGCGTAACACGTTGGGGTAACGCCTCAATTCATCGTAAATTTCTCGAGATTGAAATCACTCCTGAATTTACCTCTAATCATTTCAGATTAGCTATTGCGCTCGGATCACCCGATCTCTAAACTTGACTCGTCGTTAGTTCTTCGATAGCTGAGCGGGCAGGAAGTAGTCTGCGCGCCTTTGCTCACGGCAAGAGTGATAGCCAAAGGGACGGAGAGGGGACGAAGGACGATGAATGTCGGGGAAGTTGCCTCGTTTATATGTGTCGGGTTGTTTGTGCTAAGCATGGTCTTCAGCGACTGGGGTTAGGGAAGCTCTGCTTAAGTCCGTTTTTGGCCGATCTCGGCAGAACGGGAAATCGCTCCGGTGCTCGTTTACAATAGAAAAGTCCGCTCCTTCCGCCTTCGCTAAAGCTTCGGCGGACGAGATGATGAAAACCCACCATAGCCTTGGCGAAGGTGGGTGCGGTTCCCGTTCTAGCGAGGCTCGTCTCAAAACCGAACTTAATCAGAACTTCCCTAAGATTTAAATTCAATCGACACTTTCGGATCCGCAAGTATCAGCGATCCCTCTTCGCCTGTTCCTGAGCTCATGACTGCCTCGAGCACTTGCGGGGGAAGTTCGTAGTACTCCTGTTCGTTCACGCCAAGCTTCGTTGTGCCTGTTGCCTGCACCACTGCGCCATTCTCAAAGTTAAACGAGACAATAATGTTATCTGCTGGGCGAGACCCAATATTCTTCACCAGCGCTTTGCACTCGTTCATTCGACCATTTTCATCGCGCGTGACAAAAAGCCGCTGCTCACGTAAGTCAGCACCATTCTTAGTTGAAATAACCTTTGGCTCACGGCTGGACTTGGAAAGGGGAACAGGTTTTTGTAAAAGGTCATTCTCGACGGGCGCGCCCTTTCGCACGGCCCCGAGATATCCCCGAAGCAATCGTTCGGAAGAATACCGCGAAATCCCACCCTCAAGTTTTCTCACATGCTTTGCATTTGCCGGTGGTTTCGTCCCAAAATAACTTCGCCCCGCATCATCTTCCCACCGATATGGGGTTTCCGCGAATGCCATGGGAATGGAATAAGCAAACGAGAAGCCGGAAATAGCGATCGAAAAAAGGCCAACTCGACCAAGGTATTTCAATTGAAGGCGCATGGACTTCACTTCCTGTTACTACGATTCGCGCTATCTTAATTGATTTGGTGGCGAGGTTCCAGTTTGACCCCAAGAGTTTCTTCATGTTCCCCTGTCCTTTTCCCCAACACCACGGTGAATCCGTCAAGCAATCGAGCTAGCCTAGATTTCTCGTATCTCCACGTGGCGAGCAGGCGAAGCTACCGCAAAGACGAGGAATTTTCGCTTTTGCGAGCAAAGGCGATATATATCTAGAAGCAGAATCGTACGCGTAGCAGGGCTGTGAGAAATGAAAACGAGAGTCGTCACGCTGAATAAACTTCTCCTCATCATCTTCCCTCTCATCGTCGGTAACGTCAGACCCGCTCCAACTCTAGCTGCAGAGCCTCCACTGGAGATTGACATCACCCATACGAGTATTGAGGACCTGTTACAGATGAGTGTGACCTCAGTATCGAAGACTCGTGAAGCTTTCTGGGGCTCTTCTGCTGCAGTGTATGTGCTTACCAGCGAGGACATCCGTCGATCAGGAGCGACTACGATCCCCGAAGCATTGCGTTTGGTGCCAGGAGTTCAGGTAGCACGTATTGACGCCAACAAGTGGGCGGTTTCCATTCGCGGCTTTAATTCTCGAACTTCAAACAAATTGCTCGTGCTCTTCGATGGACGAGTTGTGTATGACCATCTTTTTTCCGGCGTGCTTTGGGAAACTCGTGACGTAATGCTTGAAGATGTGGAGCGGATTGAAGTTGTTCGCGGACCAGGGGGAACCCTCTGGGGACTAAATGCCGTAAACGGAGTGATTAACGTGATCACGAAGAACGCTCGCGATACGCAAGGTGGTTTGGTGGTCGGTGGCGGCGGAACTGAGGAGCTTGGCTTTGGCGAGGCACGTTACGGCATGCAGTTTGGCGACGACTCGTTTCTTCGTTTCTACGGCATGCACCATCTCCGTGATGAGGGATCGCTCCCTGGTATGAGTCCCGACGATGAGTCACGGTTTACGAAGGGTGGGTTTCGATTCGATAGCTTTTTCAGTGAACGCGATCTGTTCACCCTCCAAGGTGATATCTACGACTCTACTCAAGGAAATGTGGATAGTGAACTCGCGCCCGATCAGGAGAATCAGGGTGGTAACATTATGTCCCGCTGGACTCATACGTTCTCCGATCAATCGACACTCACCACGTTCGGCTACTATGACCGGCGTGAACTGGACACGAATGTTCTCGGTGAGGACCGTGATACATTTCTCTTCGATCTCCAGTATGAGTTCTCTCCGATCGAGCGTCACCGGGTAATAGCGGGAATAGATTTTCAAGTAACCACTGACGAGGAAGACAACAGCCCGGTGCTTGCACTTTTCCCGGATGAGAGAACTGATCATTATGTGACGGCGTTTGTTGAAGACCGAGTTGAACTTGTCGCGGAAGAGCTTTTTGTAACCGTCGGAACGAAGATCGGATACAATGACTATACTGGATTTGAATACCAGCCGACCATCCGTGGCTCATGGATACTGAATGAGGATCATTCATTCTGGAGCGCCATTTCGCGAGCGGTTCGGATTCCGTCGCGCCTGGAAGATGACGTGGTCATTTTCCTTCCAGGCGGAGCAGGAGAATTCGCCGGAAATCGTAATATGGATTCGGAACGGCTCCTTGCGTACGAGATCGGCTACCGCATGCGCCCAGCCGAGGATGTCTTCGTCGATATCGCCACTTTCTACAACGTTTACGATGGGCTGCTTACAACTGAGGGGGTTACCATTGGAAACCGGGCGGCGGGCGATACGTATGGTGTTGAAACTGGGATTACTTGGAACCCGGTAAAGGATTGGCAGCTGGAGTTGGCCTATGCCTTTTTTCAGCTCGAGCTTGACCTCGATACAGAGAGTCTTGAATCTCCCGAACGGATAGATGCAGTAGAAAGTACGGACCCCCATAATCAAGTGAGTTTGCAATCACGCTACAATCTCGGACCGCACTGGCAGTTTGATGGAGCGATTCGCTATGTCGATAACCTCGCTGGTCTCAATGTAGAGAGCTATATCGTCGCTGACCTTCGTCTCGGGTACCTCGTAAATGAGAACATCGAGGTGTCGATTGTCGGTCAAAATCTTTTTGACAGCGCACATTTTGAACAGGGCGGGATGTCAGCGACCGAGGTTGAACAGGGAGTCTATGGGAAAGTTGTTGTTCATTTCTAGTAGATTATTCTCGTCGAGACTGAGAGTTGATACTTCGCTCGGAAGTCGCAGCTACCTATGCCTGTTGTTCCTTTGCGGAGTTATTGCCATCTTCGCTCAGCCGCAATCGATTCATGCGCAAGAATACACTCAACGGCCAACCCGAGAATACCAGATCAAGGCTTCCCTTATCTACAATTTCCTGCAGTTTATCGAATGGCCTCCGGAGACGTGGGAGCCGTCCGGAGGAACGCTACGGTTGTGTGTGGTCGGGAGTGATCCATTTGGCGTGGCGCTCTCACCGCTTGAAAAAGAGATCGTTCAAGGGAAAAAAATTGAAGTTCATCGTCTCACCGATGGCGAAGGAGCGAAGCGTACCGGTTGCCATGTAGTTTATGTCACTCATGCCGCAGTGAACGAGGTTCCAACCGTAGTTGCGATTTCAAAGGAATCAAGCGTTCTCACGATCGGGGAGACACCGAACTTCCTTGACCAAGGTGGAATCATCGCTCTGCTTCTCTCCGATGGGAAGATAGTGTTCGACATCAATCAATCAGCCGCAACTCAAGCCCGATTGTACATCAGTTCTCAACTTCTTCGCATCGCCCGACGGGCGACCGAGAATGAAGAGAGTAATTGATCAGTAGACGCACGGCGTACGTATTTCGATGCCTCACCCACGTTTTTTTCAGGAGTTGCCGATCAAATGGAAGTTAACTTCCATCATTCTGCTTGTCGCGACCGTTGTTTCATTCGCACTGATTATACTCTTTGGGGTCTATGATGAGCAGACCGACCTTAGGAATAAACGTGCAAAAACGCGAATGATTGCCGAAATCATTGGTGAGAATAGTATTCCGGCACTGCTGTTTCGTGATCGTGCTGATGCGCTTGACCTGCTTCGTTCACTTGATGCCGAACCAACAATTCGTCTCGCTTACCTCCTCATGCCGGATGGAGGCGTGCTCGCTGAGTATGTTCGCCGAGGTGAGACACTCGCAATCCCGGTCACGAGCGAGCCTTATGACTCGGATTATTTCGAGGACGATAATTATTACCTGGTTCATCGAATCGTTAAGGATGGTGAAATTGTTGGAACGCTTTCGATTACTTCCGATCTGCAAGACTTGGAGGAGCGAAAGAGGGACCGGCTCTTGCTCGGTGGAATTACTGCGTTCGTCTTTTTTGTGCTTTCGCTCTGGCTTGCACTTCGAATGCAGCGAATTTTCACTGAACCGATTACCGATCTTACGACTACAATGAAGGCAATCGTTGAGCAAAAGGACTACTCAGCGCGGGCAGAGAAACGGTCGAGGGACGAATTCGGCGTTTTGATGGATGGCTTTAATCAGATGGTCGCAGAGATCGAGCTTCGCGACGCACAGCTGAGCGCACAAGTGGGTATTCTCGAGCGAACTAATCGAGAGCTCGACCAGTTCGTATACGTGGCCTCTCACGATTTGAAGGCTCCCCTCCGTGCAGTAGACAATCTCTCGAAAATGATCAGTATAGCGGTAAAGGATCTCCTTCCTGTTGAAAAGCAGGAGTACCTTGAGCTGATGCACCGTCGGGTTCGAAGAATGGAAAAATTGCTCGACGATCTGCTCATTTACTCGCGTGTCGGCCGAATTCAGGCTACTATGGAGCGCGTCGATACGGGCGACTTGTTACGCGATATAGTTGACCTCGTCAATCCGCCGGATGCGTTTCAAATCATCATCCCGGATGACAATCCGGTAATCGAAACGGCAAAGATCCCGCTGGAGCAAGTTTTAAGAAATCTTATTGGAAATGCAATCAAACATCATCACCGCAAAAACGGAACAGTCGAGGTCAAAGTCCGAAACCTCGGGCGGTATCTCGAATTTTCCGTATGTGATGATGGACCTGGAATACCCGCCGAATATCATGGGCGCATATTTCAGATGTTTCAAACGCTTAAGCCCCGCGATGAAGTGGAGGGAAGCGGTATGGGTTTAGCATTAGTGAAGAAGATCATCGAGGACCAGGGTGGAGAGATCTGGCTTCATTCAGTAGTTGATACGGGGTCGTGTTTTACGTTTACCTGGCCAAAACACCCCAAGGAGTAATGGAAATGTCGGTTTATAAGGATGTGAACATTTTACTCGTGGATGATGATCATGTGGATGTGATGGCGATTAAGGGCGCGCTCGAGCAGCAGAAAATCGCCAATCCCATAGCTGTGGCCCGGGACGGTGTCGAGGCCCTGGAGGTTCTTCGTGGCACGAAGCATCGACCGATGCTCGCTCCCCCACATTTGGTGCTTCTCGACCTCAATATGCCGCGTATGAACGGGATTGAGTTTTTAAATGAGCTTCGAACGGATAAGCAGCTCCGCCGTACAATTGTCTTTGTGCTCACCACCTCCAATGACGATCGCGATAAAGTCGCAGCCTACGATCACAATGTAGCGGGATATGTGCTCAAATCCGAGGTTGGAGAGAATTTTATTGATCTGGTGAAATTACTGCAAGATTACAAGCTCGTGGTTCAATTCCCCGACGCACCAAAGGGCTAACCATTGGAAGAGCGAATGAATCTTTTGGTCATTGATGACGATAATGTAGACCGTCTCATGGTACGGGATCTGCTCGGCCCCAGGTTTCGCTTCTTTGAGGCGAAATCAAGACCTGAAGTTAACTCCGTTTTGGAATCATCCACTATTGATTGTGTGTTGCTCGATTACCTCATTCCAGGCACGGATTCGATTCAGCTTCTTCGAGATATAGCTGGCAGACAGATTCCGGTAATCATCATGACTGGTGAGGGAAGTGAGGACGTCGCGGTGACGGCGATGAAGCATGGTGCACAGGATTATATCAACAAGCGGGATCTTAACGCTGAGCTTCTCGCTAAGACAATTACCAGCGCGTTCGACACGGTCAAGTTGAAGCGGCGACTCGATGAGAAGCAGGAGGAACTGTCAGTCGCCCATGATACTCTGAAGAGAAAAGTCGAGGAGCTGGAAAAAATCACGCGAGATCTCGAAAGCTTCGTTCATATCGCTTCCCACGATCTTCGCGAACCATTACGCAACCTTTCGATGTATTGCGATCTCTTGGAGCGGGATCTCGGGTCAAGCGCGACACCGTCAATCCGCGAGTATCTTGAGGCGATGCGTCGCGGAAGCAAGCGACTTTCGCTTCTGATCGATGACCTTCGATCATTGGGTCGAATCGGCTATGTGGACGTCAAGCCCGAGGCGGTGTTGTTGGATAAGGTCGTGGATCAGGTGCTTGCAGATCTCTCCGATCTCCTCGCCAAGCGCGCCGTAGAAATTCAACGAGACCCTCTCCCTCAGGTAATGGGATACCCCTCGCTCTTGGTTGAACTCTATAGAAATTTGCTCAGCAATGCTTTAAAATATGGTTCAGAGGATGAGCTCAGAATTGGTCTTACTGCGGAGAACGGGGGTGGACAGTGGGTGTTTGGGGTCAGAAATACCGGGATTCCTCTCAGTGACGAAGAGGGGGAGCGAGTATTTCATCCCTTCTACCGACTCCCTGCCGCTCGCAAGAAGGAGGGAACTGGAATGGGGCTTACTATTTGTCGGAAGATCGTCGAGCATCACGGAGGAGTTATCTGGGTGGAAAGTCCCGAAGCGGGTTGGGTTCATTTCCGCTACACGCTCGGCAAGATGGATGTTAGATGAAGATCTCTGGAACGGGACCAGTCATCGTTGTAGATGATGATGTCGATGCTCTCCGCATCGCTCGCGCAGTTTTCGATATGTCCGCGGTGAAGAACAAGCTGGTTCTGCTCAACAATGGTTTGGAGTTGCTCGAGTATCTTGATCACGTAAGCGAGGGGAGCAAACCGATGCCCTCGTTAGTGCTCCTCGATATTAATATGCAGGTTCCAAACGGCCATGAAACGTTGCGCGCCATTCGTAGCAGAACGCCTTTCCGCGAAGCTCCTTGCATCGTCATGTTCACCGCGTCAAACAACAGCGAAGACATAGAAACCGCCCTGGCCGAAGGAGCCAACGGCTACCAGGTGAAGCCATTCGGACTCGAAGAGTTCATTTCCTTTGTTGACTCGCTCGTTTAAGAAAGATACCTGGAGTAGCCTCAAGCCGCTGCGATGACCAAGAGAGGACAAGGGGGGTGATATGCGCCAAGATGGGCGAAAGAACAGTGAGTTACGACCGATTGAGTTCGTTCCTGGAATAAACCCATATGCTGAGGGGTCTTGTCGGGCAAAGTTCGGAGCTACCGAGGTTTTTGTTACGGCAACGGTTGAACGTGAGCGCCCTCGTTGGCTTGGAGAAGGAAGTGGGGGATGGATCACAGCCGAGTATGGCATGCTTCCACGGGCGACCCATACCCGTTCGTCACGCGAAGCGGTGTTAGGCAAGCAGGGAGGACGGACGATGGAGATTCAGCGGCTCATCGGCCGCGCGCTCCGGGCTGCTGTCCAGTTAAATGCACTCGGTGAGGTAACGATTCGAATTGATTGCGATGTCTTGTGTGCTGATGGAGGAACTCGAGTTGCCTCGATCTGTGGCGGATGGGTCGCGCTGGTTCACGCACTTAAAAAACTATCCTATGCGGGGAATATAATTCCAATTGCTGCGATATCTCTCGGAGTAGTCGGTGGGGAGCTGTTAGTCGATCTCTCCTATGAGGAGGATAGTAAGGCCGAATTTGATCTCAATCTCGTGTGCAACGGGAGTTTCGAGCTGATAGAAATTCAAGGAACGGCCGAACGTGGTCCTGTCACAGGAGGAAGTCTCCAGGAGATGGTTTCACTCGGTCGAACTGCCGCCGAGCGAATTATTTCTTTGCAGCAAGATGCAGTTCGCGTGGTATAGGGCGTGTATATTTCTGCGCAGAGGAACGCAGAGGGGAAGCATGTTGAACTGCGCACCGATTCCTGTTAGCTGATAAGGCGTCGGGGTGTAGCGCAGCCTGGTAGCGCATCGGTTTTGGGAACCGAGGGTCGGAGGTTCAAATCCTCTCACCCCGACCATTCCCTTCTTCCGTTCTTTCTTTTCACTATCCAGTAGAACAATGAGAGATCTCTCGCGTTGAGGAGTATCCACGTAGTCGCTTCAACGCGAGAGGTCGATGGTGGAAGGTTTCTTACCGTTTTCGACTGACTTGCTTGGATAACTGTGAGACGGCGATCGCTACGGCGCGGTGCGGTCGTTTCATGAACGGTATGGGTAGGTGGAGGAACGTCGTATGGAACATGTAGGCTACGAGCGGCAGGTCGTTCCAGAAGATATCGGCGAGGGCGCGCCTGTGAACATGAGAAGGCGATATGCTACCGACCTTTTCCGCCGGTTTAACTTCAGGCCTTGCCCAGTCAATGAATTCGGGGTGGGCCCTTGGCAGATGATTGTGAGCGGCGATGCGGGTATGATCTCCCGGCAGATCTCAACTGACGACCTCCGCCGACAGGACCTTGGTCGATTCCCGCTCGTGCTTCAGTGCGCAGGCAACAGACGAGCATTGATGCCCAATCCAGGTCCAGGTCTTCCTTGGAAGAACAATGCTGTAGCCTTGGTTGAAGCTCGAGGGGTGCGAGCGTCATCGGTAATTCGTCAAGACTGGATACCGAGCGGGCTCCAGTTCGTCCTCGTCGTTGGCGCGGATGGAAGCGGGAAGGCCGATGATTATAGCCGTGACTCGTTCGCGCAGTGGTTTACCGTGGGCGACTTCTTCAAGTACGGCTGGTTCGTAACTGAACTGATGGGAAAACCTCTGGATTTGCCACATGGCGGACCAGTACGGCTCGTGATGCTTCACCACTACGGGAACTCGCATGTGAAGCAGATAGCGCAGGTCGTATTCCTTCGGGAGCAACCGACGACGCACTTCAAAGGGACGAAGTATATGGTCGTTGATCCCTTGACGGAAAAGCGCGTTCCGGTTGGACTCATGCTCCCCTGCAGTGATCCGATGGAGTTTTACGAAGGGGGGCGGCAGGTAACGGGCATCGCCTACGGCGGGGAGGACCCTGTGACATCAGTGCGTGTCCGGTGGGAAGGAGGCGCCTGGGTTACCGCGCTCCCGTTTGTTGACGATACGGAGCATGGAGAGATCACCGCTTCCCACCTTCGTTGTACCGGCAACTACTGGCGTTGGATAGCACGCATGCCTAAGCCGCCAGTAGGGGATAACCCACGACTCATGTCGTGTGCCACGACAGAGTCTGGCCTCGCTCAACCGGAGAAATACGATGTGGTGAGATCAGGCGGCTATCTCAACAACACCGCGCTATGGTGGCCGGCTGCTGACTTGGTCGCCGGCGCCTGACTGCTCAATCGCCCATCCTCACCTGGAGCTCGCCTACCGTAATGCGGGGCGAGCTCCAGGTGTCCTCTCGGTAGACACACCATCGGCCTTGTTGCACTTTAATCCTACCTGGTAGCAATTTTTTGGTCGGGAAACAAAATCCACAAATGCTCGATTAGACATTCGGGGGCGCGTATCGCTTCCGAATTCAAATGTATCTCACGTTATTGAGGAGCATATCTATGAACATCAACGAGCTTGCTTCACGAATTTCTCAGGCAGTTGGATCGCCGATCTCTCCGAGTTTGTTTCAGCGTGGAGACCGTGCTGGTTCGTATTGGCAGAAAGGGGGTAGTAATCTCGCGCAGCAAATAACGCAGGCCCTGAAACAATTCAAGGAGAACATTCGAGCAGAACTTGATAACCTGCGCGAGATTCCACGTGCACAACGAACGCCGGAGCAGACTGGTCGGATCGCGGAGCTAAAGAGTCAGCTCGCTGATCTGCGTCGAATAACTGGGCGGTAAGAGTTCGGGAACGGTAGGACTTTGACTCCGAGACGCTGCGTCCTCTGCGATCAATTCGTTGAAGCGCAAAGGACGCAGACTCACGTTATCAGTTACTTAACTCGCTGATAGCTAATCTCCATCGTTTTGAATTCCTTCCCCTTCTCATCCTTGCCAAAGGCGGAATACTTGTGATGATCGTTATCAATCATCGTCAATTCGGAACGATACCACATATTCTTGTCTCCGGTGATCGGACAGCTAAACTCGCCAGTTTGGGTAATTGTTTTCGTTGCGGGATTATAATTCCCCGAAGCAGTCATCATGCCGGTCATCATGTTATCTAACCAGATCGACTGATACTCTCCGCGCACTTTGTCGAAGCCAGTATAGCCGATACCTTTAAAAGGCTGGCCAGCCCACTTCCCGCTCACTTCCTGCTTGAGGAAACGCCCGTCCATTGTCCACGAATTCTGGTTTTTCCCAAACGATTGTTCGGGTTTATCTCCCGGCTTCATCCAACTCTGCACTGTATATGTCCAATTACCAACAAAAGGCTCCAATACCTTGTGGTCTGCTCCAGGCTTGCCATACTGCTCCATCTTCGCCATCGCTTCAGGGCTCGACATGTCAATTGACTTCGATTTGTGGGCAGTGGTGGCACAGGAAGTTACGCCCAAGACGAGAAATGCGCCGAGGAGAATCCTTGAAATTTTCGTGGTCTCAACCATGATTGGCTCCATTAACGAATGAATAATATCCCGCATAGCGCACGTTCTATACCGCTTCACGAAGAGATCGGTCAACAACGTGCAATATACCCCGTCTGAGCGGTTCGTTGTCCCGCACATCGGCAAGTTTTCGTAATTTGTGCACCAATCTCGCTGGGATATCATAACCTCTATGTTACCCCCTTGTTGTTCCGCAAGGGCGCGCTTGAAGGTTGAGGTTATTCAGGGGAAAGTTCATGGCTACTCTTCTATCAATTAAAGCAGAATCACCATTCGCGCGGTTTCCAGATCAAGAGACGAGACGTTGCGTTAAGCGGGATCTATTTCAAGAGACGCTCGACGCGCTCCTCAAGGGCGAATGGAATCACTTCCAGAGCGAAAAGGAAGGTCCGGGTGCGAGCTTCTCGCAGAGCTATGTCGCGCGACGCTTCGCTTCAGTATTAGGCGAGATTTATTTAAATGTTCCTCGGGACAAGTCGGGAACCTTTCATCCCCAGATCGTCAGCGGAGTGAAGACATTTACCGAACCTCAAGTTTCTGCGATCCTCTCCTTGCCGTTTCAAAATGAAAAATCTCGCTCCTATCTCCTCCATTGTCTCTATCCGGAGATAAAATCGACCGCACTCTTTGCAGCGCTTCAACAGAGTCTGAAAAAACATTTCGCGACCTTCATGGGTCGAGGGCTCCCAGCAGAAGTAGCAATCGTCTCTTTTGGTCGCTTACCGATTCCAGTTTCGCTTGAGACGGGATCGGTGAGCCGGTTTGGGAGCACGACCCCGATTGCATCAGGACGTCATCGTGTATTTGCTCGTCGAACTGAAATTCCAAGTTCACTTCGCTCGGCACCGCCGCTCGCTCAGCCAGTAATTGGCTATGCCCTTGCAACCTACGATAACAATATCTCTGAACTACTTGGCGTTTGGACTGAAGACTCGAGCGGAAAGCTTGCGTGGGAGGACATCTGTGCCAAATTGCAACAGAGAGGGTTAGCAAAAATTCGAAGTGCGTTCGTCGATGCAAGCCCCGGACTCATCGGCGCGATTCGTGGGAAATTTCCGGATGCATCGGCTACTTTGATGAACTGCACTGGTCACACTGACGCGAGTGGAACGAAACGTAATGGAACAAGCCCAGTAGTTCTCCCCTTCACCCAAGATAACAAAATCACCAATGTCGGGAGAGCGGAAGCTGTCTCACTTATTGCCGAGAGTCTTCTTTCAAAGCCCACAGCGGAACGACCCATTGAAGCGCCACTAAAGAAAATTTCCGCTACGCCGTTGGTAGAGAAAAGCGATGTCTCATCGATTCGAACTGCTGTGCCGCAACGCTCGTCTCATCGACGCTCGCTCGTACTTCCGCTTGCCGTTATGCTCGCTGTGGCAACGACGGTCTATGTGGTGGGAAGCACCCGCGAGGAAATATCCCTTCCGTCTGTAGTGGAAGAGGTGATTGAGGTAGTCGAGAACGCTCCGGTTTCGCTTTTTGCGCACATCTCACCGCAATTGTTCTCTGTCGATTCACTTGCCGATCGTGACCTCGAGTTAATACTTACGGCTGGGGACCTCGGAAACAAGATACTCATCCGCGCGCTCCAAGAGGCAGCGAACCGCGATGTCGTTTTCCTTGGAAAAGCGGTGTCAACTCTGACCGACCATTCCGATTTTCGAGTGCGGATAGAAGTGGCAAAGGTGATGGACTCTCCGCGCTATCGCGATGTGGCTCTATCAACAACGACCTTAATCAAACTCCTCACGGACGAAGACTACCTCGTTCGAGGTTATGCCGTGCGCGCATTAGGGAAACGACAGAACGATAGAATCCGCACGATACTCCAAGCGCACCTCTTAATTGAAGAGAACGACACGGTGCAAAAACTCGTGCACGAGGCAGTCGGTGGTGCACCACCGCTTGTTGGGACGGACTAAGTTACACTCACTCCCGATTGCCCAACTGATCGGTAATAGTTAAGTTCACTCACTAGTCCACAACGCTTCTACCACCAAAGATTATCGGTTATAACGGTTCGCGATGCGAGTGCGTCTACTGAAATACGTCTTTATTGCCCTCGGGGTATTATACTTACTGGCCCCGGCAGACCTGATCGCTGATTACTTCGGTTGGTTTGGTCGACTCGATGATATTGGCGTTCTTATCTTCCTCTGCCTCCAGTACCGAAAATGGCGGAGAGTGCTCGAACAATCCAGCCAGCGATCCGGAAAAGAGCCGCCGAGAGAGGATGAGCAAGCGAGCGTCAAAGGTGAACGCGGAGCTCCTGCAGATCCGTACACCGTATTGGGAGTTCCCAGAGGCGCCTCTTGGGAGGAGGTTCAGCGTGGTTACCGTGAACTTGCAACGAAGTACCATCCCGATCGCGTCGCCCACCTTGGCGAAGAGCTCCGGGTGCTTGCCCACGAGAAGATGATTGAGATCCAGGCTGCCTATGAGGAACTGAAGAGGTTCCAGCCGAAGGAAAGAGCGAAATGACTGTTGGGGCGCCCGAGGTCACACGGAGTAATGACGGGAGAACGATTCATATTGTCGCAGTCTCGAATCGGCAGTCGATCAGGGAGGTAAGAGATACGCTACGGGATTTTCTCTCCTCTTGGGTAGAAAAGGAACTGATCACTCCTTTCGTTGTTGCGACAGAGGAGCTCCTCCTCAACGAACATGAACATGGGCATTTGAAGATCTCCTCCGCGGAAAAGGAAGCCGCGCTGAGCGAAGGGACGTATGAGAGGCTGCTTACCGAACGGGAAAGTTCTGCACCAGCAAAAGAGCTCTCTTGCATCGTCGTCGTTACTCATTCGGAGATCCGCGTCACCGTGACGGGGGGTGTGCCTTTCACAGCCAATTATTCCGTTCCCAGAGAGCACGACCTGGCCGAGCCGCGATTCTCTGGTCGAGGCTTAGCGCTCGTTCGTGCATTCTTTGACCGAGTGGAATTCGACCCTGTGGCGAAAGAGGTCCGAGCGGTAAAACGGTTATGGTGTTAACACCTACCCTAAAAGTTTGAGTGCGAGTTGGGGAAGAATATTTGCCTGGGCACCAACGGCGGCCCCAGCTTGTTGACCAATTCGATTGGATACCAATTTCGCGCTCTCTTCGGCATAGTCGGCATCAAGTATCCGACTCGCGGCGCTCCGTTGATTGAGTTGTGTGGTCTGTAGATTCGTAAACGCTGTTGATAACCGACTCTCTGCTGCGCCGATTTCAGCTCGTGAAGATGCGACCGACGCGATTGCAGATTTTGTTTGATCGATCGCTAACCGTGCGT
>FKKE01000443.1_pt1 | contig 41368 bp, 34 predicted proteins | sample 1106331 | NCBI WGS metagenome assembly FKKE01 (sample SAMEA3931202, study PRJEB13176) | freshwater metagenome | biome: Drinking water system; feature: drinking water; material: freshwater | place: China | collected 2013-02-06
TGTGTTCTGGAAGTGGTAGCGCCACCGATCAATAAAGGTTGTTTCATTCCCCTTCTTTTCATTTCATGTGCCACATGCACCATTTCATCAAGAGAAGGAGTGATGAGGCCACTTAGACCAACGATATCCGCCTTTTCTTTTTCTGCCGTATCAAGGATTTTATCAGCTGGCACCATAACACCCAGATCGATAACATCATAACCATTACAGCCAAGCACTACACCAACAATATTTTTTCCTATATCATGCACATCACCTTTTACCGTCGCCAACAAGATCTTTGGCGCACTGGCAGATTCTTTATTCTCGGTACCGGCTAATAAATGAGCTTGCTTTCTGCGTTCTTTTTCTGCTTCGATGTAAGGAGTTAATATGGCAACAGATTTTTTCATCACTCTTGCACTCTTTACTACCTGGGGTAAAAACATTTTGCCGCTGCCAAAAAGATCACCAACCACATTCATTCCATCCATCAAAGGCCCTTCGATAACATCAAGTGGCTTGGGATATTTTAACCTGGCTTCTTCCGTATCTGCTTCAATATGATCGGTAATTCCATTTACTAAGGCATGTTTCAGTCTTTCTTCAACAGAAGTGGTTCTCCATGCCTCATCTTTCACTTCAACCTTACCTTTTTGTTTTACTGTTTCTGCAAAAGCAATTAATTTTTCTGTGGTCTGATTATTCTCATTATTACGATTCAGAATTACATCTTCACAAAGTTTTCGTAGCTCAGGTTCTATTTCATCGTACACAACCAATTGTCCTGCATTCACGATGCCCATATCCATTCCTGCTTTAATAGCATAGAAAAGGAAAACAGAATGCATCGCTTCACGAACATGATCATTTCCACGAAAAGAAAAGGAAAGATTGCTTACGCCACCACTTACTTTTGTCAGGGGCATTAATCTTTTAATTTCTCTTGTGGCTTCTATAAAATCCACTGCATAATTATTATGTTCTTCCAAACCGGTGGCAATTGCAAAAATGTTTGGGTCAAAAATTATATCCTGCGGATCAAAACCAACTTTTTCCGTAAGAATTTTATAGGCACGATGACATATCTCGATCTTTCTATCTTTTGAATCAGCTTGCCCTTTTTCATCAAATGCCATAACAATTACCGAAGCACCATACATCAAACAAGTTTCTGCCTGCCGAATGAATTTCTCTTCGCCTTCTTTCATTGAAATGGAATTCACTATGGATTTTCCCTGTACACATTTTAATCCTGCTTCAATGATCTCAAATTTCGAACTGTCGATCATGATCGGGATCTTTGCAATATCGGGTTCGCTTTGTAACAGGTTAAGGAAAGTGGTCATGGCTTTTACACCATCAAGCAAGGCATCATCCATATTTACATCAAGCACCTGGGCACCATTCTCTACCTGCTGGCGGGCAACACTCAGCGCTTCTTCATATTTATTTTCCCTGATAAGACGGGCAAATTTTTTTGAACCTGTAACATTGGTTCTTTCACCAATATTGACAAAATTCATTTCAGGCCGAATGACCAACGGCTCCAAACCTGAAAGACGCAAGTATGGTTGAATTACGATCTGTTCCGGCATCTAAGAATTCCTCTTTACCAGCAAATTCCGGATCACGGAGAAGTTATTTACAATAAGAATTAAAATAGCAACGATCAATAGTACTTTTTCCATCCTGTCCAAATATGGGGCTAATATAATATTCAAATCGTCAACTCTCCAATTGTTTCCGGTAATTTTCTTGGTGTTAAGTATTTTACATGTTTAGCAATGTGTTGTATATGTTCAGGAGTGGTGCCGCAGCATCCACCTACTATATTTACAAAGCCTTCTTTGGCCCATTCTTCAAGAAAATGAGCTGTGTCTTCAGGTCTTTCATCGTATTCTCCCATTGCATTTGGCAAGCCAGCATTGGGGTAAGCCGATACATAACAGGAGGCAATTTGGCTCAACTCTTCAATATGCGGACGCATTTCTTTTGCGCCCAATGCACAATTCAATCCAATGCTTAACGGCTTAGCATGCATTACTGAATTATAAAATGCTTCGAGGGTTTGTCCGCTTAATGTTCTTCCTGATGCATCCGTAATTGTTCCACTGATCATAATGGGGAGAGCTTTCTTTTTCGAATCCCTGAAATACTTTTTTATGGCAAAAATGGCCGCTTTTGCATTTAATGTATCAAATATTGTTTCGATCAATAAAAGATCAACACCGCCTTCAATCAGCCCTTTTGTTTGTTCATAGTAAGCATCAACTGCTTCATCAAAGGTCAATGCTCTGTAACCGGGATTGTTTACATCAGGAGAAAGCGACAGGGTTTTGTTTAAAGGTCCTAATGCACCGGCAACCCAGGCTTGTTTGCCTGATTCAGCAACTGCTTGCTTTGCAATTTTTGCAGCCGCAAAATTCATTTCATAAGCCAGTGATTGCATACCATAATCTGCTAACGAAACTTTTTGTGCATTAAATGTATTTGTTTCAAGAATATCTGCACCGGCTTCGAGATATTGTTTATGTATCTCTTTTACAATCTGTGGTTGTGTAAGACAAAGCAGATCATTGTTGCCTTTAAGATCAGAAGGCCAATCTTTGAATCTCTCACCACGATAATCGGCTTCATTTAATTTATATCGCTGTATCATGGTGCCCATGGCGCCATCTATAATGAGTATCCTTTTTTCAAGTTCTTTTCTAATGTCCATAGCTACGAGTTTTGAGCTGTGAGCTACGAGTTTTGTTGAGTAGCATTACCAAGCGTACAAGAGTTTCCAATTTTGCTGCTTCGACACGCAAAATTGCTCAACAAAGCTCAATAGTAGCAATACAGCTGGCTACATAATTTTAATTACCGAACTATATAAACGTTGGGAAACAGTTGTGAAGTTTCTTTGCGTTTATTAGTTCTGTATGAGGCCGAACAATAAACAAATCCGCCTATGGCAGCAAAGATAAATTGTTATGGCTTAAATGTCAAAAGCTATTTATTGGCAACATAGCTTTCAACCGGAAGACGATTCTGAAGACTGCGGGCCAGCGTCATTTCATCGGCATATTCAAGCTCGCCACCAAAAGCAATGCCTCTTGCAATGGTTGTAATACGGAGTTTCGAATCCTGGAGTTTCTTTTGGATATAATAAATGGTGGTATCACCTTGTATATTCGGATTCAAAGCAAAAATGATCTCTTCGGTTTTTTCTTTTTGTACACGATGAATGAGTGATTCAATGTTTAGCTGATCGGGGCCAATACCGTCAAGTGGTGAAATAATGCCGCCAAGAACATGATAGGTGCCGCTGTACTGTTGTGTGCTTTCAATGGCGATGACATCACGAATATTCTCCACAACACAAATGATATCCTGCTTGCGAAGACTATTGGCACAGATCGAACAAATATCTCCATCAGCAACATTAAAACAACGCTGACAAAATTTTATTTCGTTACGCATTCTTGCAACCACTTCGCTGAATTGCAGCACATCATTCTCCTGTTGCTTTAATAAATGAAGTACCAGCCGCAATGCTGTTTTTTTACCGATACCGGGAAGCCGGGCAAATTCGTTCACTGCATTTTCAAGAAGTTGAGAGGAGAATTGCATGAGGCAAAGATAGCTTTGAGCAATGAGTTATGAGCTATGAGTAATCGTTTTTCTTTAACCAAAAGCTTACAATGTTATTTCATATTCATTATCCCAGTTTGGCCGAACGGTGATCTTTTTATTCAATGGCCGAACCAGTTCAGGTTGTCTTTTTGTTCCAAAGAATTGCCCCGGATCCCACTTGCCATTTTTGTTTTTATCAAAAAGAATACTAAGGTCATAATCGCCGGGGATAAATAATGCCTGGTAAATTTCATTGGTGGCAAGCGGAAATGCTTTTACAACCTGTCCGCTTTGTGATAATTGCAGCACCGGGTTTTGTGAAAGATCGATATTGATGAAAGTGACTTTTAAAGAACCGTAATCCGTTTGTTTTTTTGTAGTGAAATAAAGCGTATCTGTTTTTAATAATTTTCTGCCGGAAGTATCTTCTGCAAAATCTTTATCAAGAATTAAATTGTAAAGAGTGTTCTCTTTCCAGTTGGTTTTTAATGTTAGTCTTTTTTGCGAACTATCAACCAGCCATGATGCCGCAGTAAGAATAAACGTTGAATCAGTAGTTAGTTGAAGCTTGGTTGTATCAATATTTCTTAATGGATGTTCAAAATTAAAACTAAGATCGTTTAAAAGATCCTGTGTATTGCCGTTAAGATTAGTTGAGTATTTTAACCTGCGATCGTCAGGTCTTTGCACGGGGCCTTTATTACCTGTAAAATTTATTGTAGGAGTTGAGGAAGTAGATTGATCTTCGATAAAAGCATAAAGAGTAACTGGTGGGGCAGCAGGTCTTATTTCAACAGCGCTGTCTGCAAATGCAAAAAGAGATTTGTCAGAATATCTTCTGGCGCCGCTTTCATCTTTCATTGCATATATATGATAAGTACCTGGTGGTAAATATTGAAAACGAAAATTTCCCCTGCCATCAAGCTTGGTGATATAGCGGGGTCTTTCATTTAAAACAGCTGAATCTTTGGCGCTGCGATGGAGCATCACTATTAAAGTTGTATCAATACCACCTGTTTCTGCAAGTATTACTTTGCCGCCGAGTTGTAATGTATCTAGTGTAGTTCCTGTAGTAAAAATGTAAGAAAAATTATGCAATACATTTCCTTCATTGACATCTTTAATGGCATCGCCAAAGTTGTAGTAATAAGTTGTATTCGATTCAAGGGTGTCTTTGATCCTAACGGTAAGTGTTCTCAGTTTGGATTCAACAACCGGTGCGATAACTGGAGTGGGAGAAACTATCAGGTTTCGAAAAATATCCTGCGGCTGATCAATAAATTCATCAAAAGTAAAAGTGATCGTTTTTGTATTAAAGCCTTTGCTTGAATCAGGAGGAGTGACTTTTACCAGTACAGGCGGTAGCGAATCTCTTGGGCCACCACCGGGAGGAATAATGTTTGCGCAGCCCGTAAGCACCACGATTTTCGGGATAAAAAGGATCAAGAGGGAAAAAGTAGTAATAACTTTTATAAAATTTCTTATTGTCATAAGCAAGGCGCAAACTTAACCTGTTTATTGTTAAGGATTACTTCCTATTTCCTCCAAATCATAAAAATCATGTTAATCATGGTTCTTCTTCCAACTCATGTAATGCAACAGCCAGGTTATTTGTTTTTACAAAATTGCACCAATGGCAATCGGGCCGGCCGCAACCAATGTAAAAGTCACGGTTCTGTATCTTTTGCCATACAGTTATTATCTGCTGTGTCACGGTTTCAATATCGGCAGGAGTAATAATTAGTTTTTCTTTCCTGTAGTTTTTCTTTTTATCAGGCTCTATAAAATCAAATTCGGTGCTTACTACTTTCCAATCTTTTTGCTCATAATTATCAACAAGGATCTTGTAGAAAACTCCCTGTCTCCAATAATCGCCGCCATTGGGATCATTATCAGATGGACCTTTTAATTTTGATACGGCCTTATCAGGATCACCGGTTTTATAATCAACAACATTTACTGATTTACCGTCAAATTCAAGTTTATCTAGCTTGCCTTTAATTGGTACACCTTTTACAACAACATTCCGGATGTTTCTTTCTATGGCAACTATTTTATTAAAACCATGGATGCGTGCATTATAATAATTGACTAGCACTTCCTGTCCGTATTCCAGCCGGCGATCAAATTGTTCTTTGGTAAAACTTTCCCGATGACGGTGCAGGTACCATTCAAAATCTTTTATGAATTCCTCTTTTGGCGGGAACTGACCTGTTTTGCCTCCCATATTATCAGGTCCAAGCATTTTTCTGAATAATTGTTCCAATGCATAGTGTACAGCTGATCCAAATTCAGTGGCTTCATTTTTTGGTGAAGGAATACGAATAAGATTTTGAAAGTAGAACTGTAAAGGACAACATAAGTAATTATTCAATGCTGTTACATTCATTACAAATTTATCAAGCAGCCTGTCAATAAGATCCTTTTCCATTTGCTCTATTTCAGGAGCTTCCGATTCGCCAAATTGTAAGGCACTGAATTCTGACAGCACCTCATCGGCGATAAAAACTTTTTCTAATGGTAATAAATGCCTGTCAAGGATCTCGGCAATGAACATAGAAGGCTCAAGATCTTTTCCATCATTTTTAAATCGGCTGTAAGAAATAAAAAGATGTTTTTCGGCTCTTGTCAAAGCCACATAAAACAAGCGGCGTAATTCTTCATCATCTTTATGTTTTGGCTGAGAAGAAAAGATTGTATCCGGCATACTGTATCCGCCACCGGGCTTTCTTTTCTTTTCCCAAAAAGAGGCATTGCAGCCGGCAAAGAACACATATTCAAATTCAAGCCCCTTGGAACCATGAGCGGTTAAAAGATTTATTCCTTTATCGCTTCCGCTTACTTGTACTAATGGTAATAAAAGTTCTTCTTTTTCCATCAGGTCAATGATGTTTACCAGCTTTTGCAAACTCATTGATGGATTTCGGCGTGTTTCTTCTTTTACAAAATCAAACAGGCCGGTTAATATCTGCAACTGCCAATGCTTATCCGGACTTTGTATGATGTGACTGAGAATACCGGCTTCACGAATTATATTCTCAAACAATTGCTGCAAAGTAAGATTGGGAACATCAGCGATCAGCTTTTCTAAAATAAAGGATGCATTTTTTAAACCATCATGAATGTTTTTGCTAAAAAGATCTTTTGGTACAGCTGCCGATCTTTCATGCAACAATCTTCTTAATGAATTTTTTTCCTCTGTTCTTTGTTCAGAAACTTCAACTGTTAATTTAGCGATCTCAATAGGAGGAATATGGAACCAGTCAAAATGTAAAATTTCAAAAAGCATTTCATCGCCACCATAAGGTACATCATGCTCTGCAGCAAGATACCTGACGATCAAAATGATCTTTTTTGCCAGGGGCAATTCAAGAATATTGAAATTTCTTTTTGTATAAACTGGGATATTTCTCAGCTTAAAATATTGAGCCAGCTCTTCGCCATATTTATTTTCTTTATAAATAATTCCTATCCGGCCGGCAGGAATGCCTTCGCTTACTAATTTTTGTACCTGTATCGTGATGTCGATCATCTCCTGGCGCTGCGTTTCATATTCCTTAATGACCGGTTGATTTGTTAAGTGACTAATGAGTTTGTTGGTGGAAAGTAATTCTTTGGTTAGTCCCGGCAATTGTTTTACTAATCTCTCGGCATTTTTATCGATCAATGTTTTTGAAATGTCAAGAATAGGTTGTGTGGAACGATAATTGTTTGTAAGCACAACAGTCATCAGGTGTGCTTTGTAACTATCGGCAAAGTTGATCATGTTCTCTGCATTGGCTCCCTGGAAACGATAAATGCTTTGATCATCATCTCCCACCACAAAGACATTGGGCTTTTCCCAATAATTTATCAATAGTTCAACGATCTTATTTTGTGTGCCGCTTGTATCCTGGAATTCATCTACGAGTATGTAAAGAAATCGTTCCTGGTAAGTGGAAAGCAAATTTTTATTTTCTTCAAAAGCATTAATTACCCAGTTGATCATATCATCAAAATCATAGCGGTTTCTTTTCCGCATCATTTGCTGAAAGCGATTGAACTCATTTACTGCCGCCCGCAACTTTTCTTTCTTTTCTTTTTCTTCTTCTATCTTATCCTTTTTAAGATCGCCGGCATTGAATTCTTTGAATTTTCTTTTGTAAATAAATTCATCTCTTGTTTCAAGGCTTGCAATGTATTCATCTATTTTTTGATTGATATAAGCCTGTGTCCAACCTTCTCTTTTCATAGCGCTGAAAAGCTGTTGCAGGTTATTGATCTCAAAATAGACATCGCCACGATACCGCTTCAGCGGATGATTTTTTGGAAATGAGTCGATCAGCTCTTTGAATAATTCTATTCTTTCAAGATCAGAGATAGGATCAAGAGCTGTTTTTTCAAACAGGGAAAGATTTTCCTGGATAACATCATTGCAAAAAGCATGAAATGTATAAATATGCACTTTATAGGCATCGGACCCGATGAACTGTAATAATCTTTTGCGCATAGCAACCACACCGGCATCCGTATAGGTTAGACAAAGGATATTTTCCGGTTGTGTATCGGTATCCAATAATATTTTTCCCACCCGGCTTGCCAGTATCTGCGTTTTACCGGTACCCGGCCCGGCGATCACCATTACAGGCCCTTCAATTGTATCCACAGCGAGCCGCTGCTTTTCATTTAATCTTTCGTATTCTTCACGAAATTTACTCGCCAATTTTTCCCGGGCAAATGACATATTGAGTGAACTTTTCTTTTTGTTGTATGTTATTAAAACGAATTTAGTTCAATAATCCGCATGGCGATACATACACTAAAAACTGTTCAAAAAATTCCCGCATCTTTAAAAGACACCTGGGATTTTTTTTCAAAACCAGCGAATCTTGATGCCATTACTCCACGGAATATGAATTTCCGGGTATTAACAGATCCGGTAGCTGACAAAATATTTCCTGGACAAATTATAGAGTATAAAGTAAGCCCTGTATTTCGCATACCCATATACTGGATGACAGAGATAATAGCGGTGGATAAGGAGAAATATTTTGTGGATGAACAGCGGAAAGGACCTTATACCTTATGGCGGCATGAACATTATTTTAAAGAAACAGATAGCGGTATAGAAATGACCGATCTTGTCCAATATAAAATTCCTTTAGGGTTTATTGGTGAAATGGTAAATGCTGTGTTCGTAAAGAAGCAATTGAGTAAGATCTTTGAGTACCGCTATCAAAAAGTGACGGAAATATTTGGTAAAGTAGCAGGACAAACATGCAGTGTAGAGATCAGATAACAAAGAGAGCATTAAGAGTCTTTATGTTTACTTTATACGGATAAATAGCCTTATCCGGGAATTCTCGTGATATATTTCTCCAGCTTCTTTATTTCATCAACGATCTGCGGAGTAGTTGGCTTTAATGCTTTTGCTTTTCTGAAAAAATCTTTGGCTGCACGAAATTCTCTTTTGTTCATCATAAGGCTGCACATCTGCAAATAAGCAGCTGCCGAGTTTTCTTTATCGGGCAATCCTTTACGAATAGCCTGGCGTATATAACTTTCTGCCTGTTTCAAATCATTTTTTTGCATGGCCAGCATTCCCATTTGCAATAAGCTGGCGCCTTCTGCTTCTTTCATGGGCATACCAAGATCCAATCCTTTCTTCATCATTTTTTCAGCACCATCATAATCCTGTTTCATCATGGCCACATTACCTTTTAATGTATAATAAGCGGAACGAATAGGTTTATATAAAAGCCCCGGAAATTTTATTGAACTCAACACTTTTTCTGCGCCTTCCATATCCCCGGCTTCAAGATATTCCTGGATCAAACGAAGCGGGCCAAAAAAGAAATGACCTAATATCAAAATAAGACCCACAAAATATAATGGAAATGCCGGCCAGAAACCCGACATATAATTTATCAGACCACCAATGATACCCAGTACGATCCCGATCTGCAGGCGGTACTTTATCAGCAAATTATAAAACTTCATACGTCACTTTTAAGGTCCAAAGGATTCCTTCGGAGGAGGGCAAAGATAAGGATTGGAAATGCGTTATATAATTAATAATTATTAATTACTATCATTATTCTTTGGCATCATTAATTTCAATCCAATAGCCATCAGGGTCTTTGAAATAGATCTGTTTTACACCATCCACACGGGTAGTAACTGTGTTTTTCTGACCGGTCCAATTCTCATATTCGATCTTATTCTTTTCAAGCACTTTTATAAAATCAGCAACGGACGACACTGAAAAACACAGGTGAGAATTCTTATCGTGTTCTTTTTTTGAAGCGGCGCCGGAGATTATATGCAAATGACTTTTTACACCCACGCTGAACCATGTATGCCTGCCATCATGAAAAGGTTCAGGGATAGTATCAAGCCCGATAATATCCCTGTAGAAAGCCGTGCTTGTTTTAAGATCAATAACATACACGGCTATATGATTTAGCATTGCTTTTTGCTGTGCCAATGACTTTTGATTTGAAAAAAATACTATCAGCAAAACGATCACAATTGCTTTTTTCATTTGTGTAAATTTTGCTGAGAAGGTAGCAAAATATTTTTATCACCTGTCCCAAAAAGCAGGCGGCTCTATGCCGAGTGAGCGGAGATAAACATAACCCTGCCCTCGATGATGGATCTCGTTATCTATATAATAGAAAATAAATGAAGTACCTGTTCCGGGCCACTGGCCAAAAGCAACATCCTGTTTTTGCCAGCGTTCGGGAGCTATTGTGGGCCATATCCGGTTTATTGTTTCAGTGGCTTTATCCCAAAGGGCAAGTAATTCTTTTTTAGTGTTTACTTTTTCTGCATCAGCCCATTTTTCCCATTTCCCGGTAGCAATACCGCTTATACCCGGTTCTGCCATGCCTAAAAATTCATATACCAATTCTGCAAATGGCCGCATGCCACCGATAGAGTAAGTGAATAATTTATCCTCAGGAAAAGCTTCGATCGTTTTTCTTGTGAGTTTGCGATGTCCTTGCCAATGTTCCAATAATTCCTGCGTAGTAAATATGACAGCGTTTTGTGTTGTTTGTTCTGTTTTCATTGTTAATAGTTTTTGATCTTGTTTCTGCAAAGAAACTCATGGTTTGTGACAACCCTATGTCAGCAGTGTAAAAAATAATTTTGTTTTTTTCATAGTTACACTAAAAAGTAGTTTAAGCCGGATACATTACTTTTGCCCTCCTCCGGAGCTTGTCGAAGGATGGTCCCGTAGTTCAATGGATAGAATAGAAGTTTCCTAAACTTTTGATACAGGTTCCCTGCCTGCCGGCAGGCAGGGATTCCTGGAGGGAATAAAATGATAACAGTATATGCGATAATAAGTGAAGTGAACGGAGAAATATATGTTGGGATTGCAAAAGATGCTGATATTAGATTAAAAGATCATAATGGGGGAAAGAATCGATATACAAAAGGGTTACGTCCCTGGAAGAATTTATATAGAGAGTTGCAAGTTGATTGGCAAGCTGCAAGAAAAAGAGAAAAATATTTGAAATCCGGTGTCGGAAAAGAGTTCTTGAAATCATTGGTCCCGTAGTTCAATGGATAGAATAGAAGTTTCCTAAACTTTTGATACAGGTTCGATTCCTGTCGGGACTACTAATTCCGGTTTTGCTAAGTAATGTCAAACGCAGTCGTTTGTTGTCGGTTTAACTCCTTTGTTCGATTTATGTTTTGCCCAGATTACAGATTCTTATCAGGAGTAAATAAAATTTCAAAAAGAACCGGTTGCTCTTTAAAAGACCCTTGCATGACTATTTAAAAAAATATCAGGAAATAATAATTTCTTGTTCCGGGTTTTTAACTTGCTCTTGCAATATCTTATTGATCTTTTGCAACGAAATCCTGCCTTTATTAATATAGCCAGGTACTTTCAATAATTTCTGCAAAGCTCCCTGCATCATCAATATCATCAGCATCATCATCAACCCATCACTTGCTGAAATATGTGAATAAGGCATGGTCATTTGCCAGAGCAGGATTCCTATCATTGCAAACACAAGGAAATAATTACTGCTTTGCAACAGGCTTTCAATTTTATTTGAGCTCATGTTGGAGTGATAAAGATTCTCAGACCGGGTATTAAAATCTTTAATAGTATCACTCTCAGCCTGATCTTGTTTCAGTTTGTTAAACCTCGAAAACGTTTTTGTAACAAATGCCAGTAAACTGCTCCGGTGTGTTCGTGAAGTGCTTATGGCCGGCTTTTGAAGACCAGCAATTAACCAGCTTATTACAAGGATAACAAGAAGTAAGCATACAAGAATTAAAGTGAGAATTAAGTTTATCCTGGAAAGCATGAATAAACCTGTGAGCAGGAATAGGACGTTTTTGATACCATCCAGTATTCCTTTGGTAAAATAGTTCTGTATCGTCTTCATGTCGTTGCTGTATCTTAATAAATATTTGCCATATAAATTTTTTGAGAGAAGCTCCGGTGGCCAACTGATTTGAGTTGCAAAAAGTTTTTCTCTGATATTTTTTACGAACAATTCACCCTGCTTATAGCTGCCGAAGCTTACTAAAAAATTTAAAACAACTTTCAGTAAGAGCAAAAGCATAAAAATAACAAAGAATCCCTGCAAGGTTTGCAGGTGTATTCCTATCCATGATAATAGTTTTTCCTTGCTGCTACCGGTGTGATATTGAATGGAAAAAAATTCTCCGATAGAAACCGGTAATAAAAAAGAGACACAGCTATTGATGAACCCTAACAATAGTAATAGGGCCAAAGCGGGAAATTGCTTCCTGGCAAAATCAGAAACAAGCGGCTCTTTTTTTTGCATACTCTTTTACATATTGCCCACAAAAACCTTGCGTTTCAAAAACAGATCCGGAATATTATTTCCGAAAGCAAGCTCTTCAATAGTATATACAGGAACCTTGGTGTTTTCTTTTACTTCTTTAATCAGCAGGGGACTGGCAGTCAATAATCCACTAATCAGGTTTGGATAAATTCCCCATTTGTTTAATACCTGTACCCCATTGATAGCGGCAAGGCTATCACCTGCTGAAAAAACGACTCCATCAATTGTAGAAATAAATTGATGGTTAGTCAGTAGCATTTTTGTTTCTCTTTCATATAAGCCATCTGCTATTTCCATAATCACATAATCAGGACTAAATGGTAATACTTTACCTAATAGCGTTTCATAAAGAGAAAGTAATTCCTTTTCGTCGCACATATATGTAGAGGGAAACCCATAATCACCAAAATCTGCTACCACATCCGCACCCATATCCCAGGCAAGATCGCTATCTTTTGTGTACACTGTACCGGTAAGCTTAATATAAGCAACATTCATTCCTGCTTTTTTTAATCCATGGACAAGGTATGCAGCAGAAGTTGTTTTACCACTATCCATCGATGAGCCCAGCGATAAAATCACTTTTGTGGCAGATGCCGCTGCGCCAGTGAAAGCAATCATTTCTGAATGCATCAGGTTTTTGGTATTAATTATTTCCCCTTTTCTGTCTATAACAAGACCCGCAATACGAAGCTTTGTCGGTCCAATATCTTCATACTTATAGTGCATGCTCTCTATGACACCGATTGTTCCTCCTGCGCCGAGAATATGTAATTCCTGGTTTACATGCTCAGGTACATAACCTTCAAACTGAGCGGTAGCATATCGGGTTCCAAAGGCGGCCATGATTTGGTCACCTTTAACAATTGTGATGTTTCGCTTTGTATCCCCCTGCACATTTCGATGTTTTCCGATATGTAACACTTCAAAAATTCCTACATCTCCTGTCTGTGGAAAATAGCCCCCTGAAATTTCGGTTTTTAACACCCAGTTTTCTACCTGTCTGCAGATATAGGTTTTTTTTATTCTTGTTTTCATAAAACGGATTTTAGTTATTGATACCTTTAATTCTTTTTGTTGATTTTTTTTTCTTTTTATACAGATTGAAATCAAATGATAAAGTTGTTCCAACAACATTGTAGTTTTGGAATGGTCTTACAATTCTACCAGTTACAGGGTCAAGAATATTCATCTTATGATTATCATCGCTGAATAAATTAAACTCCCGTTGCATCATATAATAAACAGAGAGAGATAAATTTTTAGTGATCTTAAAGTTCAGGCTAAATGATAATCTACCCCGGTGAAATCCATCAGGTGTTTGTTTAATGGTTGGGGCTTCATTTTTGTCGTAATACTGGATCGGATTTCCGCCAATATTATAAAACAACGAATAAGACACAGAAGGAGATAATCTCAAAAAATCAAGCCGTTTTTTCGTTGATAGTCTTGTAATATAAATCAGCCTGTATCTATACCTGGTTTCATTGGAAGAGTGAATCTCGCCCTGTACCGAGTTTGACCAGTTCAATACATCAGCAAGAGGGATTTTATAGGTGCCCCGAAGTACAAAACGATTTGCACCATCGGCAGCCGAAAATGAACCCAGTGTTGCTCCAGTGGACATTGAAAAGCGTTTGTTAAAATCATAATCAATATGTATAGAAGATTGGCTGAAATCGCTGCTAAAGCCATTACTTATATTATATCCACGCAGGTGGCTGAATCGCAGATCCAGTTTCTTAGTGAATGAAAAATTTAGCTGCGCAGAATTCCAGCTCCTCAAATCATTTTGCGCATTCACAAAGAGAATTGATGCTAAGAATAAGCTGCTCAAAAAAAGAGTTTTAAATCTTTGGGCTCGTATTAATCTGAGACTGTTCCAAAATAATTTGCAAAGAAAGTATCCTCTCTTTCTTAATTCACATAAAAAGTAAGTCATAGTTCAAGTTTTAAAATACAATTTTGAAATACCGGCAACTTTTAAGCGGTTGTGATATTGTCATGCCTTTTGTACGCTAAAGTTGATCGTCTCGGTTTTATAACCCTGCAAACATCAACCGAATCTTTACGGACTATATAAAAGACAAAGAAATGTTAAAGAGTCCTACGCCTATTCGGAAATCTTGAATTATTATCTAAACAGGGTAATGATGTATTTAAATTTTGATCATTGATATTTTAAGGCTTGATCTATTTAATTTGCCGGTATCAAATGCAATTCTTCTTCTGTATCTTTTAACCATAACTCCCTCTCCCTTAATTTCAGTATATCATAAGTATGAGCTTTGAGTGGGAATTTTATCGTTATTTTTTCCTTATCATTTACAAATTCCCATGTTCCGGTTTCATCAATTGCACCGTTATCCCTTTCAACAAAATCGCCGCTTTTGCTAAAGTCCCATGTTTCACCAGTGTAGTCAGCAGTGGTATTTACACTGTCTTTATGATCATAGGCATATTCGATCTTCCACAAATTGGCTACTCTTTCTTTTTTTGCCCTGAGGCTAAAGGTGGGGCCTTCTTCATATTTTCTGCATCCTGTTAGCAGTACCAATCCTAAAGTGGTACACATGAGTGTTTTTCTGATTGTTTTCATTGGGTTTGATTTTAGTTTAATAAATATTTATTTGTCATCGCAGAATAATGATTTGTAACCACGTAACTGTTATCCTTATCTCTGCCAGATCATAGTAAAGACAAACAAATGGATAAACAGTCCTATTCCGGACATTAAAATCTTTAATTATGGGCACCACAAAGCTTACTAGTCAATACATTATTTGACATTAAAATGACCTGAATCATGCTATTAATAAGAGGAGTGACGAGAATATATTTGTGAATTCTTCTATCTTTAAATTTTATGGGCATATCCGAAGAACTAATCTGGCTACAGATCCAACAGAAAAATATAAATGCCTTTGAGTCTTATTACAAAGAACATTACAAAGAATTCCTACTTACATCGTATAACTATGTAAAGACGGTTCCTGTTGCACAGGAAATCGTTAATGATGTTTTTCTGAAAATATGGGAGGATGCCGGGAAGATCAGTATTGAATCATCTTTGAAATCGTATATCTATAGAGCTGTTATTAACCGCAGCATTAATGCATTAAACAAGCAAAAAAGAGAATCTCAAAATCAAAGGGAACTGGTTCAAATGCCACAGGAATTTTACGAGTTAAAAGAAATTGAAGCAAACGAACTCAAAGTAAAACTTTATAAAGCCATTGAAGAGTTGCCCGATCAATGTAAAAAGGTTTTTTTAATGAGCAGGGTGGATGGTTTAAAGCAGCAGGATATTGCAGATAAGCTGGGTATTTCAATTAAAACAGTAAAAAATCATATTACACATGCTCTTAAACAGTTAAGAAAGGCGGCGATTATGGCATTATTGTGTTTCTCTTATTGTCAGCAGGTTTTTTTTCAATAATAGTAGGACTACTAAAAACTTTTCGTGTCTTATAATTACAGCCAATGGCAAATTCACCTGAAAATATAATTCCATGGGATTTAATAAGTTCTTCATTGCAGAAGCAGATAACCGCTGAAGAAGATCTGCAATTGCAGTTATGGATCTCGGCAAGTGAAGAAAACAGGGAGTTATTTGCTTTGTTAAAGCAGATCTGGACAGAAAAATTGGATGACTATAAAGCATACCTGGAAGTTGACGAAAATACTGCCTGGGATTCCTTCCGGTTAAAATTGCAGCCGCAGCCATCATCAGAAAAAGAGACTAATGTTATACCCGTTGATTTTTCTAAACCGCGTTTTTCAATAATACGTTGGGCCTCCGTGGCGGCGGTATTGATAGTTGCGGCAGGAAGTATTATCTGGTATGTGAATAGTAATGACTCCGGTATTTATCAAACCGGGGTCGGTGAGCAAAAGACGATTTCATTATCGGATGGTTCATCGATCAGGTTATTATCCAATACAAGAATTGAAGTATCAAAGGAGTTCAACAAATCAAACCGTAAGGTGGATCTGAAAACTGGTGAAGCTTTCTTTGAAGTGAAACATGATGAGCAAATACCTTTTATAGTGAACCTGGGCACTGCCAGTGTAAAAGATATAGGCACCAGCTTTTTTATAGGTAAACAGAAAGACAGCATCAAATTGTCAGTAACCAGCGGTAAGGTCGCATTCATAAATAATTCGGATAATGAATCAAGGGAGTTATCGGCAGGTATGAGTTTAAAGATGGAGACAAGAAATTTTGTTCCGGTGGTTACAATTAACTCAATAACCACCAAACAAAATCTTTTGCATTTTGAGAATACTGTATTACCAGAAGTAGTACTTAATCTTGAAAAGGTGTACAGTAAAAAAATTCTTTTGACTGATAGTGTGCTGATGCAGAAAAGATTCACTGCTGATCTAAACGGCCAGTCCTTTGAAAGGGCCATCAATATTCTTTCCCAATCTTTGAATATTAAATATTCTTTTGAAAACGGTGTTTATTATTTAAAAAATGAACGATAGTTTCAGAAAAGATAAATAATGATCCAATAATACCAATGAAATCTGCTAAAATAAAACGAGATATAAACATTAGTCTTGTAGTGGCTTTTCTTTTGCTCTGGTTGCTGAACGGTGTTACCTCTGTTTATTCGCAACAAACAAAAATTGAAGAAGTGAGAGTAATACTGGATGTAAAGAATGAACCTCTCTATAAAGTTTTATCCATTGTGGAGCAGCAAACATCTTTTCGGTTTGCTTATAGTTCAGACCTTGTGTTGCAGCAAAAAAGTATTACTCTCAAGGTTACTAATATCAAATTTGCCGAGCTATTAAATATTCTTTTCGGAGGTACTTCTATCTCCTACAATATTATCGGCAACCAGGTTGTATTGCGGAAGTACGTTCCTGCAAGAATTACAATCAGTGGCTATGTCAGGGACAAAAAAACAGGTGAATCATTGATTGGTACAAGTATTTACCTGCCGGGCTTGCAAAATGGAGTTGCATCTAATAACTATGGATTTTATTCATTAACTGTAGATGAATCGGATTCACTGGAACTAGAAATATCTTATGTTGGATACAAAACCAGTAATATAAAAATAAATGGACGTAAAGATGCATCGTTGAATTTTAGCTTAAATCAAAAAGAGGATGCCATCAGTTTGGTTCGTGTACTAAAGGATAAAAGAGAGAACAACATAAAAAGAAACCAGGTTGATCTTGTTGATTTGTCAACCGATATGTTTACGACAACTGCTGCGGTTACAGGTAATGGTGATTTAATAAGCTCTCTTCAGTTATCAGCAGGTGTACAAACAGGTTTAGATGGGACCACCGGTTATTTTGTACGTGGTGGCAATGCTGATCAAAACCAGGTATTACTCGATGAAGCGACCCTATACAATCCGAGTCATTTATTCGGGTTGGTAAGCGTATTTAATTCTTCAGCAATTAAGAGAGCAAGTTTGCTGAAAGGTGGATTCCCGGCTGCCTATGGAGATTATCTTAGTTCTGTACTTGATGTTAATATGAAAGACGGAAGCAACCAGCAGTTTGGAAGTGAACTGCAAATCGGCACAATTGCTTCTTCAGTTGAATTGCATGGCCCGCTTAATTCTGGTAAATCATCTTTTTTGTTATCGGGACGGCGAAGCACTATTGATTGGACACTTCGTCCTTTCTCCAGGAGTTATTATTTCAGTAATTATTATTTCTACGATGTAAATGCAAAGCTTAATTTCCAACTATCTGGCAAAGACAGGATTTTTATGAGTTATTACCGGGGATCAGATAATAATTCATACACAACAGATGCTGATGATGAAGACCAGATCAATTATAAGATCGCATTCGGCAACCAGGCGTTCAATATGCGATGGAACCATTTGTTTTCAAAAAAGCTATTCTCAAACGTATCGGCAGTTTATAGCAACTATTACCAACGGCTTTCTTCCGTACAGGAAGATTATTTTGCACAGCTCTACTCCGGCATCAGGGATATTAACTTTAAAACAGATCTCTATTATTACCCGCATATAAAACACAGGATACGTGGCGGTGTTAATTATTTACTTCAATCTGTCTTTCCTGCAACGGTATCTGAAAAACTTTCGACTACCGGCTTTATCAATATCAATCAAAATAATATTCCGGAGAAAAGACATAACCGTTTTGCAGCATATATCAGCGATGATATTAAAGTCACTAATCATTTTAATATATATGCAGGTGTGAGGCTGCCAGTATTCTTTAAACCCGGCGTACGGTATGTGGACATAGAGCCCCGCTTATCTCTGTTATACCTGTTGAACATGACCAGCAGTATCAAACTTGCTTATAGCAGAATGCATCAATATATTCACCTGGTACAAAGTTATAACGCATCTTTTCCTGCTGAGATATGGATCGGGAGCAGCAACCTGGTAAAACCACAAGCCAGTCACCAGGTTTCTGCAGGATTATATAAAAATTTTAATAACAATAACTGGCAGGCAAGTATAGAAGGTTACTATAAACTAATGGGTAATCAAATGCTGTTTAAAGGAGGTACTTCTGCGACGATAGATAATGATATTGAAAGCAAACTGATTTTCGGTAAAGGATGGAGTTACGGTACAGAATTCGTTCTCAGGAAGACAACAGGTCATATCAAGGGATGGGTATCATATTCTCTGTCGCAAGCTTATCACCAATTTGATTCTTTGAACCTGGGCCTAAAATTTCCGTTCTCAAATAACCGCAAACATAATTTTTATTTTTCAGGTTCTTATGATCTCAATCATCATTGGTCATTTGCAGCGAATCTTTTTTTAACCAGTGGCCGCTCTGTAACTTTGAACCAAAATCCTTCTCCACCGCCTTCTTCAGGGAGCCAGGATGATAACCCCTTATTTGAAGATGAGGATGATAATAGCAGTACTTTATCAACAGAGCCGAATAATTTTCGCCTTACTCCTTATAGCAGGCTTGATCTTGGGATTAGTTATAAAAAGATAAGGAATATTAGGAACAGGAAACTGGAAACTGAATGGAGGTTGTCTGTTTATAATGTTTACGCACATCAGAACACCTATTTTGCATATCGTTCAATTGATCCAATAACAAGACAAGCTTCAATAAACCAGGTATCCTTTATTCCCGTAATACCCAGTCTGACATACAACATTAAATTTTAATTCCGAAACAAAAGCATTTTTCAGGAAGCAAAGAATTCACGTTTTGTCATGCCTGGTTAATCCCTTTCAGACCCAGATATAACTCCTTAAATTAACGGATTAATTTTGTTCGATATTTGTCCTCCCGGGATTAATGCGTCCGTCGTAGCTTAGGGAAGGCGGACTTTTCTTTTAGAGTGGGGCTTTCCTCTATAAGAGCCATTTTCTATCGATTAGCCTGCTAAACCACCCTTAAGAAAGTCATTTATGACTTGCATACCTTTGAGAAAAGAGTTCGACTTTATGCAAGGCGGTTCTACCACTTCCTGTCTGTGCAGGATTTATTCGATTTGGATTCATTGTTTCCGGTTAATTCCGTTGTTCGATTTTTGCTTAGGCTGGGACTACCTTCTCCATCCGCACCAGCGCCTGAAGCTTTAACTATACAAGCAGCCATTCGGCAATTTTTTTTACCATATCGTCAAAAAGTTGGGAAAAAAATATACATCTCTCAGTATTTCCCTGGCATGAACAGGCTTTAAGTAGCATGGTACACAGTTTGATTTAAGGTTGTATAAGGTTATAACACCCGATTTCCCTTATCCCGTGATTTTCTTTTATAAAAATTAAAATTGTAAAGTATGAGAACTATTTACCCCGTATTCGCTTTTACCTTTTCTTTCTTATGTATAAGTGCTAAAGCACAATTTCCTACCACAGTAGTAAATTCAACTGATTGTAATTTTACTTATACATTCAATACTTCTAATGAAGGATTCAGTTCTCCAAGTATTTATTCTGATGCAAATGACCTTGGATTATATTGGGATGGCTCAAGGCTTGTAGAGACGGCCGGCGCAAATTTGAATTCTCGTTCAGCCAGCACCATTTCGCCCATTTATGTAAACACAGAACATAATGCCACTACCGTAGGTTTTGATTATGAAGTTCCGGCTAACACAGATTACAGGGTAAGGGTGGTGAGTACAATTACAAACGCACCCTTAGAAATTTTAGCAACAACAGCTAATGGTCCCATCTGGACTCCCCTACCCGGTACTTCCGGCAGTATTTGTATTGAATTACAAGACGAAGACTTACCGGCTGGAGGACATATACGTATTGAAATCACTTTTCGTGCAACCAATCCTGGTATCCTTGTTTTAGATAATTTCCGTCGTCTTGCATTGGAATCACCATTACCGGTAACTTTTTTAGGACTTATTGCCCGGGAAAATAATGATGGAACCATCCGATTACTCTGGAATGTGGCGGAAGAAATAAATGTAACCGGATATGATGTGGAAACAAGTAATGATGGAATCAATTTTACCCGGTTGGCTAATGTACCGGCCGGCGGCAAAAGCAATTATTTCTACAATACCAATGAGATAATTAAAGGAACCCGCTATTTCAGAATAAAAAATGTTGATGTTGACGGAAGGTTTAAATACTCAGGTGTTATCCGCATTAAAAATAACACAATGGATGGCCTCATAAAACTATATCCTGTTCCTGTCAGCGATGTATTATTTATTGAGCACCGGAAAGTAGTTGAACCGGCAACAGTAACCATTTCTGATATGCAGGGGAAAATTGTTTTTCAGACAGTAACTCAACCCAACAGTTACCAAACCTCAATACATGTACGGCAGCTTATACCCGGTATGTATATTGTTCGCTACCAGGAAAAATCAGGTATCAGCCATACTGCTAAGTTCATAAGGAAGTAAAAATTTATAGAGTTTATGAAAAGAATATTATTTAACCTGTTCCTTAGTTTGTTATTTGTTACTGCATTATCATGTAATAATAAGGATGCAGATAAGAAGGATAAAGAAATAACAGAAGGTGATGTGCCGGCAACTGTAAAAACAGCTTTCAGTGCTAAATATTCAACGGCAACAGATATAAAATGGGAAGATGCACATGAAGGCAGTATAAAAACTTATAAGGCTAAGTTTACTATCGATGGTAAGAAAATGAAGGCAGAATTTGACGGCACCGGTAAACTGATAAAAGAAGAAAACAATTAGTTTTTTGGGTTCTTTAAGGTTAAAAGGTTGTATGCTACATACAACCTTTCTTTTTTGATTAACATCATTCTGCTGTAAATTGCTGTTCCATATTTTTCAAAAAAGATCAATGATGAGAAAATCAATCTTATTTCCCGGAATATTTTTTACCGCTTCAGCGCTGTTCTGTTTCATTTATCCCGAACAAAACCTGCAGGAAAGCATGAAGCGGGGCAAGGAGGTTTATTTATTGCATTGCCAAAACTGTCATATGGAAAATGGGGAAGGGATAGAAGGTATAAATCCTCCCCTGGCAAAAACCACTTATGTAAAAGATGCAAAAAAGAATATTGGGATAATTTTGAATGGACAAACAGGTGAAGTGGTCGTAAATGGAAAAAAATACAATGCCATCATGAACCCGATGAACTATCTTGATGACCAGCAAATAGCCGATGTTTTGAATTATGTTCGCAATAGCTGGGGGAATAAATATCCTTATATATCACCGGCACAAGTAAAAGCAGAACGAAAAGAATAAGGCACATGAAAAATTATCTCCTGTGCCTGTGTTTTTCTCAATAATGAATTTTTAAACTTCGCTAATAATAAATGGAAGCTTTCGTATTCTTTTGCCTGTAAGATCAAAGATTGCATTGCACAATGCTGGTGCAAATGGCGGCAAGGCCGGTTCACCTACACCACCGGGTTTTTCTTCATTATCCATTATATGTATTTCCACTTCCGGTACATCCATAATGCGTGGCATTTTGTATTGGTGAAAATTCGTTTCTACTGCTTTGCCATCTTTAAATGTAGTTTCATGAGCGACCGCAGCGCCATAAGCCATAATGATGCTTCCTTCAATTTGTGCACGGACAATATCAGGATTTACATACCATCCGCAATCCATTACTGCAAATACTTTATCAACCTTTACTTTACCCGCCGGATCCTTTGAAACTTTTACAGCTTCGCCAACGATCGTACTAAAACAAAAAGTGATAGCAACTCCCCAGCCATCATTTTTCTTTCTATTTTTCCATCCTGTCATCTCTTCCAGTTTTTCCAATACAGCCTGGTAGCGTTCTCCCAAATGTTGCTTTCTGAATTCAAGCGGGTCTTTACCTGCAGCATATGCCAATTCATCAACAAAGCTTTCATACGCAAAACCATTGGTGGATGAATATACAGATCGCCACCACATTACAGGTATCGGTGATTCTGTGGGTACATCACCAAAGCTATAATTGGGAATGGTTTCAAAATACGATTCACAAAAACCTTCAATAGTACTGTCATTAAAGCTTGTTTTATCAGGCACGGGTGTCCATTGATGATTCATGTTCTGTGCCGCCAATTTTGCCTGGAAAGAATTTATCCTGCCTCCACCGCTGATACTTCCTTTACATTCATATACTGCACCCGGACGGAATGGCCCCTGCGTCATATCATCTTCTCTTGTCCAAACAACCTGCACTGGAGCATTCATTTCTTTTGAAAGCAAAACAGGCTCGTATGTATAATCCATAAAAGCTTTTCTTCCAAATCCACCGCCAAGAAAGGTCATATTTACTGTAACATTTTCCGGCTTCACTTTTAATCTTCCGCTTACATCCTGCTGTATCCAATCAGGTGCTTGTATTGGTCCCCATATTTCAACTTTATCTCCTTGTACATATGCAGTACATGTCAATGGTTCCATGCAGGCATGTGCTTCATAGGGTGTTTCATAAATTGCTTCCAGCTTTTTTTCACTTTTTTGATAAACTGCTTCAGCATTTCCACCTGTACGTTGTGATAAAGCTGTTTTTTTCAGATCTTCTTTCATGCGGGCATAAAGCTGTTCAGTGCTTGTATGTTCAAAACCAGAGTCATCCCATTCAACTTTTAATGCTTTGCGTCCTTCAACGGCAGCCCATAATGAATCAGCAATCACTGCTACACCTTCTCTTTCATGCGCAAATACAGGAGCGGTAGTTTTTACAACTTTTTTTACTCCCGGCACTTTCATTGTTGCAGCCGCATCAAAACTTTTTACTTTTCCTTTAAAACGCGGACTGCGTTCGATCACGGCATACATCATTCCCGGCAACTTAACATCTAAGCCAAATTTTGCTTTACCGTTTATTTTATCAGGATTGTCCTGTCTTGGTAATGGTTTACCAACAATTTTATATTCTTCACGTCTTTTTAGTTTTACATTTTTTGGGGGAGAAAGTTTTGAAGCTTCTTCAACCAATTCACCATAGCCTATCTTCTTCCCACTGGGTTTATGGATCACAAAACCATTCTCAGCATAACATTCATTTTTGTTTACACTCCATTTTTTTGCTGCAGCTTCTATTAGCATTTCTCTTGCAGTGGCTCCTGTACGTAGTAATGTTTTGTAAGCGCCACGAACAGTTGAACTTCCTCCTGTTAATTGACTTCCATATTTTGTTTGGCTACCCTGGGCAAATGCAATTTTTACATTGTCAAGAGAAACTTCTAATTCTTCGGCTATCATTTGCGGTACTGACTGGAAAGAACCTTGTCCCATTTCAGAACGATGATTCAGTATGGTGACCTTACCTGTTTTATCAATCGATATCCAGGCAGTGAGTTCAATCCCTTGTTCACTTGCTTTTTGAGCAGTAAAAATTTCTGCAACTTCATTGCCGAAAGCAGGCATTGCATAACCAATGGTCAATGCAGCTCCGGTGATACTGCTGATGCGGATGAAATTTCTGCGTGATAAATTTTTATCAATGGTTTTCATTATAAAACTTTTTGAAGTTAGTTAGATGTTTTTGCCAACATTTGCGCAGCAGTTTTAATTGCTTTACGAATGCGGGGATAAGTTCCGCAACGACAAATATGCCCTATCATGGCCGTATCAATATCCTGGTCGGTTGGATTGGGATTTCGTTTTAATAAAGCTGCTGCCGCCATGATCTGTCCGCTCTGACAATAGCCACATTGAGGAACCTGTTCTTCGATCCATGCTTTTTGTACTGCATGTGTATTATCATTTGAAAGACCTTCAATGGTTGTGATAGCTTGTTTGGCAGCAGAGGCTACAGGCAATGTACATGAACGAACAGGATTTCCATTTAAATGTACAGTACATGCGCCGCATTGAGCCATCCCACATCCGTATTTAGTTCCGGTTAACCCGGCAAGATCACGGATCACCCAAAGCAAGGGCATTTTTGGATCCGCTTCTACTTTATAAGTTTTTCCATTAATGGATAGATTGTAAGATGCCATAAGAATTAGTTTGATAAAAGAGGCTATTAAGTTACGAATAACCGCATTTACTTAATAGGAATTTTTTTTACCAGTATACAACTGTTGTCAATAATCAGTTGTATTAATAATTGTAAATTTAATTATGAAAGAGATCCGTGATATTATCAGGGCTTATGACGAGGCAAGAAAAGCCGGTAAGCAAACAGCATTGGCAACTGTTGTGCATGTTGAAGGTTCATCCTATCGCAGACCCGGCGCAAGAATGCTGATTGAAGATGATGGACAATTGACAGGCGCCATCAGCGGTGGTTGCCTTGAAGGAGATGCATTAAGAAAAGCATTGCTTGTAATAACAGAAAAAAGATCGAAGCTGGTGACTTATGATACAATGGATGATGATGATGCTAAATTCGGAGTGGGGTTAGGTTGCAATGGAATTATACAAGTATTGATAGAGCCCATCAATGATGCAGACCCCAATAATCCAATTCAATATTTAAAAGCAGTAAATGAAAAAAGACAGCAAGCTGTTCTGGTAACATTGTTTTCTTTACAGGATAAAAAAGCTGCTCAGCATGGAACCTGTTTGTTGTTGAAAAAGGATGGATGCCTGCTGGGGCATACAACTATTTTAAAAGATGTTTTAGTAGCCGATGCAAATGAAGCATTGACCTGTCAAACCTCTTCATTTAAAAATTATATTTCTGATGATCATGATCTCACAGCATTTTTTGAAGTGATCGATCCACCCATTTCTGTCATAATTATCGGGGCGGGAAATGATGTAATACCGGTAGTTGATATGGCAGATATCCTTGGCTGGGAAGTAACAGTGATAGATGGCAGATCTAATTATGCAAAAAAAGAAAGGTTTGCAAGTGCCTGCCAGGTAGTGGTGGCAAAACCGGAAGAAGCTTTGAAGAAAATAATCATTGATCAGCACACGGTTTTTTTGCTGATGACACATAATTATAATTATGATAAAGCCATGCTGGCGCAACTACTTCAAAAAAATGTTTTATACATAGGCATGCTGGGTCCGAAGAAAAAAAGAGAAAGAGTATTGAATGATTTAAAAGAAGAAGGGTTCATATTTACCAGCCAGCAGCTTTCGGCTTTACACAGCCCGGTGGGGCTTGATATTGGCGCAGAAACAGCTGAAGAGATCGCTTTATCAATATTGGCAGAGATAAAAGCTTTTTTTGCCAATAAAGATGTTCGGTCATTACGAAAGATCAATGAAGTGATACATCCTCGTTCTTCATCCCAGATACAAGAAGTGAAACTAACTTCAAAGTCTTAATGTCTTCATTAAATAATATAGGAATTGTTATACTGGCTGCCGGCGTATCAGCAAGATTAGGCAAACCAAAGCAACTATTAAAGTATAATGGTAGTAGTTTATTGCAAAATGCAATTGATGCAGCGGTAACTTCAGTTGCAGCTTCCGTTATTGTTGTATTAGGAGCCAATGCGGATGATATTTTGCAGGAAACAGGTAAAGCAAAGATCAATATTATTGTAAACTCAGAATGGGAACAAGGAATGGCTTCTTCGATCGGGTTTGGATTGAATGAACTTTTATTCCATTCTTCATCAACTGAAGCAGTGATCCTTATGGTTTGTGATCAGCCTCATATTTCTTCTACCCTGATCAATGAATTGATACAAACACATATTGATACCGGTAAACCAATAATTGCATGTAATTATGGAGAGTCGATAGGCCCCCCGGCTTTATTTCATAAAAAATTCTTCCCTGAACTAATGCAGCTAAAAGGAGATGCTGGTGCAAGAAAGATTATACAGCAGCATGGTGATGAAGTGATCACTATTCTATTTACAAAAGGCAGTATTGATATTGATACTGCAGAAGATTATGAAAACTTAAAAGGATCATGAACTGCTTTTTGTTTGGCCAGCTCATGATCAAGGTTGGCAAAAAATTGCCTGGTAAGTACATTTGCTGCGCTGCTCAAAATATTTTTACCCATTGATGCAAGCAACCCGGTTATTTTTAATTCACCTTCAAAAATAACTTCAGTTTCTGATTCAGTAATTGCCAGCAGTTCCACTTTCATCACGGAATTGGCATTTCCCATTTTATTGCTTTGTTGCATTTTCAGGGTAAACTTCCGGTGGTCCATTATGTCTTCCATTTGTGCATTACCTGTAAAAGAAGCAGCCATCGGCCCCATTCTTATTTCAAGTTCTGAACTGTACGTATTCTCTCCTGTTCTTTCAAGCTTTGTAACACCGGGAACGATTTTCGAAAGTGATTGTGTATCCATTAAAATATTCCAGAGAACAGGCACAGTTGCCTCAACCTTATGTTTGCCTTTTAACTCCATGCTTTTCATTTAAAAGCTGCATGATAGCTAAAACCGTTGAAATGGAGGCTAAGAATTGGGAAATTCTTTATTCAGGTAAGCTGAGCCGGATTCAATAAATTTGTTATTCGTCCAATTCGTAGCAATGATCGTTGATAAATACAATAGAGTTCATAACTATCTCAGGATATCACTCACGGATAATTGCAATCTCCGTTGCTTTTATTGCATGCCCGAAGAAGAGTATGAGTTTACACCTGCTTCAAAGCTGATGCAGAAAGACGAGATCGAAACTTTATCAAAGATCTTTGTTCGCCTGGGTGTAAATAAAATTCGTTTAACCGGTGGTGAGCCATTAGTGAGAAAAGATGCCGGTGAGATCATTAAAGCATTGTCAAAACTTCCGGTAAAATTAACGATCACAACAAATGGTTTAAGATTACATGAGTTTGTCGATATACTCGATGAAGCAGGAGTTCATTCCCTCAATATCAGCCTTGATACCTTACAACCAGAAAAATTTCAATTGATCACAAGAAGAAACCAGTTTGAAAAAGTATATGACAATATCCAGCTTTTACTGAAAAGGAATTTTCATGTAAAAGTGAATATGGTGGTGATGAAAGGCCTAAACGATAATGAGCTTATTGATTTTGTTCAATGGACAAAACATCAGCCTGTGCATGTACGATTTATTGAGTTCATGCCTTTTACCGGCAACCGGTGGACAAGCAATAAAGTATTTACGATGCAGCAAATGCTGGAAGTGATACAGCACAAATATGAAGTACAGCGTTTGCAGGATGAAAAACACGATACTTCAAAAGCCTATATGGTTCAGGGGCACCAGGGAACATTTGCTTTTATCAGTACTATGAGTGCAAATTTTTGCGGTGATTGTAACCGTTTACGATTAACAGCTGATGGAAAAATGAAGAATTGTTTATTTGCCGAAAAAGAAACCGACTTGTTAACTGCATTACGAAATGGCGAAGATGTAATTCACCTGATCCATCAGAACATTCGAAGCAAGGCAAAAGAACTCGGCGGACAATTCACAGCAGATTTTGAGCATCTTCACCCCGAAGAAATTCATAACAGGAGCATGATAACTATTGGGGGATAAATTTTCACAAAATGATCTCTGTTCAGGAAGCAAAAAGGATAATAGATGAAAATGTTTCGTCTTTACATCCAACCAAAGTATCCTTACAAGAAGCAACTGGTTTGGTTTTAGCAGAAGATGTTTACGCTGCAATTGATATTCCCGCATTTCCACAATCATCAATGGATGGCTATGCAATTTTTTTTGAAGGATGGAAAAAACATAAACGATTAAAAGTTATTGGTGAAATAGCAGCAGGTAGCAGTAAGGAAACACTTAATCTGCGACCCGAAAATGCAGTAAGAATATTTACAGGGGCTGCCATTCCTCCCGGTGTTGATACAGTGATCATGCAGGAAAAAGTCAGAATAGAAAATGGAGAATTAATAATTGAAGATGAAACATTGCAACAAGGCACAAGTGTAAGGGCAAAGGGCTCTGAAATAAAGAAAGGCGAATTAGCATTAGAAAAACAATCTGTTTTAACTCCTGCTGCAATTGGTTTTCTTGCCGGTATTGGCATTAATGAGGTAAAAGTTTTTCCAAATCCTTCGATCTGTATAATCATTACTGGCAATGAACTGCAGCAACCCGGTCAATCATTACAATATGGACAGGTGTATGAGTCAAATTCTTTTTCTTTAGTATCGGTGCTGAAGCAATTGCAGATGAATAACATTCAAATTTTATATGCTACTGATAAACCCGGGATAGTAACTGAATCATTAAAAAATGCATTGGGGCAAAGCGACATTGTTTTATTGACCGGAGGCATCAGTGTTGGCGATTATGATTTTGTTTTACAGTCAGCAAGTGAATGCGGTGTTCAAAAATTATTTCATAAAGTAAAACAGCGGCCGGGAAAACCATTATACTTTGGCAAAAAGGAAAATAAAATTGTCTTCGGATTGCCCGGAAATCCCTCTTCTGTTCTTACTTGTTTTTATCAATATGTAATTCCCACTTTACAAAAACTAACAAAAAGAAAAATTGAGTTACAAACAGTAAAAATTCCTTTAGCATGTTCATTTCAGAAGACAACGAGCCTTACACATTTTCTGAAAGGATTTTATAATGGGAAAACCGCCGTTGCATTAGATGCACAGGAATCTTATCGCCTCAGCTCATTTGCAAAAGCCAATTGTCTTATACAAATTGATGAAGAAAAAACTTCTGTAAAAGAAGGTGAATTGGTTGATGTATATTTATTGCCACAATAAATTTTGTGGAAACCATTATTCTTTTTTACATACTCTTGTTTCTTGTAGCGTTCCTGTATTCATCAGTAGGGCATGGTGGCGCCAGTGGGTACCTGGCACTGATGGCTTTATTCAGCATTACTCCGGAGGTAATGAAACCTACTGCACTGCTTTTAAATCTATTTGTTTCGCTTACATCATTTATTCAGTTTTACCGGGGTGGCCATTTTAAATGGAAAATATTCTTACCATTCGCCATTGCCTCAGTTCCGCTGGCTTATGCAGGGGGATTAATATCCATTGAAGCGGATATTTATAAAAAGATACTCGGCATATTATTACTTATCCCGATCATCCGATTTGTATTTTTTGCCAATATCAAAGTTGAAGAAATAAAAAAGTCAAATGTTGCATTATCATTGATAATAGGGGCGGCTATCGGTTTTCTTTCTGGTCTTATCGGTATCGGGGGAGGCATCATATTATCTCCTCTTCTTTTATTATTAAAGTGGAGTGATCTGAAACAAACAGCCGCCATCAGCGCCTTATTTATATTTGTAAATTCACTCTCAGGGCTTGCCGGGCAGTTACAAAAAGGAATTAGTTTCAGTGTTGATATGTATGTGTATGTTGCTGTTGCATTTGTCGGCGGACTTTGTGGCGCATATTTCGGATCATTGAAATTCAGGCAAAATGTTTTGCAATATTTATTAGCTCTTGTATTGATCGTGGCATCATATAAATTATTATTTACTCAGGCCTGAAATATTTTTGCTATAGGCGCAGGCAAACCATCTATGCTGGTCATATTTTTTTCTTTTTTATATTGTTCAAGTCCATCTTCGCCTTTGTTCTCTGCCCATTTGATAGCATGATCCCTTTCACCTTCGTAATTATAAAACGGTACACCAAAACCGCAGGACGTTTTTACTTTGAAAATATCAGCAATAATGATCTGTCTTGTAGCGGGGAGTATGTTGAACTGAGATGACAATTCTTTCCACTCTGCATTACCAGGCAACACAGTCCTTCCTTTTCCATAAAGCCGTAAAATTTTTGGCGGGCCATCAAAAGCGCAAAACATAAATGTGATACGGCCATTTTCCAAAAGATGCGCCGAGGTTTCATTGCCGCTGCCAACAATATCCAAATAGCCGACACGTGTCGGAGAAAGTATTCTGAAACAATCAAATCCTTTCGGCGAAAGATTAATATGTCCTTTATCACTTAACGGAGCGGTACACACAAAGAATAAATGCTGCTTTTCAATGAATTCTTTATGCTCTTCGCTGATCTGCGTCATTTCTTTACCCATACAATTGATTTGTTGCAAAGGTAAATTTTAAATATGCCATTAATGACAGTATAAGTAAATTTGTTGTCCATTATTATTTATGAGTTTAAAAGTTGTCATGTTTGGCCGGCTGGCAGATATTGCAGGAAATTCTGTTTCAATAAATGATGTTGCAGATACTGATAGCCTGGTCAATTCTTTGCATAAAAAATACCCGGCATTGGCTGATGCCAAATATGTGATCGCTGTAAATAAGAAAGTAATAAAAGAGAATACTATTTTGAATAATGATAGCATTGTAGCGTTATTGCCGCCATTTTCCGGTGGATAAAAAATGAATACAGATAATTTATATGAACGTTATCATCGCCAGATCATTTTACCTGAGTTTGGCGAAGAAGGTCAGAAAAAATTGCTGGCAGCAAAAGTTTTGGTGATCGGCGCAGGCGGTTTGGGCTGCCCGGCATTGCAATATCTTACTGCTGCCGGTATTGGCACTATTGGTATTGTTGATGATGATGTTGTTGCTTTAAATAATCTTCATCGCCAGGTTTTGTATTCGGTAAATGATATCGGGCTATCAAAAGCAGCAAGAGCAAGGTATGTTTTACAACAACTAAATCCGGGTATCAATATCATTTCCTTTAATGAAAGGTTGGCAAATCAAAATGCATTATCATTAATTAAACAGTTTGATATTATCATTGATGGAACCGATAATTTTTCTACACGATATATGATAAATGATGCCTGCGTGTTGCTGAATAAGCCATTGATCTATGGCGCTATTTCACAATTTGAAGGGCAGGTAAGTGTTTTCAGAAATAAAAAAACTGATGATGTGAATTATCGTGACATTTTTCCTGATCCTCCTAAAGATGGCGAAGTATTGAATTGTGCTGAGGCAGGAGTATTGGGTATGTTACCAGGAATTATTGGAACAATGATGGCAAATGAAACGATAAAGCTGATCACAGGAATTGGCAAGCCGTTGGCCGATCAACTTTTAACATATAATGCACTGAACAACCAGGTGTATGTTCTTAATTTATCTGCACAAAAAGGTACAAGATCATTGATACCTGAAAACGAAGCTGAGTTTTTGAGAACAGATTATGTTTGGCTTTGTTCATCGCCTGCAGCTAGTAATGAAATAGACGTAAATGAGTTTAATAGTTTAATTAAAAAAGGAAGTATTGATGTAATTGATGTAAGAGAATTGCATGAGTTACCGGCAGTGGATGAATTTGAGCATAGAAGGATCCCATTAGCACAACTTGCAGATAACAGGTCTGTAATCAGTGCGGAAAAAGTTATTGCATTTTGCCAATCAGGAAAAAGAAGCTTACAGGCTGCAAAGATTTTAAATGGTATTTTTGGAGAGAGTAAAAAAATTTACAGCCTTCGCGGAGGGATTGTTGAATGGAAAAAGAAGCAACAAACAGAATGAAGGAAAGAAAACCTAAGAATATTTTTGTGCAGGGACCGATCGTTGCCTCGTTTATTGCAGATAGTATTCAACAGCATAGCAGCAAAACCACTATCGGCGGGCACAGTATTTTTTTAGGTCAGGTAAGAGCTGATAAGATTGATGGCAGTAATGTGACTTCAATTGAATACACTGCCTATGAAGAAATGGCGCTGGAAAAAATGCATGTCATACGGGAAGATATTTTTGCAAAATATGATCTTACCTGCATGCATGTATATCATAGCCTGGGCAATGTAAAAGCCGGTGAGATCAGTTTATTTGTTTTTACATCATCGGCTCACAGAAAAGCGGCAATTGAGGCTTGCGAGGAAATTGTAGAAAGAATAAAAGCGGAGTTACCGGTGTGGGGAAAAGAGTTGTTCGCAGATAATAGTTATGTTTGGAAAGAAAGCAATTCCTGAATTAACAATTAATATTTTTTCTTGGTCGATATTACATCAAAGTTAAACACCCATCGCAAAGCAATTGCGACAGCCATTGTTTCCGTTTCAAAACAGGAAACAATAAATGCTGTAAATAATAAAACTGTTCCAAAGGGAGATGTATTTGAATTCTCAAGAGCAGCCGGGTTATTAGCGATAAAAAAAACAAGTGATGTAATCCCGGATTGTCATCCTTTACCGGTAGAATTTGCTTCGATCACTCATCGGATCGAAGGATTAAATATCAGTATCACTGTTGAAGTGCACACTATCTATAAAACCGGGGTTGAAGTGGAAGCAATGCACGGTGCGGCTATTACAGCATTGACAATTTATGATATGCTAAAGCCGCTGGATAAGGGAATTGAAATTTCAACAATAAGGCTGGAAGAAAAGAAAGGCGGAAAATCAGATTCAATAACCATTGGAGTTAAAGAGCAGCAAACAAAAGCTCTTCGTTGTGCCGTTATAGTATGTTCAGATGGAATAGTAGCGGGAGAAAGAGAGGATAAAAGCGGGAAAACAATTATAGAAAAACTCAGGCATTTTAATTTGGGTGTAAGTTATACTGATATCATACCTGATGATTTTTCTAAAATCCAGGAAAAAGTAAAACAACTAAGTAAAGAAGAATATGATCTTATTCTTTTAACGGGGGGTACTGGTCTTTCTCCACGAGATGTAACACCAGATGCTATTGCTCCATTACTTGACCGGGAGATCCCGGGAATTATGGAGGCTGCAAGGAACTATGGTCAGCAAAGAACACCATATGCAATGTTGTCAAGAGGAGTTGCAGGATTTATTAAAAATACTTTGCTTATAACACTTCCCGGTTCTCCGAAAGGAGTAGCCGAAACAATGGATGCCCTTTTTCCATATGTTTTGCATGTGTTCCAGGTAAAAGAAGGTGTAAAACATGAATAGCAAGTGAGAGCCTCTTTTTATAAGCCGATAAGTTTAAAACAAGTTGCTTCCTTCTCCAAAGCGATAAAATAAAGAAAATTCCCATGAAGTAGTTTTTGATGTGCCTGGCCTGAATTTACTTACGGTAACATCATAACTGATAGCTGCCTGCAGCTTATTAATTTCGGCAATTACAAAAGGTATGATAGCATCATTTGTACGAAACCAGCATCCGGCTCCGATCATTTGGCGGTTATCCGGTGTTAGTAATTTTGCTAATGAAAAACCAAATTGCAAATATTCTGTTCTTGCCTGGTTCTGATACACTCCTTTTAGATTTAAAATAAGATCAGCTTGCAGGTAGCGCTGAAAACTTGTTTGTGCTGTATAGCGAACCGGTAAGTATTCATTTACATCATTCACTAAAGTTTGCCTGGGTTTATTTAAATGAAAACCTGCCACTCCAAGATCAAAGAAAGTTCCTTCTTCTTTATTATTATATAAATACAAAATACCGGCTCCTACAGAAGCATATGGTTTCATATTAGAAAGTGCGGCTTCGCCATTAGGTATTGAAAGATCATAACCATCAGCTGTCAGTTGTTCACCGAAAGAGATATTTGATAGATCGATCCTTCGGTTGCCATATCCTGCATACAGACCTGCTCCTAAACTATGCAGCCGGTTTTCATCAAGCAATACATGATAAGAAACATAACCTGAAAAATAATTACTTTGAAATACACCTTTCATTGATTGGTCATTCATGGCCATAAAGCCAATATTCAATGGATTTTGTATTTCAATATCCTGTTGTTTGATTTTTCCATCAACACAAATGCTCAGCGTATTATATGGCGATCCGGCATTTACCCATTGCCTGCGGTAATTACTGATGGCACGCATGGAACCATTAAATACACCAGTATATGCAGGATTTACTGCAAGTGGAGCAGAATAGAATTGTGAAAAATGAGGATCCTGTGCTGAACTCTTCATTGCAGTAAAAAGAATGATCTGTATGACAATGAAAATCTTCATATTTTTTTTACCTGATCAAAATAGTGGCGCCTGCCCTTTTTATGGGTTGATCATAAATATCAATAGCCTCTGCCACCCAATTATATGTATCGATGGCTTGTTTCGCTCCTCTGTACATTCCATCCCATCCTTCACCCGGTTTATTTGTTTGAAATATTAATTGGCCCCACCGATTATATATTCTGAAATATTTCAATTCTTTTATTCCCACTAAAACAGGCATTAATACATCATTTCGGCCATCTCCGTTTGGAGAAAAACCTTCAGGAACATAGATCTCTACTTTTTTGAATACTCTTACCAGTTGCGTATCAATCGTAACACAACCTGATGGAAAACTTATCCTTATAATATATTGTTGATCCTGGGCCGGTGTTACATCCGGATCGGGAACTGAAATATTGTTCAAATAAATTGATGGGGTCCATATATAAGAAGTTCCACCCGGCCTTGCAGTTAATTGTGTAGTTGTATTGATAAGTACAGAGACCGCAGCATAGCGTATCCCTTGTGCAGGTTCTTCAATTGTTATTGTTTGCGTATTGCTGTCTTTTATCTGCTGACATTGTGTTGATGTGGCTACAAGTTTTACTGAATAACTGCCCGCAGTAGAATATATATGTGTGGGATTAGCGGCGTTGCTGCTTCCTCCATCACCAAAAGACCAGTTATAAGTTACCGGTCCGCTTGCGGAGATATTTGTTGTATTACTGAAAGCAACCGGGATGTTTTTGCAATATAGACCGAAATTGAAATTTGCCTGCGGATACCCGATCAGTGATAGTGTTATACTATTACTACTCATAAGCCGGCAGTTGGCGGCAGTTATAAATTCAACTGTATATACGCCAGCTTGAGCAGCAGAATAGGTTGCGGTTGTTGCTCCGGCAATTGGATTTCCATTCCTGTACCATTGATAACTGAATGCACCAACAGCGGTAAGTGTTACACTGCTTCCTGCACAAATAAAAGTTTGCGATGGATTTTGAAGCGTACCATTTGGCATAGGATTTATAGCCACTGCTGTATTTGAGGAAGTACTGCTGCATCCGTTGGCATCAGTGCTTGTCACTGTATAGGTGCCACTTTGAGTTACCATATATGATGATGTGGTAGCTCCCGGGATAGGTATATTATTATTATACCATTGCAAAGCCGGCGATCCGTTAGTAGATAGAATTACAGTAGTGCCTTCGCATACTGATGTAGGCCCGTTTGCAGAAATAACAGGTACCTGTGGCTGAGGAAAAACCACTACTTGCTTAGTGATGCTGTCTTTGCATCCATTATCGCTGGTAGCAACCAGTTTTATATTGAATGTTCCTGCAACTGAATAAGAATGCACAGGATTTGTGCTCACTGACGTATTACCATCACCAAAATGCCAGAGATAACTCATAAGGCCTGCTGGAACAGTAGTATTGGTAAATAAAAAACTATTTCCCTGGAAGCACTGTGTTGTATCATTTGTAGTAAACCCTGAAGCAGGACCTATTGACACGGTTACGGGTTGTATTACACTGTCAATACATCCATTATTAGAAGTAGCAACCAATTTAACGTTAAAAGAGCCTGTTGTAGCATAACTATGTATTGCGTGTAGAGATGAAGCCGTGTTACCATCACCAAAATACCATATAAAGTTCATGGTGCCGGTAGAGATAATAGATGTATTGGTAAATGAAAAACTATTGCCCGTTATACATTGGTTTGCACTGTTAATAGTAAATGATACAGTGGGTTTGGGAAAAACAGAAATGGTTTGTGTGGTACTGTCTTTACACCCGTTATTGGAAGTGGCCACCAGTGTAACATTGAAAGTGCCTGCAATAAGATAAGTATGCGATGCATTGGTACCTGGTGCAGTATTACCATCTCCAAAATGCCATAAAAAATTCAGAGTACCATTGCTGATGGTAGATGTATTTGTAAAAATAAAGTTATTGCCATTGATGCATTGAGCAGCATTGTTTATTGTAAAACCGGGAATGGGTTTTGGATAAACTGTTATGGATTGTGTTGTACTGTCTTTGCAACCATTATTGGAGGTAGCAACCAGTTTTACATTGTAAGTACCTGCAGCCGTATAAGAATGTGATGCATCGATACCGGTTGACGTATTGCCATCTCCAAAGTCCCATAAAAAATTAAGGCTGCCGCTGCTGATAGAAGATGTATTGGTAAAAATAAAGTTGTTACCAACCAGGCATTGTGCTGAGTTATTTATACTGAATAAAGCAAGGGGTTGCGGATATAGCGATATAATTTCTGCACGGCTCGTATCTGTGCACCCGGTAATATCTGTAACCACCACCTGGTAAGTTCCCGATTGAGTAGCTGCATAATTTTGTGCAGTCGCTCCGGCAATTGGATTTCCATTTCTCAACCATTGATAAGAGACAGCAATGCCTGCCTGTAACCGTACGCTATCATTGTTACTACAAATAGTTGTAGGGTCTAATACAAGAAGTGAGGTATCAGGCTGTGAAACTGTGATAGTAATGTTGTCTGTACAGGTTGTGATGCTGTCGGTAACCGTTACAGAGTAAGTAGTCGTTTGAGTGGGTGTAACAATTATCCCGGGTGTGTTCTCACCAGTAGACCAGGTGATGAGCTGGCTTTCATAAAGAAGCATGACCTCAGTGGAAGAAAGTTCCCGGTTGTAAATAAAAATATCGTCAAGCTTTCCCTGTAATCCATAAATATTCCCATCTGTATAAAAGCCGGTTCCATTTACACTAACGGGGCCGCCAAAAATAAAATCCTTTCCCTGTACAAATGTTTCATTGATGAAAGTTGTATCACTTACTACCATTACTCCATCTATATAAAATTTGGTGCCGGCTGGTGAAGTGGTAATAACCCAATGATGCCATGCATTATTGGGATGAACGGCTCCATAATTCCATACTACAGATTCATAATTACAATGGCCTTGTACCTGGTAAGTATTTTGTTCATTATTTGGCGTACCCGGGTTATCTATTGTTTCAAACCACGATGTGCCGCAATTACCTCCACCATATCCGATCACAGTGGGTCCTTCATTACTGATTCCAATATTTGTGGCATAAAACCAAAGTGAAATTGTACGGGTCGCCGTGGGGTAATTATCGGCCGAACCAATTATATAATTGCTTCCATTAAAACTATACGCCCGGTTAGCAATACCAAAACGATCTGTAGTTAGTATTGCTCCATTTACTGTTCCATGATTATTATTCCCACTTTCATCATTTGCAGTACCACAAAATGGATAGAAAGCAATAAGTCCATTTTGAAGTGTGGCCGGCAAGGAAGCTGCTGAACATACGGTGAATATGGAATTAGTATTTACCGACAATTGTACTGAGGAACCTTTGCATATAATGGTGTCATTCTGCTGAATGGTGCAGTTAATTTGTGCCCGGATAAAATAAACGCTCAGAAGCGTAAAACTGAATAACAACAGTTTTTTCATCACTGAAATTTTTCAATTCAGTCAAACGTCTTCTTATAGAATTGGATTCGTGTTGGTTTTGAGCCCACAGAAGTTACGATAATTTAGGATAATACTTTGTCTTCAGAAAAAAATCAAGCTTTAGGATCCCCGGGTTATACGGAGGTTATTGTTATTCAATCGATATTTATGGATCTGCCGGTACCCTACTGTAGCTTGTAATTCAAATAGCCATGCAGGGGTATCTTTAAAAATAAATGAAAAAAAAACAGAGTGAAGGTGACTTCACTCTGTCTGAAATATTTCAATTTCTGGTGCTACCAACCGGGAAGGAAATTCAATCCAAAGCTTCCGTTTTTAAAACCACCATTTTGCCAGGGAATTGCATAATAAGGCTCAATGATTAGATATCCGAAAAAGTTTATTCGCATAGATATTCCACTGCTAAGCACAAACTTTGAATTGCGCTGCTCGGGATCTTTCCCATCACCAGGTGAACGGGGATTTCCCCAAGCCATTCCACCATCAGTAAATAAGTTCAGTTCTGAAAAAAATAATCTTGAACGGATGGCAGATAACCGTTCAGGACCGGTAAAAGGAAAGCGCAACTCTGTATTCGTAACAAATATCCTGCTGCCTAAGAGATCATTGATGCTGAGTTCATCTGTATTCCCTGTAGCAAAATCGAGTGCTTCATACCCACGAATGAAAAAGGGATTGCCAATATAGTAAGGAGGAAGTACGCCGCTTTCAGCATCTTTCCCAAAACGGCCTGCAAACAGATTACGGGTTGCTAATGTAAAAGGGGCCATCCGGAAATATTTTCTGAAATCACCCATCACCGTTTCTAAATTGGCTATACCAAAATACTTTCCTGCTTCAAAACGAAAACGATGACCGGTTAAAGGAGAAGCTACCCCAAATTGTGAGTTGTCTCCCACATATGCCATGTATACCTGTCCAAAATTAAATCCCTTTGGAGTTGGCAATTTTTGTCTTTCACTACCCACAAAAAACTGAAAGTCGGTAGTGTAATAATCCGTGTACCTGTCGAGCCGGTAATAGTAGCGGGCAAATGAACCACCCAATTCAACTCTTCTGGTTTGAGAAAATGGATAAGAAGCAAACAATGCTCCCTGGTCTTCAAAAGTCCGGAGAATATCTGTTGAAAGGTTGGCAACTTCTAAGGTATCACCGGGACTATAAAGGGTATCAAGTGATAATCTTTGCAAACCCGAGATATAAGGAATATGAGAAACGGCAGCACCCCAATTGATGCGTTGATTTTGGTTGAAATAGGCAAACTGCCCGCCAAAATCATATATTTCTCCATTAATGGAAACCATGGTATAAAGCTGGTGATTACCTAAAACATCACTAAAGATGCCCAATACACCACCGCCTGCCTGCGGTCCAAAAGAGCCTCCTGTAGAAAGTCCAACACCACCGCTGTTGCTTAAGTAGTCCAACTGGAATTTTGACCGGTATGGTTTGCTTACCAATTGTGATTCGGAAACAAGATCAAATGGCGGGTTTTCAATATTTGCCTGCACAATATTTTCACCTGTCCGGTTAAATGGCGGAAGCATGCCGGCTTTTGTTTCTGCCACTGTATTGCTCACATTTATTTTTTGGAAAACATTATGACCGGCTTTGTAAATAACATATTCACCTTTTGAAGTATAATAGCTGTACACTATTTCACCCGTTTCTCTTGATGCACTGATAGCAGGTGCAAATAATGTGATGCCGGTAATACCGGTATACAGATCCGTAAGTTGGGAAACTTCTTTTGTGCTGATATTATAAGAATATAAATTTCTGAATCCATCCTGGTCTGAAAGAAAATAGATCGCATTATCATCATTACCAAAAACAGGATTTAAATTATTTGCACCGGGAAAAAAATCAAATATTTCTACATTGCCAGAAGTGATATTATATAATGCAATATTGTGTGAGTATTGATGCTGAATAGTTTTATTTCCTATACTCAACCTGTCTGTTGTAAAGGTTATCCATTTGCCATCAGGAGAAAAAGATGGAGAGAGATCGGCATACCGGTCATTTGTCAATTGTTTTACAGATCCTTTCTGCAGATCATAAGCATACAAATCAGATTGTCCATCTACCAACCCGGTTATTACAATTGTATTACCATCAGGAGACCATGTAGGATTACTAAAACCACTTACACCGGGAATATCGATCTCTTTTTGAAGTTTTCCCTCCTCATTTACAATAAGCAAGCGATTTCTTCCTTTACCAAAAGCAACAAATGCAATTTGCCTGCTATCCGGTGACCATGCAACTGTTGATTCATAAGAACTATATTCATCAACATGTGATGTAAAAGAGTTGGTCGTCAGTTTTCTTATTATGTTACCTGTTGCTGCTTCTGCTAAATAAAGATCAATATTAAAAACATCTTTTTCGGTCCAGAAGGCGATCAGCTTACCATTTGGACTAATGGAGGGAACAATATTTAATTTACCGGCATTTCTTTTTGTAATAAGCTCCGTACCCGCTGCGGTTAGCGAATGACCCTGTTGAAATGGTTTGTATGCATTGATGATCGCCTCTTTCCATTTTTGTGAAAACACTTTTTCATCAACTCCTAATACTCTTTTGATAGATTCTTTATACCCATGTTTTGCTGTTGCAACAAAAAGTGGGCGGATGATATTATCTCCCCAAATCCCCGTTACATATGCCCAGAAGGCTTCACCCCAGCGGTAGGGAAAATAGAGATCAGGTTTATTATTCAGATCTTTTAATGTGGGCAAACGATCGTCGGCCACTGCGCTTCTTAACCATAAGGCTGTTAAGGGATCCCGATAGCCAATAGACATATATTCCGCAAGTCCTTCCACCATCCACAGCGGTAAATTATTTAATGATTGTAGTGAAAGTGAATCAGATTCTTTTACAAGAAGGTATTGAAACACATGCACAAGCTCGTGCCCGGTAACATGATCGGTTTGCGCATTTGATTCCATAAAAGGAAGGATCACCCTGTTCTTTAAACCTTCTGTTACGCCACCTGTGCCAACACCGATCAACCCGCCAATCACATTGGTTTGTTGAAAATCAGCATGCGTATTGTAAACTATAAATGGATTACGCTCCCGGAAAGTATCTTTAAATATTTGCAAATGCATCCGGTACCAATTCTCCAGATCCTGGGCATACCGGTTTCTTGTTGAATTATTTTTAAGATAGTGATACAGTTCAAAATGCGGAGATTGTAAAACCTCAAACCGGAACTTGTTATAATTCACTTTATTTCTTCCAAATTGAGCTAAGACACCTGGCGTATTTATCAATAGAAAAAAAGAAAAAATAAAA
>FKKE01001033.1_pt2 | contig 40841 bp, 49 predicted proteins | sample 1106331 | NCBI WGS metagenome assembly FKKE01 (sample SAMEA3931202, study PRJEB13176) | freshwater metagenome | biome: Drinking water system; feature: drinking water; material: freshwater | place: China | collected 2013-02-06
GAAATGGTCGCCGGCATTTGAAAATTATACGTTCAAGGAAAAGGACGGAGGAACCGAGCTTTTGGTCGATTTGGATACGCATGATGAGTATGAAGGGATGTTCAAAGATACGTGGCCGAAGGCGCTTAAAATTTTAAAAGAGCTAGCGGAAAAATAACACTATGAAAAAACTCGCATGCAAAGATCTCGGCGGTCCCTGTGATCAGGAAATTACAGGAGATTCGTTTGAGGAAATCGGGAAGAATAGCCATGCTCATGTCATGGAGCAGATTAACCGCGGCGATGAAGCTCATCAGGCTGCTGCGGAGAAAATGAGAGAAGCTTCCCCTGAAGAACAGAAAGCGATGATGGCGGAGTTTGAAAGAAACTACAATAACGCTCCGGAGATATAATTGCGGCTTAAAAATGGTTTTATATTACGTATATGAATAAATTACTCATTAGTTTGATTATCATAATCGGCGTAGTCATAGGAGGCGTCTTTCTCTATAATTCTCGGAACGAGAATGAAGCGGAGAATCGTGAACCGACTCCCAAAGCCATGCTTGCGGAGAAAAATGCCGTGGTCATGAACGATCAGAAACCCGGAACCTCTCTTGTCGGCTCAACTGTTTATCTTGAGAATTCGGGATTTCTCGTCATTCATGAGGATGCAAACGGAGCTCCCGGACAAATCCTTGGTGCAAGCGCACTTCTCCAGTCAGGCGAAAATAAAAATATCAGAGTAACGCTTACAAGGCAGACGAAAGACGGCGAAACGCTCCATGCGATGCTTCACGCGGATTCCGACGGCAATGGGAAGTTTCAGGCATCGATCGACACGCCCGTCCAAAGTATATTAGGCGGACCGATTCACGGTATGTTTAAAATTTCTGCGCAAGCCCAAGAAAATATTCCCGTTTCTCTATAAAATATTTCTACATGAATCAAAAAATAACTCCATTTCTGTGGTTCGATAAAAATTGCGAAGAAGCCGTAAACTTCTACGTTTCGGTTTTTTCCTCGTCTCCCGGTAAAAAGGCCGAATCGAAGATTATCAGCATCGAGCGATATCCGGAAGGAAAGCAGATCGGACCTACGGAGGGCATGCAGGGGAAGGTTCTTACTGCAGTATTCGAGCTCGATGGCCAGCGGTTTATGGCATTGGATGGCGGTCCGTTTTTCAAACCAACTGAGGCAACCTCGTTTTATGTTGAGTGTGAGAATCAGGAAGAAGTCGATCACTTTTGGAATAAGATGTCTGCAGTTCCCGAATCGGAGCAGTGCGGCTGGCTCAAGGATAAGTACGGATTTTCATGGCAGATCATCCCTAAAGCGCTTCCCGAGCTTTTGACTGATCCGGACAGGGAAAAGGCCGGGCGCGTCATGGATGCAATGCTCCAAATGAAGAAGATTGATGTGGCGGGGCTTGAAAAGGCAGCCGCCGGAAAATAAACTGATTACTCTCCCCGCACTACGTCGCGCAAGCGGCCTCTGGTGCGGGTATTTTTATTTTTATAGTATAATGACTACTAATGAACCACGAACATCACTCGCAAATGTATACCTGTCCCATGCATCCCGAAATCAAGCGGGATAAGCCGGGCATGTGTCCGGAATGCGGCATGGCGCTCATTCCGGAAGGCAGTTCCGGGGGACATCACGAACATCACCAGCATGACCATAGCGGTCATGAGTCTTCGGGCCATGACAAGCATGCCGGGCACAGCACGGCTATGTTTTTCCGCAAGTTCTGGGTAAGTCTCATCTTCACGATCCCGGTTGTGCTGTATTCGGACGCGTTTGTAATGGTTTTCAAATGGTCACCGCCCGCATTTCCCGGAGCGCATTATCTGGGTTTAGTGCTCGGCTCGATTGTATTCTTCTACGGAGGATGGGTTTTTCTTACGGGTGCATGGCGCGAGATCAAGGCACGTTTGCCGGGTATGATGACGCTTATCGGTATCGCAATTATCGCCGCGTATTTGTGGAGTGTGTATGCGGTATTCGCCCGAGAGGAGGCGCTCTTTTGGGAGCTTACGACCCTGATTACCATCATGCTTCTCGGCCACTGGCTTGAGATGCGTGCGGTGAGCGGCGCTCAAGGTGCCTTGAAAGAATTATCCAAACTTCTCCCGGATACCGCCGATGTCATCCGGAATGGGACAACGGAAACCATCGCTCTTTCGGAATTACGCGAAGGCGACATGGTGCTTGCGCGTCCCGGGGCGAAAATCCCGGCAGATGGCATCATTATTAATGGGGAATCCAGCGTGAACGAGTCAATGGTTACCGGGGAATCGAAGCCGGTCACGAAAAAAGAGGGTGATGCCGTCATTGCCGGAACGATCAACGGTGATGGAGCGCTGAAGATACAGGTCTCAAACGTGGGCGAAAAGACATTTCTTGCGGGGGTCATGCGCCTGGTGGCTGAAGCCCAAGCATCGAAATCGCGCCTGCAGATCCTCTCCGACCGCGCGGCGCTCTACCTTACGATCATCGCTGTCAGCGGAGGGGTTATCACGCTTATCGCATGGCTTGCGGTAGGAGCCGAAGTCAGTTTTGCGATGGCCCGGCTGGTCGCGGTGCTTGTCGTTGCGTGTCCACACGCGCTTGGGCTCGCTGTCCCACTCGTCGCTTCCATTTCAACAACAAAAGCCGCACAGAACGGATTTCTCGTGAAGCAGCGGCTGGCACTCGAAGCCGCACGCACGGTCGGCATCGTGCTTTTTGATAAGACTGGGACGCTCACCAAAGGGGAATTCGGGGTTGTAAATATTTGGTCTGCTGGCGGCCGCTCAATGGATTCCGTACTGGAATTGGCCGCGTCCCTCGATACGCTCGCGGAGCATCCTATTGCACGGGCAGTCGTTGCGAAAGCGAAAGAACAGGGGATTACCCTGAAAGATGCTCAGAAGTTCGAGGCGATTAAGGGTCAGGGCGTTCGGGCGATTGTCGATGGAAAAGAAGTCATGGTCGGGGGGCCTTCGCTTCTTGAACGCGTTGGGGTGACAATCCCAGACGATCTCTCCCGCTCGGTGGAGGATGCGGGAAAGAAAGGCCAAACGGTCATTTTCGTCCTGCAGGACAAGGAGCTTCTCGGCGCGCTTGCCCTGGCGGATATCATCCGGGAAGAATCGCGCGAGGCGATTGCCGCGCTCAAGGCCCTCGGCATCCGCTCATCCATGATTACGGGCGATTCCGAGGATGTTGCCCGGTGGGTAAGCGAAGAGCTTGGTATCGACGAGTATTTCGCCCGCGTCCTTCCGAATCAAAAATCTGAACGGGTGCGGGAATTGCAGCAGCGGGGCCTCATGGTCGCTATGGTCGGCGACGGCATTAATGACGCGCCGGCGCTTACGCAGGCGGATCTCGGTATCGCGATCGGCGCAGGGACAAATGTCGCGGTCGAATCGGCCGGCATTATTCTCGTCAGGAACGATCCTCGTGATATCGTGAAGATCATCAAGCTTTCACGGATGACGTACGTGAAAATGATACAGAATCTCTTCTGGGCGACCGGCTACAACGTGGTTGCGGTTCCGCTTGCTGCGGGAGCGCTCGCGTTTAAGGGAATACTGCTTGAGCCCGCGCTGGCTGCGGTGTTCATGTCGGTCAGTACCGTGATCGTGGCGGCCAATGCGCTCATCCTGCGCCGGCGAGAATTATAGACCGGATATTCCAAAGCTATGTGTTTTTCGGCCACGGCAAGTTTTGTGACAGGAGGAGCGCTCGGCGCTACCGGTATACTTACGCTGAAGCAGGCCCGCACGGCACGGGAGACGCGGTTTGCAAGCATTCCGCTGTTATTCGGCATTCAGCAGGCGATTGAAGGCGTGGTATGGATTTCGTTCGGCTCCCAGCTCATTAATATGGTGGCGACGTATGCGTATTCGTTTTTTTCGCACGTTCTTTGGCCCGTTTTTGTCCCATATTCCATCCTGCTGATCGAGGACATCCCGGTGCGGAAAAAGATGCTGCGCGCCTTTTTTGGAGTCGGCCTGGCGGTTGGCGCATATCTTCTCTATTTCATCGTTTCCGATCCAGTCATCGCCAAAATCGTAAGTAATAGCATCGCGTACCAGTCTCCCCATTTGTACCCGCGGGTGGTCATGAGCTTCTATCTGCTTGCGACGTGCGGAAGCTGCTTCGTATCAAGTCATAAGATAATCAACTTCCTGGGAATCGTTCTGCTCATGTCCTTCGGTATCGCGGGGTGGTTTTTCTTCGAGACGTTCTTTTCAGTTTGGTGCTTTTTTGCCGCCATCCTGAGCGCAATCATCTATTTGTATTTTCGTAGCACCCACTCTACGCTCAACATGCCACATAACACAACAATATGAATTCTCGCACGATAATTATTATCATCGCGTTACTCGCGCTCATCGGGGCGCTTATTCTCGTTGGAAGCGGGATATTTTCCGGCAGCCGGTATGACAGCACGGATATCAGCGGCCTTCCCGCGGCAAAGTCTGCCGACGTCGTGGAATTGAAAAATGGGGATTCATATGATCTCACGGCGCGGTATGTCAAAAAAGAGATCGGCGGCAGGGAATACCGAATGCTTGCATATAACGATTCAATTCCCGGACCGCTGCTGAAAATCCCCCAGGGAGCGGAAGTGACCGTGCGCTTCAACAATGAGACGGATATGGACACGATGCTCCATTCGCACGGGGTCCGGATGGAAAACGCATTCGACGGCTCGCAAGCGACTCAAGATGCCATCAAGCCTGGAGAATCATTTTCGTATACGCTGAAATTCCCCGATGTCGGCATGTATTGGTACCATCCGCACGTCCGCGAGGATTACCAGCAGGAATTGGGACTCTATGGGAATTACCTGGTCGTACCGAAGGATGCGGGGTACTGGTCTCCAGTCAATCGCGAAGTTCCGGTATTTCTCGATGATATTCTTATCGAGAGCGGAGCTATAGATATCAGCAAATCGGAAGCGGATCGAACCCTGATGGGCCGGTTCGGGAACGTCATGCTCGTAAACGGTACGGATGATTATTCGCTGTCAGTGAACAGGGGAGAGGTGATCCGCATGTATGTGACCAATGCGGCGAATGCGCGCCCGTTCAATTTTGCGATCGCCGGGACAAAGATGAAGCTCGTCGGAGCCGACGGGGGTGCGTACGAGCGGGAAACGTGGACAGACTCGGTAATACTCCAGCCCTCCGAGCGTGCTATCATCGAGGTCCTGTTTGATAAGACCGGTACATTCGCACTTGAAAACAAGACGCCCAACCGAACATATGCGCTTGGAACTGTGCGCGTGAATGAGCAGAAAGCTGATACCTCTGCCGGCGCGGCATTTGACCGGCTTCGTGAGCATGCGGATACTATCGCGAGCATCGATCCGTTCAGGCCGTCGTTCAATAAGACTCCCGATAAGCGTATCGCGCTTGCCATCGGGATGAGCGGCGAGATGATGAATATGCAGGGCATGGGCGGCGGCCACATGATGCCGGACGGCACGATGATGGGCGGCTCGATGTCGAATACGGAATCCGGCGGGATCGAGTGGGAAGACGGGAATCCCGCCATGAACATGCTGTCGGATGCCGATGCGGTCACATGGAAGCTCATCGATCAGGATACCGGTGCGGAGAATATGGATATTCATTGGGCATTCGCGAAGGGTACGCCTGCAAAGATCCGGATTCTCAATAATGCGCATTCCATGCATCCGATGCAGCATCCGATCCACTTTCATGGGCAGCGGTTTCTTATCATCGCGCGAAATGGTATAAAAGAGACAAATCTTGTATGGAAGGACACGGTATCCGTTCCTTCCGGAGAAGCGGTCGATATTCTCCTCGACACGTCAAATCCCGGCACCTGGATGGCGCATTGCCACATTGCCGAGCATCTGGAGGCGGGGATGATGATGAAGTTTTCCGTTCAGTAAGCGAGTTTTTATCAAATAATTTTAAAGAAAATTTATGATCAATACGAATCATCTTTTGAAAGTCGCATCGGCCTGGATCAGCATCGTATACGTCGTGTGTTACGTAGGCGTGGCATTATTCCCCGGCATCCGTCCCGGATTCATGCAATACGGTCTGCATATGGGAATCGACTTCGGCCAGAATATCCTTACAGTCGGGACCTTTGTTTCAGGTTTCGTCATCTGGAACGTCATTACGTTTCTGGGCGTCTGGCTGTTTGCGGCACTGTTCAACGGAATCGAGAAGTAATCACTCATGAACATCTTTAAATCATTCACTCTCCTGTGGTGGCAGGTCGGGATTTTCAAGCTCTGCCTGATTTCGCTCGGCTTAGCACTCGGCTCGACATGGCCGGAATTCTTTAGACGCTGGATAACCCTATGGGTGACGCTGTTCATCATTCTGGGACTCTATCTCGGCTATATCTGGCTTCTGCAATAATATGTGGGTCATCTATGCCATTGGATCGGCCGTCGCCGCATCCCTCGTCCCCATATTCGGGAAAATAGGCTTGCGAGATATCGATCCTACGCTTGCAACGATTATTCGAGCGGTTTTAATGGCGGTCATTATGGTTGCCGCAGGATTTTTGTTTGGAAAATATAAAGGCATCAGCTTCGAATCGCTTGGAAGCCGCCCATGGCTTTTTATCCTCCTTTCGGCTCTTGCTGGAGCGCTTTCGTGGCTTCTCTATTTTATTGCGCTTCGAACAGGTCCTGCGGGAAGTGTAGCGGTGATTGATAAGTTCAGCGTCGTTCTAGTCCTTATTATTGCGGCATTCGCGCTTGGGGAAACACTTACGGCCAAAAGTATTGCCGGGATCATCCTGCTTGTCGCAGGCTCGCTTCTCATCCTTTTTAAATAACATTGACTTTCAATAGTATCTGCGGTTTAATATCCCTTAGCCATAAGGCGAGATTTTGTTTTTTGTAAACCTAATACGAACTTTATTCGAGATAAGGAGGTGAGTTGATGAAATGGAAGAGCTTGCATCTTCCGGCACCAGGCGGGCCGCGCGTTAGCGTCGGCGTGCATGGTAAAACGCTGGGATGGGGCGTACGCTGTCCGCGATGCGGAGCGCTTGATCTTTCTCCTAGACCTTGTCTGTACGAAGCCGTCGATGAAACCGGGGGTATGACGAGGATAGTCACCAGTCTCTACAGCTGCCCAACGCACGTCGTGAAAAACGGACGGATGATAAGCTGGAGAAGCTGTAAAACATCCATTCCATTCATCGGCTGCCACACGCAGCACGATGCGCCCGGCGATCGCTTTCAGCTCGAATTTCTTGTGCTACGGGGAATCAAGCAGGTGGTTAAGCCGCAGTATGAATTCGAGCGCGAACAACTCCATCTTATGCATATCCAAAGGAGGGCTCGATGCGTGCGATTCCGATGGCTGCAAAGACAAATCTACCGGAAGTTTTTCCGGCCTCCAATTACCTGGACGAGGAACTGGGAGAACTCACTCCTCGAAGCCGAGAAGTGGTCCGTCAGATTCTTGGCGAATTCATGCAGGAGGTGCGTGCCATTCTTGGAAGAGTTGAGCGGTGCAAGTCTCAGCAGGCGGATCGCTGCCATACCTGCGCCTTTAACCCGGAAACTGACGCCGATCGCGGATTCATTCCGACAGCGTATGGTTTACTGGTGGCATTTCGGGATTTCAAGGTATTTCTTTGCCACCGGAACCAGCCGGAACATGAAGGCAACCTGATCATGCCGGAGAAGGCGGTCTATTGCGAGGGCTTCAGGAGCATCACCCGCGATCCAATAGATGCTGCGTATTTTGCGGCATGGCGGGCGGCGGAAAGAATACGAGAGGCCGTTCCTAAAAACCATATTCCCGTGCGCCGGCCTATCAGCAAGCGTCAACTTCGCCGCATCGCGCTTTTGCGCAGTTAACGACCGCACGGTGCATCGCATTTTGCTGGAGGCCGCAAATGACAATTCATATAACGCTTCACCAAAATCCGATTCCCGGAAAGATCGTCCGGGCGCTGTGCCGAAACAGCTTCGCGTTCACATCGCGCATCACGGCCTCGTGGAATGATGGCAGGTGCTGTGCCGCATGCCTTACGAATCGTAACAGCGAAGAATATCGGAAGGCGCAAAACGTCTTTGCTTTTCCTGTGTGACAGCAGGCAGACCGCGGGCTCTCGCAATTATTGAGAGAGTCCGCGGTTTTTTTATTTTAAATAATCTTGAAATTTTCTGTAATGCTGGTCAAGACGCATCGTCGTAAGGTAGTAAAGGTAATAACCCTATAAAAAGGTAATTTTGTGGATATGAAAATTTTTCTTCAAAAATTGCGAAAATCCGCCCTACCGAAGGTGCTTGGCGTGATGCTTCTGGCATCGCTTCCGGCGCTTGCATTAAACGCGCAGGTAGATGTCGGCGCGAATCAGAACTTCTCGCAGAGGTTACAGGCCGGCATCGAGCTTATTCAGAGTAAGTTCGGCATTTCACTGTCCGTCGACGCCATTAACCATTTTATTAACGTGATGTGGGATTTTGGGAACCGCCTGGCGGTCATCCCAGCCGATGATCGCGTAGCGCTTCAGCAGGAAATGCTTCGAAGCTATGAGGCTGCGAAGTCCCGTATCCAGATGCGCCCTCTCCAACAGGGAGATCAAGGACTTCTGGTAGGTATGATTCAGGGGGCGCTGAAAACCAATCCCGCGATATATCCTGAAGGATTGATCACGGGATTCTATGGCCCGCTTACGACGAATGCCGTTATCCGCTTCCAACAGCAGAATGGACTCCTAGTCACCGGAACAGTCGATCTGAATACGCTTGAGCGGTTGATCGCGATGGTTGCGCCGCAGGTTCAGAACGAACTCCGCTTCTCGTTCCAGTAACCGAGCGTTGGAAAAATACAATACTCAGGGAGGGCTCGTCCTACACCGGAAGCTCCAAAGTCATATTGACGGAGCGGAACGTGACCGGGGCGAGCCTTTTAAATTTATTGAAATGCTGCGTATGTAACGAATTTTAGAGCGAACCGTCTCCATGTATAAGCAAAGCGCGGCGAATTTATATAAATGAAGAAAAATACTACGAAATTGAAGCCATCAATCGGTATCATTGGACAGGGATTCATTGGTCTTGTATTGAAGCGATACTATGAATATGCAAAGGTCTATGACATCCGTCCTGGCGAGTGGGATAGCTTGGATGAGGTTCTCTCATGCGATTATGTGTTCATGGCGGTGAACTTATTCGATAATTGCCGGAGCCGGGAAAGCCGCGCAACATTGGAAAAATATTTCAAATCAATGTCGGATGGAGTCACGGTCATCATAAAGTCAACCGTTGTTCCGGGTACGACCGACTATTTTCAAATCAAATATCCTCATCTCAAATTCGTGTATAATCCAGAATTTCTTACAGAGGCGACGGCATGGGATGATTTCATACATGCGCCATTTCAAATTCTCGGACTTACTCCTGCATCACTTGAACTAAAAAAAGATCTCTATCGGCTATTACCCAAAGCTCCCATCAACCGAGAGATGGATGCGCGAGATGCGGAATTCCTTAAGCATTGCCTGAACTCGTTTTTTGCCATGAAGGTCTCATTCTTTAATCAGATGTACGACGCCTCAATCGAGTTGGGCGTGCATTACGAGCCGGTACGCGAAGTTATGGTTCAGCACCCTTCAGTGGGAAACAGCCATTCTATTATCTGGCACAAGGGATACCGGGGATTCGGCGGAAAGTGCCTCCCAAAAGATATTGAAGCGCTTGCATCCGTATCGAACTTTCCGCTTCTCGATGAGATCATCGCATTTAATGACAAACTGCGCACCGAAAGCGTTCCCGCGGGCGACGGCGCTGTCCCGGAGCGCGCTCAGGTGTTCAAGCAGAAGTTATCATAGGTATTCGATGTCCTTTGTGACGCCAAACGAGGTGTAATGCATGTAAGGGAAATATGAACTCGGCGTCGTCACCTACATGCATGAAGGAAGTGGCAATGCAATAGAACTTCTTACAGCCGACCACCGCAAGGTTGAGAAGTTGTTTGAGGAGTTTGAGCGCGCTTCGGATGGCGAAAAACAGCAGGAATTGGCTGACGATATCCTTACGGAGCTTACGGCTCATGCAGAAACCGAGGAAAAGACATTTTATCCGGAAGCAATGAAGACAGTTTCAGTAGATATCAAGGAGATGATCGAGCACGGCATCGGAGAACACGGCAAAATGAAGCTTCTCATTGAAGAGATTCGAGATTCCCGGTTTAAGGATGGATATGTGGCGCAAATGAAGCAACTTAAATCGATCGTTAAAGAGCATGTTCAAGAGGAAGAAGGGAACGTCTTCCCGGATGCTGAGATGACTATTCCAAAGGAAAAACTCAAGTCTCTGGCCCGCACCATGATGGGACAAAAAATGGCGATCTTAGGAGTCGAAAAATTTCGCGAAATCGGACGATGATGGTGCGCACAAAAGGCCCTACACCGGTTTCGGTGCGGGGCCTTTTGTGCTTGTGAACGCCTATGGCGATACGAAATATGAAAATCTTTATTTCGATCCTTCTGCTATTCTTGCTCGCAATCGGAGCGGGAGGATGGTATGCGGCTATATTGGCCAGCGATCAGGCAGAGCACGAGCGGCAAGCGCAAGAGACTGAAATACGCATTCTAGTGCAAAAATTCGGACTTGCCCTCAAAAATGTCTCATTGCAAAGCCCTCGAGATGCGCTCATCGAAAGCATGCATGAAAATTATGATGGCGTCGTATCGCCAAATCTTCTTGCTGAGTGGCTGGATAATCCGTCAGTGGCATTTGGCCGGACGGTATCAAGCCCGTGGCCGGAGCGGATTGATATCGAGCGTATTGAAAGGATTTCAGATTCAGAATATCGCGTCTATGGGGAAATTATCGAGCTGACAAGCGTCGAACAAGTCGACGGCGGTGTAGCCGCCCGGCGACCGATCGAGCTGACGGTTCATACGGACAACAGAAGACGCTTCGTGATTACCGGCGCATTTGCCGCAAGTTATGACAATAATCAAGAAGCTATGATCCGAGGTATGTATGTTTGCCTGCCTCCCATGCAGGAACGTATTGCCCGTGAATGCGCGTTGGGCATTCGTGCTGATGACGGGTCGCACTATGCCCTTGATACAAGCGCCATTCCACGATCATTTCTCATTACCATAAAGACTGGCCAGGAGGTTTCTGCCACGGGAATCCTAACTCCTTCTGATGATGTGGTCTCCGAACGGTACAACATACGCGGAACTCTCAGGGTTCAATACATTACAAAAATATAAAACCCCCGCACTTCGGGGGTTTTATATTGCTACAAAATATTGAGATGCATACTCAGGCAGGGAGAGCGGCGATTGCTGCGACCAGCTGGCGAAGTTTGTCGACGATCTGCACCAAGATCCTTTCTTCCTGGGTCCGGCGGTTCTGGATCGAGGTAGCCAAAGACGTAATATTACTTATGACGTTTTGAGCATTGATGATGACCGTAGATGAAGCGGTAACCGTGGTCGTTGAATTGCGGAGAGCATTCAAAGAGTTCGCGACTGCGCCAAGCTGAACGCTTGCCTGCAAGAGCTGCTGATTCTCGTTTGCGCGACGCTGTTGAATAATCGAGAGCTGGGACGCAAACGTCGAGAGGAGTGGAAGCGTCTGCTGAATGATTTGCTGCCGCTGCGTAAGCCCCGTAGCACCGCCGACAGTTCCTCCTCCAGTAGTTCCTCCTGAATTAATATTTTGCCCATCGGCAAGCGCTATCGATGCGAAAATCCCGAGGGAGATCGCCGCGACAAGAAATGCTGCAAGTGTTTTTTTCATGGCATCTCTGATTATGGCAAACATGTCCGTTCGACCTTTTCCATATACCATAGGTGACGCACGAACGGCACTTCTCTTACGAAGCAACGCTCAATGGCCGTCATGCCGAACGGTTTAACTGACGAATAATTATTTTGATTTTGTCACAAACGAGAATTGCTTCGATGTTGCGGTATTTTCTTCTGCATCAGTTGATGAGACCATATAGTAATAGGTAGTCCCCGGCATAAGTTCCGTAATCACGACCTCATGATCAGTAACAAGCTCGGGAGATCCAATGACTGGCGTCGAGCTTTCCGCGGCGAGAGGATTAGAAGTGCCATACCAAATTTCGCTTGTCGCAGGGACATCAGTCTTCCATGTAATCTTGGCAGTTGTAGGATTCGCACTTACAGCTTTGACATTCTGGATCTCGGGCGATTTCGAATTGAATTTCTGCATGGATTCGTCCTCCATATCAAGGTCATCGGAAATGGGCGAGGTGTTCGGATGCGCATTTACTCCTTCGCCCATCCCTTCATGATCGCGCTTCTTAAAAAACACGAGACTAAAACCGAACGTTCGGCGATGTCCGACTCGCACTGCAAACGGAATGCCGCAATCCGCATGCGCAGGCAAGAGGGAAGAATAGTAACCGAATGCGTATTCCATCCATTCGCGTAAAACCCCTTCAAAAATTTGTTTCACCATAATAATGAAGACGTTAGCAAGTGTTCGCGCTTACAGCCTCTTTATTACACACTAATGCCGCGCTCTACGCGCGGCATTAGTGCCCTGAGATTTTTCCAAGACTGACGGTTGCGGTTGAAAGTTACGGTTCGGTCGTAAAGAACGATTCATTCGATTCCGTGATATTTCCCGAAGCATCGATCGATTCCGCAATAAAATAATAGGTAGTATTAGGCAGTAGATCAGTCAGCTGTAGTTGGTGATCCGTAACCAATACCGAGGAACTTACGCTCGGAGTCGTGACATCGGGATCGAGCGGGGTCGCTGTTCCGTACCATACTCGGCTGGTCGCAGGTTCGTTTGTATTCCAGCCTATCAGTGCCATAGCAGTACCTGCTTGAGAAACAAGCGTCGTGATATTCGGAGGAGTGGTATCAACCGCCGGAACAACTGGAAGCGTCTTGAAAGTCATCTGCGGTGACATCACGCCGTTTCCTGCCGGATCATACGAGAAGACGTGGAAGTAATATGTGGTATCTGGCTGCAATGCGCGAATGAATAAATCATGATTAAGCGTATGGGCAGAAGCGTAGGTCATCGGATCACCATCATTCATAGCAAGCGGACTTGTCGTGCTATACCAAAGCTTTCCCGAAGCCGGCTCATTGGTTTTCCAGGTTACGTGGGCGGTTGTAGCCTTAACATTCGTAGGAGCGACATTGATAAGTTCGGGTGAGATAACATCCGGAGGCGGCAGCGGCTTAGTTGTGAACGAAAATTCACGCGACATGGACTGGCTATCGTCAGGAGTCGCGGAAACAACCTGATAATAATACGTAGTGTTCGGCTCCAGATCCGTGATGGTTACGTCATGACTTGTCACATATGCGCTGCCGTAGGCAAGCTCGGGCGTATTACCATTGTCCCAGATGCGATTATGCGTATCGTACCAGACCCGGCTGAGCGCCGGCTCGTCAGTCTGCCACGTAATTCGCGCCTCGGTTGGTCGGGTGTATTTGAGGCGGATTGTCGAGATTGCGGGACGAGGCAGGGGAGGGAGAGGGATGGTTGTGAACGAATGTTCATCCGAAAGCGTGAAATTCCCGGCTTTATCCCATGATGCGACGTGGTAATAATACGTCGTTCCGGGAGCGAGGTTATAAAGAATTGTATCGTGATTCTTGATAAGCTTCGCAGAGTAAACCACAGGATCTCCGACGTCCATAGCAAGCGGACTCGTGGTGCTGTACCAGACTTTGCTTCCGGCAGGCTCATCCGTCTTCCAAACGATATGCGCGAGTTTTGTCTTAATGCTCCCCGTTCCGACCTGTGAAATCACCGGCGCCGTCACATCAGGAGGACCCGGGGGCTTGGTGGTAAAGGAGAACTGGTCGGAAATGGTCTGCGTGTCATTGTCACTTGCGGATACGACATGGAAATAGTAGGTGGTTGAAGGTTCGAGATCATTGATCTCGATATTATGATAGGTAACGAATGCGGGAAGATACGCCATTGGCGTGTCATCGTCCATAGCAAGCGGACTTACCGTGCTATACCAGACCTTTGTCATTGAAAGAATATCTGTTCGCCAGGTGATGCGGACTGAATCCGGCCCCACTGCGGCTATGCGCACATCAGTAATAACCGGTGCAGCAGCTGCACGTGCAAGAGACGGAGTAAATGCGCTGCCGAGTGCGAGTGATAACGTTAAAATTGCGATTATCCAGTACGGCATCGCTTTTCTCAAGAAGAGGGCTATATTTTGCATAAAAATTAATTATTACGCCGAGCGGGGAGGGAATTGCATGCGTACGCATACTTCCTCAGCGCGATGGCGAAACAAAGTTATTAAAACAAGTTGTAAAAAAAGAGACGCTCGGATGCGCTCCTTCTTACATAGTTAAAGCTCGCATCAGTTTGGAAGCGTTTTAAACGAGAGCTGGCCGCTTGCGCGCATATTTCGTCCGACATCGCTTGATGCCACCATGAAGTAATACGTTGTGCCGGACTTTAAACCAGAAATTGTAAAATCATGCTCAGTCACAAGTGCCATCGAACTGACCATGGGAGTACTTGAGGTAAATGGCAGTGGATCTACGGCATCATACCAGACAGTCCCATCGGCAAATTTGTCGGTCTTCCATGTGATAGTGGCTGAGGAAGCAGTAACATTTATCGCTTGAATATTGGTAATAACAGGCACGCTCAAATACGTGCTCTGACGCAATCGCCGCGCGCGAGGAATGAGGCCATCAAGAACTTTCTTAAGTCCGGATTGCTCCACCGGCGGAACCTTTCCCAATTTACACGCCTTCTCCTTTAGAATTTTTTCCATATGCATGAAAAACGTATCGCTGTAATCCCGGATAATTAATCGCATGACATATGAAGAAGGACGAAGCCGGCCCACACCCATTACAATTGAAAATAAAAAAGGACCGTTGTCTCAAGACGAGAACGGTCCTTTCCTCTGCTTGTGTCGACGCAAGCAGGAGATGGGATCAGCTTCGCGCGATAGCGTGCGCGGAAAATGGGTTGAACGATTTTTCCGGAGTAGAAAAAATTCTCCGGCTGTCGGAATAAATGACCGACTTCGGCATATCAGCGACAGTGCCGCGAGCGAACTCTTCGGCGGCAGATCGCTCTGCAAAAGCGTAAACGGAAACCTGGACAAAATGCTCAGGAACGATTTTTTTCGCCGAATCAAATCCCTCGGAGATCCGGCATACGAAGTAAATGCCGTGATCCAGGAAAATTCGTGAAGTGCCCGCGCCGCAGTCCCGGACGCTCATAGCATACCGATCAAGAATATCCCGATATTCGTAGCGATATGAAAATTCAAAATACCCCTGGATACGGTCCGCAATCAATTTTGAACTCCAGTAGGCCCGCATGGCATGAGCAGCGGAATAAGGAGCAAAGGCATGTTCTGCAATAATTTCACAAAGTGCACCGAAAAATAGCGCGAGCGAGACAACGGCAAGCGTATTGGTCTTCATATTCAAATCCTTTCCGTCATTACGCGGGTAATTGAAAGCTGATTTTTTAACGTGCGAAAGCACCTCTATTATAGCAGATTTTTATGATACCTTCAACGAATCCTTCATCGCATCCAGGTATTGCTGATTTTTAAATACTATGGTATAAATTTTTTGATCTTCGACATCATATTCTCGTACCCACTATTCACTGTTAAAAGGGGGTAATCATGGGAATGCTGCGGCTGATGTACAAAGAGCTGCTGGCAAATCAAGGAATCAGCACCGTGTTCAATCCGGACGTCGTCATTCTTCAGCGCAACCGCAACTTCCGTCAGCGATCTCGGGTCATGCAGCTGTTTCACAACGGTTGCCTGGCTACCGCAGAAGATTTCTACCATGCGGCTGCGATCTTCTATCATGGCTCCAGCCGGAGAGATTTTTTCCAGGCATGGCTCTTCGCTGAAATGGCAGCGGATCGCAGGTATTGCCCCGTCGGGACCGAGCCGCATCCGAAATGGCTCGCGGCCGCGGCAAAAGACCGCTATCTCATCAAAAGCAATATGCTGCAGCATTTCGGGACCCAATCCATGCCCCCCGGCATGACCTCCAAAGCCCTTCACTGTACAGTCCGCGGGCTCTGGCCGGTCGATCCGACCGTCTCCGACGAGCTCCGGAAGCAGTGGCACGTGCCCCCGCTCGAAAGGCGGAGTTTGGCACGCACGTGAACAGTTCAACGGTGATGCGCGTATTGTTCTGCGCATCGCCGTTTTTTTTACAAAATTTGTAACACAGGGTGCAAGTAATCGTCGGCACAACCGAAGATTGAAGATCGTTTACAACCCGTAAAATCTTTTCTTTCCGTAACCAGAAAGGAGGATTTGCCGTGCAAGCGTGGTACGTGCGCGCAGCCGAGCGGCAGCAATTTGTCGATGTAACGCTTATGCCGCTGATACAATCGCGGAAAGACCCCTCGGAGAGTCTCGAGACATTCGCCATCAGGCTTCATATGGCGATCCTCGCCCAATATCAGGGACGGCTCCTGAGAGCATCGGATGCGAGTCTGAGCCTCGCCTCCGGGCCGCTACTCCGAGAAATCAATGAGCGGATTTCGCTTTTCGCCCGAGGCGATGAGGAAAATCTCCTGCTTCTTGAAATGGTACGGGAGCGGCTCGATAACCCAACGTCTCGCTGGGTCAGAAGTGCCTATGAGCAGGCTGAGTCAGCCGACCCGCAACGATTTCTCATGACCCAAAAACGTGAAACGCACGTTGCGGCGTGAGAATCGCGCACCTGAGCGGCGCCCTTGTTATAAGCGGCGCCGCTCCTTTTTATGTACATGCATGCGAGACTAATTCGTTTGACTTTTCGGCATTTTTCGTGTATCATAAACGTTTAATGCTCCTCGAAAATTGAATATCGGCACAGGACCGACCGGGTTTTTCTTTTCGTGCATATCCACGCATTTCCTGAATCACAGTAAGGCGGATTACCGCGCTTTCTGCATTCACGGCTTTTCCATACGCATCCCTAACGGGAACCACGCTCTAACCTGAACTCATACGGAGGCGGACAACTATGTTGCGCTTTTTTCCTGTTTCCTTAGGAACCCTCGTGCTATTCGCGTCCGGGTCGTTTGGGCTTATCACAGGCATCTTTCGATGCCTTGCGTTCTGGGAATCGCATCGCTGGAAGCTGCTGGAATTGACGGAACTGGGAAACGAGCTGGCTGCAGAGCTTAAACACATGCTTGTCAGAAGCGGCTCGCCGGATTTTCGCAGTCTCGCAATACACGCCGGCGCTGAAACGATCGTGCAATGGAAAAAATCGCGCCCCCTGCTTGATGGGAGGATAATTATATATCTTTCCAAGCAGTTTGATCGCGCGACGCAAGATTCCATCCGCCTCGCTGCCAATCGGTACCTCCGGAAAAAACGCGAGGAGTGGAATATCGGATACGGCGTACGAATCGAATCGGGATCCTTACATCTCTTACCAGGGAGGTCGCAATGGCGGAAACTGCCGGCCAGAAAGAACGTTCGCCCCGCAAGCTCAACATCAAGCGCGCGGACGAAAGCCTCGGGATCATCTTCGTCGGCGGATGCGGCATAAACAATGCCCGCATGACCTGCCGAGAAACCGATCCCGTGGCACATCCGCATCTTCATCTCGCATGCGTTAACACCGATAGCGCGCAGCTTCATCGGTACTTTGGAACCTACGATGCGGATCCTAAAAGCAACCTCAACGCCTGGCTCGACATGAAAGACCGCCTTGTTATCGAGCAGCTTGGGACGGATGGCAATGGCGCCGGAGGGAACCCGGACGTCGGGAAGGAAAGCGCTGAGACAAGCATGGAAAAGCTTCTGCCGTTCATTCAGCGGTGTGGCACCCTGATCATCGTCGGGGGATTCGGCGGGGGAACAGGCACCGGCGCAATCCCCCTGATCGCGCAACGCGTTCAGGAGATGGGGAAAACGGCACTCGCCATCGTTACCATGCCGTTCCTGTGCGAAGGACGGCTGGATATCGCCAATAAGGCGCTTGAAGAAATGCGGCAGGTTCCGACTATCGTCGTCTACAATGAAAAGCTCCCTCAAAAAGACATCAGGCCCAGCCAAGCATGGGCGATGATCAACGACGGGTGCCTCAAGTCCATGATCGAGGTCTTGCGCAAGATGATCCTCGATGTTGGCAACGAGATCAACACGGACTTGAACGACCTGCGCGCCGTCCTCAAGACAGGAAATTACATTCAATTCGGATACGCCCGGACAACGCGCGACGAATCGTTCAATCTTGATGAATTCACGGAGAGTCTCTTACACAACCCGTATCAGGACACGAGCATCATCGAGAACGCAGAAATGCTCCATCTCCTTTTCAATGGCAATTGGACGATTAGCGAGATTCAGCGCATCACCGTGAAGATTTGCGGCGAAAACGAGAATCGGGTAAAAGTCCACTGCGGCGTGTCGGAAGAGGGGGATGATCTGTGGGTCGGCATGGTTGCCGCCGCAAAGATCCCGCCGAAAGTCGATGCTCGTCCGGCTGCAAAACCGGCAGTCGAGGCCAAGCAAGTTTCCGCACGTTCCGATGTGCATCGGGCACTACCTCCCAATCGAGTCATTGTGCAGTTCTTAGTGCAGGGGAAACAGGTGCCGCTCACGATCGACAAATCAACGAGAGAGGAGTGGACTCGGGCCAAGCAAGTGGAGGATGAAGAGATTCTCGAGCGGCTTCGCGACGAGATTCTCCTGCAGACGGGACATCGACCAGACCATCCGATGCGCCCCAACGAAATCAACGAATCTGAAGAGGGGAATGGGAGTAGATTTTCCTTTCTTCGGCGATAGGGTAATAGCACGAAAGGAGTATCCATGAGGATATCACGCTTTTCCCGAGCCATTGTCGGGATTCTCGGGTTTGTCCTGATGATGTTCGCGCTCCAAACCCATGCGCTCGCGGAAGACGTCTTCCTGAAGAAAGGCGAAGGGGTGTATAGGGCACTCACGCGGGCAGGATGCGACGGCAGCTGGCTTTCCCAGGCGATGATCGACAGCATCATCGCCCCAAACGAGCTGCGTCGCTTGCCGATCGGCTATCCAATCATGATCCCCGAAGGATGTACGGAACGGGCCCCCAAGGCAATCGCCAGCATGTCGGCATTGATCCTGGATTTCGATGCCGGAACTAAGCGGACTTCCGCCCAGGAGATCGAGCGTCTTACCAAAAAGCTCGAATCCCTTCAGATCGAAAATCAGGAGCTGTCAAAAGCCCAGCAGCAGATCGCGGAGACGACGGTTCCGGCGACGGCATCGCCCGAATATGCCGCACTTGAGAAGGAATCGGAACACGCGCGCGATCGCATCGCCCTTCTTGAAGAGGAGAACGCCCGGGTCACAGCGCTCCTGCAGGATGCGAGAAAGAACGCGCAAACCGACGCCGAATGGCAGCTGACCATCGGGATGGTTCTTGGCATTGCCGTAACCATCTTGGCACGTGCGCTGTACGACCTCTCGCGACGTAAGCGGTATGTGATATATACCGCTCGCCGGGAGATAATGGCGCACTTCGGTAATGAACGGTACTTGTTCATATTCCAGCAGTTCGATAGCGACGGGAAGGGGCGATATCGATGCCCTAAGTGCGGCGAACGAAATCTGCTCGCCATAAACATCGACCGCCATCTCGCGCGTAGCAGTTCGCATGTCTCCAGCCTCAGCAGCCCATCGCGAGCAGACGATGGCGACCGTCAGGAAGCCATGTCTGCCGCCGCAAGCTGACCTCAGTGTGCACGCATTAAGAAGCCGCTGCATGCGCTCCGGGGGAGAGTAATCGATCCTTGGAGAAGCAATATGCTTTGGCCGGATTTTAAATCTTGGCCTCCATGCAGCACGCTTCCCGCCTTACATATAAGCCCTGGAACACCATCCGGGGCTTTCTTTTGCGCATTGACACACATTTCACCTTGTCGCTATAGTGATGGCGGTCTTTTCCATCACACTCAATGAAAGGAGTGCATTATGCTTTCTCCGCAGCAGGCTGCAATTGCGCGGATGCTTTTTGCGATCGGAGCCATTGAGTTCAAACCCTCCAAGCTCAAGCTTCATGAGACAGGACCGGGCGCTCAGCTTTCTCCCATTTTCATCAACTTGAGAACGCCCACCAATCCGAAGCCCGGCCCGCTTACACTCTGGGCAATTGCCGAGCTCGGCAAGCTTCTGTTTTGGCATATCGATCTTATCGGCACGCCCTTCGATGCCATTGCCGGAATTCCCAACGCCGGAGAGCCGCTTGCGGACGCCTACGAGCAGATCGCCCGCCGGCCGGAAAACGAGCTCACGTTCAGCCGTATCCGGCTCATCAAGACTGAACGAGACGGCACGCGAAGCATCGCCCGCATCGACCCTAACGGCCCGGATCCGCGAGGAAAAAATATCCTTCTGATTGATGATCTGATCACCAGAGCGGATACCAAGCTGGAAGCCGTTAGCGTGTTGCGGGATGCTGGGGCGACCGTCGGACACATCGCGGTCATCATCGATCGCGAGCAGGGTGGAACGCAAAAAATCTTCAACCATGGGGTGATCGTCCATCCGTGTATGCTCCTTTCTGATATGCTGAGCTTCTATCGGGACGAAGGGGTCATTACCCAGTCCATGTACGAACAGGTAATTGCATACCTCAACCACGAGACGGCTTCCGCATGAACGGCACGTCCCTTCGCGGCGCCCTTACCGGCGCCGCGGTTTTTATAGACACGTATCCCTAAAAGTAATATCCTAGCTTTATACCCGTCGTTTCTTATATGGGCATTTACATACTAAATTAAAAAATTATGTCTCTCGTAGCTGTGAATTTTTGGGCAGTCATTGCAGGAGCAGTCGCATATATGGCCCTTGGATACCTCTGGTATTCGCCATATATGTTCGGGAATCGCTGGACTGCAGCCATGGGCTGGACCGATGCCGACATCGAACGCGCCAAGCAGGAAGGCGGGATGGGGAAAACGTACGCGCTGATGTTTCTCGGCGCGCTCGTAGCAAATTACGTACTAGCCCAATTCGTCCACTACACGGGAGCCGTGACCATCATCCAGGGAGCGGCGACCGCATTCTGGATCTGGCTTGGATTCCAGGTCACGCTTGCGCTCGGCACCGTGCTTTTCGAACAAAGGAACTGGACGGTCTATCTTATCAACATGGGATACAATCTTGTAGCGCTCTTGATCGCAGGAGCGATTCTCGCATATTGGATTTAGGAACCATGAACAACGCACGCAAATTATACCGCAGCGAGGAAAATAAGATCATCGGAGGCGTATTCGGGGGAATAGGCGAATACTTTGATGTTGACCCGGTCCTTATCCGCCTCGCGTTCGCCGTCATCCTCGTCTTCACCGCCTTCATTCCTGGGATCGTTTTTTACCTTTTGGCACTCATCATCATCCCCCGGCGGCCTGAAAAACTAGCCTCGTAAGCGGTTTTTGACTGATCAACCCCTCACACCCGAGGGGTTGACTTTTTATTTATATAATGTATAATCAATCCTTGTGTCGAATAAAGGAATTATATTTCTTTAGAAAGCACAAAAACTATGAGTATTTACGCAAGTATTCTGCTGGTGCTTCTGTCATTGAGCGCCCCTAAGGTTGCCTATGAGCAGATAGCCCCAAAATCAGCTCAAAATGAAATAGTTACTCTCACGGTCGCAACCGTGGAAGCGACAAAACCCCCTCCGGCACTCCCGGAAGAATTCGAACAAATCGCTTTCTGCGAATCAGGCGGTAAGCACTTCGATGAGAACGGCAAAGTCGTCCGCGGATCGAATCCCGACGACATCGGAAAATACCAGATCAACGAGAAGTTCTGGGGCGAAGGGGCTAAGAAGCTCGGATACGACATCTATACCGAGGAAGGAAACGAGGCCATGGCCCTTGAGCTTTACAACCGCTATCACACGAAACCGTGGAAATGGAGTAAGAAGTGCTGGGATTCCAAATAATTGACAACCAAAACCCGCCATACGGCGGGTTTTGGATTTTTTAATGCCATGGTATACTGGCGGCATGAAGGCCTTCCATTCCCCGAATCCTCGCTATTCCGCATCTTCCTTCCGTAGCTGAAACACAGGGCTTTCGCCCTGTGTTTTACTTACTGAGGCCCTTAACAAAACGAAAGGAGGCGCTTCCATGAAACGTCCTGAGAAAAACCCTCAGAGCGAGGCCGATCATTCCCGGCTCTTGGCTGACACGCGATTCATATCAGAGACGGCTCGCGCGATGTTGGAGGCACGTGATATCCAGACCCTCGTTGAAAGCCGCTTCAAAAGTCATGGCGTCGTCGGCATGAAATCCATATCAATCGCGCTTGATGTATTGCCTTCGAAAGAAGTTCAAGATGCCGTGCGCCAACTCTTTAAAAAGACTTGGAGCGTCAGTTTTGTAGAGCAGGAGGACGGAACCTGCCGCCTCACGCTCATCTAAAAAGCCCCGCCATCGCATTCCGCGATGCGTCGGGGCTTTTTTCTTTGACAGAGATCTGATTATTTCTTACCACTACGTATGGAGTTCCTAAACAATTAAATTGAAAGGATGGTGACTCATGACCCCGACAGGAAATTCATCAGTCATCAAGAATGCCCGTTTCTTCATCACCATTGGAGGCCGCGTGCTTCTGCAGGAGCGACTCGTACGGGACTTTTTCTGCGAGCAGGAAGGCGAGATGATCATCGAGCGAAACTCTGCGAATGACATCGATATCCTGCGCAAGCACGACCTGCAGGGCAATGTCCGGACGTTTGATCCCGAGACTATCGTCGAGTATGAGGACACGGGAAGGAAAATTACGCTCGCGCAATATCTCAACGAGCGCCTCCGGGTGCGATGATACGAAAGGAAGGTCATTATGAGATTTATCTCTCGGGTGCTGTGCCTTCTCGGTATCCATGATCTCGGCGAAACAACTCATCGTTTGCCGAAGGCCAGCCGCAAAAAAGACATCCGATTCTACTATCGGAAGTGCGTCCGGTTCGGGTGTACGCATCGGAGCTACTACAAGCAGATCGGGCCGAATGGTCCCATGCGCCGGGCAACGGGAGAGGAAATCGGGAAATTGGATCTCGAAATTCCTGACCGGGAGTTTATCATGCTCATTCGATAGAGCGTGCTCTTATTGCGGGCGCCGATGATTCGGCGCCCGTTTTATTATGCTGAGTGGAAAGGGAAATATATAACACGCTCATATTTCCTCGAAGCGATGGCGGAATAAAGCCTTATACTCTTTATTTTTCAGAACTTGAAAAAATTCACTTGCAAAGCGAAAAGGCTACTTGGCGAAGATGAGGCTTGTTTAGAAATTGTGGACAAAAATTTGCCGCATCTGAGCAGGGACATTTTTTAAGCACAAGATCCAATCCCTACAATTCATTTTTAAGTCGCATAAATAGGCCTATAAATAAAGGTGGATTTGCATGCGCCCTGCCCAATGCCGTGCAACCACTTGACTTTTTGCCTATTTTTTACTATACTTATGTACTCAGAAGATGGATTTTCTCTTAGCAACGGAAAGTTCTTTTTCATAATTTAAGCCAATCACAAAGAAAGGGGGTGGGGCTCATGCGCGAGCGCTTTTTCTTTTTTTCAGTCGTACTCCTGATTTACCTGCTGGGCCCCGCCGCCATTGCGGTCGCCAAGTACTGTGAATTCGGTGGCGACGCCTATGATCGGGGGAAGTACAAGAATCTCACGACAGACTGCTACAACAATAAGGAGTGCATCGTCAGAGCGCCCGAGAACTTCTTTGCCAGAACTAAGGGCAAGACGAAGGGTCTGCCCAAAAAGCCCTGCGAGATTCACGGGGGAGACGAAGACGGTGAACCCCTGGTTCTCGATATGACGCAGGTTGAAAACTGGCGCCGCGAGGAAGCAGATCGGCAGGGTCTTATGATCGGTCGTGTCAAAGCGATCGAGCAATGCGGTAATCCACTGCCGACTGACAGTGAGCTGCTACCGGGCGAGAAACATCACTATGTCACCATCCCAAAGCCGGGAATGGCTCGGTCTGGGAGACGCCCGTTTACCACATATGCTGACCGTGATGCGCAGCGGCGCGAAACGACACAGTCTCAGATGATCGTCCAGCAAGCTGAACCACCGAAGCAGGTGGTCATCGAGCAGAAGCTGCCGGAGAAAGTCAAAGACGCTGAATTAAAGTGCGTCACTCCGGAAAGCGTATATGCGGGAGGCGTGGGCTTCCTGAGCGCCTTTTCCGGCTATGGGGTCGACAAAGCGGTCATGACAGCGGGACCGTACGGATTCCTTGCTGCGATGGGCGTCGCGGTTGTCGGATATCTCTTTGCGGAACCGGCCATCAAATTCATTGCGAATCTGATCGGCTGGGAGGGCGACACGCAGGCAAAGGGAATCTGCAACATAATCGCGGGAGGCGTTGGCGGGTTCGCCGGGTATTACACCGGCAAGGCGGTATTCATCGATAAGCCGCCTCCGCGCGTCATCCCCCAGCCAAGCGGAACTCCGCCAGGACAAGGTCCGCCTCCGCTGCCATCCCCTGGCCCCCCACCTCTTCCCAAGCCGTGATTGGATCCGGCGGAGCGTATGATGCAATATCATGCGCTCCGCTCCTACCTTCAAATTCTCATTTGCATAATGTGATGGGAATTTAAATGCAGGAAAAATTTATGAAAACAATTATACGACCGATTACACTATTCCTTCTCTCAGCTGGCATCTTTGTTCCGGCTGCTTTGGCGAATGCGGCATCATTTAACAATGATCCGGCCGACTATCCCACGCTGCAAGTGACGAATTATTCCCAGAATCCCAACTGCAATACGTGCTGGGGAAGTTCGGTTTCAGCGAACTCAGGAGAAATCGTGAGCTTCCTTCTTTATTTTCATAATACCGGCTCCGATACTGCAACGCAGGCAAAAGCGCTCTTAACGCTTCCCGGGGGAATGATCACGACTGCGAATGTTACTGGCCAGATAACCGCCCAGAACGCTTCTGCGGCAACCCGATCTGTGACGGTCAATCTTCCATCAGCACAGACACTTACACTCATACCCGGCAGCGTCTATTACTACCCGAATCGGTCCACAAGCCCACAAGCACTCCCGTTCGGACAGAGCGGTAATGAAGTCGTAGGCGGAGGATTCAGTCTCGGAGATCTCGCCCCTGGCTGGGAAACGGCGGGATATCTTGTTGTGCGCGCCCAGGTCGGTAATCAGACTCAGACGACCGGATCGCAGCCAACTGTCACAACCGTCTCGGCAACCTCAATCACGCAAACATCCGTGACCTTCAACGGTTCTGCAAACGCCAACAACGCCTCGACCAATGTATGGTTCGAGTATGGCACCACGTCATCCTTCGGTCAGACAAGCTCCACTCAGACAATCAGCGGGAGCTCGATCCAGAACTATTCGACTTCGGTCTCAAACCTCCAGAGCAACACGACCTATTATTACCGCGCAGTCGCACAGAACAGCTTTGGCACCGTCTACGGCTCGACGTTTACCTTCACGACCACGACACAGAACCAGCAGGGAACTGGAGCTCCGATTGTCACCACTAATTCCGCAATATCGGTAGGTCAGAACTATGCTACATTGAGCGGCTCGGTGAATCCGAATAACTCAAGTACGAATGCGTGGTTTGAATATGGAACGTCGGCCTCATTCGGACAGAGCACGAGCTTGGTCACCATTGGAAGCGGATCATTCAATTACAACCATTCGGCATACGTCTCGAATCTCCAGAATAACGCGACATATTACTATCGCGTCGTAGCACAGAACAGCTTCGGTACTTCGTACGGCACGACCATGACGTTCGTCACCGGCCAGGGATCGGTCGGTACCGGTCTTCCGATTGTCAGCACCCAGTCAGCTTCAACTATCGGCCAGACATACGCTACTCTGAACGGCTCAATAAACCCGAACAACTCGTCCGCTAACGCGTGGTTTGAGTGGGGAACAAGTCAGTCATTCGGCAATTCAACACCGCAGCAGTTTATCGGTAGTGGATCATTCACCACCAACTTCACATATTCGATCTCGAGCCTTTCTCCGAATACCACGTACTATTACCGCGCGGTGTCTTCGAACGGCCAGGGAACGACCTATGGCAGCACGTACACCTTTGTCACGAATTCTTCTACGGGAACTTACGGGGGAACGCTTCCGGTCGTCACTACTTCGGGAGCTAATGGTATTACCTCGACCGCCGCGGTCCTAAACGGCTTCGTAACCCCGAACGGCAATACGACCTATGCATGGTTTGAATATGGACGAAGTCAGTCCCTCGGATTCACGGTAGGGAATCAGGATGTCGGGAGCTCATTCACCTCGCGCATCTACTCAGCGACCGCGGTAAATCTCGTCCCGAATTCGACCTACTTTTATCGTGCGGTTGCATCCAACCAGAACGGCATCGTGTATGGCAATCTTATGACCTTCAGTACGCCGGTGGGAGCTGCGGTCGTTACTACGCCGCCTCCGCAGACTACCGTTCCGACAGGGACCGTAGTGGTGACGGGTTCGGCTCTTACATCTTCGGTGAGCGTATCGCAGGCGTCATCAGGCGATGAAGTGGTCTTTACCGTAACCTACCAGAACATCACCGGTAGCACCATTAATAACGCGAACATCCGCATCATTCTTCCGACCGAAGTAAATTACATCACCTCGAACCCGGCTCCGATCTCGCAGAATTCGAACGTTCTCGCGTATTCGTTGGGGAGCGTCGCTCCGGGCATCTCCAGCTCGATCGTCGTGCGCACGCAAATTCAGTCATTCGTGCAGAACGGAACCGAACTCGTCTACAGCGGCGTCATGGATTATGTAACCGCGGCTGGGAATCCCCGCACCGCGACTACCTATAACACCGTACGCGTGCTGGGAGGAAGCGGTGCCTTTGCCTCGCTTTTCGCAGCACTCGGAGGATTCTCCGGCTTACTCCTCCTGGCTCTTCTCCTGATTCTCATCGGCTTCTACTTTGCCTACAAATACATGGTGAAGAAGCAGACGCCGAATCCTCCGGGCACCAAGATCAATTTCAACTAAGCAGAGGAAAATCCCGCGAATGCGGGATTTTCTTTTTGAACGCGAAGCGCTATACTGGAAGCGAATAGCATTTTACATACTCATATGAAAATCATATTCACAGGACATTATTACGGAGATATCGTGAGAAGGCTTTTTGTCGCAGCTGGCATTATCATGATCATCATGATGCCGGTATTGCAGCAGTCGCTTTCGGCGCTTACCTTCATTTCGCTTGCGGCAATTGTCGCAATCGCGTTTTTTGCCGGTTTTACAAATCCAGCACAGGAGAAAAGCGTCTTGTGGGATACGCTCGTTTCCCTTGGCGCGCTGGTTATCTTTGAATACCATGCGATTCTTGCGTATCGTGCCGCCCAGACATTCTGGAATATGAATTTTGTTACGAATGAAGTCCTCGCCGTCATATTTTTCTTCGCGCTGTATTACAGCATGAAGACTTTGCGCGGCATGTCGATCCAATAATGAGCCATATTTCTTCGAAGCTTCTATTGCCGAAGTATTACATGCCGCTTGCGCTTATTATCGTCGCAGGAGGGTGGTTTTTATACTCGTCATTCACCAGCAAGCCGATAGCAGAATCAATTATCGTTACCAGGGGTACGATCGCACAAGAAGTTATTGTGACCGGAAAGACTGAATCGGTCTCAAGTGCGAATCTCGCATTCGAACGGAGTGGAAGAATTAATAGAGCATACGTAAAGGTGGGTGATGTCGTAAATGCCGGTCAAACCCTTGCGGAGCTCGATCAGGCGGCGGTCTACGCCGACTACCTCGAAGCGCAGGGAAATCTCGAAAGCCAGCAAGCCAAGCTTGATGAGCTCACAAAGGGAACACGGCCGGAAGAATTGAGGATCAGCCAGGCAAAAACCGATAGTGCCCGAGCAGCGCTCGAAGACGCCAAGCGGGGCGTTGTCGATAAGCTCCAAGATGCGTATACGAAATCCGATGACGCCGTACATAATGCTGTTGATCAGCTTTTTAGCAATCCTCTGAGCGCCTCGCCCAAGGTGAATATCGTAGGATTTCCCCAGAAAGAAGAGGCTGAAAAGCAGCGCTTTCTTATCGAACCGGTCCTTGTCGCATGGGGACCTGCAGTTTCCGGACTTACTATCTCCCAAGATCTTTCGACGGCAATCACAACCGGAAAGGATAATCTTTCCAAAACCAAAGCGTTTCTTGAGTTGATCGCATCTAGTGTCAATGGATTAACTGCCAACTCCTCCCTTACTCAGACAATAATCGACGGGTATAAGTCCGACATATCGACGGCGCGCACGAACGTGAATACGGCGATAACAAACCTAACCACCGCAAGCGAGAAATTTACGACTGCTCAATCGAATCTTGCGATCGCGGAAAATGAATTATCGTTATCACGCGCCGGGAGTACGCCGGAAGCGATCAAAGCGCAGACCGCGCTCGTAACCCAGGCACAGGCAAAACTGCAGGGGATTCAGGCTCAGCTTGCTCAAATGGTAATTCGCTCACCGCTCCGCGGAACCGTGACTAAGCAAGACGCGAAAGCAGGGGAGATCGCCACCGCAAATACGGTCGTGATTTCAGTTATTGCGACGGACAACATCCAGATTAAGGCAAATATTCCTGAAGTCGACATTGGACGGGTATCGATCGGCAATCCCGTTGAAATCACGCTCGATGCGTTTCCCGGCGAAAAGTTCAGCGGCAAGGTAACATATATCGATCCGGGCGAGACCATCGTCGACGGCGTAGTTAATTTCCAAGTAACTATACAATTCGACGCTCCCGATATGCGCATAAAAAGCGGACTCACCTCGAATCTTTCCATTCGAACAATCGAGAAACGCGATGTTCTCATCGTGCCTCAATATGCGATCCTAGAAAATGATCAGGGAACATACGTTCGCATGGAGCGAAACGGCAAACTTGAGGATGTTCCGGTCGTGATCGGCATTCGCTCAATTGATGGTATGGTTGAGATAATTTCCGGCGTCTCGGCAGGAGATCGACTCATCAATATCGGCATCAAGACAACAAACGAATGATCTCGGTCAAAAACCTCGTAAAGGATTACCAAGATGAGGGTACTCCCACCCGCGCGCTCGCGGGTGTTTCTTTCGAGATCAAGGAGGGGGAATTCGTATCGATCATGGGACCGTCAGGTTCCGGAAAATCTACGCTTCTTCATATACTGAATTTCCTCGACAGGCCGACCGGCGGAACATATACGTTCCTGGAAAAGGAGATTAATGAACTCTCGGATGTGGAACTTGCGCGTATCAGAAACAGCGACATGGGATTCATTTTCCAATCGTTCAATCTCCTCTCCCGCTCTACCGTTTACGAGAATGTGGAAATACCCCTGCTATATTCTGACGCGCCTCCCGAGCACCGAAAAAAACTCGTGGAAGAGGCTGTAGCATCCGTCGGCATTTCGGAAAAACTCTACGTTGAAGCGGGGAAACTCTCGGGAGGCCAGAAACAGCGCGTTGCGATCGCCCGAGCGCTCGTGAACAAACCAAGCGTCATTTTCGCCGATGAGCCGACGGGAAACCTCGACTCGAAATCGGGCGCGCAGGTCATGGAAATCCTCGAGAACCTGAATAAGCAAGGACATACCATTATCCTGGTCACTCATGAGACATACACAGCCGAATTCGCAGACCGCCTCATCCGCCTCAAAGACGGTTTGATCGAGGTCGACGAGCCGATGAAGAATAAGCGGCGGGCGAACGGGGAATATTTCAAATAATATACGGGCGCATGCGATTCAAGGACTCATTCAGAACGGCGACATCGGGCATCAGGCACGCGAAGGTGCGCTCGATACTCACCATGCTCGGCATCGTCATCGGCATCGGATCGGTGATCGTTCTCATGTCCATGGGGACTTCCGCCCAGGAGCTGATCTTGAACCAGGTCCAGGGAACCGGATCGAACCTGGTATTCATCGTTCCGGGAGCCACCAAAGGATCTCGCTTCGCCTCTCCGCCGTCGGTGCAGGGAATCATTATTAAGACGCTCGTCAAAACCGATCTTGACTCTCTCAAACGGGAATCCTCGATAATCGGCGCCGCCCCGGAAGTGCGCGGCCAGGCGAAAATCGTCTATGAAAACAACGATGCGACCGTTACGTTCACCGGTACCACCGAATCATTCTTCTCGATCCGCAATTTCAAGACGACCAAAGGCCGCAGTTTCACCGACTCGGATGTCGATTCCCTAAACCGCGTGGCTGTCCTCGGCTCCGAGATCGCCAAGACCCTTTTCGGGGAACGCGACCCGGTCAATAAGACGGTGCGTCTCAAGAACACCACGTTCCGCGTGATCGGGGTGCTCGAGACCAAGGGCTTAGGCCCCTTCGGCGTGGATCAGGACAATCTCGTCCTTATTCCGATTTCAATCGCGCAGAAGCAGATGCTCGGCATCGACTTCTACAACGTCATCACCGTGCAGGCGGCCGATACGTACAATATTGAATTCACTCAAGCACGCATCACATCCGTCCTGCGCCAGAACCACCACATCACCGACCCGGATAAGGATGATTTCACCATCCGCACGCAGGCGGACGCCCTCTCGCTTTTGGGAGACATTACGAACATCCTCAAGGTGTTCCTGACCTCTATCGCATTCATCTCGCTTCTCGTTGGAGGCATCGGCATCATGAACATCATGCTCGTCTCGGTCGTCGAGCGCACCAAGGAGATCGGCCTTCGAAAAGCCCTCGGCGCCACCAACGGCGATATCCTCCAGCAGTTCCTCCTGGAAGCGGTCATCATTACCTTCCTGGGAGGTGCGATCGGCATTTTCCTGGGTTCGCTATTCACGGTCCTGCTGTATTTCGTACTCGCCAATTTCCTCCCGACGGGATGGGTATTCGCCCTGCCGCTTTCGGCGATTCTCCTCTCCGCCGCAGTCTCTACCTTTATCGGCATCGTCTTCGGGATCTATCCGGCCCGCCAAGCCGCAAGAAAAAACCCCATCGAAGCGCTCCGCTACGAATAACGGGGTTGACCATCCTTCCTGAATCGGGTAGTATTTGAAGGTTGTTTTTAACAGCAACTCCGTCCGCGGAGTATTTTTTTGTGAAAAATATCATTCAATATAAACTCGTATGACCAAGAAGACAGAATTTCAGAAGGTAAAGATCGTAGCCACGCTGGGCCCCGCGAGCGAATCGGCGGAAATGATTTTGGAATTGGCAAAGCGCGGCGTGAACATGTTCCGCATCAACCTCTCCCATGCGACAGTCGATGAGGTGCGCATGCGCATCAAGCGCGTCCGCGCGGCTGAAAGGCAGCTCGGCAAGCCGCTCGCGGTATTGGGCGATTTGGCGGGACCCAAGATCCGCATCGGCGACGTGAAGCCGAATTTCGTCCTCCACGCAGGGCAGGTGATCAAGGTTTTCGCCAAGCCGGTCATAGGATCGGAAGATGGGATCTCGATCAATATCCCGTCGATTTTAAAGCATATCGAACCGGGTGCCGAAATCTTCCTCGACGACGGCCTCCTGAAGCTTGAAGTCGAGAAAGTCTCGCCTGACTGCGTGCATGCACGCGTGCTCTTTGGCGGCCTCTTAAAACCGCGGAAAAGTTTTTCCGTGCACGGCATCATCGTCGAGAATTTCTCCTTAAGCGCCAAAGATAAGTCGGATATCAAGCTGATGGTCGCCGAAGGAGCGGACATGATAGCGGTCTCGTTCGTACAGACGCATAACGACATCAATGCGGTCAAAAAGCTCCTGCCGAGAGGGAAGGCGCCGTTTGTCATTGCCAAGATCGAGACTCCGTCGGCCGTACAGAACATCGAAAGCATCACGGAAGCGGCTGATGGCATCATGATCGCGCGCGGCGACCTCGGTCTTGCGGTCCCCATGTCGGAACTTCCCCATATCCAGAAATACCTTACGCGCATAGCGCTTCGGCACGGGAAGCCGGTCATTACCGCAACGCAGATGCTCGAGTCGATGACCCACAATCCGTTGCCGACGCGCGCCGAAGTCGCCGACGTGGCAAACGCCATCGTAGACGGTACGGACGCGATCATGCTCTCGGGCGAGACCGCGGGAGGCAAGCACCCGGCGGAAGTCGTGAAAATGATGGCGGAAATCGTACACACCTCGGTCCCACACGTCGAAGAGCGGACATTCCCGGACCAGGACTCGGCTACGGACGCGGTCAGCGCCTCAGCGGTGAAAATCGCCGAACAGACGGGTTCCAAACTCATCATTGCATTCACGCAGAGCGGGACCACCGCCCGCCGCATCGCGCGCCATAAGCCGCATCAGCCTATCATCGCCCTTACTCCTTCGGCGCACGTCATCCGCGAGCTCGCTATCTCATGGGGCATTTATTCCATGCCGACCAAACTCGTTAAAAACCTCGATGCGATCATTGAGGAGGCGAAGCGAGTGGCCCGCAACAATCCAGTCTATCCGCTGAAGAAGGGGGAGTCCTTCATCATCTGCGCCGGCGTTCCATTCGGCCAGGCAGGAACGTCCAACTGGGTTCTCGTACAGAAGGTCTAGTGTTACACTGAAGAGATGAAGAAGCCCGATACATCATGGGAGCCGTTCGCCGAATGGTATGACGAACATTTGCAGGGCCCGGGCACGTATCACTCGGACGTCGTACTTCCTAATCTTCTCCGAATTCTGAATCTCAAAAACGAAGAGAAAATCCTTGACTGCGCGTGCGGCCAGGGATTTTTTTCGCGCGCATTCAGCGAGGCAGGCGCGTCAGTTACCGGCGTGGACGCTTCGAAATCGCTCATCGCGCTCGCGGAAAAGCAATCGTCGAAAGAAATTGAATTTCGCGTCGCGCCGTCCGATTCGATGCCATTTCTGAAAGATGCTTCGTTCGATGCCGCAGCCATCATCCTTGCGATCCAGAATATCGAAAATTTATCCGGCACTCTTTCCGAATGCGCCCGCATCATAAAACCCGGCGGACGGATTGCGATCGTGATGAACCATCCGGCATTCCGCATCCCGAAAAAAAGCTCCTGGGGCTGGGATGAAAAGGAAAAGCTTCAGTATCGCCGGATTGACGAGTACCTCACCGAATCAAAGGCAAAGATCGAAATGCACCCGGGCAAAGGCTCCGGCAAAAGCTCGCTATCGTTCCACCGGCCGCTGCAGTCATATTTCAAGCAGCTTTCGAAGCACGGTTTTCTGGTGCGCCGCCTGGAGGAATGGATTTCCAACAAGAAAAGCCAGCCCGGGCTTCGCGCCAAGGCCGAGAACAAAGCCCGCCACGAGATACCGTTGTTTTTATGCATCGAGGGAGTTAAGATGAGCGCATGACCGCATCTGCCGGAAACCTTCATGAAATAGCCATCACGGCCATTATCGTCAAAGACGGCAAATATTTGATCGCCAAACGTTCGCCGACCAAGAAACGCTTTCCGAACATGTGGACGGTCCCGGGAGGAAAGCTGGAATCGTCCGACTACCTGGCGCTCGAGAAAGATACCGAACATTACTGGTATAACGTCCTGGAACGGACGTTGCGGAGGGAAGTAAAGGAGGAGGTCGGCATCGAGATCGAGAATATCGAGTATCTCACCAGCCTCGCAACCGTGCATGCCGACGGCAACCCGTCCCTGGTCATATCCTGTATCGCCGATTACGCATCGGGCGATGTGACCCTTCAGAAAGAGGAAATGGATGAACATGCCTGGGTGACGCTCGAAGAGGCAAAAAATTATCAACTCATTGACGGCATTTACGACGAGCTTCAGATGGCGGAGAAAAAGCGGAAAGGCGAGAAGATCGAATGGAAACGATTCGCATAAACACCATGATTAATCTTTTTAAAATTTTCAGCGGCGCAAAACCCTCTTCATATCCATCCCCGAAAAATCCGGAAAAGACTCCGGGAATTATTTCGTTTGATGACTTCAAGAAAGCCGAATTAAGAGTCGCGACCATCGAATCGGCCGAGCGAGTCGAAAAATCGGAAAAGCTCATCAAACTCCTTGTTTCTCTCGGAAATGAGAAACGTCAGATTGTCGCCGGTATCGGAAATGCGTATGAGCCGGCACAGTTAGTTGGAAAGCAGATCGTTATTGTCGCAAACCTCGCTCCCCGGACGCTGATGGGCCTGGAAAGCAAGGGGATGCTTCTTGCGGCTCATGGTTCAGACAACAAGCCGATTCTTCTCTCGATCGAAAAAAATGTTCCGGAAGGATCGACTATTGGCTAATCATGCGATCCGGAGAATATAAACGTACAGCTGGCATTTTAAGGCGTGGCGGAACGGGCGTTCTCGCGACCGACACGATATACGGCCTTGTGGCATGCGCATTGCGCCGCCGGGCGGTTGAGCGCGTATACCGTCTCAGGAAACGGGATCCCCGGAAGCCGTGCATCATCCTCATTGCCTCTCGGGCAGACCTGAAAAAGTTCGGCATCGAGCTTTCCGGTAAGGCGCAATCATTTCTTAAGGCGGTATGGCCCGGGAGGGTAAGCGTCATCGTTCCCTGCGCCTCCCGCAAATTCTCGTATCTTCACCGCGGCACGAAAAGCCTGGCATTCCGGCTTCCGAACAATGCGATGCTTCGGCGTTTCCTGCGATATACCGGCCCTCTGATCGCCCCAAGCGCCAATCCGGAAGGGAAGGATCCGGCAACAACCATCAAAGAAGCGCGGCAGTATTTCGGAAATCGGGCAGATTTTTACTGCGACAGCGGAAAGCGCGTATCCAAGCCCTCAACCATCATCTCCCTTACCGGAAAGATACCGGAATACATCCGAAAAGGCGCGCAGCGGATTCCCGCATCGGCCCTGAAAGATTTTCAAAACTGACATGGATATCCTTCCATCTCGTCATATACTCTATGGATAATCCAACCGACAGACAGCAACCAAGCTTCCGGGAGGAGGCAAAAAACCGTTCCCTTGAATACATGACGGCGGCCTTCGGCCTTGTCGCCGCCCTTGCCTGGAACGATGCGATCAAGTCGCTGATCGAGTATTTTCTTCCGGCAAGCGGCAAGACTCTTTGGGCGAAGTTCAGCTATGCCGTCATCATTACCATCCTTATTACCGCGCTGACCATATATCTTATCAGGAGATTCCAATCTCCGAAAAATTAGCATGAAGATCAAAGAGCTTGGACACGTTGTCCTGTATGTCACGAATCTCGAGACGATGGGGCGATTTTACCGGGATACGCTCGGATTTGCCGAGATCGGACGTATGCCCGGCGCTGCTGCTTTTTCAGGAGGGCGTACGCATCACGAACTTCTATTGATCGAAGTCGGCGGAGCGCCCGAGACTATCAAGAGGCCGAAACCGGGCCTCTACCACATCGGGTTCAAAGTCGGCGATTCGCATGAGGAACTCTTGGAAGTATTTCATGAGCTTCAAGGAAAAAAGGTTCTGTTTGTCGGCGCCTCCGACCATACGGTCACGCACAGTCTCTATATTCTGGACCCTGATGGGAATGAGCTTGAGCTCTATGCCGACGTTTCGGATGAGTGGAAGCGCAATCCCCGGGCAGTTCTTGCGCCCGTGAAACCCCTGCAGCTCGGATAATTATCATATGAGAATCATAGCGCATATCGACATGGATGCTTTCTTCGCAGCCATTGAGGAACGTGACCACGAATGGCTGAAAGGAAAGCCGCTTGTGGTTGGCGCCGATCCGAAGGAAGGGAAAGGCCGGGGAGTCGTCTCCACCGCAAATTATGCTGCGCGCAAATACGGCATTCACTCAGCGCTTCCCATATCAAAGGCGTGGCAGCTTGCCGAGGCGGCAAAAAAACGCGGAGAGCCGGAAACGGTTTTCATGGGCGGAAATATGCGGGAATACGCCCGCACCTCCGCCCGCATCATGGAAATCATTAGGAAGTACGCTCCGCACGTTGAAGAGGCGAGTATCGACGAAGCGTACGCCGATCTTTCGCATGCCGGCTCTTTTGCAAAAGCCGAGAAAATCGCCCGCGATATCAAGGCAGAGATCAAGAAACAGGAACGCCTCACGGCATCCATCGGCATAGGGCCGAATAAGCTCATCGCCAAAATCGCCTCGGACATGAAAAAGCCCGACGGTCTTACCGTCATCACAGATACGGAGGCGGCATCATTTCTTGAGCCCCTGTCAGCGAGGAAAATTCCCGGCATCGGCCCCAAGACGGAAGCGCAGCTTCTAAAAATGAATATCCATACCATCGGGGAACTCCGAAAAATCTCTAAGGAAAAAATGACGGACCTGTTCGGCTCCTGGGGAGAGGGTATGTGGGCCAAAGCTCGCGGCATCGACGATTCTCCGATCGTCGAAGAATACGAGGTACAGTCGATCGGGGAGCAGGAGACGTTCCCTAATGACACCTCGGATACCCCGTATATTTTCGATCGCTTCAAGGAATTGGTAAAAGGGGTACATGACAGTTTCAGAAAGAAAAGTTTCTCTTCGTTCCGGACGATCGTCGTCACGGTGCGATTCGCGGATTTCAAGACATACAGCCGTTCCTATACGCTCCCCCGGGCGACCTCGTCCAAGAAGACCTTGGAGTTCGAAGGGATGAAGCTCCTCATGCCGTTTCTCGACGCCCGAGAGAACCCGCGCAGAAAGAAAATCCGGCTCATTGGCATACGGGTCGAAAAACTCTCATAATAACGTTTATGAATAAGAGATTTATCATAATCACCATTGGAATCATATTTCTCCTTATCCTCGCGTGGGCGGGATATTTCTATTGGCAGAATCTCCGCGGAGCGTATGTGGGCGTGCTTCCGCCCGCAGATGACGTGACGAAGCTCGTCGGTCAGCCGGATTCTCCGATCAAATTGCCGCCCGGTTTTGCCATTTCCATTTTTGCCAAGGATCTCCCCGGAGTCCGCGCTATGGCGCGCGACTCATTCGGGAATATATGGGTAAGCCGCACCAACGCCGGAGTCATCACTCTGCTGGAGATGCGGGAGGGAAAAGTCTACGCCCAGCACGATATTTTGCGCGATCTGAACAACCCACATGGCCTGGTATTCGATCCGGAGCGCAATCTCATGCTCTTCTATGCGGAAGAGGACAAGGTTTCGCGCATCCCGACTTATTCGGATGGGGAGCCAGAAAAACTCCTCGATCTGCCGTCCGGAGGAGGTCATAGCACGCGTACACTGGCCATAGGTCCCGATAACCGTCTCTACGTATCTATCGGATCTTCCTGCAACGTCTGTCATGAAGAAAACAGCATGCGCGCGAAAATATTCTCTATGAAGCAGGACGGAACCGACGTAAAAGAATTCGCGCGTGGGCTCCGCAATGCCGTCTTTTTCACCTGGAGCTATATTGACGGACGGATGTGGGCTACGGAAATGGGACGCGATCTCCTAGGAGACGACACGCCGCCCGATGAGATCAACATCATCACGGAAGGAGGAAATTACGGCTGGCCGAACTGCTACGGCAAGAACATCCACGATGATCAGTTCGACAAAAACACCTACATCCGGAACCCGTGTATGGAACCGTTCGAGCTCCCGTCATATATCGATATACCCGCACATTCCGCCCCGCTTGGCCTTGCGTTCGTGCCCGAGGAGGGATGGCCCGAGGATTACTGGTACGACCTGCTGGTCGCATACCACGGTTCATGGAACCGCAGCGAGCCCACCGGATACAAAATCGTCAGGGTGAAGCTTGATGCGGAGGGGAAGTTCGAGGGCATTGAGGATTTCGCAACTGGCTGGCTGAGCGACAGCGGCGTTCTCGGACGCCCGGTCGGCATCTACCTGGAGCCCGGCGGCGTCATGTACGTTACGGACGACAAGGCGGGGGTTATTTATAAAATAAACCTTAAGGAGCCGCCGCGCTAAATGTAGGGATATCCGTGCATTAAAGGAATAGTAGGAGTTTTGAAGAATTAAAAAGAATGTTTATAGTAGAACGATGTTCAAACGCTATGATGTCGTAATCTTTCTTCTGCTGGTGATTATCGTCGCACTCGGATGGGGCTTGTATTCATATGGTCCTTTCTCCCAGGCACCGACACCCGGGCCGACGACAACCCCTCCCGTCGTCATTAACCGCCCAATCACCGACACGCAGGATCGGATCATGATCGAATCGCTGCGCGAAAACCAGCTGATCGCAAGCCCCCTGACCGTCACCGGAAAAGCTCGCGGCAATTGGTATTTCGAGGCGTCGTTTCCCGTCGCGCTGCTGGATGGCAATGGGAAGCAGATCGCAATCACCCCTGCCCAGGCGCAAGGGGAGTGGATGACGACCGAATACGTGCCGTTCTCAGTCACGCTTACATTTACCGCGCCTTCGACCCCCACGGGAACCCTCGTATTCCAAAAGGACAATCCTTCAGGCCTTCCTGAATTCGATGCTGAAGTCGCAGTGCCGATCCGATTTCGATAAAATAATAAACCGTATGGCAAAACTCCGAGAGGGGATGAAAGCGCCCTCATTCAAGCTTCCTGATCAGGCAGGCATCATTCACGATCTTTCAGAGGTTCGCGGCTCGTGGGCGCTTGTTTATTTTTATCCGAAGGACAATACGACCGGCTGCACGATCGAGGCCTGTGCGATCCGCGACTCATATCCGCAATTCAAAAAGCTCGGTATTACCGTATTCGGGATCAGCGTCGATCCCGTTTCGAGCCATAAGAAGTTCTCAGAAAAATACCAACTCCCATTTACGCTCCTTGCCGATGAGGACAAGAAAACCGTGAGAATGTATGGCGTATGGGCAAAGAAAAAATTCATGGGCAGGGGATATATGGGAACACTGCGCACATCATTCCTGATCGACCCAAAAGGACGCATCGCAAAAATCTATCAAAGTGTAAAACCTCCGACGCACGCTGATGAGATTTTAAAGGATCTTAAGAGCCTCATCGGGTGATATGCGCCTTTCAGTACGCGTAAAACCGAATTCAAAATCAACGAAGGTCGAGAAGACCGGCGAGAATTCATATTCAGTCCATGTACATGCCCCGGCTGCGGAAGGGAAGGCGAATGCCGCAGTCATTGAAGCGCTTGCCGAGCATTTCTCGATTCCAAAAAGCAGAGTCCGAATCGCCGTCGGACACTCTACCCAAAATAAGCTTGTAGACATCGGCTAGATATCGGCTGGGTGTGGATAATTCCTTCTTTATTAGCTGAAAATATGGTATAATTGGAGTTACAAGCGAAAGGTCGAGACAGGAAAAAGACTTTGAATACTTTCTATGAACTCAAGGCAATTCCTTCAGATCGGCGGCATTATTCTCGTACTGGTTGCCATCTTGGGCTATGCCGGCATTATCGGTCCTACGTCTGATTCGAGCATTTTCGGGTCATACTGGTGGTTTGATAGCGCCGAAAATATCGCTCATTTGGTACTCGGTATCGTGGCATTGATCGCCGCTTATGCCCTCCCTGCAGGAGCGCAAAAAGCCCTTACCATGATTGTCGGTATTGTAGGCATCTTGGTAGGTCTTTACAGCATTCTTGGCGAGGCAATGCTTTTAGGCGCAACTCTTCAGAACCCGATGGATACCATTCTCCACCTTGTCGTGGGCGTCTGGGCTCTCTGGGCATCGATGAGATCGTCCGATGAGGTGGCTACGATGTAATCGTATTCATCGCTACGCAAAAATCCCCGCAGTTGCGGGGATTTTTGTTTGGCGCATAGGCCATATACTCGTATATTTCATTAAAAATGCTGATGCTGGAAATAATATCGGCAGCAGAGGCTCATTGGGAGCCGCAATGATGTATACGCACTTGGAAATCATATCTTCATGAACTATTTTGAGAAAAAAATTTACTTTCCTGTTTAAATCGTGACCGGATGGGGAGTGCATATATTTAACGTTATCCACAGATTTTTTCTTCTTTTTATGGATAAAAAATATATACTCTATATGAGAGTGAATAGGCTATATGCCTATACGCATAGTGTATATACATGAGCTATCCTGATCCGCAAAAATATATTTCACTCGAAGAGGCGAGCAAGCAAGTGCCGTATAGTTCGGCATATCTTCGGCTACGCATTCTCCAGAAAAAACTCCAAGCAATTAAAATCGGGAAGAGCTGGGTAACCACCCAGGAATGGCTGGACGAGTATATGCAGCACGTCCGGAAATGGAAAGAATTCCAGCGCGAAAACGGAGTCCCGAATAGTCGAAAGAAAGGGGAGAAGACCGTTCTCATTAGGAAGACCCCTTATCCGATTCTCGCAAGTTCTCCGGAACGGCATCTCGAGGAAATATTTAAAATACAGAGACATGAGTCGCAGCGAATTGCTACGGCATCAGATCATCCGGCCAACGTAGCTAAAGAACATACTCAGCTTGTTAGAAATTTTGATGACACATTCCTTGGAATTCCTGAAATTCTGCAGGAGGAAAAAAGCATTCCAACTCAAGGTGTAATTCAGCCGGTTGAGAAAAAAATAAGTCTTAGTGAAACCAGAGCGCTTACTGATCTCATCCACATCGTTCAGGAGACTCCCCGCAGGGCTCGGGCATTTTCGCAGCGAGTAGCTAAAGAGCTGACTCCAAAAAATATCCCGGAACAGCCCTCGCCAAAGACGCTGCCTCGCACCACATCTACTTCTTCTCGCCGATCTTCCCAGTTCTCTCTTCTGCGTATTTCTGTTCCATCTCTTTCCTCCCTCCCCGCATACTCTCTGGCAACACTCTTGTTAGCATTCACTCTTTCGTATGCGGGCTTCCTTGATGTATCGCGTATCCCTCATGAGATGACTCTGACCGGAGAACGCATCCTCTCCATCGCGCGCGAAAGCATGGATGGCGACGCCATCCTCTCATTCGGCGAGACGGCACTCTCCCGATCCTCCTCGGCAGCTTCTTTCCTCATGGCGCAGATGGACGAGCGGAAACAGGCCGTTCAGTCCCTCATCTCCCGCATCCAATCCTT
>FKKE01000436.1_pt1 | contig 40759 bp, 46 predicted proteins | sample 1106331 | NCBI WGS metagenome assembly FKKE01 (sample SAMEA3931202, study PRJEB13176) | freshwater metagenome | biome: Drinking water system; feature: drinking water; material: freshwater | place: China | collected 2013-02-06
TGGGCGACCGCGGTCCGCCGAGACGCGATACGTCTTGAGTCTAACGGAAGTGGAGCGCCGAGGACCGCCGGCTTCCAGCCGGCATGTTGTGTCGATTTGAAGCGCCACGGCTTCAAAGCCCCCTCCCCTAGAGGGGGAGGGGGAAGGGGGTGGGGTGATGTAGGGAAGTCCAGAAATGTGAACTCAGAAAATCAGCATTGCATCGAGCCACAACTCTTGAGCGCTGACTTCTTATTCCCGATTTCTGACTCACCCCCACCCCTGCCCCTCCCCCCTCTAGGGGGGGGGAGTTTTAAGGGGATTGTCTCGGATTTCGCGTTAAGCCGGCGCCTCGTTGTCGTGGCTGATCGGTTCGCCCATCAACACCAATTCCTCGGCGGCAGTGGGATGCACGGCGCAGGTTGCATCCCATTGCGCTTTGGTGAGCTTGGCTTTCACCGCCACCGCGGCAAGCTGAATGATCTCAGGTGACTCGGGCCCGGCGATGTGAACGCCCAGCACCTGGTCGTTCTCCGCATCGACGATCAGTTTCATCAGCGTGCGCTGTTCGTTTCCGGCAAGGATGTGGCGCATCGGCCGGAACACCGACCGGAAAACCTTGAGCTTGCGACCTTGGATCCGCGCTTGCTCTTCCGTCAGCCCGATGGCGCCAACAGGCGGACGCGAAAACACAGCGCTCGCCACATCGGCATGGTCGAACGCGGTCGGCTGGCCCTGGAATTCGGTGGCGACGTAGGCCATCGCCTCGCGGATCGCCACCGGCGTCAGATTGATGCGGTCGGTGACGTCGCCAACGGCCGAGATGTGCGGGACGGTCGTACGCGAATAGGCATCGACCACGACCGCGCCACGCTCGTTCAGCCTCACGCCCGCTGCTTCGAGCCCTAACCCCTTGGTGTTTGGCGCGCGGCCCACGGCCCAGAGCAGCTGATCGGCTTCCAGACGCATGGAATTCGACAGCGTCGCCAATCTGCGCCGGTTCGGCAGCAGCGTGACAGTTTCGATCGTCGCGCCGGTGACGATCCTGACGCCGGTGCGTTCGAGGTCTGCGTGAACATGGGCGCGGATGTCGTGATCGAAGCCGCGCAAGACGCGCTCGCCGCGATAGACGATGGTGGTGTCGACGCCGAGGCCCGAAAAGATCGTCGCGAATTCGACCGAGATGTAACCGCCGCCGGCGATGACCACGCTTTGCGGCAGATCGTCGAGAAGAAACGCATCGGTTGAGGTGATGCCAAATTCCTGGCCCGGCATTTCTTCGGGCCGGTAAGTGTGGCCGCCAGTGGCGATCAGAATGCGCTTGGCATCGAGATAGCGCCCCTCGCGCGTCAGCCGCACCGTGTGCGGATCGGTGAGCACAGCGCGGTCCTCGAAAATCTCCACGCCGGCAGCATTCAAATTCTGCGTGTAGAGGCCGGAGAGCCGGTTGACCTCGTTCTGCACCGCGTCGCGGAGCGTCGGCCAATCGAAGCGCGCCCAGTCGACGGTCCAGCCGAAACCTTTGGCGTCACGGAACGCTTGCGAATATTCCGACGCGTACACCAGGAGCTTCTTCGGCACACAGCCGCGCAGCACGCAGGTGCCGCCGACCTGCTGCTGTTCGACGATGGCGACCTTAGCGCCGGTTTTTGCGGCCAGCCGCGCCGCGCGCACGCCGCCGGAACCCGCGCCGATGACGATGAGATCGTAGTCGTGCATAGCGCTAACCTAACTCCTCCCCCGCGAACGGACATGGTCCGCGCAACCGACAGATGGCTATGTGCGGCAGATGCGCAGGCGGCGCGGGCGCGCCACAATTCGGCTAATCTACTACAAAATCCGCGAGGCGAACGGTCAGCCCGCTCAGCAACGTTGGAGTTAGCGGGACGTCGAAACCGACAGGCGCTCTCGGCCACTCGGCGCCCAATACATGAACGAAGGTCTCTTTCTTGTTCAAATCGATCACCCAGTATTCACGTACGGCGTGCTGGGCATAAAGCGCCGCCTTTCTTCCGATATCATATCGGAAGGTCGTATCAGAGAGTTCGATCAAGAGTAGAACGTCCGGCCCCCTCACGGCATCGGCGCGCATGGCGGCTGGATAGAGATAGAGATCAGGCTGCGGCCAATGCGTTTCTCCCAGGCGCAATGTTCCATCTGGAGCAAGCGCCACTTCGTCGGGCAGTGCTTTGATGAAGAATTTGTTGAGCCGAACCTTCAGTTCGAGATGGTCGCCACCTTCAGACGGCATGTCGATCACTTCCCCGTCAATCAGCTCAAAACTGCCGCCCTCAACGAGGAGTCCGGCGCGCATCATGCTAAGTACGTCCTGGCCGGTAAAGCGATGGCGGCCGTGCACGCGACGCGGGGTGGATGCAGTCAGTGGGTCCATGTTCAGAGTGTACCCGAAACGCCATGGCGTGTCATGTGCTGCCCCGCTTCCCGAGGCGGCGTCAGTGCGCCACCTTCATGTAGGCGGGCAGCCAGCTTTCGTGCGCCTTGCGCAGGTCTTCGAGCGAAACGCGCTCACGGTTACCCGAGGCGCCCAAATAACCGATCTCGCGCCCACCCGCTTCGCCCACAACGAGATAGCTGACGCCGGCGGCGCGCGCACGCTTGTCGAGATCGTCGAGCCTGCTGGGCGCGAGCGCGATCAGATAGCGGGCTTGATCCTCGGCGTAGAGGAAGGCGGCGTCGCTCAGATCGCCCTGATAGCCCAGCGAGACCCCGACATCCGAACCGAGCGCCATTTCGGCGGCGGCGATCGCGAGCCCGCCATCGCTCAAATCATGCGCCGCGCGCACTAAGCCGTCAGCAATGAGCGCACGCACGAAGTCGCCGTTCTTCTTTTCGAGCGCCAGATCAACCTTCGGCGCTTGCCCGCCCAGCTTGAACAGGTCGCGCGCATAGACGCTCTGACCGAGATGACCGCTCGTTTCGCCGATCAACACCAGCACATCGCCTTGCTGTAGTTTGTCGGCAGTGGCGCGGCGTTCGAGATTATCGATGATGCCGACGCCGCCAATAGCGGGCGTCGGCAGAATGGCCTGGCCGTTGGTCTCGTTATAGAGCGAGACGTTGCCGCTGATCACCGGGAAGGCCAAGCCGCGGCAAGCCTCGGCCATGCCTTCGATGGCGTAGACGATCTGGCCCATGATCTCCGGACGCTGCGGATTGCCGAAGTTCAGATTGTCGGTCACCGCCAGCGGTCGCGCGCCGACCGCCGAGAGATTGCGCCACGCTTCGGCCACACATTGCTTGCCGCCCTCGTACGCATCTGCTTCCACGTAGCGCGGGGTCACATCGCAGGTCATCGCCAGCGCGCGCGGGCTGCCATAGAGGCGCACGATCGCCGCATCGCTGCCGCTATCAGCCAAAGTGTCGCCCATGACGTGGCGATCGTATTGTTCCCAAATCCAGCGCTTCGAAGCCTGATCGGGCTGCGCAAGCAACGCGGTCAACGACCTGGCGAAGCCGGGGTAGGATTCGATCAAACGCTTCTGCTCGCCGTCGGTCAGCGGGATCGCCTTCAGCGGCTGCACGTATGGGCGTTCGTATTTCGGCGCCTCGTCGGCGAGCGGACCCAGCGGAATGTCGCAGACGATCTCGCCATGCCAGCGCAGAGTGAGATTGCCGGTGTCGGTCGTCGCGCCAATCACCGCCGCATCGAGGCCCCATTTCTCGAAGATGGCCTGCGCCTCGCGTTCGCGGCCAGGCTTCAGCACCATGAGCATGCGCTCTTGGCTTTCGCTCAGCATGAATTCGTAGGGCGTCATCCCTTCTTCGCGCGCGGGCACCGCATCGAGATCGAGCAGAATGCCGGCTTCGCCCTTCGACGCCATCTCGACGGAGGATGACGTCAACCCCGCCGCGCCCATGTCCTGGATGCCGATAATGGCGTCGGTCGCCATCAATTCCAGGCACGCTTCGATCAGCAGTTTTTCGAGGAACGGATCGCCCACTTGCACCGTGGGGCGCAAACCGTCTTCGCCCTCTATGAACTCCGCGCTCGCCATGGTGGCGCCGTGAATGCCGTCGCGGCCGGTTTTGGCGCCGACATACACAACCGGGTTGTTGGCGCCCTTTGCGGCGGCGGTGAAGATGCGGTCCTTCGGCGCGATGCCGAGGCAGAACACGTTGACGAGAATGTTGCCGTTGTAGCGCGCGTCGAAATTGGTTTCGCCGCCAACCGTCGGCACGCCGACGCAATTGCCGTAGAAGCTGATGCCGCTGACGACGCCATCGACCAGCTTGCGCGTCTTCGGATGATCCGGTTCGCCGAAGCGCAGCGCATTCATGATCGCGACCGGCCGCGCGCCCATGGTGAAGACGTCGCGCAGGATGCCGCCGACGCCGGTGGCCGCGCCCTGGAACGGTTCGATGAAGCTCGGGTGGTTGTGGCTTTCCATCTTGAAGATGGCCGCCAGCCCCTCGCCGATATCGATGGCGCCGGCGTTTTCGCCCGGCCCGTAGATCACGTGCGGCGCCTTGGTCGGAAACTTGGCCAGATGCACCCGGCTCGACTTGTAGGAGCAGTGCTCGCTCCACATGACGCTGAACACGCCGAGCTCCGTCACGTTCGGCGTGCGGCCGAGCTTCTGGAGCACGAGGCCGTATTCGTCCTTGGAGAGGCCGAATTCTTCGGCGAGGGCCAGCGTTCCTGGCGCGAGCGGGTCAAGCGACATGGGGGGCGAATTAGCCTGCGTCGGCGGGGGGAGCAACCGCGCTTCCGGGGCCCTGCGGCGCCGTGCCGGATGGAGCCGCTGCGAGTTCCGGGATCGCCGCCTCCAGGGCCGCGACGAACGCGGGCCAGTAGGCGTTCTTACCGTTGGCCCACCAGGCGACGCCGCGAGGCGAGCCCAGGAAAAGGCGCAAGTTCGCGAGGATCGTGCGCTCGAACTCGTCCTTCGGGACCAAGCCGTTTCGAGCGCGGTCCCATACTTGCATCGCGAGAAAGGTGACCTCGCTGAAGAACGCGTTGAGCCGCAGCTGGTCTTCGAGTTTGAGTGAGCCGCCACGGACGCCAGCCGTAATCAATGCCGCAACGTCGGGGTCGCCGATAATCAGATGGCGTATGGCCGAGCCCTGCGCCATCGCGGAATTCGCTTCGCCACGCTGCATTTGCTTGGTGTTCTGACGCAGCTGAACACCGACGAACAGCAGAGAGGCGATGACACCGAAGGCGCCGATCACTTCGGCCAAATCTGCAAGAGCGGCGAGCGTCACGGCGCGGCTTCCATTGGTTCGGCAAGGGGCGCCTTGAGTTCGGGAATCAACGCCTCCAGCTCCGCGACAAACGCGGCACGGAAGAACGTGCGTGCGCCCTGCCACCAGGCGCGGCCAAACGCTGATGCGAACAGCGCCGCGAAAGCTGGGATCGTGCGTTCGAAGTCGCCAGCGGAAAAATACTTGGACTTTGAGCGGTCCCACATTTGAAACGAGATGAAGGTTACCTCCCAGAACACCGAATCCAGGCGTTGGCGCTCGACCGGATTGAGCGGACGGCTGCCGGCGATGCACGCCGATACAAGCTCGGCCAGTTCGGCATTGTTCATAATCGACTGGCGCAACGGCGAAGCTTCCGCGTTCATGGCGTTGGCTTCGACACGGCGGAGTTGGTGGGTGTTCTGTCTTAGTTGAAAACCCACGAACACGAGGCCAGCGACGACGCCCAGTGCGCCGATCACCTCGGCCAAATCGGCGAATGCAGAGAGCGTCATGACCGCCCCTTTCGGCGCGGTAGCCTACACCCGCTCGAACTGTTTGTCTTTCAGCGATCCGGCGATGCCGCGCATCACTTCGTGGGTCTTGTCCCAGATCTTGAGTTGGGCCATGCGCCCAAGCCAACGCTGAGGCGGAGGAGCAAAGGGGCTTGTTGATCGCAGGCGCAAGAAACCCCATAATCTTCCCATGAAATCCCTGGTCACCCGCGATCCCGAGATCCTTGGAGGCGAGCCCGTGTTCACGGGGACGCGCGTGCCGATCAAGGCGCTTACCGACTACCTGGAAGGTGGCGAGTCACTGGACACGTTCCTCGATCATTTCCCGTCCGTCACGCGGAAACAGGCGGTGGGGTTTTTGGAAGCCGCACGGAAGCACTTGAGCGCAATGCCTACGTGACCGATGCGAGTTGTGCTGGATGAGTGCTTGCCGCGCCCTTTGGGCGACCTGCTCAAGGGTCATCGGGTAACGTCCGTTCAGAAGGAAGGTTGGGCAGGCGTCACTAACGGAAGATTGCTCAAAAGCATCGCTGACGCTGGGCTCGACGCACTTGTCACAGTCGACAAGAATTTGCCGAGTCAGCATTCCATCCGAAGCCTGCGCTTTGGAATTGTTGTGGTGAGGGCGCGCTCGAACAAACTCGCGGACCTTGCACCTCTCGCGCCGAAAATACTGGAGGTGCTGAAATCCTTGCGGCCGGGCGCGGTCGTGGTTGTGTCCGCGCGGCGCCGTCGTCGAAGCTAGCCACTCATTGCCCCTATTTCAGGCGGCGTCGCAGGCTCGTAACAAGCCTGCGTCGGCGGCGCCCGCAAACCCGGGACCTAGCCAGCTCTACGTTGCCAACCTGGCCAAGTTGTGCTAGCCAAGTTAGCCATGATCAAGGTCAACGTCCTGGAGGCCAAAAATAGGCTCTCCGAGCTGCTTCGCGCCGTCCAGCGCGGCGAGGAAGTGATCATCGCCAATCGCGGCGAGCCGGTAGCGCGACTGGTGGCGGCCGCGGCGGCCGAGCACGGGTTCGCCACCGGCGCGAGCATCCTGAAGTGGCTTGACGAAAATCCCTTGCCCGAAAGCTCCCGCAGATCGGCGGAGGAGATCGACGCTTTCATCGCCCAAGAGCGCGCCGCTTGGGATTGATCTATCTCGACTCCTGTCTGCTCATCTATCTGGTCCAAAGGCACCCGCTTTGGGCTGCTTCACTCGATCGAGAAATCGCTGCATTCGGAACGACCCAGTTCGCCACTTCACCCTTGGTGATGTCGGAGTGTCTGGTTTTGCCATTCAAGGCCGGAGATGTGACGATGGAGGTCGCCTTCAGGGCAGCCTTTGCTCGCTTCGCGAAGCTTGAATTGGATGAGGATGTCTACGTAGACGCCGCACGCCTGCGCGCGCGTGGCGGGCTGAAACTCCCCGACGCGCTCCATCTCGCCTGCGCGCAGCACCACGGCTGTACCGCGCTTTGGACCAACGATCAGCGCTTCGGCGCCGCCGGCGACGGCCTTGTGCGCGTGCTGACGCCGTAGCGGCGGCTCGACAATGGTCGCGCACAGGCGCTACCACCGTCTGAACAGGAGCACCCCATGCGCGAAATTCCGCTGTCCGACATCCAGACCCTCGTTGGCCAGGAGATCGGCGTTTCCGACTGGCTCGAAATCACCCAGGATCGGGTCAATCGCTTCGCCGACGCCACCGGCGACCACCAATGGATTCATGTCGACGTCGAGCGCGCCACCAAGGAATTGGGCGCGCCGATCGCGCACGGCTATCTGGTGCTCTCGCTGATCCCGTTCCTGGCCAAGAACATCGTCAGCTATTCTGGCGTCTCGCGCGGCATCAATTACGGCTCCAACAAGGTGCGCTTCACCAATATGGTGCCGGTCGGCTCGCGCTTGCGCCTGCGGGCGAAAATGCTCTCCTGCGAGCCGCGCAGCGGCGGCTACCAGGTGATCAACGAATTCACCATCGAGATCGAGGGCAAGGACCGCCCGGCCTGCGTCGCCGAAGTGGTGTCGCTGATCTTCCCGGCGTAATTTTGGTTGGCCCGCCTCCCGGGCGGCAAACCGGTATCCACTTTGCCTGGAGGCGGACGTGCTGACCTTCGTCGAAGCGATCTCGCTCGCGGGAGATCGGAACAAGCAGAACGACGATGCGTGTGGGAACGCACGTGACTGCGCTTGGATCATCGATGGCGCCACCGATCTGCACACAGATCCCATAAGCCCTGAAGCGTCGGATGCGGCGTGGATCGCGCAGGTGCTCAACGCTGCGCTTCACAGCCGCGCTGGAAACGCTCCGATGACTCGGGCGCAGCTGAGAGGAACTGTCGAGGGCCTGATCGCGCCGCGATGGAGCGAGCTGACAAACGGCGCGCCGGTTGAGCGCTGGAAATTGCCGACCGCGTCGGTGCTGATCGCCTCCGATCACGACGGCGCTTTGCAAGGCCTTGATCTCGGCGATTGCCGCTGCTTTGCGCTCGATGCGCAGGGCGCGGGTCATAGCGCCGGATCGCGCGCGAACGCCACCGATGACGAACAGCACCGCGCGCGCGACGCCGCCAAGCGCGCTGGCGCGCCCGCATCTTTGCGCGATCCCGAAACCATGGCGATGCTGCGCACGGCGCGTGCGCAGCACAATCTGCCCGGCGGCTCATACTGGGTGTTCGGGTTGCAGCCGGAATGCGCGGAGCATGCGCGGGTCTGGACGCTGCCGCTCGCGCGACCGGCGCATGTGCTGCTCTGCACCGATGGGTTTTCGGCGCTGGTGGACCGTTACCGCGCCTATGACGCCGCCGGCATCGTGCGCGCCGCGCTCGACAAGGGCCTACAAGAACTGGGGCGCGAATTGCGGGCGATCGAGGCCGCCGACGCCTCCGGCGCGCAGCACCCGCGCTTCAAGCGGAGCGATGACGCTACGGCGTTGTTGCTGCGCCTGACCTAAATCATTGACCGCAACGGCAACCTGCCCCCAGAACGCGCCCCATGAATCGCCGCGAAATCCTCCAGGCAAGCGCCGCCTTGCCGACCCTTGCCCTCTTCTCCGCCTGCGCCTCCACGGATGCCTCCATGCCGAACGCCACGCCGCCCGCCGCCCGCATCGAACCGAAGACGATCGAGCAATTGGGCCGCACCCGCGTCGACAATTACGCCTGGCTGAAGGACGACAATTGGCAGGAGGTGATGCGCGACCCATCGCTCTTGCGCGCCGATATCCGCGCCTACCTCGATGAAGAGAACGCCTATCGCGAACAGGTCATGGCTTCGACCGCGGACTTGCAGGAGCGTCTCTACCAGGAAATGCGGGGCCGCACGAAGGAAGACGATTCCTCCGTGCCGACGCCGGACGGCCCGTGGGAATATTATCGCCGCTTCGAGACCGGCGCGCAGCATCCGAAATACGTCCGCCGTCCGCGCGGCAGCGATGGTCCGGAGCAAGTGCTGATCGATGTCGACGCGCAGGCACGCGGCAAGACCTTCTACAAAGTGATTTCCGCGCAGCACGCGCCCGATCATTCCATGCTCGCCTACGCCGTCGACGAGCAAGGCTCGGAGATTTACACCCTCTACATCAAGGATTTGGCCCGCGGCGAAACCTTGGCCGCGCACATCAACGATTGCACCGGCGACTTCTGCTGGTCGCCGGACGCCCGCTACATCTTCTGGACATTCCGCGACAATAACGGCCGCCCGGCGAAGATTTATCGCCGCCCTGCACGCGGCGGCGAAGACGTGCTCGTCTACGACGAACCGGACGACGGCTTCTTCCTGAGCGTCGGCCCGACTGAAAGCCGCGAATTCATTCTGATCAGCGCCGGCAATGGCAGCCAGTCGGAATACTACACCATCCCCTCGAGCAATCCGACGGCGCCGCCGGCGCTGTTCAGCGCGCGCGAGCCGGACATGCTCTACACGCCGACGCATTGGAACGGCCGCTGGTATGTCGTCACCAATGCCGACGGCGCGGTCGATTTCAAGATCATGACGGCGGCGCCGGGCGCGACGGCGCGGTCGCTGTGGCGCGAATTCCTACCGCACGAGGCCGGGCGCTACATATTGGGCTTGAGCGCGGCCAAGGACTATCTCGTACGCGTCGAGCGCTCGAACGCGCTGCCACGCATCGTCATCCGCCACAAAGGCGGCGAAGAGCATGCCATCGCCATGGCGGAGGACGCCTACAATATCGAGCTTTCCGGCGGCTACGAGTTCGACACAACCACCATGCGCTACGTCTACGAGTCGCCGACGACGCCGCTCAAATGGTTCGACTACGACATGGCCGCTCGCACGCAAGTGCTGCGCAAGACGCAGGAAATCCCGTCAGGCCACAATCCGGACGACTACGTCACCCACCGCTTCTTCGCCACGGCAAGCGACGGCAAGCGCGTGCCGATCACGGTGTTGATGAAGCGCGGCACGCCCATCGACCGCTCAGCCCCGCTCTTCCTCTACGGCTACGGCTCCTACGGCATATCGATGGACGCGGATTTCTCGATCCGCCGTTTCAGCCTCGTCGACCGCGGCTGGATCTACGCCATCGCGCATGTGCGCGGCGGCTCCGAAATGGGCTTCGGCTGGTTCCAGGACGGACGCCGCTTCAACAAGCGCAACACCTTCACCGACTTCATCGCCTGCGCCGAGGATTTGATCGCCCGCGGCTATGCGCGGCCAGGGCATATCGTCTGCGAAGGCCGCTCCGCCGGCGGCTTGCTGATGGGCGCCATCAACAACATGCGCCCGGATTTGTGGGCTGGCGTCATCGGCGGCGTGCCCTTCATCGACGTCATCAACACGATGAGCGACACCTCGCTGCCGCTGACTCCGCCGGAATGGCCCGAATGGGGCAATCCGCTCGAGGACCCGGCGGCCTACGATTACATGGCTTCGTATTGCCCCTACACCAACATCGAGCGCAAAGCCTATCCGGCCGTGCTCTCCACCGGCGGCCTCACCGATCCGCGCGTCACCTATTGGGAACCGGCGAAATGGGTCGCCAAGCTTCGCCCGCATACGACCAGCGGCCGCCCCGTGCTGCTGAAGATGAACATGGGCGCCGGCCACGCCGGCAGCGCCGGACGCTTCGAATATCTGCGCGAGATCGCGCACGACTACGCCTTCGCGATCAAGGCGATCGGCGCGGATGAAGCCGGCGGGCCGTTCTAATCTAGGCGTTCCGAATCCCGAACCAGCGTGCGCGGTGATAGTCGGAGATATTGTCCTCGTACCCGGTGAGATCGGGGTGCACGAGATTGGTCGAATTGATGAACACGCTCATGCAGATGGGCGCGTCGTCGAGCACGATCTGCTCGGCCTGCGCCATCAGCTGGCCGCGGCGCGCGCCATCCGCTTCGAAGTCGCTCTGATGCACCAGCCCATCGTAGACGGGATTGCTGTAGCCCGAATAATTCTGCGGCCCGGTGCGGGTTTCGAGCAGATAGAGATAGTTCTTGGCGTCGTTGTAGTCGGCGATCCAACCGCCGTCGCCGGCGTCGAAATTCTTGGCGCGCAGATTGGCGTAATGGACCTGCGTCTCCACGCCGCGCAACTCCACCGTCACCCACGGCGCGATCGAGTTCCAATCGTTCTGCACCACCACCGCCACGCGCGGATTGTCGCTGGTGTTGCGATGGGAGAATTCGAACCGCAACGGATTGTTGGGCCCGAACCCCGCGGCGCGAAGCAGCCGCTCCGCCTCGCGCTTGCGGTCTTCGATGGGACGATCCGCCCATTGATAGCGCGCCGTCGCCGGATAATTGGCGATGCCCGGCGGCACGAACGAATACGCCGCCCGCTCGCCGGTCCGGTAGATTTGCGAGGCGACGAAATCGCGATCGTACGCCATCGTCAGCGCCTGGCGCACGCGCATATCGTTGAAAGGCGGGCGCGTGGTGTTGAAGGAAAAATAGTTGCAGGTCAGATACGGCGCGACGCGAACGAACCCCGGCAAATCGCGGCGCAATTGCTCGACCTGATTTGACGGAAAACGCGTCGACCAGCCCGCCTCGCCGCTCATGACCTTGCGCGCCGCCGCGTTCACGTCGTTCGACGGATAGAAGTAGAGGTGCTCCAGAACGACGTTTGGCGCGTCGAAGAAGCGCGGATTGCGTTCCAGGTGAACGATGTAGTTCGACCACCAGCGCACCAGGTTGAAGGCGCCGTTGACCACGATGTTTTCCGGCTGCACCCAGTCGTCGCCATACCGCTCGACGATGTGCTTCGGCACCGGATAGGCGGTGTAGTGCATCAGCAGCTGCGGCAAGTATGGCGCCGGATGCTCAAGCTGGATTTCCAGCGTGAGATCGTCGATGGCGCGGACGCCGACGTTCTCCGGCTCCATCTCTCCTTGGTTCACGGCCTGCGCATTCTTGATCGGATAGAGAATGGCCGCGTACTCGGCGAGGTTTTCGGGGTCGAGGATGCGCTTGAACGCGAACTCGAAATCATGCGCGTCGCAGGCCTCGCCATCGGACCATGACGCGCGCCGCAGATAAAACGTCCACGTGCGACCGTCCTCGCTCGTCTCCCAGCGTTCGGCCATGCCCGGAATCGGCTCGGCCAGCGGGTTCTCGGTCGTCAGACCGACGAACATGTTGCCGAGGATATTGTTCTCCCACTGACCCGACGCCTTGTGCGGGTCGAGGGAGAGCGGCTCGCCCTGATTGCAGATATCGAGCGAGCGCTTGACCTTGTCGAAACCGACGATCTTGGCGTTGCCGCAGGCGCCCAGGGAGGTCGCTGCCGTGAGCCCGCCGGCCCCGGCCAGAAGCCGCCTTCTATCGGTCCACAACGCCGCCATGAATTATCTCCGCGTGAGCCCTGCGCGAGCGGGCTGACAAAGTTTCCTCCCAAAGTCTAGGATGATCCGGCTTCCGATGGGAGGGGACCTCATGCGCATTGTCTTGGCCGGTCTGGCCTTTGTCGCTTTTGCCGGGCCGGTTGTCGCCCAGGAACAATCCGCGGCGCCGGACGTCCTCAATCAAGTCTATGCCTGCCGCACTATCGCCGACGAGGCGCAGCGGCTCGCGTGCTATGACGGCGCGGTCGGCCGCCTGCAGGAGGCGCAGAACACCGGCAACCTCGTCGCCGTGGATCGCGGCCAGGCCCAGGAGATGGACCGGGAGGCTTTCGGCTTCTCGCTGCCGAGCCTCTCGCGGATTTTCGGCGGCGGCGGCGGAGGAAGTCCGAACCAAAGCGGCGCCGCGACCGCTCCGCAATTCGAGCGCATCGACAACATCGAGATGGTGATCGAAAGCGTCACGCACCGGCGCAATCTCCCCTCCACTTTCCGCATGAGCAACGGTCAAGTCTGGGTCCAGATCGACGACGAAGTCGCGCGCAACGTGCGCAATGGCGGACGGGTGACGATCAGGCGCGCGTCATTCGGCAGCTATCTGATGGAAGTCGAAACAGGCGGGCCCGCGATCAGGGTCAGGCGGACGCAGTAGCCTTAACGTTCCTTCGGATCGAGCGCGTCCCGAAGTCCATCGCCGAGGAAGTTGAGCGCCAAAAGCGTGATCAGCATGGTCGCGGCGGGCGCGATCAACATCCAGGGCGCGTTGATCATCTGGCGCGCGCCGTCCGAGATCAGCCGCCCAAGCGAGGTGAGCGGCTCTTGCACGCCAAGTCCGATGAACGAGAGAAAGCTCTCGGCCAAGATGATCACCGGCACGTTCAGCGTGGCGAAGACCACGACCGGGCCCAGCACGTTGGGCACGATGTGACGGAAGACGATCTGCAGCGGCGTTGCGCCCGCCGCGCGCGCGGCCTCGACGAATTCCTTCTGGCGGAGCGCGATGGTCTGGCCGCGCACGATGCGCGCCATGGTCAGCCACTCGACCGCGCCGATCGCCATGAAAATCAACATCAGATTGGCGACCGGGCTGTCGGTCTGCACCACCGTCATCAGCACGATGACGAAGAACACGAACGGGATCGAATAGAGCACGTCGACAACGCGCATCATGAGGTCGTCGACGGCGCCGCCGATGAAGCCGGCGATAGCGCCCCAAGTCACGCCTATGGTGAGCGCGACGGCGGTCGCGGCGAAGCCGACCAGCAGCGAGATGCGCAGGCCGAACAGAATGCGCGCGACGATGTCCCTGCCCTCGGTGTCGGTGCCGAGCAGGTGCATATTCTCGGTAGTCGGCGCGACGGCGACGCGATCGCGGAAAATTTCATCGTAGGGATGCACCCAAAGCCAGGGTCCGAACGCGGCCAGCAACACCAAAACGGCGACGACATAGAGGCTGGCCACCGCCGCCGGATTGCGCATCAGCCGCCGGCGCGCGTCTTCCCAGAGCGAGCGGCCCTTGATCGCCTGCGGCTGCGGCGTATCGTCGATGAGGATATCGCTCATTGGCTGCGGGCCCGCGGGTCGAGCACGCGGTACATCAGGTCCGCGGCGAGGTTCATGAGGATGATGAGAAACGAGTAGATCAGCACCACGCCCATCACCAGCGTGTAGTCGCGCTGCTGCGCGGCGAGCACGAACTGCTTGCCGATGCCAGGCAGCTGGAACACGGTCTCGATGACGAACGAACCCGCCATCACGCCGGCCAGCGCCGGTCCGGCATAGGACACGATCGGCAGCATCGCGATCGGCAGCGCGTGGCGCCAGATCACTTGCGCCTCGGGCAGGCCCTTCGCGCGCGCGGTGCGGATGGCGTTCGAGCGCAGCGCTTCGATCATCGAGGCGCGCATGAGGCGCGACACCACCGCGATCAGCGGCAGCGATAGCGTCAGCACCGGCAGCACGAGATAGATCAAGCCGAACTCGTCGCGATGAAGCCCTTGCGATGGCAGCAGCCCCCACTGAACCCCGAAAAACAGCTGCATGATCGGGCCGATGACCAAGGGCGGCAGGCAGACTCCCGCAATCGCGATGGCCATGACCAGATAATCCTGCGCCTTGTTCTGGCGCAGCGCCGCGATCACGCCCAAGCCCCCGCCGACGAACAGCGCCAGCATCATTGCGGCGATGCCCAGAATGGCGCTCGTCGGCGCCCCCTCGGCGATGATGTCGACGACGTCCTTGTCCTTGTAGGTCATCGAGGGCCCGAGATCGCCGCGCGCCAGGCCGAGGACGTAATGGCCGAGTTGCTCGTGGATCGGCAGATCGAGTTTGTATTCCGCCAGCAGCCGCCGCTCGATCTCCGGCGGCATCTGCCGCTCCTTGGTGAACGGCCCGCCCGGCGCCAGGTGCATCAGCACGAAGGCGGCGGCGACGATGGCAAGGAGTGTTGGGATGGCCAGCAGAAGACGCCGAACGGCTAGAGCAAGCATTCCAACGTCCCTGTGGCGCCGAAGCAGTCGGTCCCGGCCGGCCGAACCTTGCGTCCCGCGTAAGCCGTGTCAACGTGGCCGGGCAGGGGTATGCGATGGCCGAATTCAAACGCGTGACGCCCGGATTTTCGGTGGCCGGGCAATTGACGCCGGCCGACGTGGCCCTGGCCGCCGCCGCCGGCTACAAAACCATCGTCGCAAACCGGCCCGACGGCGAGGATTTCGGCCAATCCAATGCGGCCGAAATAAAGGCGCTGGCGGAGGCGGCGGGGCTCGAGTTCCGGAACCTCCCATTCGCAGGACCCCCGCCCCCGGCAATCGTTGCGGAGACCGCCATGCTCCTGGATGAGGCAAAGAGCCCTGTGCTTGCCTATTGCCGAACCGGAACCCGCTCAATAACAGCCTGGGCGCTGGCCGAGGCCCTTGCCGGAAGGCGACGGCCTGACGAAATCATCGCCTTGGCGGCAAAGGCAGGGTACGACTTGAACCGGGCGCGCGGGGCGCTCGAAACACTGGCCCCGAGGACTTAGCCGGCGGCGGGCAGGATCAGCATCCAAGCCGTCTTGATTAAGACGATCAGGGACAAGGCGACCAGCACAGTGCGCACGCGATCCAACGTAAAGAAGCAGACGGCGACGGCGCGTTCCATGGCGCGTCCGCTAGCAAGCGCCGGGCCGCGGAGCGCCTGAGCGGTGACCGACGCCACCCCCCGCGTGTTCCAGACCTCTGGCCGGGTCTGGCTGAAGGACTTCGAGTTCGGCCTGACCGGGCTGACCGTCCGCAAGACCGGCGCGCGCGTCCCCTACTCGCCCTCGGTGATCGGCCAGGTGACGGCGTGGTTCCGCTATTTCTTTGCAGCCAAGGCCATTCCGGCGCTGGAGCCGAGCTTCACCATCTACTTCACGCCCGAACGCGCGCGGCCCTGGTACCTCATTTTTTCGGTGGCCCGGGCAGCCGGCGCGAAACTCGCCAAGGACGCCGCGCAGGCTGACGTGGTGATGCAGTTCGAGGACGCCACCTATAGTCCCAACGATCCGCCGGCGAAGCTGAAACCCGGCGCCAAGCTCGTGAATTTCGGCTGCCGCGATGTCTCGAAAACGAACGTCGCCCGCGCCTGCGCCGCCGCGTTCGGCAATCCTCTGGCGGTCGATCCGCTGACCTACACCGGCCTGGCGGTCGAGAAGTCCGAGATCAACGCCGCCCACGACGGACACATCGTGCAATGCCCGACCAATCCGGCGCCGGGGCGCGTTTACCAGCGCGTCGTCGATAATCGGATGAACGCCGATCTCAACCTAGTGGAGGATCTCCGCACCTGCACCGTCGGCGGCAAACCGGTTCTGGTGTTCATCAAGCGTCGCGAAGTAACCAAGCGGTTCCTCAATACGAACACCGAGGTGCTGCTACGGACGCCCGAAGAAATCTTCAGTCCCGCTGAATTGAGTCAAATCAGCGCCTTCACGCGCGAGATCGGCCTGGACTGGGGCGGCGTGGACGTGCTGCGCGACCGCAACGATGGAAAGCTCTACATTGTCGACGCCAACAAGACCGACATGGGACCCCCGATCGGGCTCAACCTGCCGGACAAGATCAAGGCCACCTACATGCTGCGCGATGCTTTTCGCAGGTATGTCGTCGGCTGAGGCCCGCTGATGGCGGCGAAAATCCCCTTCGTTCGCGACATGGATTTCGAGTACGAGACGGCGCAGCGCGTCAGCCCGCTGATCCGCCGGCTCGTCGCCAACAATCCCGGCCCGTTCACCTTCCGCGGCACCGGCGTTTACATCGTCGGCCACGGCGATGTCGCGATCATCGATCCCGGCCCCGACAATGAAGAGCACATCGACGCGGTCCTGCGCGCCGTCGAGGGCGAGCGGGTGACGCACATTCTCGTCACCCATCGGCACATGGACCATAGCCCGGCCGCGCATCCGCTGGCGGCGCGCACCGGCGCCAAGGTCTACGCCAGCACCATTCCGCCCAAGCCCAGCGATTGCGATGCGCTGCGGCTCGAGGCCAGCGACGATCATCTGTTCACGCCCGATCTCAATGTCGAAGATGGGCAACGTTTTGCCGGCCCCGGCTGGACCATCGAAGCCGTGTTCACGCCGGGCCACACCACCAACCACATGGCTTACGCGCTGCTGGAAGAAAACGCGCTCTTTCCCGGCGATCACATCATGGGCTGGTCGACCACCGTCATCGGCCCTCCCGACGGCGACATGACCGCCTATCTCGCCAGCCTCGAAAAGGTGCGCGACCGTAACTTCTCGACCATCTGGCCGACGCACGGCCCGCCGATCACCGACAATCCCAGCGCCTTCGTGCAAGCCTTCATCGATCACCGCATCGAGCGGGAAAACCAGATCGTCGCGCAGCTGCGCGCCGGCAAGACCCAGATCAAGGACATGGTCGCGGTGATCTACGCCGATGTCGACAAGCGCCTGCACCCGGCCGCGTGCCACTCGGTGCTGGCGCACATGATCCGCCTCGTGGAACTCGGACGCGTCGAATGCATGGGCGGCCCGCCTTGCGTCGATAGCATGTACGCGCTGAGGGATTGAGCGCGCGATACCGGCTGACACACACGCACCGCGAAGCCGCGCCAGCTTCGCGCGCGCGATAAGGGTGCGTGTGTTTCACCCCTTCGCACCGCCGGCGTCCTCGCCGGCATGCGCCGATGTTTGAAGGCGGGAGCGCGTCGCCTCCGGCGACGCATGCGCGGAAGGGGCCGCGCGCTCCAACCTCTAACCATCTCCGCCGTGCCGGCTGGAAGCCGGCGGTCCTTTGAGCCGCACGCCCGGGCGAACGCTTCGCCGCGGGCGCCGGCGCGCGAACTACTCCGCCGCCTGCGTGCTGGGCAACTTGTAGTCCTTGAAGGTCTCGCGGAGCGCCAGCTTGTTGATCTTGCCGGTAGCGCCGAGCGGAATCTTCTCCACGAACGCCACATCGTCGGGCGTCCACCATTTGGCGATCTTGCCCTCCAGGAATTTGAGCACGCTCTCCTTGCTCGGATTGGCGCCGGGCTTCGGCTCGATGATCAAGAGCGGCCGCTCATCCCATTTCGGATGCGCCACGCCGATGACGGCGGCGTTGGCCACGCCTTCGGCGCCCATGGCGATGTTTTCGATGTCGATGGAGCTGATCCACTCGCCGCCCGACTTGATCACGTCCTTGGCGCGGTCGGTGATCTGCATCACGCCGAGCGGATCGAGTGTCGCCACATCGCCGGTGTCGAAGAAGCCGCACGGCTCCAGGCATTCGCCCTTGTCGTTGCGGGCCCCGGCGTTCTTGAAATAGGCGCGCGCCACGGCTGGCCCGCGCACCAAGAGCCGACCGAAAGCCTTGCCGTCGTGCGGCTTCTCAATGCCGGCATCGTCGACGATCTTCATCTCGACGGTGAAGACCGAGCGCCCCTGCTTCAGCTTGGCCTTGATCTGCTCTTCGTGACTCTGGGCGTAGTGCTCCGGCAGCAATTTGCCGATCGTGCCGATCGGGCTCATTTCGGTCATGCCCCAGGCGTGGATGACTTCGACGCCGTAATCCTCTTCGAAAGCGCGCAGCACGGTTTCGGGAATGGCCGAGCCGCCGATGGCGACACGCTTCAGCGTCGTCGGCTTCAACCTGTTCTCGCGCAGGAAGCCGAGCAGGCCCTGCCACACCGTCGGCACCGCCGCCGTGAAGGTGACCTTCTCGCCTTCCAGCAATTCGTAGACGCTAGGGCCATCGAGCTTGGCGCCCGGCATCACCAATTTGGCGCCGCACATCGGCGCGACGAAGGCGATGGCCCACGCATTGGCGTGGAACATCGGCACGATCGGCATCACCACGTCGTTGGCGCCCGCGCCGAAGCAATCGGTCTGGTTGGCGGCCATGGCGTGGATGACATTCGAACGGTGCGAATAGAGCACGCCCTTGGGATCGCCCGTCGTGCCCGACGTGTAGCAGAGACCGCAGGCGGTGTTCTCGTCGAACCCGCCCCATTGCGCGTCCTGGGAATGGCCGGCGATGAAATCCTCATAAGCGATCAAAGGCAGCGCCGATTGCGGCAAGTGCTGGCGATCGGTGAGCACGATGTAGGTCTTCACCGTTTTCAGCAGCGGCGCGATCTTCTCGACGATCGGCAGGAAGGTCGTGTCGAAGAAGAGGACCTTGTCCTCGGCGTGATTGATGATCCAGGCGATCTGCTCGGGGAAGAGCCGCGGATTGGTGGTGTGCAGCACCGCGCCCATGCACATGGCGCCGTACCAGGCCTCTAAGTGCCGCTCCGTGTTCCAGGCCAACGTCGCCACGCGATCGCCCGGCTGGACGCCGCGCTCCTTCAGCGCATTGGTGACCTGGCGAGCGCGGCCCCAGATGGCGCCGTAGCTGGTGCGCGAGAGCGCGCCGGTCTCGATGCCGCGCGTCACCACTTCGCGGCGCGGGAAGCTGGCCTTGGCGTGGTCGAGTATCCGATCGACCGTCAGCGGCCAGTCCTGCATCAGCCCAAGCATGTCGCGTCTCCCTGTTCTCTTGTTGGCGCCGATTAAAGCGGCGCCGCAGGGGTGCGGTCAAATGATAGAAGCAAATCGCCGGGATCGAACTACGGATAGAGCCGCGACTTGCGCCAAGGCTGGCCCGGCTCGTCGCGGCTAAACACCAGGCGGTCGTGCAGGCGGAAAGGCCGGTCGCGCCAGAACTCGAACGACAGCGGCGTCAGCCGGTAGCCGCGCCAGTGCGGCGGACGCGGCACCTCGCCGACGCCGTATTTGAGCGCGACCTCCGCGATCCGCTTCTCCAGCGCCAGGCGATCCTCGAGCGGGCGCGATTGCGCGCTGGCCCAGGCGCCGAGACGGGCGCCGCGGTCGCGGCTCTGGAAATAGGCGTCCGCTTCAGCGTCGCTGACGAACGAAATCAGCCCGCGCGCGCGGACCTGACGCTTGAGGCTCTTCCAATAAAACGCCACCGCCGCGCGTTGGTTCTGGCCGAGCTGAACACCTTTGGCGCTTTCGCTGTTGGTGTAGAAAACAAAGCCCCCGTCCTCGAAGCTCTTCATCAACACCATGCGCACGTCGGGAAAACCCGCCGCGTCGGCGGTGGCGAGCGCCATGGCGTTCGGATCGCTGGGCTCCTTCTCTTTCGCCTCCTTGAACCAGCGTTCGAATAGCGCAAACGGCTCGCTCTCGGCGAACAGCGCCGCATCGTCCGGCGGCGGCTGACCGGCCGGATCGTACTTGGGCGAAGGCGGAATGAGATCGTCGCTCATCTACAATGCTCGCACGAACGGAAAAACCGGCGCCGCACGCGCCAGAAATTTCGGATCGACGGTAATGAGATCACACTGAACGCGTTCAGCGCAGGCGATATAGAGGCAATCCTGCAGCGGGTGGCGTATGTCCAGCGCGACTGAAGACGCGCGCGGCAGCAATTCAGTGTCCGAGAAGAAAGAGATACGCGGTTCGGCAATCGCGTCGGCAGCTTCGATCAGGCGTTCGCGCGCATCCTCTATGTTGAGTCCGCCGTTGCGAAATCGCCGAACTATCGCTGCCGCGAGTTCAACTCGAAGGAAAGCTGGCGCGAAGACCTTGGCGCCGGTTCGAAGCAGGTCCATGGCCTTGGGCGTGTCAGGTTCGCGCAAGAACCACTTGGCGGCGACCGAAGCATCGGCGACGAACGCACTCACCCGCGCTCGTCCCGGTCGGCGCGAATCCCTGGCCAGCTCTCTTCCATAACCCCATATTTTTCCTGCATTCGATCGAGGCCAGCCTGCAGACGGTCGACAAGTGCGGCCCGTTCCTGTTGGACGTGAGCCTCCAGGACCCGCCGCAATTGTTCCTCAAGGCTGATGCCAGCGGCTTCGGCCATCCGCCGATACGTTTCATGAAGGCGGTCATCGAGATTGCGGATTTTTACATCGGCCATCGCGGCAATCTAGCACAACCGGCGCTTGGGGTCACGCCCCCATGGGCCCAATTGCAGGCGCCTGCGGATCGTGCCAGCTAGGGAAGCCCATGTCCCACAACACGTTCGGCCACCTCTTCCGCGTCACCACCTGGGGCGAGAGCCATGGACCGGCGATCGGCTGCGTGGTCGACGGCTGCCCGCCCGGCCTGCCGCTGAGCGCCGCCGACATCCAGTTCTGGCTCAATCGGCGCGCGCCCGGCTCGAGCCGGTTCGTCACCCAGCGGCGCGAGCCCGACGAAGTGAAGATTCTCTCCGGCGTGTTCGAGGACGACCGCACCGAAGGTCCGCTCACCACAGGCGCGCCGATTTCGCTCCTGATCGATAACGTCGATCAGCGCGGCAAGGACTACGACGACATCCGCGATCTCTATCGCCCGGGTCACGCCGATTACGTCTACGACGCCAAGTACGGTCTGCGCGATTATCGCGGCGGCGGCCGCTCATCGGCGCGCGAGACGGCGGCGCGCGTGGCCGCCGGCGCCATCGCCCGGCGCATCCTGGGCGATGCCATCACAATACGCGCCGCCGTGACTCAGATCGGCAAGAGCGCCATCGACCGCGCGCGCTGGGATTGGGCCGAGACCGAGAACAATCCGTTCTGGTGTCCGGATGCCGAAGCGGCGAAGCAATGGGAGGCGCTGCTCGACGAAACCCGCAAGGACGGAAATTCTCTCGGCGCCATTGTCGAGGTCGAGGCGACCGGCGTTCCGCCTGGCTGGGGCGCGCCGATCTATGGCAAGCTCGATGCGGAAATCGCCGGCGCGCTGATGAGCATCAACGCCGTCAAAGGCGTCGAGATCGGCGCCGGCTTCGGCGCGGCGTCGCTCACCGGCGCCGAAAACGCCGACGAGATGCGCGCCGGAAGCGACGGCAGGCCGAGTTTTCTTTCAAACCATGCCGGCGGCGTTCTGGGCGGCATCTCCACCGGCCAGCCGATCGTGGCGCGCATGGCGATCAAGCCCACGTCCTCGATCCTCACGCCGCGCCGCACCGTCACGCGCGACGGCCAGAACGCCGACATTTCCACCAAGGGCCGCCACGATCCGTGCGTCGGCATTCGCGCCGCACCCGTCGCCGAGGCCATGCTGGCGTGCGTGCTCGCCGATGCCATGCTGCGCCACCGCGGCCAGACTGGACGCTGACCGCGTTCAGGCGCATAGTGCATCAGCGGGCTCATCACGCGGGCGCCCGCTCAGACGATGATCGTCCAAGTCCCGCTCCTGGCCACGCGGCCAAAGGAGCGACTTATGACGACCGATCACATCCAATCCCAGCTCGAGCAATTGTTCGGTTCACGCCGCCCGACCCGCTGGGTGACGCGCGAACGGCCGAAGATCGACCGCATCGCCTGCCCCTGGCTGATCAAACGCTTCGTCGATCCGCGCGCTGGGTTTCTGTATGTGCCAACCGCGGACGTGTTCGCCGCCGCCGAGCGCGAAGGCGCTGTCGCGTTCGACATTCCAGGCGCGCCGTTCAGCCATGTGGGCGAACGATGCAGTTTCGATGCGTTCATCGATCGCTTCGCGCTCAGCGACCCGGCGCTCGATATTGTTGCAAACATCGTGCGCGGCGCCGACACGGATCGGCATGAGCTGGCGGCCGAAGCCGCGGGCTCGCACGCCATTTCGCTCGGCTTGTCGCTCACGCACGCCAACGATCATGACATGCTTGCGCAGGGCGTGATCATCTATGACGCGCTCTATGCCTGGGCGACGCGCGCCCGCGGCGAGCGACACGCTTGGCGCCCGACCGGCTGACGCCGCCCCCGGGGCTTGCGTCTCGCGCCATTTCCCGCCATTCGGGCCGACAAGGACAACTCCGACGAAGGAAATGGCGCATGGCCGAAGCGGTTCAGGAACGGCAGAAGGGCATTCTCGGGCTGATCGAGCGCGCGGGCAACAAGCTGCCCGATCCGGTGTTCATCTTCTTCTGGCTGATCGGCTTCTTGATCGTCGGCTCGGCCATCGCCGCCGCGCTCGGCTACTCGGCCCAGCACCCGACGCAACTGAACGAAGACGGCACGCCCGTCATCATCACCGCCGCCAGCATGCTCTCGCCCGAGAACATTCAGAGGCTGTGGGTCGACATGCCGGAGACCTTCACCCACTTCCATCCGCTGGGCTACGTGCTGGTGGTGATGCTGGGCGCCGGCGTCGCCGAGCGCTCCGGCCTGTTCGCGGCCGCCATGCGCGCGGGCGTTAAGGACGCGCCGAAATTCCTGCTGACGCCGGCTGTGGCGTTCGTCGGCATGATGGGCAACCTCGCCGCCGACGCCGCCTATGTGGTGCTGATCCCGCTCGCCGGCGTGCTCTACGCGGCCGCCGGGCGCCACCCCGTCGCGGGAATCGCCGCAGCGTTCGCCGGCGTCTCCGGCGGCTTCTCCGCCAATCTGCTGCCGGGCCAATTGGATGCGCTTCTGTTCGGCATTACCGAAGCAGCCGCGGAACAAGTCGTGCCGACGTGGGACGCCAACATCGCCGGCAATTGGTTCTTTATCGCTGCAATGCTGGTCGCATTCCTGCCGGTGATCTGGTTTGTCACCGACGTCATCATCGAACCGCGTCTAAAGAAATACAGCACGCCCGACGGCGAAGCGCTGCAGAACCTCGGCGATGCGAATGCGCCCCTATCGAGCGGAGAGCGCAAAGGCCTTAGCCGCGCGGGCATCGCGTGCCTGGCGGTCATCGGCCTGTGGGCCGCCTTCGTGTTCATGCCAGGAACGCCGCTCATCGATGAAGAGGCGGCCATTCCGCAGGCCCGCCTGACCCCCTTCTATCAATCGCTCGTTGCTGGCTTCTTCGTGCTGTTCCTGGCTGCTGGTTGGGCCTATGGCGCAGCCGTTGGGGTCATCAAAACCCATCGCGACGCGGTCAAGATGATGGCCGGCGCCATGGGCGATCTTTCCTATTACCTCGTACTCGCGTTCGCCGCCGCCCACTTCGTGGCGATGTTCAACTGGTCGAATCTAGGCCTCATCTTTGCGGTGCAGGGCGCTGACGCGATCCAGCATTCGGGCTTGCCGTTACCCACGCTGCTGGTGCTGATCGTGGTGTTTGCCGCGGCCATCAATCTGCTGATCGGCTCCGCCAGCGCGAAATGGGCGTTGATGGCGCCGGTGCTGGTGCCGATGATGATGTTGCTCGGCGTCAGCCCGGAAATGTCCACGGCAGCCTATCGCGTCGGCGACGGCGCCACCAACATCATCACGCCGCTGATGGTCTACTTCCCGTTAGTGCTGACTTTCTGCCAGCGCTGGCGCACGGATTTCGGCCTCGGCAGTCTGACCGCCGTCATGCTTCCGTACTCGCTGTGGATCCTCATCACCGGGCTCGGCTTGACCTTCGCGTGGGTTTATCTCGATCTGCCCCTCGGACCCGGCGCAATCGTCGATTACACGATGCCGACGCAACCCTGAGGCATAGTTCTACGGCTTGGGCGCGTGCGCCGTTTCCGCTACCACGCGCGCGATGTGGTCGCCGATCGCGGCGGCCACTTCCGGCTGATCGAAATAGGTCGTGTGGATCAGGCTGTTCCAGGTCATCGCATCGGTGGTGAGCGAGGTCAGCGAGGCGCTTGAATCGCCGCCGACCGTAAACAACGCCCAGCGATACTTGTCGATGAGCTGACCTGCCGCGCCGTTGGCGGCCTCCTGCATGCGTGTCGCACATTCGCCGGTGATCACGTGCTCCTGCGTCGAATGGGTGTGCGAGCGCGGGCTCACGTGGCACAGAACCTGGTCGCCGTCGCGGCCCATCGCAACGCCGCGCATGACGCCGCCGACGAACCGATTCATCGAGCCGCGCACCCCGATCTCCTGCGCGCCGCCAACGACGAAACGGTAGGCCAGATAGATAAGGGTGAAGATCGCCGGCGCGAGAAGCAGGCTCATCAGCGTCACGGCGATGATGTTGCCGGCGACATCATCATCGGCGCCGGTGTTGTTGAAATCGAACATGTCCGCCATGCCGAAGGCGTAGAGCACGGGATTGGCGAGGCCGATGATCAGCACCGTGAGCACGCCCAGCGAGACCGCGAAACTGCGTGAACCGCGGAAAAACGAGCCGCGCGGGAACGGTTCGAGCTTGAGTTCCTCTACGCGCTGCAAGAACGCGATGGCTTCGTCGTTGTCGTGCCAGATGCTGAACACGGACGTTTTGGTCCGGCCTCCGGTCTTGGGACGCAAGATTCGACGCACGCCCTGACGCGACATGTTCAGCATGAACAGCGTGCATGGTCCGACGATCAGGACATAGATCGCCGTGGCCCAGATTTCCTCCTGGCGGCTATTCATCTCCAGCACGTTTTCGCCGGTGGCCAGGCCCCAAACAAGATAGGCGGCGATCAACGGAAACACGATCGCACTCGCCCAGGCGATGACGACGAACAGCACGCCGGCGACGCGTTGCAAAAATCCGGTCTTCACATTGAAGAACGGCGTGCCGACGGTGGTGAGGCTGTCGAACTTCTCACGTTGCGCGTTGCGGCGCAGGCCCCACTTCAGCAACACCGCCGCATCGTTGGCGACGTTGCCGCCATGGCTGTGCCCGATCACATGAATGCTGTCGTATTTGTTGTAGAGCCGCCGGATGAGGCGCGCGAGCTTGTTGGCGCCGCGCTCACGATCCGAGGCGGCGTTGGCGCCGGACCACAAGTGCGGGACGATGTCGGCGTCGATGCCGCGGCCGCTCAGATGCTGCAGCAAGCGCCGGCTGAATTGCGAGCCGCGCTGAAACCACTTGTCGCCGTCCGGGCCTTCTGCGGTGTCGCCGGTGCCGTGAACCGTGACGATGGCGACCTTGCCTTCTGACATGTCCCACTCCCCAATCGCCTCAAAGCTAAGCCCAGGACCGCCCCGCCCGCAATCGCGGTGGCGTTGTTCGCCAAACGGGGGTAAAAGCGGCTCTCGTTTCTCGGGGGCGAGCCATGTTGCGGAAGCGAAGCAAGCGGCGGCGGATGAGCTTGGCGCAGCGCCTGCGCCAAATTGGCCCCCAATTGCACGCCGCCTACCGCCACGCCCGCGCCGCGCTTTGGCGCTTTCGGCGCAGCCCGGTCCGCCAAGACCGGGCTGCGATGCTGGCGACTTTCGTTTGCATCGGCGTGTTCACGGCCTGGAGCGTCGATGCGATCGTCACCGGCGGCGCCGATTTCGGCCCCAGCCCGGCCTATGCGGTCGAGTATCGCGAACCGATCCACGCGCCCACGGCGCTTGCCGCGCCCGCTGCCCCGGAGGAAGCGCCGCCCGCTTTGAAGACGGCCTTGGTCGAAGACGTGGACTACAGCTTCACCACCGAAGTGCTGCTGGGCGGTCCCGAAGAGCCGCTCGCAATCGAGGATACGGCGCTGCTCGACCTCGAAGAGGCCTTGGCCATCGAAGCCGAGAAGACGGCGCTCTAACGCTTTCGGAAGCGCGTGATCTTGGTGAGGAAAGCCAATTCGGTTTCCTCGACCTCGAAGCCATGTTCGCCGAACAGCGCCGCGAAATCTTCCTTCAGATAGGACGTGAAGTACGGCTCGTGGAAACCGACGGGGAAGTATTCGAGCATGCGGTCCAGGTCGGCGGCGTCGCCGGTCTGAATTGAATCGGCCAGCACGAACGTCGCGCCGGGCTTCAGGACCCGCGCGATCTCGCGGGCGGCGTCACGGCGCACGCGCGGCGGTAATTCGTGGAACAGATAGACGCACGTCGCCGCATCAAAGCTCTCGTCCTCGAACGGCGCCTGTTCGATAGCGCCGGTGACGATCTCCACTTGCGGCCAATCCGCCAAACGCCGGCGCGCTTCTTCGCAATAGGCGGGCGAAAGATCCAAGCCCGTGGCCGGAATCCGCGGCAACGCCGTCAGTATCTGGCGCAAGAAGCGGCCGTTGCCGCTGGCGATGTCGAGCAGCTTGACCTTGCGCTGATCCGTGCCGCGGATGGCGCGGGCGAGCGAGCCCAGCGCGATGCGGCGCATGGCGTCGGCGGCGCCGCCGAACAGAATTTCGACCTGTGTGTCGTAGAGTTTGGCGCTGTCTTGGCTGAGCCAGCCGCCGCTCTGGTAGTGGAAATTCTGCAGATAATAGGTCGGATAGCGGCCCTCGCCTTTGGCCTGCTCGCGCACCTCGGTTCCGTCGCGCTCGAGGCGGCGCCGGTCGACGTTCGGCAGATCGCGGAAGAAGTTGGCCGAGCTGCGCAGCGCCGCAATGGCGCGCTCAAGCCGGATGTCGTCGGGCGCAGGATAGAGACCCGCCTCGATATTGGCGCGGTCTTGGGCGAAGAGTTTGAGGAACGCCGCGCGAATGCGTTGCGTATCGCCTTCAGGCGCCTGCGGTTCGAACTTGGGTTCGCCGGGGCGGTTGAACGGCCCGGAAATGCGCCGCGCCAGCAGATACTGGCTCATGTACCAGGCCACCCGCGCGCCTTGCGCTGCGGCGTAACGGGCCCGGCCAAGATCGCGGATCAGGGACATGGACGGAAGCTTAGCCCACTTTGCCGGGCGGTCGAGACGACGCTTTGGCGCGCTTAGCGGGCGATCTTGAGGAAGCTGGTGACGAATTCGACATACGACGGATACTTGTAGGCTTCCTCGAGCGTGTGGCGTGCTTCCTTGGCTAAAGCGGGGAGATCGCGCTGGAAATCTTCGTAGGTGCTCCAAAGGTGCCCCACGCCCGGAAGCAACTTGCCGTCCGGCGTGCGCTCGAGAAAGTCCCGCACCGCTTCCATGGCAACTCGCGGCTTGTCGCCATGAAAAACCGGATCGATGCCAGCGAGGTCGGAGACCGACGGGTGCCACTCCTCCCTTCGACGCGCAAGCACAAGGCTCGTCTTCTGGCGCTGACGCGGACCTCCGAAAACCGTAGCGCCGACCGCGACACCAAATTCAAACGGCATGTTAAAGCGCGGCATCCCGGATTTATCGGAGAGTTCGACGCGCGAAAGGTCGTGAACACCACGATCCGATTGGGAGATGATGTCGTGCAACCGCTGCAATCGCAACACGCCGCCGTTGCCTTCCAGTGCGAAGCGGCTGCGATAACCACAGGCCCAAATGACAAACACAATCGCACGAAAGAGCGGCCAATACTCTTCGTCGAACGGACAGTTGATGAACACGTGATTGTTGGGCGCGCGGGTCTGCGCGCGTTTAGCCATAGTAGGCTTGAACCGCCCGCCGAATGCCCCGCGCCTTAGCCGTCTTGGGCGCCGTTCCCGCAACGCGAATGCTCACGCCGCCGATGGTCGCGGTCTTCTTGGCTGCCGCCTTCCGAGCAACCTTCTTCACCGCCTGTTTCGCTTTCTTAGCCATGATCTGAGTTTAGACCCGTTCTCAGACAATTTGAAGCCCTTGCCCGCTAGTTCTTTGCACGCACCCGTTTGGTTTTTTTACGATATTTCGCCGGCGGTTTTTCGAGCGGCGCAGGCCATTTGGTGATGCGCTTGATCAGGCCGGGCATCTTCAAACGCCCTTCCGGGCGGGTCTTGTTGCGCACCGAAGCTTTGGCGACGTGCACGGTGTTTTCATCACCCGAAATCAGCGGGTGCCACCAGTAGAGATCCTTGCCTTCGCTCACCAACCGATAGGCGCAGGTGCGCGGCAGCCAGTCGAGTTTGGCCACGTTCTTCGGCGTCAGCTTGACGCAATCGGAGACGTATTGCTTGCGGTTCTCGTAATCGCTGCAGCCGCAGGCCTTGGTGTCGAACAGCTTGCACGACACGTCGGTAAGAAAAAGTTCGCCGCTGTCGGCGTCCTCAATGGAGATCACGCAGCACTTGCTGCAGCGATCGCACAGCGCTTCCCACTCGTGCTCGTTCATTTCAGCCAACGTCTTGCGCCGCCAATAGCCGTCTTCGAGCGGCGTGGCATCAGCTGCCGCGTCGCGCTTGCGGCGTGAGTTGCGATAATCGAGTAACGTAGTCTTGGTCATGCTTGGACCGACGGCGACTTGCTCGGTGATGGAAAGTAGGAGCGCGGCGCTCCGCGCCGCATGCGCGGCAGGAGCCGCGCGCTCCAACCTGCAAGCGCTTGTTCTGGCCGGCGGTCCATATTGGCGCTCATCGCTCCAACGCCCCCACCACTTCGATATGCGGGCTCCAGCGGAACTGGTCGACCGGCGTGATCCGCGTCAGCGTGAAGCCGTGCTCGATCAGCACCTTGATGTCGCGGGCGAAGCTGGCCGGGTCGCAGGAAACGTAGGCCAGCTTGCGGATCGGAGCGCGAGCGATCTGCTCGGCCTGCTGGCGCGCGCCCGAACGCGGCGGATCGATTATGGCGGCGTCGAATTTCTTCATCTCGAGGCTGGAGAGCGGCGTACGCAGCAGATCGCGGCGCAGGATGCTCACCTCTTTCAGCGCCCCGCCCGCCCCGTCGGCAGCTTTTTTCAGCGCCGCGAGCATCTCAGCGTCGCCTTCGGCGGCCAGCACTTCGGCGTGCTCGGCGGCGCGCAGCGCAAACGTGCCGATGCCGGAGAAAAGATCGACGACGCGCTTGGCGCCGCTCAGCGCATCGAGCACCAGTCGCGCCAAGGTCTCCTCGCCCAGCGCGGTCGGTTGCAGGAACGCGCCCGGCGGCGGACTGACGATCGCACGGCCCATGCGCAAGGTCGGCTTGGCGCGCTCGATAATGGGATCGCCGTCGAACGAAAGCCGCGCGAGATTGAGCGCGTTGGCTTCAGCAGTCAGCTTTTCCAGTTGCGCGCGGTTCAGAAGGTCGACACGGCCTGCGCCCTTGATCGAGACATCGACGCCGGACTCCGTGAGCAGGCATTGCAGCGTGATCTCGCCACGCGCCGGCAGCGCCAGTTCGGCCAGCGCGCCCAGCTTCAGCACCGTGGCTTCCAAGTGCGGCGCCAGCACCGGACAATGCGTTATCGGCGTCAGCCGCGCGCCGCCGCGTTCGATAAAGCCGATGCGCACCTGATTGTGCTGGCGGGCGGCGTGGAGCGCGGCACGGCGCCGGCCTTCGCCCCATGCCGGAATCGTGGGCTCGACCTGAGCGCCGCCGAAGCCGCGCTTGGAGAGCGCCTCGACGACCTGCTGGCGTTTCCAGGCGAGGTAAGGCTCGTCCTTCCAGTGCTGGAGCTGGCAGCCGCCGCAGCGGCCGAAGTGCCGGCAAGCGGGGTCCTGGCGCTCCGGGCTCGGGCGCAGCACCTCCAGCACCTCGGCCCGCCCGCCGCCGACGCGCGCCCTCACCTGCTCGCCCGGGAGCGCGTAGGGCGTGTAGAGGAGACCGCCCTCACCCGCAGAGATTGCATCGCCACGCGCGCCAATCTCCAAAATCTCCAGCACCCGCTCTTCCGGGGCGGGGGTTTCGGCTCCCCGCGCCTGATGCGGCCGGGACCTGGCAAGGCGACTGATCCGCTTCATGCACCGTTCAGCTTGAGTTTGCTCTTCTGTCCCCCGACTTACAGGGAGCAGCCTTCAATGCGTACTTATGTCTTTGCCGCCGCCGCCATGGCGACCGTGTTGACGGCGTTTCCCGCAGCCGCCCAGCAATACGGCAGCTATCACAACCAACATGTGGCCAACCAGCAGCAGTGCGAGCGTTCACGTCAAAACCGCACCGCAGGCGGCGCCGTGATCGGCGGCGTCCTTGGCGCGCTGCTCGGCCGTGAAGTCGCCGACCGTGGCGTCCGCGGCGAAGGCGCGGGCCTCGGCGCGGTTGTCGGCGCGGTGGCCGGCGGCGCCATCGGTCGCTCGACCGCGCGCTGCGACCAGGTCCCCGAAGGCGATTACGATCCCTATTACGGGCAATCGCGCTATCCGAACGAAGATCCCTATTCTCGCGGCGGCGACGACGATCTCTACGGCGGCCCCTATGGCGACGACCGCTACGGCGGGCGCGATTGCCGCATGGGCGAGCAGATCACCCGCGATCCCTATGGCCGCGAATATCGCGAAGAGGTGCTGATGTGCCGCGGCAGCGACGGCGTCTGGCGCCGCGCTTGAACGAACTCCCCTAGCAGACTTTTCGCCCCGGCGTTCCCTAGCGCCGGGGCTTTTCTTTGAGGCGTGAAACGCCCGAACGTTACACCACCGTTCCCCGGATTCGAGCGTAGCGAGAAGTCCGGGGCCCAGGAACTCAATCGACTTCCCCGAAGCCTGTGTTCCTAGGTCCCGGGCTCGATGCTGCGCATCGCCCCGGGAATGGGTGGAGAGAGATTCAGGTCGACCGAGTGCGGTTCTCGCCGCAAATACACCAGCCGTTCGAGATTGCCGTCGCCGCCGCGGATGGGTGAATCGATCGCGGCGACGACGCGAAAACTCTCCAACCCATCAAGTGCATCGATAGCCGATTGCGCGACTTCGCGCGCGCGGGCTTCATTCAACACGCCGCCCTTGCCGGGACCGGCCTCGAATTGCGGTTTGATCAGCACGATAGCGTCCGCATGTTCAGCGGCGAGCGTGAACGGCGCAGCGAGCACTTTCGCCGCGCCGATGAAGCTCGCGTCGCAGACCACGAGCGACGGCGCCTCTGGGATGTGTGCGCGGGTAAGCGCGCGGGCGTCGGTTTGTTCCAAGCTGACGACGCGCGGATCGGTTCGCAGAGACGCGTGCAGTTGCTCGCGGCCCACGTCGGTCGCATAGACTTTCGCCGCGCCACGCGCGAGCAGCACCTGCGTGAACCCGCCGGTGGAGGCGCCGACATCCATACAAACGCGGCCTGCGGGATCGACGCCAAACGCCTCCAGCGCCGCCGCCAGCTTCACGCCGCCGCGCGACACCCAAGGGTGCGGCGGCGTCACCTCAAGGTCTGCGTCCGCGGCGATAAGGTCCGAGGGTTTGCCGACCAGAACGCCGCCAGCGCGCACGCCGCCGGCCTCGATTGCAGCGCGCGCCTTGGCGCGGCTTTCGGCGAGGCCGCGGGCCACCAGCAACAAATCCGCGCGCATCCGGGACATGGGCCAGCGCTCTCGCCTGGGATTGACGCGAAGGCAAGCGTTCGCCGCTTGCGAGCGAAAGCTCAACGGCGCAAAAGTCAGACACAACCCAGGGGGAAAATCGATGCAGCTTTCACGTCGCGGCCTGATGGCCAATGCCGTTGCGCTTGGCGCGCTGACGACCGCAACCGCGTGCAACCGCGCTGCGCCCACCGACGCGCTGGGCGATCTCGACGCCACCGGCGTGGCGGCCGCGATCCGCAATGGCGACATTACCGCCGCCGAGGCGCTGGAAGCGGCGATCGCGCGCAGCGAAAGCGTCAACGGCGAGCTCAATTTCATCGCCTCGCCGCTCTACGAATACGGGCGCGCCCGCGCCGCCGAGACGTTGAGCGGCCCCTTCGCCGGCGTGCCGACACTCATCAAAGATCTGATGCCGATGACCGGCCAGCCGACCAAGTACGGCAGCCGCGCCTTCGCCAACAATGTCGCCGACCAGCAGCCGCCTTACATGGACGCGCTGCTCGCCGCGGGCCTGGTGCCGTTCGGCAAGTCGACAACGCCGGAATTCGGCCTCACCGCCACCACCGAGACTCTGCTCGGCGGCGCCACCAAAAATCCCTGGGATGTCACGCGATCCAGCGGCGGCTCCTCCGGCGGCGCGGCGGTGGCGGTGGCGGCGCGGGTCGTGCCGATCGCGCATGCCAGCGACGGCGGCGGCTCGATCCGGATTCCGTCCTCCTGCAACGGCCTGGTCGGCCTCAAGCCATCGCGCGGGCGTAGCGTACCGCAAGGGCGCGCCGACAGCGGCATCGACATTTCGGTCAGCGGTTGCGTCAGCCGCAGTGTCCGCGACACGGCAGCTTGGCTCGCGGCCACCGAAGCCAGCGGCGATGGCGCCGCCTTCGCGCCGGTGGGCGTCGTCACCGCCCCAAACACGCAGCGCCTGCGCATCGCCCTCGACATTCCGAACGCACTCGGGCGCGAACCCGATGCCGAAGTGCGCGCCGCCGTGGAGGCTACGGCAGAGCTTTGCCGCTCGCTCGGCCACACCGTGAGCGAAGGCCGCCCGCAACTCGACGGTCCGCAATTCACCGCCGACTTCATCCTGCTCTGGGCGGCGGGCGCACAAGAGGTGGTGCAGCTGGTGCAAGCCCAAGCCGGTCCCGATGCGCCGCTCGATCAATTGCTCGAGCCGCTAACGCTCGGCCTCGCCGAGCACTCGCGCACGCAAGGTCCGGCGGCGCTGCAAGCGGCGATCGGACGGCTGCGCGCCATCGAGGCCGCCTACGCCGCCTTCTTCGAAAACGGCGCCGATGTGTACCTCACGCCGGTGCTGGCGAAACCGCCGATCGAACTGGGCGTCATCGACGGGGCCAAGGGCATGGCCGCGTTCGAGACGCTCTCGGACTATGTCGGCTATACGCCGCTGCAGAACGTCGCCGGCGCGCCGGCGATGAGCCTGCCGTTGGCGTGGTCGTCGGCAGGCCTGCCGATCGGCCTGCATTTCTCGGCGGCGAAGGGTCAGGAAAAGCGGCTCTTGGAACTTGCCTATGAGCTTGAACAGGCGCAGCCCTGGGCCGATAGGAAGCCTGGGGTCAACGCGGGCTGAGCGCCCGTTCCACACTCCCGCCCTGTTTGCGAGATACCGGCGAGTCCCATGACGTTTCGCGCCTTCATCTGCGCCGTATTGATAGCGTCCGCGGCCATGCCGGCGGCGGCGCAACAGCAGCCGCGCCGCCAGCCGCAGCCGCAGACACAAGCGCAGCCGGCGCGCGGCGAAGACTGGTATCGCGGCCAGTTGGTCGAACTCGCGGAAGTCCTGGGCGGCGCGCATTATCTGCGCATCGCCTGCGACGGCCGCGGCGACCAACGCTGGCGCGATTACATGCGCGGCGTGATCCAGCGCGAGCCCACGTATAACGGCATTCTCGTCGAAGGCTTCAATCGCGGCTACCGCCAGGAAGAGGCGCGCTTTCCGGTGTGCGATGCCACCACGCGGCAGATGGAGGCGGAGCTTCGCGCCCGCGGCCTGCGCATCGCCCAGGGCTTGAGCGCCCGTCACGCCGGTCAATAACCATGAGCGCCGACGATCCCGACAAGAAGGGCCGCGCACTGCAGCTCATTCTCGATGCCTGGGACACAGCCCTCGCCGACGGCGCCGAGGCCGAAGTGATCGCCTCGGTCGCCATTTATGCGGCGCTCGCCGACATGGTGGATCGCTACGGCGAAGACGCCGTCGCCGAATTCTGCGCATCGCTGCCCGAACGCACGCGGCGGGGTGAATTTACGCTGCGGGCGAACGAGCCGTAATTCCTCGTCATTCCGGGGCAATGCGAAGCATTGAACCCGGAACCTAGGGGATGCAGTGCCGTGTGTTTGCCCTGGGTTCCGGGTTCTCAGCTGCGCTGAGCCCCGGAATGACGCGGAAAATTCAGCGACTCGCCCACGCCTCCTCCAGCCACGCCAAGTCTGGCGCGCCTGCTTCCGGCGCGCCCGCGCGGGCGAGAAAGAGATGGCGAACGATCTCAGCCTGGCGCTCGATATTGTACCCGCTGAGTTTCGGCGCTTGCGGCTTGTAGGCGTAGGCGCCCTTTCCCAAAGCGCCGAGTTTGGCGCCCGCCAACACGACGCCGCGCGCCGCCTGCCAGACATGCGTCAGTTCGTGGACGAACCAGCCCTGCTCCGTGCGCGACGCGTCGGCGAAATCCCAGGCCGCGCGCCATTTCGAAAACACGATGGTGCGTCCCACCGGCACCATGGCGCCGAAACCGAGCGGCGGCGCCTGGTAGATGCGCACTTTCGGCCAATCGATCTCGTCGCCGAACACCGAGCGCCCGAGCGCGATCTCGCCTTCGCTCAACACCCGGCTCTGGCCGGGCTTCATAAGGTCTTGGCGCTTCTCCACCCGGCCAGTGTGAACACAAATTGCGCTGAGTGACCACGCCGGTGACACACACTATTTCGCTGGATAGTTTTTCATCTTGGCGCCAGGCGCCAAAATGGTGTGTGTCACCCTGGTGGGCGCGCCGTTCGAAATCATGGTGGGGCGGATCGAGACCTTGGCGCTCGACGCCGTCGTCAACGCCGCCAACCGCCAGTTGGCGCCGGGCGCGGGCGTCGACGGCGCGTTACGCGCGGCGGCGGGCCCACGGCTGACTGAGGCGACCGCGAAAATCCCGCCCATCCTCACCGGCGAAGCGGTCATCACGCCCGGCTTCGACGCGCCGATGAAGTTCATCATCCACACCGCCGCGCCGATCTGGACCGAGCCTGGCCCCGAAGGCGCCAAAGTGGCGGGGCTGGCCAAGTGCTACAGCTCCTCGATCAAGATGGCGGCTTCGCGCGGGTTCGAGAGCATCGCGTTTCCGTGTCTTGGCACCGGCATTTACGGCTGGCCGCGCGGCTTCGCCTGCGCCATCGCGATCGCCGCGTGCGAACAGGAATTGGCCAACGCCCCGAAACTGAAACGCCTGGTGTTCTGCTGCTTCACCGAAGACGACGCGAAGATTTATCGGGACGGGTTGGGGGTAAGCTGAATGTGGACCGCCGGCGTCCTCGCCGGCCAACACTAGCGTTTGCAGGTTGGAACGCGCGCTTCCAAGCGCGCACGCGGCGCGGGACGCGCCGCGCTCACATTTCCAACCACCTGTGCATGCCGGCGAGGGCGCCGGCGGTCCATACTGGGCGACAGGCCTACAATGTTGCCGTTTACTTCATCCCACCTCGGTGGTATATTGGTAGTATGAAAATCAAGACTTCGCTGACGCTCTCGGAAGATCTGGTGGCGCGCCTAGATCGGCTGGCGCCGCCTTACGTCTCGCGCTCCTCGTTCATCGAGGACATTCTGCGCGATTATGTCGAGGGCCGCGCCCAGGCCCGGCGCGAGGCGCGCGAAGTGGCGCAGCTCAACCGCAGCGCCGCCGATCTGAACGATGAAATGAAGGACGCGCTGTCCTTCCAAGCCGACGCGCGCGAGTGAAGCGGGGCGAGCTTTACCGCGTCAGACGCCCGCCGGGCGATCCAAAGCCCGCGCGGGTGTTCGTCATCGTCAGCCGGCAATCGCTGATCGACTCGAATTTCTCTGCCGTCATGTGCGCGCCGGTGTTTTCGCGCCGCCACGGCTTGCCGAGCGAGGTCGCGGTCGGCGAGGTCGAAGGCCTGAAACACGCCAGCGCCGTCCTGTGCGACGGCCTGATGAGCATCGAGAAGGCGCGCCTCACCGATTTTGTCGGCGAACTATCGCCGGCGAAACTGCGCGAACTCGACCGCGCGCTCGCCGCGGCGCTGTCGCTGCGGAGCTGAGACTAGGAAGCCACCGCCCCCGCAAATCGCCACCCCAGCCTGGCGCCGGCATGGAACGGCACGATCTCCGCTCCGCCAGCGCTAATGCGCGCGGGTACGGATTGGGACTCGCGTTCGAGAATAATCCGCTCCTCGTTCAGAGGCAGCCCATAAAAGCGCGGTCCGTGCTCCGACGCGAAAGCCTCCAGCCGGTCGAGCGCGCCCTCTTCCTCGAACACCTTGGCGTAGCTTTCGAGCGCGTGCGGCGCGCTGAACACGCCGGCGCAGCCGCAGGCCGCCTCCTTGGCGCTGACCGCATGCGGCGCGGAATCGGTGCCGAGGAAGAACTTAGGCAATCCCGAGGTCGCCGCCTTGCGCAGCGCCAGGCGATGATGTTCGCGCTTGGCGATGGGCAAGCAATAGAAGTGCGGCCGCATGCCGCCCTCGAACATGGCGTTGCGGTTGTAGTCGAGATGATGCGCCGTAATCGTCGCCGCCAGCGTGGCCGGCCCCTCGGCGACGAACGTCGCCGCCTCTTCCGTGGTGATGTGCTCAAGCACGATTTTGAGCCCGGGAAAATCGCGCACGAGCTTCGACAAGATGCGCTCGATGAACACCGCTTCGCGGTCGAAGACATCGACATGCTTGTCCGTCACCTCGCCGTGCAGCAGCAGCGGCATGCCGATGCGCTGCATCGTCTCCAGCGCCGCGCGGATATTGCGGATGTCCGTCACGCCGCGGCTGGAGTTGGTGGTCGCGTGCGCGGGATAGAGCTTGCACGCCGTAAACACGCCGGCGGCGAACCCGCGCTCGATCTCGCCGGCATCGATGTCGTCGGTCAAGTAGCAGGTCATCAGCGGCGTGAAGGAAAGCCCGGGCTCAAGCGCCGCCAGGATGCGCGATCTATAGGCCTCAGCCGCCGCGACCGTGGTGACCGGCGGATCGAGGTTGGGCATGACGATGGCGCGCGCGAACTGCCGGGCGGTGAAATTGACCACGCCCGCGAGCATCGGCCCGTCCCTCAGGTGGACGTGCCAATCGTCCGGCCGGCGCATCACGAACCCACTCACCTCAAGCCTCCGGCGTGCAGCAACTCCAACGCCGCAGCCTCTACCGCGTCGATGCCGATGCCGTCCATGGCCGTGCTGGGATCGAGCGCCGCTTCCTCGAAACGCGTGCCGCGCAGCGTGCGGGCGCGCGGTCCGCGCGGGGCGCGCACGCGCTCGTCGGTCGGGCCGAATAAGGTCAGCGTCGCTGCGCCCATGGCCGCGGCGATGTGCGTCAATGCATTGTCATTGCCGATGCAGAGCGTAGCGCCCTCGGCCAGCGCGGCGGCGCCGAGCAGATCGAGACCGGCGCCGGAGGCCTCGACGCCGTCGGCGTCGAGGCTGGCGACGATGCGCGCGGCGATCTCGGCGTCGCGCGGCGCGGCTGAAAGCACGACGATGCGCGCGCCGGTAAGCGCGCCCGTGACCAGGCGGCGGGCGACGGCGGCGAAGCGCTCGTGCGGCCATCGCTTGGCCTCGGCATTGCCGCCAGGCGCCAACAGAAGCACCGGCGCCGCATCCGGCGCAATCGCCGCGGCTTCGGCGCGCGCGCGCTGGTCAAGCCAGATAACGGGATCGAGCGTCCGCTCCGCCCCGACCAACTCGCTCAAGTCCTCGGCGAAATGACGCAAAGCCTTCGGTTGCGCCCGCACGATGCGGCGCTTGGCCGGAATCACGATCGAGGCCGCCGAGCCGCGCAGATCGAGCGCAACGTCGAAACGCCGGCCGCGCCGCGCCCACGCCAGCTCGATGAACGGGCCGACATCGCCGGCGCCTTCGATTGTGTATTTCGCCTTCAGCCCCGGTGCGGCGCGAAAGAGCGGCGCGGCGTCGGCGCCGGTGAGGATGGTCAGCTGGTCGCCCTCGCCCAGCACATGCGCCAACGCCCCCGTGGCCAGCACGGTTTCGCCGAGATCGGCGGGCGCGAGGAAAAGGACCGAGGCCATGCTTGTGGTCGGTTAAAGGCGGATGCCGGGTAAATGTGAAGTCAACAAAGCCGGCAGGGTTGCGGAGAAGTGCGCGGCAGGCCAAGTCGTGGCCATGCCGCTTCGCCTCGACCGCGCCTTTCTCCGCGTTTCCGGCCCGGATGCGATCGCGTTTCTGGACAATCTGCTGACGCAGGACGTGACCAAGCTCAATGATGCGAGCGTGCTGTATTCGGCGCTGCTGACGCCGCAGGGCAAAGTTGTCGCGGACATGTTCTTGTGGGCCGAGAACGACAAACCGGCGCCAAGCGTGCTGATCGAATGCGATCCTTCGCGGAGTGCGGAGCTTCTGCGGCGGCTCAATCTCTATAGGCTTCGCGCGAAGGTCTCCATTGAAGACGTCACCGCCGGCATGAGTGCTTTCTACTCCGCTGAGCCGTTTGCCGCGGACACGGCGGATCCTCGCTTGCCAGGCACGACGCTTGGCTTCCGCGAGTTTGGGACGATCGATGCGCCATTGACCGGCGAAGGCGATGCGGTGATCGAACACAATCGCCTCGCGCTTGGCGTGCCCGATCTCGCGCGCGACGCCGCGCCGGAAGAAGTGTTCGCCGGCGAAGCGTTGCTGGAGGAGCTGAACGGCGTCGCCTTCGACAAGGGCTGCTTCGTCGGCCAGGAAAACGTCAGCCGGATGAAACGCCGCGCGACGACGCGAAAGAAGTTCTGCCCAATTGTGTTCGAGGGCGAGGCCATCGCCTACGGGTCGCCGGTGCTGGCGGTAGAGGCGGAGATCGGCTCGGTGCGCACCGGCGCCGCCGGCCGCGCCATGGCGCTCGTCAGGCTCGATCGCGCCCTCGACGCTGCGTCCGAGGGCAAGCCGCTGACCGCCGCCGGCCGCAGCGTTCGCCTCGATCCGCCGTCCTGGCTGATCTTGCCGCCACGGGCTGGAGAGCCGGATTGACGCGCGCCGCCCGCCGGGTCTAACGCCGAGCCAACGCGCTTGCCGCAAGCGCCCGCTCATCGGGGACATGCCGTGACCATCGCCATCTCCGCGACCGGCCTTTGGACGCCGCCGGATTCGATCACCAACGCCGAACTGGTCGCCTCCTACAATGCCTATGTCGCGCGCTTCAACGCCGAGCACGCGACGGAGATCGCGGCGGGCGCCAAGCAGGCGCTGCTGCCCTCGAGCGTCGAGTTCATCGAGAAGGCGTCCGGCATCAAGCACCGCTACGTGCTCGACAAGCACGGCTCGCTCGATGTCGACCGCATGGTCCCGCGCATACCCGAACGGCCGAACGAACAAATTTCGCTGATGGCCGAGGTCTCGGTGAAGGCTGCGAGAGAGGCGCTGGAGAGCGCCGGCCGCGATGCAGCCGATGTCGGCGCGGTGATCTGTTCCTGCTCGTCGCTGCAGCGCCCCTACCCGGCTTTGGCGATCGAGGTGCAGAACGCCTTGGGCGCCGGCGGCTTCGGCTATGACATGAACGTCGCCTGTTCCTCGGCCACCTTCGCCATCCAGAACGCCATCGACATCGTCCGCGCCGGCCATGCGCGCTCGGTTTTGGTGGTCAACCCCGAACTCACCACCGGCCACCTCAATTTCCGCGACCGCGAAACCCATTTCATTTTCGGCGACGCCTGCGTGGCGGTGCTGGTCGAGCAAGCCGAGATCGCCCCCAAGGGCGCCTGGATGGTGCTCGGCTCGAAACTGAAGACGCAATTCTCCAACAACATCCGCAACAATTTCGGCTTCCTCAATCGCGCCGACGAGGCCCATCGCGACGATCCGGACAAGTTGATCACCCAGCAGGGCCGCAAAGTGTTCAAGGAAGTGGTGCCGCTGGTCTCCGAGATGATCCTGCAGCACATGGCCGAACTTGGATTGAAACCGTCCGACATGCGCCGGCTGTGGCTGCATCAGGCCAATTCCAACATGAACCGGCTGATCGCCGAGCGCGTCCTGGGCCACGAAGCCAGCCAGGATGAATCGCCGACCGTGCTCGACGTCTACGGCAACACCGCCGGCGCCGGCTCGATCATCGCGTTCCACAATCACCGCGCCGATCTGAAGACCGGCGACAAGGGCCTCATCTGCTCGTTCGGCGCCGGCTACAGCGCCGGCTCGATCTTCGTGCAGAAGGCGGCGTGATCCCCCTCTCGTGGCTATACCGGGTGACACACACGCAGTGCGCAAGCCGCGCCAGGTTCGCGCGAGCGATCGGGGTGCGTGTGTGTCACCCCTCGGACCGCCGGCGCCCCCGCCGGCATGGCGCTATCTCTCCAAAGTGGAGCGCGCGACCTCCGGTCGCGCATGCGTCGCTGGAGGCGCCGCGCTCCATACCGTCTACCGGGTGACACACACGCACTGCGCAAGCGGCGCCAGGTTCGCGCGAGCGGCAGGGGTGCGTGTGTGTCACCCCTGAAGCCAACCCGTGGATAGGCGCCCCCGCTATCCCCCCATTCGCGTTTGGAAAAGTCCGCGCTTTCAGCGTGTTGTAAGAATCTTGGGGCGATTCAATCCGACCTAGTCAGAGGCGGGTTTAGAATGCACCCATGTTATCGCTACCAAGCCCCGCCGATCTGGCACAATTCTGGCGCCGCCTCCTCGCCATGCTGCTGCGCGCGCATCTGGTCACCGGCGACCCGAACGAACTCGTCGCCGGCGGCCCGCTGCCGAACAAAGAACGCCGCGCCATCGCCGCGTGGATCTCCTTGCTCGAAGTCATCGTCC
>FKKE01000906.1_pt1 | contig 40530 bp, 37 predicted proteins | sample 1106331 | NCBI WGS metagenome assembly FKKE01 (sample SAMEA3931202, study PRJEB13176) | freshwater metagenome | biome: Drinking water system; feature: drinking water; material: freshwater | place: China | collected 2013-02-06
TCCGCTGCCCACCCCCACGGAAGATTCGTCCGCGGACTCCACACACCCGGCTGTTAAGGAACCAGCACGCGAGGAGCGGCTGGCACGGGCAGGCGAAGCAGAGGGAGCGGGAGCCGAGCGGTCAAGCGTTCACGACCACCTCACGGAAGCGCCTCCGCCTGCACCGGAACCACCCCCAACCGGCGCGGCTCGTGTCGCTGGGACGCTCCCGCCTCCTGCCGTGGGAAATGCCCGGGCCCTGTTCCAGGAATCAACCACTCCGAAGCCGGCAGCGTCCCCGTCCCGCTCCTCGGAAGCGCCGGCCATGGCACGTGAGTCAACCGAGTCGCAGCTACGAGCCCCCCTGCCGGATTCCCCCCAGCAGAATGGGGGCACTGTGCCCGATTCGGACGTGCGCGACACGTCCCCAGAAGAGACACCGGACACACCGGCCACACCGCCCCTGGCGATCCGCTACCACCAACGCGCGCTCCCACTCCAAGGAACCGCCTCGCGAACCGAAGGATTGGCGCTTCGAGAATTGATGCTCCAGGTCAACCAGCCTGGCTATGTGTACGTGATTGCGTCTGACGCCAACGGTGCATGGACGGTGCTGGCACCCGCCCGAACAGGCCCCACGGCAGGTCCAGCCGCCCCAGGCCACAACTACCGAATCCTGATGACTGGAGCCTCCGGCGGGAGCCGGCACCCCACCTACCTTGTGCTGTCCCGGCAGCCTGACCCGACCATGGAGCGTGCAATGACACTCATGGCAGAACCGGGCAAGCCCGCGACGGCCTCCAAAGAGTTGGAGGCGCTCCTCATCCCATGGCTGCAAGCTTTTCCCGGCCAAGCCCTCAAAACGGAGCAGGCTTCGGAGCCGCTGACCGGCGGCAAGCAAGGATCCGTAACCTACGTAGCTGACGGCAGCCTGCCCCCGAAGGACACGATCCTGTACCAGGTGCCGGCGCATCCGTAACACCGCGCGCGTGGTCCTCGAGCGCGGCAGGTCACCACTGTCGGGCCCATTCGGGTGCCGGGGTGGGTGTCGGCTGCAAGGAAGCGAGGTCGATCACCGACTCCGGAACAAGTCCGCCGGGCGCCAGGCGGCAGATGTGGAGTTGGCCGGCCCGTGTGGCGGCCAACAAGCGGCCGTCTCGATCCCAATCCGCCCATTGGACGTGATCCAGCAGAATGAGTTCCCCGTCGGACTCCAGTGCATACTGGACGGCCAGCCCATCCACCGCTTGCTCCGAGGCCAATGCACCATACGCCACGCCACGAGACTCCAGGCACAGCCATCGGCTGCCACTAGGTTGGCGTTTGCGAAGACGGGCGTTCCGGCGTTCATCCCAGACATCCCCCGAATCGCGAGGCGGACAATCGTCCGCCTCCACCCAGCCGCGGCGTCGCTCCGTCGCAAACTGCTCCGGACGCGTGGCTGCGAGTTGGTAGGGGATGGGGAGGGCAACCTCTGCGGAGCCAGGCGGCCCAACATCTGTGGTGAAATAATACCCGCGCGTCCAAGTTCCGCAGGTTGCAAAGGCCTGGAGCGCGGTGAGCCACGGCAGTCTGGACACCGCCACATAGGCCTCGCCCAGCTCCCAGGTCGCACTCGGTTTGTGCGCCACATCGCAGAGATAGCGTCCGTCCGGCGAGAGATCCGAGCGGCGCGGGAAGAGGCGCCCGCCTAACCACGCCCCGGCTTCATACGTGCCGTCGGCAAGATTCCATCGGCCGACATGGGACCACTGCGTCGGCCCACGACGGAACACGGCCACGACGGGCGCCTCGCTCGCGGGAATACAGTAGATACGGGGCGCCGACCGTTCCATGGATCTCTCCCCTGCGCGGACAGATCTTCCGGATGCGCACCGATCTGCCACGCACCAGCTGCACGGAGCGTCACACGCCCCAAGACGAAGACCTGCTCATGAGTACCCCGCGGAGACGCGCTCCCGGAGACGGTCTGTGACAGGCCTTCCCCGCTTCCTGCCCCTTCGGTTCAACGCACGCCCGGTTCCCCGTCTACCGCAAGGCCTCCACGACGAGAACCGGTGAGAGCGGAGGCGCCCCGCCGTAGAGACACTCTCCCGTCGTCGCCGATGCGAACCAGGCCCGAACATGATACAGCTCGCCTTCGACATAGATCCGGCAATTCGTCGGCGCTCCTCCCGCATGGAGTTCGACCGAATCGTCCCCACACTGCGGGAGCACGCGGAACCGGGACGCCCCGGGGGGCAACGTTCCTAGCGGGAAGGCCCGCTCACAGGCCCACAGGACGATCCCCGACATTCTCAATGCGTATCGTGGATCGAGCGAGCCAGAGCGCATTGGGGGCCACGAGGAGGCCGCACACCACGACAACCGCCCAGATCACCCTCACAACCCCACTCCTGCCTCCGTTCCTGAAATCCTGTCCCCGCACGCGAAGCGTATGCCTCCACGGAGCGTCACACCAATCCAGAACCCCGCAAGCGAGGTGGCGCATCGCTACTTGGAGGAACGAATCGACCGACCAGCTGAAACGTCTGGAATTTCGAGGGAATACTATCCATGGCCCGTGACACCCTGCTCTGCCCCGGTGCTGCCCCATGCCTCAGCTATACTTGAACATGCCGGCTGTCCGACACAGGAAGGAGCCATTCCATGAAGCGAGCGATCCCCCTCGTCCTCATGCTGACGTTGATGTTCTCCCTTGGGTGTTCGAAGACCGTCCTCGTTCCGGTCCCGCCCCGTCTGGACCTGAAAACTTACGGCACGGTGGGGATCATCGAATTCAAGTCGAACGCCGATCCGGCCCTCAACACGTACGCCACGCAACAATTCCAGGAGGTCGTCCATGGTGCCGCCCCAGGCACCCCGATTCTTGAACTGGGCAGCCGGGAGGCCGTGCTCGCCGCCGTCGGAAGCAGCGACTTCGACCCTGAGACCCTCACCAAGATCGGCAAGAAATTCAACGTTGCGGCCGTCTTCATCGGCGACATTACCTATTCTGATCCGAAGACCGACATTCGCGTGACCGATATCAGCACACTCGACGGTGGGATCCGTACCGAAGTCCGCGGCGACTTCTCGACTAAGCTGCTGGAAACGCGATCGGGAGCCAGCGTGTGGAGTAGTTCCTCGTGGGCCAGACGGCAGATCGGCAATCTGAACGTATCGACTCGGCGAGGGGTCAGCGCCACGATGGGCGACACGAACCCCAGGAAAGAGATGGTCCCGGCCCTGATTCAGCACGCCACGAACGACTTCCGCCCCACCTACGTTCGACAGAAGGTGGAATAGCCGCTCCTCACCGGAACAGGGCCCTGTTTTCCATCGGTTGTCGCCTCGCCTCATCTGCCTGAAAGGATCCGGCTGCTCGTGCCATCTCCTCCCGTGAAAGGGAGGTGTTCATGGGACACATCCGGAACCTGGCGAAGGGCGTCCTCCACTCGGGCAGGCCCGATCCTCGGCTCTATCAGATTGCCAGCCTCGGGAGCCTGCTCGCCTATGGCCTGACCTGGCTCCAATTCGACGTTCCCCTACACCACATCGGGCTCACCCTGGCGTCGGCCTGGTCAGCCCAGTACATGGCCACACGCTGGGCCCGCCTGCCTGCCTTCGACGCCACGAGTGCGCTGATCTCAGCCCTTTCCCTTTGCCTGCTCTTCCGCACATCCCATCCGGCCGCCGTCGTCCTCAGCGCCCTGCTTGCCGTCGGCAGCAAGTTCCTCTTTCGATGGAAGGGGAAGCATCTGTTCAACCCTACAGGCCTCGCCTTGGCCTCCCTTTCTACCGCGGGCCTCGGCTGGCTCTCCCCAGGCCAATGGGGGCAGACCGCTTGGCTCGGGTTCTTCGTCGCCTGCCTGGGCAGCCTGGTCGTCACACGGGCCGCCCGTGCGGACGTCACGCTGGCGTTTCTGTTGTTCTACGTCGGCGCGCTGGTCACCCGAACGCTCTACCTCGGCGACCCGTTCGCCATCCCTCGCCACCAACTCGACAGCGGCAGTCTGCTGATCTTCGCGTTCTTCATGATCTCCGACCCGAAGACCACCCCGGATTCCCGAACCGGCCGCATCTTCTTGGCCCTTGCCGTCGCGCTCCTGGGGGTCGGTGTCCAATTCGGTCTGTATCGGGCCAACGGCCCCCTCTGGGGGCTGGTAGCCTGCGCCCCACTGGTGCCCTTGCTCGACCATCTATTCCCCGGCCCTCGATTCGCGTGGTCCGATCCGACGGGACGGGCCGCGGTCGCTTCACACTTGGTCCCCGCGCCCTGTTCACCCACACAAAGGAGCTGTCCATGAAACGTTGCGCGACGATGCTCTCCCTGTTCGCCATCGGTTGCCTCGCCGGCTCAGAATCCGCCCTGGCCTTCTGCGGATTCTACGTGGCCAAGGCCGACACGCAGCTGTTCAACACAGCCTCGGAAGTCGTCCTCGCACGCCACGACAAGAAGACGGTCATCACGATGGCCAACGACGTCCGCGGCCACGTGCAGGAATTTGCGATGGTCGTGCCGGTGCCCACGGTCTTGGAACGGGACCAGATTCACGTGGGCCAGGCTGCGGTGTTGAAACATCTGGCGGACTACTCGGCGCCACGATTGGTGGAATACGTCGACCACAATCCCTGCCAACGGTTCGACCTTCTGGAGAGGCGGGCCCTTGGGGCTGCCCAGAGCGCCCGGCCATTGGCTTCAGCCACACAGGAACGGGACAAGGCGCGGGGTGTGACCGTCGAGGCGGAATACACCGTCGGTGAATACGACATCCTGATTCTCTCCGCGAAAGAAAGCGCGGGGCTGAAAGTCTGGCTCACGGAGCACGACTATCGCATCCCTGCCGGCGCGGCAGCCGTGTTGCACAGCTACCTCAAGCAGGGTTTGAAATTCTTCGTGGCGAAGGTCAACCTCGAGGAACAGGCGCGCTTGGGCCTCGCGCGCTTGCGTCCGCTCCAAATCGCCTTCGAGTCACCGAAGTTCATGCTGCCGATCCGCTTGGGCACAGTCAATGCGGATGGTCCACAGGAACTCTTCGTCTACACGCTGACGCGGCAGGGCCGGGTGGAAACGACGAACTACCGAACCGTCCGGCTGCCCGACGCGCAGGAAATCCCCGTCTACGTCAAAGAGCACTTCGGCGATTTCTATCAGGCGTTGTTCGCACAGCAGGTCAAGAGAGAACAGGACCGCGGTGTGTTTCTCGAATATGCCTGGGACATGAATGGGTGCGATCCCTGTGCCGCCACCCCGTTGTCCCCGGAGGAACTCCGCGAATTGGGTGTGTTCTGGCAGGAGGACGACGACCGAACGAGACGCCCCAGGGCCACGGCGCCGCAGGTCTTCCTGACCCGCCTCCATATTCGATATGACGCGGCGCACTTTCCCGAGGATCTGATCTTTCAGGAAACCACCGACCGCGCCAGCTTCCAAGCACGCTATATTCTGCGGCATGCCTGGAACGGCCAGGATAACTGCCCCGAGACCATTGCCTATCGTCGACAGTTGCGCGAACGCTATGAACGAGAGGCTCACACCCTGGCGAACCTGACCGGCTGGGACATTCAACAGATCCGAACCCGGATGAATCTCGCTGACCGAGTTCCCTCCGACGGGAAACAGTGGTACCAACGCCTCTGCCCACAGTAGGCGAGGGCATCCGCCGCGGGGGCCCGATGGCCCCCGCACTTTGCCCCGATCCAATGGAAAATCAGAGACTTGCGAATCAGCGTCCCTTGCGCGGCACAACTCCCTCCCGCTGCGACAGGACAGGATCGGAGTCAGATGGTATACCTATCAGAAGGCCCAGGAGACCCGCCGGCCTCTCAAACAATCGTCGCCACCGAAGGAACAGAATGAATCAGGACGGGACAGGGAAGGGCAGCTGCCGGACATCGAACGTCAGCGACCGTGTCTATGATCGATGGGCCAATGGCAACAAGCGCGTGCGCGCCTCCCTCCCCAGCAGCACCCCCGTGTATATGGTGCTGACCTGTCCCACCACCTTCAAGCGCACCGTTTTTTACGTGCCGGCACCCCCGGTCCTCCCTGTGCGCGCTCGAAAGTAACCACGCCCCCTGCCGGCACCTTCGGCCACCCGCCACGCCCCACGGATCGACCGCGCATGAAATAGTTGACCCATCCGGCCGCTCGGGGCATGATGCCACCTATCACCCTTATCGAGAGGAGCCTGTCATGGCATCCACGCTATGGAGCTGCATCCCGTTGCTTGCCCTCGCCGCGCTCTCGGCCGGCTCAAGTGGTTGCACGCTCAAAGCGACCCTCGACACGACCAGCGACACGCTGACCAATTTCTTCTCCTCCACCACCGGTCGGTCCTGGCTCACGGAAGATGGCCTCGTGCGGGAAGACGCCAAAACCCAGGTGTTCGTAGCGGCCAATTGGGCCAATCTGCAGCAGGACCTCGCCAAGGACGATGGAGAATACCTGGTCTCGTTCGAGCGTTTATTGGCCATCCCGGACCAGCACCGTGCTGCCTTCCGGCACCTGGCGATGGACCGGATTGACCTCCTCGACAAGGCGGGCCCTGGGCTCGCGACGTTTGCCGACACCATGACGGCTACGTCCCGGGAGTGGCGTGCAGCCCCGCCGCCCTCACGCTAACGCGAGGGCGCTCACCGCCGCTTCATGAAGCCCATCACGCCCGGCTTTCATCTCACGCATCGGCATCTCGTCCATCCCACGGATTTCTCACCCATGGGAGAGGCGGCTCTCCGTCATGCGCTGATGTTGGCCCTCCGTGCCCGCTCTCATTTCACATTGCTGCACATCGACGCCGAAGAGACTAAGGACGGCTTCGACGACTTTCCGCACATCCGCCCGCTGTTGGCCCAATGGGGGCTGCTCTCGGCGGACAGCCCGACGGAACGGGTGCAGGAACTCGGTCTCTTCGTCAAGAAGGTCCGGGCCGCCTCCGGCAATCCCGCACAGGCGGTCGTTCAGCATCTTTCGACCCATCCCGCGGATCTGGTGGTCCTCGCCACTCACCGTCGAGGTGCGCTCAATCGCTGGCTTCATCGCCCGGTCGCGGAACCGATCGCGCGTGGCGTCCGCGCAGCCACGCTGTTCCTTCCCGAAGACTGCCAAGGATTCGTCCGGGAAGCGGACGGCCAGGTGGCCCTCCGGCGCATCCTCCTCCCAGTCTCCCAGAGCGATACAGCCCAACTCGCCGCCGATGCCGCCGCAGAATTGGGGACCCTCCTGGCCTGTCAGGCCTTGGAGATTCACGTCGTTCATGTGGATGACACCCATCTGACGCCGGCTTTCCGCCCTCCCGAACGTCCGGGATGGAGTTGGCAGGCGACCAGGACTCGGGGAGACGTCGTCCCCGCCATTCTCAGCGCGGTACGGGACGTCCAAGCCGACCTCATCGTGATGACCACCGAGGGCCACACGACCTGGGAGGACACCTTCCTCGGCAGCACCACCGAACAAGTCCTGCGACACGCCACCTGCCCCTTGTTCGCAATTCCCGCTCACTGAGGCAGCGGACGAGCACGGTCAAGCCGTGCGACCGCCTCTTGGACCACGCCTCTCACCGGGGAGGGCACCGCCACCAGCAGACCGCCCCGAAACACGACCATGTGGGACGCCACCGCCGGGACGCGCTCTCCCGGGAGAATGACACCCGACAAATTCAGCGGATCCGCCGCCGACAGCCGGATCTCATGCTGCCCCCCCTCCGTGGCCCCGGATCTCCGAATCGTTCGAATGGCCTCCACGGCCTCAGGCAGCGCAAACTGTTCGCCGGTGAACCCGGTGACGAACCGTCCCCCACGCACCTCGCCCTGGAGCTCCAGACGCCGGTAATGCACCAACAGATCGCGCCAGGAGCACACCACTGACTCGCGGCGGAGCAAGTCTCGAAAGACCACGCCGTAGCGGCGCAGCAATTGCCGCGCGACCCGATCGGCATCTGTTGCGGGGACTTCCTGGGCCGAGCGGCTTTCCCGGAGCAAGGCCCAACGCCCACCCGCATGCCTCGGCCGCCGGTTCCGTTCCCGCCCTTCCGCCCGGCGCCGACGCGGATCCACTAAAGCACGCAGGTTGTCAAACCCGTCCGCCGTCACGACCCCCGCGGCCACCAACTCCCAGAGCCCGGATTCAATCTCCGACCTGAGCAGCCCGGTGGCGGCGACGAGGTCTGAAAAAAAACAGGCGCCACGCGAGGCCAGCACTTGGTGCAACGCCTGCGCCGGCGCAGACACGATCGAAGCCCCCGCAGCCGCCTCCGCCCCATATGCAGAGAGCAGCCATGCGGCCTCCTCCCGTGGGAACAGACTGATGGGCGCCGTGCTGGTCGGGACGACACGGCGGGCCGGCCGGCCTGAGGCGGCCGTGTTGCCACCCCGCGGACTGAGCCGCCCCCAACTGACCGCCCCGCTCAGGCAGAGTCGGTCGAGCCAGACGGGGTCGTATTGACTCAGCCGTGCCCGCAGAATATGCCGTTCCCATGCCGAAGCCGCAGCCTCATACCCGGCCAGTTGGCCAATGACTTCCTTCAGCCCGGCCTCCCCATGCAAACGGGTCCCCGGCGACACATGCTGCCACTGGAAAAGGAACCGCATGAAATCGGCCGGCGTCACCGGCTCGATCTCTCGACGCAACGCTCCGATCGTCAAGCGATGAATGCGGGCCAGCAACCGCCGGTGGCACCATTCCTCCCCCTGCTCCTGCCCAACCGGTGCCGATCCGGTGAACTGCCCGCGAAGAACTTGCCCCTTCGCTTCCAATCGGTGCAGCGCCATACGCACCTGCGACGCCGTGAGTCCCAGGCGGGCGGCAAGGGCCGCGGGCGCGGTCGGCCCAATACTCTCCATCCATCCATGAATCAACGTTTCGAGCGCGTCCTCTTCGCCGCGAACGAACATGGCGGCAGCCAGCACCTCGTGCTCCTTCGCCACCCACCCCGTGTAAACCACCCCCGTCTCGGACGAGGCGTGCTGCTCCACCACCAGGCGCCCTTCCGCCCGCAAACGTTCGGCAAACGGTCCCCAGGCCTCGGCCTCCCCGCAAGGTACCCAGACCAGCGTCAGCAGGGCATCGTGCAATTCATCGGCATCACGCACCACGGGCCAGGATTCACGCACGACTTCGGCAATGGCCTCGGCATCCAACGCACCAAGACCGGCCGCCAGATCGGGCGGCAAGGCACGTCGCATCTCCACGGCCCGAGCCCGGCGCTCTTCCAATGGCGCGTCATCCAGAAAGGCATAGGGGTTGGCATTGAGAATTTCATGGGAGAAGACGGAGGGCTGGGGCGTATCGACTGCCAGGCAGCGGATGGCGCCGGCCTCGATCCGGCGGAGGACGTCCGCCAGACCGTCGACGTCCATCGCCTCCGTGAAACAGTCCCGCATCGTCTCGGTCGCCAGCGGATGATCGGGGATCTGTCGCTCCAAGCGCGCCCCTCGAAAATTGTCCTGGCACGCGATGGCATCCGGAAAAACCGCGGCGAGCAAGTCCTCGGCCTTCATGCGCTGAATCTGCGGGGGGACCTTCTTGCCGTTGGAAAAACGCAGCAGAGCCAACGCCCTCGACGCGTTCCAGCGCCAACGCGTGGTGAACATGGGCGCGGCCAATACGGCGGGCGTCAGCACCTCCCGGAGACTCTCGGGCTGCAGATAATGAAACACGGACGCCAACGGAAAGCTGTGCTTCTCCCCGAGGGAAATGACGATGCCTTCATCTGTCGCCGCAGCCTGCAACTCGAAGTCGAAGGTCACGCAGAACCGCTTGCGCAACGCCAACCCCCAGGCCTTGTTGATCCGGCCGCCGAACGGGGCATGGATCACCAGCTGCATGCCACCGCTTTCGTCAAAGAACCGTTCCGCCACCACCGTGGTGTGGGTCGGCACAGCTCCCAGCACCGCTCGACCCGCCAGGACGTATTCCACCGCTTGCTGGGCGCCGCGCGTATCGAGGCCACACTCCCCCATCAGGAACCCGAGGGCCGTGTTGGGCGGCCCGGAAACAGCCTCCGCACCAGTCCCAGCCGTCCCAGAAGACAGGAGCCCGGACAGGGCTCGATCGGCGATCGCTTGGCGAAGCGTGGCAACCTCGGCGGACAGCTCGGCGGTACGCGCGGGCGCCTCCCCTCGCCAAAAGGGGATATTGGGCGGAGCCCCATGGGCATCCTCGACCCGCACCGTTCCTCGCTCCACCCGCTTGATTCGCCAGGAAGTATTGCCCAGCAGCATGATGTCGCCGGCCAAGCTTTCCACAGCAAAGTCTTCGTCCACGGACCCGACCACTGTCTCCGACGGCTCCGCAACCACCGCGTAGTTGGCCGTGTCGGGAATGGCACCACCCGAGGTCATCGCCGCCAGCCGCGCGCCGCGGCGGCCCTTGAAGCGATGATGAATCCGGTCGTGGTGGATATACGCCTGCCCTCGTCCACGCGCCGTGGCGATCCCGTCGGATAACATCCGCAATACTGCGTCGAAGTCGGACCGGCTCAATCGACCGTAGGGAAAGGCCCGCCGAACCATGGCATACGCCTCATCTTCAGCCCACGTCTGGGTAGCGGCGGCCGCGACCAACTGCTGTGCCAAGATATCCAACGGTTCGGGCGGCACATGAATGCGATCCAACACCCCCGCGCGAATGGCCCGAATCAAAGCGGCGCACTCGATGAGTTCGTCGCGGGTGGTGGCGAACAGACGGCCCTTGGGTACGGCGCGAACCCAGTGCCCGGCTCGTCCGACCCGCTGCAAACCCGTGGCAATGGCCCGCGGGGATCCAATCTGGCAGACGAGATCGATCGTTCCGACGTCGATTCCCAATTCCAGCGAGGCGGTCGCCACAACCACGCGCGTGCGCCCGCGCTTCAGGCGTTCCTCCGCCGAGAGGCGGAGATCCCGCGAGAGGCTGCCATGGTGCGCGGCGACCGTCTCCGGGCCCAGGTCGCGCAGCCGTTCCTCCAAATGATGGGAGACACGCTCCGCCAGCCGCCGGGTATTCACAAATACGAGCGTGGACCGGTGGACGCGGATGAATTCGGCCAGGCGATCGTAGACGTCGCCCCACACCGCTGCCGTCGCCACGGCGCTCAACTCGTCTTTGGGGACCTCCACCGCGAGGTCCAAGGTACGGCGATGTCCGACATCCACGATGGTCGGCATCGGTCTCGCGCCCACCAGGAATTTCGCCACCGTTTGGATGGGGCGCTGTGTCGCGGACAGCCCGATCCTGACGGGCGGGCGTTCCACCAATGCGTCCAGCCGTTCAAGTGACAGCGCCAAGTGCGCGCCTCGCTTGGTCGACGCGACGGCATGGATTTCATCCACAATCACGGTACGAACGGTTTTCAGCAGCCCACGGCTCTTGTCCGCCGTCAACAAGATAAAGAGAGACTCCGGCGTGGTCACCAAAATATGGGGCGGACGGCGCAACATCTGCTGCCGCTCTCCCATCGGCGTATCGCCGGTGCGCACGAGGACTCGGAGGTCCGGCACGAGCAGGCCGGCTGCAAGCGCCGCCTGCCCGATCTCGGCGAGGGGCTGCTGCAGATTCTTCTGGATGTCGTTACTGAGGGCTTTCAGCGGCGAGACATAGAGCACCTGGGTACGGTCGTCCAACTCACAACCAACGGCCTGCCGAAACAGCCGGTCGATACAGGTGAGAAAGGCGGCAAACGTCTTCCCCGATCCGGTCGGAGCCGCGATCAAGGTATCAGCCCCGGAATGAATCGCAGGCCAGGCGCGTGCCTGCACATCGGTGGGCTCGCCGATGCGGGAATGGAACCAGTGGGCGATCAGTGGATGGAAGGAGGCAAGGGGCATGGTCGGAATCGTACCATGCCGGGAAACAGGGCTCTAGCGCACCTCACCCTGCCGAGTCAGGCTGCGAGCGGCGCTTGAGGTAGAAGCGAAGGAAACAGGCCGGGCATTTCCATGGGTGGGAGCCCATGATACGACGCACGAGATCCTCCCACTGCATTCGGGCGCAGCCCGTGGAGGCGTGTCCGCACTTCGGGCAGCGAACCGGAACCCCGGAGGCGACCCCCTCGATTTCCGGATGTGCCATGGGCACCGCCCACGTTCCCAGTGGACGGGTCCGCAACCGCTCTCTTTGAATCGTCTCAATCACAGGTCCTACCCTTCGCCCCCCGTCTCGCCAACATCCCCCACTTCTTTCAACGTAGGGTCTCGGAGAAGGGGCACTCACATAACCAGTTTCCGCTCTTCACGCAAGAGGTGTGCCCATTCATTCTCTGACTCAAGTCTCTTGAGGCCCCTTTGGAAACAGACGGAGTTTGCGAGAATTTTCCGATGGTCATTGACGTACCGGACAGTTGCACCCTGCCCCATCACTGATGCAGGATGCGACAGGACGCCCAACATTTATCTGGTTGGATACGCTCCGCATCACTCTTAGATACAGTCGTGCCCGATTTCTGGCCCATGCAGACCCCCTTCAGCCCCTCAACTTCCCGCCCTCGTCCACTCATCGTCCTTGGAGCGGGCTATACGGGCCGATGGCTGTACCAGCTTAGACGATTGAACTCTGAACCCGTTTTCGTAACGAGTCGTTCCCCACTGGCACATTTGGACTATGCCGATCCGGCAGATCGCCTCGCGTTCAATTTGCAAGAACCGGGTGGGTGGGCTGCGCTCCCTTCGGACGCCGACATCCTCTGGTGCTTCCCCGCCGAACCTGTGGAAGCCATCCACGCACTGGCCAGTCACAGCACCCTCACCAACCGGCGAGTGGTCGTGCTTGGCAGCACCAGCGCCTATCACGTCGCCCCGCCCGCGTCGTCGCCCCCGACCTGGGTGGACGAAACCGCTCCGCTGGACATGAGCAGAGCACGCGTTCAAGGTGAAGAGTACTTGCGGACGCGGTGCGGCGCGATCGTCCTTCGGGTCGCCGGCATTTACGGTCCCGGGAGAAATCCGCTGGATTGGATCCGGCAGGGTCGCGTGGGACGCGTGGCCAAGTATGTCAACTTGATCCATGTCCACGATTTGGCAAGCGTCTGCCTGGCTGCCTTGGAACAGGGCATGACGGGCGAGGCCTACAACGTCAGTGACGGCACCCCGCGCACCTGGGAGAGCATTTGCCGAGAGGCTGCCGACCGATGGGCCGTCGCACCTCGGCCAGGGATCCCCGACGCAGGTCCGGGGAAGCGGATTGCGACATCCAAGATGCGACAGGCATTCGCCGTTACGTTGCGCTACCCCAACCTCTTTCACGCACTGGAGGAATTGGAGGGGCTGCGCTCACCGAGCCCGCCTCCGGAGCATCGCCGCGGTTAGGACCGGAGCAACGCCATAACGGAGAGGCACACCAGGAGATTGTTGATGCCATGGGCCAGCATCCCGGGCAGGAGGCTGCCGGTCTTTTCATATCCCCAGGCCCACACCATGCCACTCCAAAACACCCCAAGAAACCCCAGGACGCCGTATCCGTGCGCAACGGAGAAGATGCCGGCGCTGAGCCCGGCGGCCGGCAGGAAGTCGAACCGGCGCCGCAACACCCCGAACAGGAGACCTCGAAACGCCAATTCTTCGAACACCGGGGCAAACACGACATACTCGAGTAGGCTCACCACAAGAACTGGCATCGGCGCCCAAACGAGATCGCCATCGAACCATTCCGTCCAGTGACTGGACAAGCTGAGCGGTTCGGCAATCCGTCCGACGACCCACTCCCCGATCAACCCTATTGCCACAAGGGCGGAGACCGCCCCCAGCAGCTTCAGGTGACGTCCGGGAAGCGGCCGAAGCCCGAACCCTTCCCGGAACCCCAATTGTGCCGGCTCGAGCAAATGGCGCTGGGCTAGGAGCAGCAGGGGCACATTGGTGAGAGGAATCGCAACCATCCGCAGCAACGGGTGGTCCCCGCCCGAATAGATCAGCAGCACCATCAGGACCGCCCCGATGGCCCCGCCGCGTACCAACACTTGCGCCCCGATACGCCCCGGCCAGGGCGGCGGCTGCGACGCGTGACTGATGCGAAGCCACTCCGGCTCGCCACGGCGCCCGTGGCGAATCAACACGCTGATCCCGATGAGCAACACGACGACTTCGGCCATCGAAAAGGCTCGCGACCAGACCATCAGACGATCGGCCCGCGCCTGCCCCTCTGCCAGCAGCGCGCGCCGAAGCGGATCATTCTGCTGCCGCTCCGCCAGACGTATCGCCAGGCGTTCGTAAAACCAGCCGGCGGGAAGGATGTCCGCCGCCTCGGCCAACAGATCTCCGATCTCCTCCCGATCGACCGGAGCCTGCACGTACGCCGCTCGCACGAACCGAGCGAAGAGGGGAAAGGGCCCTTCCCGTCGCGTCCATTCCTTGGCTCGACGCTCAACCTTGGGGAGATTGCCTGTCTCGGCCAAGAGGACCGCCAGCTGCAGGTGCACGCTCGGATCGGCGGTTTGTGAGGCGAGTTCCTCGTACCACGCAATGGCCTCGGCTCGTTCGGTCACATCCCCGCCGGAAATCCATTCCGAGAGCGTCTGTTCCCAACCAGACGCACGTTTGAGGGCTTCTTCCAAATCGAGTGTTCGACCCACCATCAAGTGAAGAGCCCGCTCCGGCAGGGCCACGCGATCCAGGCCCTCCGTCGACCACATGAGCAAGGCCACCCATCCGACGCTGGCACACAACAGGAGCGCCGCCAGCAGGGTCATGAACGGGGAAAAGCCGGGCTCATAGGACCACCCGCCACGGTCCGGCGGGAGGATGGCCGAGGCCGTCGTCACGGTCGATGAGGGGGGTTCCTGCGCCATGCGGTACGAAAGAGTATAACATGGGCGTCGTGCGTGCACGGATGACCTCAAGGGCCGGGTGACGCTTGAGCACGGTCTCCGCTATACTACGGGGCCGAGGCGGCGCCTGTCGGCGGATCACCGCCTCTCTGCATCGACGGACAGCCGGCCGCAGACGTTCTGGAGGAGCACACCTATGGGACAGACTGTTCGGGGACTTGTCATCGGCCTCCTCCTAGGCACGCTCATCACCGTGATCACGCTCCGGATTATCGACCAGTTGGGAGAATCGTCGCCCCGTGTCGCCCCGGAGAAAGCCGCGGAATACATCCACGCGGTCATCGAGGCCAACCGGACCAACTATACCGAAAACGTCGTCAACAAGATGCATGACCAGCATGTGGTCGAGGCGGTCGAGCACTGGCGCGAAGAGACGGGTATTCCTCTGCCTGCCCAATTTCTCATGGAATCTGGTCGGCTGACCTCACAAAAGAACTTGCAAATCACCTATCGGCTCGCCAGCTTGACGCCACTCTACGTCTGGAACGCGCCCAGCACCGACTTCGAGCGCAAGGGCTTACAGACCGTGGCGCTGAACCCCGAACGTCCGGTGACCGGTTTCCTGAAGACCAACAAGGGCAAGTGGTTTCAAGCCATCTATCCCGATCGGGCCATCTCCGCCAGTTGCGTGAACTGCCACAACACCCATCCCAACAGCCCACGACGCGATTTCAAACTGAATGATGTGATGGGTGCCATCATTATCACGATCCCGGTCGAGGAATAATGTCCGTGGCCCAACCGACTCGATACGCCCTCCGCAACGTGCGCCTACTCGACGGGCGAGGGGGAAGGCAGGAACGCATGACGATCCTGATCGAGGGCGCGCAGATCCGCTCCGTCGGACCGGCCCGCTCGACGGCCATCCCTCGCGGCTCAGTCGAGCTGGACGTGTCCCGGGCCACCGTCCTCCCCGGCCTGATCGACTGCCACGTCCACCTCTGTCTGGGCGCGGAACCCGACGTTGTGGACGCCCTGGCACGAGAAACTCCCACCGAGACTTTGCTGAAGGCCAGCCACATGGCCCGGCAGACCGTCGAGGCCGGCATTACGACTGTCCGAGACGTCGGCGCGCGAGACCACGCCATTTTTGCCCTCAAACAGGCCATCGAGAGAGGGCTCACCCCCGGTCCCCGTATCATCGGGGCCGGCCTGGCTATCTGTATGATCGGAGGACATGCCCGATTCATTGGGCAGGAAGTCGAAGGGGTGGAACAAGTCCGTGCGGCGGTCCGCGACCAAATCTCGGCAGGCGCTGACGTGATCAAGGTGATCGCCTCCGGCGGGGTCCTGACCCCCGGCACCTCGCCGGATGAGGCGCAGATGACGATGGATGAATTGCGGGCGGCCGTGGACGAGGCACGCCTGGCCGGTCGAAAAGTCGCGGCCCACGCTCACGGCGCATCCGGCATGAAGAACGCGGTCCGAGCCGGCGTGCACTCCATCGAACATGCCACACTGATGGATGACGAATCAGCCGCGCTGATGGTGGAACAGGGCGTCTACATGGTCCCGACTCTCTCGGCACTCGCCACAACCGCCGGTTGCCCGCGAGGCTGCGGAATACCCGACCAGGCCCGAGACAAGGCCAAAGCCATGACACGTCGCCATCAGACGAGTTTTCGCCAGGCCCACCGCCGTGGACTCCGCATTGCCATGGGGACCGATGCAGGGACGCCCTTCAACCACCATGGCGAGAACACGCAGGAACTCGAACGGATGGTCGCCCTCGGCCTCAGCGCCATGGAGGCGCTGGTCACGGCCACATCGAAAGCCGCAGATCTGCTCGGCTGGGATCATCGAATCGGCTCGATTGAACCGGGGAAAGACGCGGATCTGTTGATCGTGGACGGAGACCCGTCCCGGCGGATCGGACTCTTGCAACGACGAGAACGGATCCTGGGAGTCATGCAGGACGGTCGGCTGGTGGCGGGCCCTCTCTCGCGGTAGGGGGCATCACCGGGATATGGCAGCAGACTGGGCTGAGGATTCGCCGAGCCTCCCGGTTCGCGCCTCGGCTACCGCCGCTGATAGAACAGCTCCAAGGCGGCCGCCAGGCCGTGGGCACGGCCGCGGCGATAGCGGTCGTCGAATTGGGCCTTCAGTTCGCGGGCCTGCCGCTCCTCTTGCGCACCGATCACCCGTTGCGACCGCATCATCTGCACGGCCACGTCAAGAAGCCGCTCCCTGCGGGCGTCCATCTCGGGTGTAACCAAATCGGCCAACAGTTCCTTCGCACGGGCCAACACCAGATCGTCACGGAATGAATCGTACCCCTGCGCCGCCAGGACTCTTTCGCGGATCAACGCCAATTCTTCTTTGACTCTGGCCGTCTGCCCGACCATCATCCCGAAGAGTTCCTTGCGCGCCTCGTCCTCCAATTTGGCCGCCATCGCTTCGACCACCGCATGCCGATCGGGCCCCTCATCCCGAACTTCATCTCCCCATCGAAGGCGCTCGTATGAGCGTCGGGCTTCCGGATCGCCGATGACGGCATAGGCAGCATTGATGTCCCGGATCTTGCTTTCGGCCTCCTGATTCCCAGGATTGCGGTCTGGGTGGTACTGAAACACCAGCTTGCGGTAGGCCTTCTTAATATCCTCGTCCGACGCATCGCGCCGGACACCGAGCACTTCGTAGTAGTCGAGCCGTGACATGGGCGAGACTATACCACGGCCCTTCCGGCGAGACACCCGCCCTCAGTCGCGAGCGCGGGAAGGCCCTCCGCTATGGACACGAGCCTTATTCTTGAGCCACTTAGAAGGGCCACCCTCACTTGACAACCCAAAACTTGACTCTGCGCCAGTTCGCGCTATGTATGTCCTATGCCACTACGCACGGCCCCACGCCTCCTGAGTTTCGATGAACGCCTGGCCGCCGAGGCCGCCTTCAGCGGACGGCCCTTCAACCCTAGGTGGTCCCAGGCCGCACGGGTCGTCTACGACGGAATCGTGCAGGCGAAGGGCGGCGTCTCACCGGACGAATCCTTGATGGACGTGGAAGGGGCCGAAGAGATCGCGACTGACGCGCCGGATCCCCTCTCCCTCCCAGAACCGGACGTTCCTCATCTTCTGATCACGAAACCGGATGAGGAACCGACGGGCGCGCTGCTCCCGCCCCCCGAGGCGGCACCCGACCTCTCGGTGGAGGAAGACGTCTCTTTCAGCCGGGATCAGGCGATCCAGAACGGCGGGCTGATCGAAATGACCCCGCTCGCCAAGCAGCTGGGGGTACCGTATGCCGTCGGAATGACCAGGCCCGCATGGGAGGCCGTGGTGACCGCGTCACAACAGGTTCCGGAATCGGCGCATGAAGGACGGGTGCGGGACATCCTCCTGGCGCTTCGACTACGGTTGATGTCCGGACCGGTGAACCGCTCCGTGATCGATTTCCCGACCCTCCTGTCGTTCCCGCCGGACTCCGTCCCGCAGCCACAATTGCTCTTGGCGGCGTTCCATGACAGCCCGCGGGCACCTACCTGCATTACGCTGCTGCTGCCACGGGAACTGTCCCTGCTCCTGAACGAACGCAGAGACCCGTAGGCACAACCTCGTCAGTAGATCTTCCTCTTACCGCCCACGGTCCCTTGACAAGCCCTGCGCGTTTCGGTCAGCATGAAGGCTCCTAGAGGCTCTCCTGTTTTCCTCCCTTCGAGAGCCGGCTGAATCGTCCACGCTTTTCCCAAGGTGACGGCTTGGCAGACGTTGTCGGCAATCTTGCTGTTCCGCTCGAAATACCCTTATTAATTAAGACCCAGGGACGCGAGGTATCCGGGTACACCTCCCATTACCTGCATGACCAGCTGGAAGTGCTGGCCACAGCCCCGCTCCGGCTCGGCACCTCACTCTCCTTGCAGTTCACGTTCGGAGACGTTTGCCACCTGGACCTCTCCGGCATCGTTGCCTACTGTTTGCCCACCACCTGCCGGGGGAAGCGCCATTTCGCCATCGGCATCAAGTTCACGTCCCTCCGGCCCTGGGAGCGCCAGATCCTCCCCTCTGCCATTCAGGAAGTGCACCGGAGCGAGGAAACAGCCCGCCGCTCCTTTCTCCACGTCTCGGTGGCGCGCGAGCGCCTGGGGGAAGAAGCGGCCACCCTTCTGGAAGACATCGAACAGGATGACCATCGCAACCTCGACCCCGACGAACCGTCCGAGGAGGGCAGCGCCCGCGTTACCGCACGAGATCTGCTCCCGAAACTCAAACGGACCAGCTACTCGTCCGCCGCGGCCCAGGCTAGGCGAGAATGGCTCTCGCAGAAGCGCCACGCCTCGCTACAACACATCGGCGTCTACACCGAAAATCCCGAGAATCTCCGCGGCAATATCGAACACTTCATCGGATCGGCACAGATTCCGCTCGGGATCGCCGGACCGCTGAAAGTAAACGGGCAGCATGCGCGCGGGACCTTCTACATTCCCATGGCCACCACGGAAGGAGCCCTGACCTACACCTGTAATGAGAGCATGCTCCTGATCTCGCTCTCGGGTGGCGCCAACACGGCGATTCTCGACGACCAGCTGCATATCTCCCCCATCTTCATCTTCGATACGGTGAAAGCCACCCAGCGGTTCGCCGTCTGGATCGCGGCCAATTTCGCGACCATCAAACAGTACGCCGAAACGGCCACCCGCCACGGCAAGCTCCTGGCGGTCGAGCCGCAGATCTTCGACAAGAATGTCGTCGTGAAATTCACCTATTGGACCGGGGACGCCATGGGGATCAACATGGTGACCTTTGCCACCGAAGAGGCGTGCAAGTACATTCTCAAGATGACCAAGCCCAAACGGTTCTATCTGCAGCCCAACTTCTCCTCCATCAAGAAGGTCACCGCGCACAATTTCGTCGCCGGATTCGGCAAGACCGTCGTGGCGGAGGCCGTGATTCCCGCAGGGCTGATCAAACGCACCTTCAACGTCACGCCCCAGGCCATCGTCGATTTCTACCACACCGTCCGATTGTGCACGGCGCATGTCGGCATGATCGGCATCAACGGACATACCGCCAACATGCTGGCCGCCATCTTCACCGCGTGCGGCCAGGATATCGCCTGTGTCGTCGACTCCTACGTCGGGGTCACGAATTTTGAAGTCACGGATGATTACGGCTTGTATGTGAGCCTCAAGCTTCCGAGCCTGCTGGTCGGAACCGTCGGTGGCGGAACCAGCCTGGTCACTCAACGGGAATGCCTGGAACTGCTCGGATGCTATGGGCCAGGCAAGGCGAGGAAATTCGCGGAGTTGGTTGCCGCCGCCACGTTGGCAGGGGAAATCGGCATCTGCGCCCGTGTGGCCAACGGAACCTTCGCCAACGCGCACCGGAAGTACGGCCGCAAGCCCACAGCCTCCGCAGTGCACGATCCAATCCACTCCGACTCGGATGACGAAGCTGCTGACGCCTCGGAACGCTGAACGCCTGCGTGTCACACCCGTACGCCACTCCAGATCCCGACCACCGAGGTCCCGCTTGCGTCAGTTCTCACGTGCACTCGCGGGAGTCCTTGGCCGTCACGATTCCGGGACCGGACGGGGCCTGACGCCATGAATCTGTTTGCTCTCTCAGGGTTACTGACGGGCATCACCAGCAGCGTGCTGGCAATGGTCGTCTACTTCCGGGCGCCGAAACACATCCCCAACCGCCTCTGGGTGCTCTTCTCCCTTGCCGTCGCCATGTGGGGATTCGGCTCCTATCGCATCGCCACCACCACGGTTCCCACCACTGCCCTGATGTGGTGGAAGCTCACTCACATCGGGATCATTTTCATTCCGCCGCTGTTCCTCCACTTCATGTGCCTGTTTCTCACCATCCCGCGGACATCCATCATCCTCTCGGCCTATGGATTGGCCGGGGGGTTCCTGCTCGCCGACCTCTTCACCGATTGGCTGGTCCAGGACGTGCGCCTGGTCTTCGGCACGTTCTACTACGATTCGCCCCCAGGACCGTTGTATCCCCTTTTTGTCCTGTTCTTTTTCTCCACCATCCTGTACGGCCACTATGAAATGTACCTGGCCTACCGGCAGGCCACCGGATTGAAACGCGATCAACTGCGCTATTTCTTCCTGGCCACCGCTTGTGGGTTCTCCGGGGGCAGCACCGCGTTCCTGCCGGTCTTCGGGCTGGATATCTATCCGCTGCTGAACTTCACCGTTCCCCTGTACCCCGTCATCATGTCCTACGCGATCGTCCGGTATCGCCTCATGGACATCAGCGTCATCCTCAATCGCAGCCTCGCCTATGCGCTGCTCTTCGGGGTCATCCTGCTGGCGACCACGATCGGGATGCTCTTGAGCACCCGCGCCACCTCGTCGACAGCCCCTCCGCTGCTGATGGGCCTTCTCGTCGCGATCGCGGGTGTCCTGGTTGTGTCGAGCAACCGGCGCTCTCCCATCAACGTGTCCCTCGCGCTATTCTGCGGAGCTCTCTGCCTCTGGTTGCTGGGCAGTTTCATGGTCGGTTCCGCCCCCACGGCAGAAGAAGCCCATCAGTGGTCACGAGCGGTCTATGCCGGCCTGGTCTTTGTCCCGGCCATCTTTTTCCATTTCTGCATGCGCCTCGTCGGCCACTCCACGGCCACGCCTCGTATCCGCACGCTGTACGGTATCAGCACCGTGTTTCTGGCCTTGGTGCCGAGCTCGCTGCTGATCACCACTCCACACCGATACTCTTGGGGGTATTACGGGCAAGCCGGGCTCTTGCACCCGTTGTTCCTCGTCTATTTCTTCACCGCCACCTGTTCCGGCCTGTTCCATCTGTTCCAGGCCTACCGCATCAACCAGCAATACGGCACCGACGAGTCGGCCCGCCTCAAGTTTTCATTTTGGGCGTTCTGCGTGGGCCTGACCGCCTCCGTGGATTTTCTCCCCAACTACGGGGTCGAATTTTATCCCCTGGGATCGTTGATCGCGGGCCTTTGGCTGGCCATGGTCGGGTACGCCATCTTCCGGCACAATTTGGTGGAGGTGACTCTCCCGCGCTGGGACACGCACCGCTCCCTCTATCTGCAAAGTCTCAGCATGATCATGGCGCTGCTGGCGGTCGTCGTCACCATTCGCCTCTTCACACAGCGGTGGGATTTTGCGCTCACCGGCACTCTGCTGGGCCTCTTCATCCTGTTCGCCGGATTCCTGGCGAACCTCCCGCGCACCATCGAGCGACTGCTCGGCCGTCAACTGTTGCGGGACCGATACGATTCCTACGAAACGATCGTCCAATTCTCCCAATCGCTTGTTTCCATTCTGGAATTGCAGTCCCTGGCCAAAGAGATTGTCCACACGTTGACCAGCACGATGGGCACCTCCACCACATCCCTTTACGTACTGGACAGCGAAAAACACGTCTATACCCTTACGGCCGCCGAACCGGATCACGCTCCATCCCCCCTTCCCCCGACGATCAAACGGGAGACGCCGCTTCCTTCCGCCTTGAGCAAGGCCCGTGCCCCCATGCTAAGGGAAGAATTGGCCGAACAAGCATCGGTCGTGCCCCGCCCGGGAGTCGTGGAAGCGATGGCCAGCCTGAATGCCGATGCCTGTTTTCCCTTGACCAACAAGGACCGGCTGATTGGGTTCATTTGCCTGGGTGCCCGCACGGACGGGACCATCTATTCATCGGATGACCTGAGCCTCCTGACCACCTTGAGCCAGCACGCGGCGATCGCGCTCGACAACGCCCTGCTGTATGAGGATCTGCGCCGATCCCAGGCGCTGATGCGGCGAACCGACCGCTTACGGTCACTGGAAACCATCGCAGGCGGCTTCGCCCACGAAGTGCGCAACCCGCTCACGTCCATCAAGACCTTCGTGCAACTGGTGCCGGACCGGCGGGACGACCGTGAATTCGTCGAGCAATTCAGCCTGGTCGTGGCGGAAGACGTGAATCGCATTGAACGACTCGTGCAGGAAATTCTCGATTACGCGCGGTACATGGAACCGCAACTCACCGAACAAGACCTCAACGAGGTTGTGACCTCCTGCCTCTACTTCATCGAAATCAAGGCTACGGCCAGGAGCGTAAAAATCACGCGCAACCTCGCGCGCGAGTTGCCCTACGTCACCATGGATCGGCAACAGATCAAGCAAGTGCTGCTCAATCTGTTCATCAACGCCCTCGATGCAATGGGGGAACGGGGCGGACACTTGGGGGTGGCCACTCACCTTTTGAACAAGTCGGCCGGCTCACTTTGGGTGCAGATTGAAATCTCCGATACGGGCTCCGGGATCGAGCCGCACAATTTAGAGCATATTTTCGACCCGTTCTACACCACCAAGCACGACAGCGCCGAGCGGGAAGGCACCGGCCTTGGCCTGACGATCGTGCACCAGATCGTCCGGGAGCATCAGGGCTATATCGAGGTCATCAGTGAAGTGGGCAAAGGGACGACCTTCTATGTGAACCTGCCTGTCACTCCGGAAGATGCCGTCCGCGGTGGCCCCGAGCCGCCGCCCGTTCCCTCACAGCCCCATCCACCCCACGACATGTTGCACAGCCCCCCTCACGGACAGTAAGGTAGACCTACACGTACGATCTGCCCCCGACGCACTCCATCCAGAAGGAGGCCCCGATGACCTCTCACCGAGAGCACGTACGCCGCGACCGCCCAGGCTGGGGTGGACTCTTGCTCGCAACCCTGCTGGCTGGCTGCACCCATGTACCGTTCGACCCGGCCCCGGTGGTCCCGACCAAACACCGGCTGCCGCAGAGCGCTCGGCTGTCGCTCCTCGACATCGGCGCGTATACCGTCGAGGCGGGAGCGACTATGTCCCCCGAGCCACATCTGCACAATCGCGTCACCGGCCAAGTCGCCTCCCTGACAGCCGACCGCCGACGGTGGGAGCAAGCCGTGGCCGACTATGTGTCCGCCCGCCAGACCTTCCGCAGTGTGCAAACGGACGGCAAAGCCGATCTGACCGTCTCCCTCCGGGTGATCATCTATATCGACCCTAGCCTTGGCTTCAAATTCAACACCGTCTATGTCGTACGGGCTGACGCACAGGTCCAGGAGGCGGCATCGGGACAGGTCGTGGGGGACTTCAGCGGATTTGGGAAAGCGGCAGGTGTCGTTCGTCGAACGGGCCCCCGTGACGACGAAGGACCGGTCAACGCGGCCATGCACGCCGCCCTCAACGACCTCTTCGGCGCCTTGGAGTCGGACCGACGCGTGACGGGACTCCGAACGACGGGAACACCCCGCTAGCGGCCCGCGATCCGCCCCGGAGCTAGGAACGCGTTCGCTTCCGGCCTCCCGGGGGCGACACCACGCCTGCCACCAGGCGGTCTTCATCCTCACGGGTCACCACCTTCCCGTCCAGACGGGCTTCGAGCAGCATGGTCAGGATCTCCTTGTACCGCGGCCCGGGCGGAATGCCCCGCGCGCGCAAGTCGTCTCCCGTCAAGATCGGACGGGTGGCCCGATACGTCGTCAAGTAGGCCGAGACCTGGCGCTTCACGGTCTCCGATTTGCTCGCGGCCATCATGAACACCATGGCTTCATCGTCAAAATCGGAGAGCAACCGCCACACGACGGAGGGAGCCGGCTCCCGCTTCGCGGTCAGCGCGCGCACCACACGATGCCCGCCGAACCGCGCCGCACGCACGATCCGCTTCACCCGCTCGGAGAGTTCGAATCGGCTCAAGAAGGCCGTGGCTGCTTTGGACGACAACACCTCAGCCAGTGCCAACAACGCGACCACCCACGCCTCCATCGGACGATCGAGGTACAACAAACGATGCCAGGCGACGGCATCCTCCACGTCCTGTAGCAAACCCTGGAGTCGGGGGGACCAGATGAGGGACGGGTGCAGACCGCGCAACACGCCGATCTCTGCCAGCAGGGCACAGGCCGTGCGGGGCTCGCGTTCCGAGAACAGCAGCCGCACTTCATCGGTCAATCGGTGCGGCGAAAGCCGGTCGACCAGCTTCATGCGGATCGCACCGTCGATCAGCGCACGGGTCTCACGGCCCAGCGCGAACCCGAACCGGACGGCAAAGCGCACGGCCCGAAAGATGCGCGTGGGATCTTCGACGAAACTGAGGCTGTGCAGCACACGAATCGTGCGGTCTTTCACATCACGTTCGCCACCGTAGTAGTCCAGCAGATGGCCGAACACCGGCGGATTGAGACGAATGGCGAGGGTGTTGATGGTGAAATCACGGCGATAGAGATCTTTCCTGATAGAGCCGGCTTCGACCGTCGGGAGCGCCGTCGGATATTCGTAGTACTCGGTGCGGGCGGTCGCGACATCCAGTTTGAACGAGTCGGGGAACTGCAGGCGGGCCGTCCCGAACCGTTCGTGCACGTGCAGCCGCGCTCCACGAACCGCCGCTAGCTGCTGGGCGAACGCGATGCCGTCGCCTTCGACCACCAAGTCGACATCGAGATTCGGAATGCCCAGCAGCAAATCCCGCACAATTCCCCCGACTACGTACACGTGCACCCCCAACCGCTCCCCCAACTCACCGGCCGCCCGCAGCAACGCGACGATGGGCCCAGGCAGCCGCTCCCGCAACATGCCCGCGACATCGCGGCCATGCGCCACCGCCCCCGTCTCCGACGGAGCGGGCCCCCGCCCCCGGGCACGTTTCAGGACATCGTCGTGCAACGTCCGCAGCAGGTCGGTCCTCGTGATGACTCCTACCACCTTCTGTCCGACCAGTACCGGAACGAAACGCTGGTGCCCCTCGATCATGTGCCGCTCGACGTCATGAAACGGCGTCTCCGGCCCCGCCGTATATCGATCGGTTCGCATGAATTCCTCGGCACGCGCCCGTGGCAACTTGTGAAAGAGGGCCTTCTGTACGGTTTCTCGGCTAATCAGCCCTCGGTAACGTCCCTGTTCGTCCAAGACAGGCAAGACGTTCACCCCCGCGGTGGTCATCAGGCGGCCGACTTCTTCGACCGGGCAGTCCTCATCCACCGTCTTCGCGGGACTGGTCATGACGTTCTTGGCAAGCAGCGTCGGCCGGTACTTCTCCAGCAGCAAGCGAGTCAAGCGCTCCCGCACCTCGACCAGGGCCCCGCCCTTGACCGTGGCGGCCGCTGCAGCGGCATGCCCACCGCCTCCGAACTCCCGCGCAATCCACGACACATCCACATCGGGATGCCGGCTCCGCCCGACGATCTCGATCTTGTGATCCATGGTACAGACCGCCAACACCGCGTCCACCCCCTCCACCTGCATCAGCATCGCCACCACGGCGGCAAGATCGCCCCGTTCGTGCTCAGTGGCACTGGTCGCCACGAGAATCTTGCGTCCCTCCAAATAATGCGTATCCGCCGCGGAGAGCAACGCATTGAGCAAGGCGATTTGCTCTGGAATGACCGCTTTGCGCAAGGTGGCCGCCACGACTCCAAGGTCGGCGCCAGCTCGAAGCAAGGCCGCCACTGCCTCCACATCACGCGCGGTCGTCGACCCGTACGTCAAGGATCCGGTTTCTTCATACAGGCCCACCGCCAACACCGTGGCTTCCTCGGGCGTGAACGGCACCCCGCGCACCATCACCTGTTCGATCATCAAGGTGGTGGTCGCTCCCACCCGCTCAATCACGCGGCGATCGATTCGAGGGCCATCGCCCCTGGGGGCTTCCTCCTGTGCAGGATGGTCCTGGTGGTGATCGTACACATCGACCACGACCTCAGGCCTTTTCCAGAGGGGCTTGAGCGGTTCCACCCTCAGCGGATCCTGCGTGTCCACCAACACCACGCGGGATACCAGGGCCAGATCGATATCATGCAACCGTGAAACGTTCAGATCATGGTCCTGCAAAAATCGGGTTACCGCCTCCTGCGCCCCGCCCGCCAATACGATGACTGACCCGGGATACAACTTTCGGGCGGCCACCATCGAGGCCAGGCCGTCGAAGTCGGCTTGAGGATGGGTCGTGATCAGGTCCACGGCGGGATTGTACCAAGAAGCCGCATGCCGATTCACGGGCGGAGCGCGGGCGTCCGACAAACCCCGAGGCACCTCGGCAGATGCGCTGCATCCGATTCACCGCCGAACCCGACCACGCCGACCGTGAGTATTTCCATACCGGCCTCGGAGACTCGGGGTTGGCGTAGGGCATCTCACCGGCGAGCTGCATGAAATGCCCTACACCATCCAAGTGTACGCCTTTCCAGACATTCCAACACTCGATACGTACAAGTCACGAGTCCGCCCGCACGAAAGTCTAGGACAACTGTTTACCTCTCTCAAAATGGTTCGTCCTAGAACAAGGCACGCCTATTGCGTGAATACCACACGATGCCACGCGGCCTCCACCGTGTGACAAACTGTTCCGCCCGTGGAGGCGGGCGCGAACATGCGAGGTGGGGCGGTTCTACACTCATCAACCAAGGAGGAAGCATGTCGATGATCAGACATTCTGCGAGACTGGCGACGATCGCGGCGACAATGGCGGGGCTTTGCCTCACGGCTATACACCCAGTGTCCGCCGCATCGGGTGAAACCCGCCTCAAAGCGTCCATGACGTCCGGAGCGGCCTCGGGCGCGGCGGACTATCGAGAGCGAGCGGGCAATCGACGCCTCAATGTCCAAGCAGAAGATCTTCGCAACACCACACCGACCAGCCTTGGGGTGTATGTAAATACTGCCACACAGGTCGGCACGATGCCGTTGGAACCCTGTCTAACGGCGCCGACGCTGTTATGCGGTGAAATGGAATTGAACACAAAGGACGGCCAAAACGTGCCGCCCTTGAAGGCTGGCGATATCATCAGCATCGGGACTTCCCCGACGCAGTCCGTCCTCGCAGGGGCGCTCCGGTAGTTCCGCTGCCCACTGCGGACTCGGTGTTCTGTCGGCCCGCCAGGGCCGGCAGGACCTACCGTTCATCACACCTCACGGCTTCATCGCGTCCGGGAAACACGAATCGACGAACAGCCCCGTGGTTGGAGGCCACCCGCCGGTCGGCTCCGTCCGCTGGAACAACCGTACGAGAGAGGCCCGGGGCCACACCAGGCCATACAGCATGCCCCAGCAGACGCTGAAGGACACGCGCCGACGTCGCCTACACCGGGCATGGATCTGGCTGCATCTGGTCAGGAGAAGAGCACGTGGAGGAGCAACCCTCTCACGCCTGCCCGCTAGTGGTCGCGACCGCCGGATCGTTCAGGGCGCTCGGGCCGCTCCAATCGTTCAGGCCGATCCGGACGAATGGATCGTTCTGGGCGCTCGATGTGGTCCGTGCGTCCGGACCCGGAGCGGTCGCTCCGTTCAAGGCGAGTTTCGCCCCGGCCGTTGCCACCATGCCCGCCGTGGTCCTCTCTGAACAGCCGTTCCGGACGATCGCCCTTGGCGATCTGTTCGCGTACGGATTGAAGATCGGCTCGACCGGATTGGAACTCGCCGCCTCGGCGCTTGAGTTCTCGACCCAGTTCCAACAATTCATTCGCGCGATACCCTTGCCGCATGGCCTCCCCCACCACGGCCACACTCTGCGTCGGAGCGATCGTCGCTTCTTTCAGCATCGACAGACTTTTTGCCGCGCTCGTCAGCGCATCAGGCGTCAGGGGTTGTCCACTGGACCGCCCCTGACGATGGAGGTCCCGCACCTCTTCCGGTGTCACGCCTCGCATCAGGGCGTCGGCCATGGCCATCACGGCGCCTCCGCGGGAGCTCCCGCTTCGAACCACCTCGAGTTCCGTCACCAGTTGATCGGCCGTTTCCAGCTGTCGCGTCAACTGCCGCAGCACCGGTTCGATGCGCTTCGGTTCCACGCCTTTGGCCAACCCCTCTCGAATCTTGTTGGTCACGGGTTCACTGGGTAACCCTTTGGCCGCGATCCCGTTGGCCGCGCGGATCAATTCGTCCACCTCGTCGGCCGTGCCGCCTTGCGCGACTCGCATCCGGATCATGTCGGCCCGTTCCTGCGGAGTCACTTCTTGCGCGACACAGACCAGCGGCAGGACCAGCATCCCCCACAGCACCACGAACAGACCGGCCCCTGGTCGCTTATCGCACCACCACGACACCATTTTGAGCGCCGAATCCATCATCGACATGATCCTCGGCCAGCGGTGGGCTGACCCAATGCGTTCCATCGACCACGTACATGAACAGATGTTCGCCCGGCGGAAGCGGAATCACACCCGACCAGAGTCCATGCCGTGTCGATGGGTGGAGCGGATGCGACGTGGTCGACCACTGGTTGAAGCTCCCCGCCACCGACACGGTCTTGGCCGATGCCGCCTCCACCGTGAAGCGCACACCGCCCCTCACAGGCTCCGGCCCCGTGAGCGCCTGCGTCATCGCACAGGCCGCAAGACCCAGTACACCGGCCGCTCCCCAGCCCCATGCCCTTCTCTGTCGTCCTCGCCTCACGCTCGGAGACTATCCGAGCGTCGAGCGCGATGCAACGTGTCAGAGCACGGTGTCCGCAGGCGGCCGTATCTCCAGCACGGCGTTCTGGGCGCCGAATCCGTCGTCGCGCTGCTCCGTCGCCAAGGGATCCGCCACCCACTGCCGGCCATCCACCACGTACATATATTCGTAACGGCCGGGTTGAAGGGGAATCGTGACGGTCCAGGCGCCCCCCGAAGCCGGCTCCAGCGGCGTCCGCGCGGGATTCCATCCGTTGAAATCCCCGGCCACCTGAACGGATCGCGCCCCCGGCTGAACCAACACCAAACGCACGAACACGTTCGCCGTTGGCGAGCCCGGCCGGGGCGAGGAGGCAACAGCCACCACGGTCGGATCAGGAGCAGGCACGGTCTGCCTGAGCAATGCCTGCGTCAGCAGGCCACCCACCACCGCAGCCAGACAGGCTGCCGCCGCAGCGCCTGCCAAATGAACCTGGACTCCAAGCGGAGCCCTCACGGCTTGTCCCACCCGCTCCCACCAGGACACCGTAGCCGGCGTCACGCGGGCCAGAACACGCGCAGAGAAGTCGGTGGGGACGCGAGGTTTCGGCAGGCTGCGCACCTCGAGCAACATGTGATCGAGATCCGCGGCGCGCCGGCGGAGGTCAGGATCACGCCCGAGCTGCGCCAGAAAGGCCACGCGTTCCTCCGCCGACAGTTCCTGATCGAGGAACCGTTGGATCAGTCGTTCGGTATCGTGCATCGTTGCCTCACAAGGTTCGGCCTACCGTCCGGAATCCTCCAAATGCGCCAAGGTTCGGCACAGCAGCGTCCGGGCCTTATACACCCGCATCTTCAGGGTGTCGCCCGCCACCCCGAGAATGTCGCTCATCTCCTGATAATCCAGCCCTTCGATGTGTTTCAGAACAAACGCTTCCCGATACAGGGCGGGGAGGCCCGCTATCCCCTGTTCCAACTCCCGCGCCACCTCCGACTGCACAAGCGCGCCGAGCGGGGTTTGCTCATCCGGCACATCCCACTTCAGCGCCCCGTCTTCATCTTCCTCGTGCACGGAAACCGTCCACGCGCGGCGTGCGCGGAGCCAGTCCTTACACTTGTTCACGGCAATCCGATAAAGCCACGTCGACAACTTCGAACCGAACTGAAACCGGCCCAAGGCCTTGTGCGCCGACACAAACGTCTCTTGTGCGAGGTCTTGGGCATCGGCCGCATTCCCCACCATCCGGGTCGTCACGCTCAACACAGCGGATGCATGGCGATCCACCAGCGCCGCAAAGGCCTCGTGGTTTCCGGCCGCAGCGGCCCGGACCAGCGCATGCTCGTCTTCCTGAGATACGGCCATCATGAACTGACCTGAGGCGAGGCGGCGACACCACCGACCCTCCTGGACGCCCTTCTCCTTTGACGACCGGCAGCGGGTGGGGTCAACGGATTCTACCATTGTAGGGGAAGAGGCGCGCGGCCAGGCCGGGCGGACCGAACTGCGGGAGGCATGGGGTCAACCGGGCTAGAAACGGCGGCTCACGCCCACCGTCAGGGCGAAGTCCGGCGCCCCACTCGACAACCCCACCAGCGGGGAGACCTGATAGCGCCACCCTTGCTCCCCCTTGATGCTCAAGGACACCAACAGATCCCGGGGGTTCGGCAAACCGGGCACGATGCTGCGGTACTCTTCGTAGAACACACTGAGGTTCATAGCCTTGGTGACGTCATGGCCAAGGCCGATGTCGTACCACCACTGGTTGTTGAAATCCACACCGCTGGGATTGCCAATGAAGGTATACCCCCCGTCCAGTAATGCCATCCAACCAGGACGGAGGGTCTTGGTCAATTCGACACCGACCCCTTCGTCAAACCGACCGGTCCCCAAGCCACGGTCGGCATCGGCCGTCGGAATCTTGACATGCCCCCGGATCGCCACGGTCGGCATCCAATCATGCTCGTCGAGCACATAGTACCGCCCTCGCAGAACCAGGTCCCCTACCCCGCAGGTCGTCACCGTCCCAGGGAGAGCCCCGGTGCCGGGACTCAAGTCGTCGCTCCCGCGCCCTCGGCCCGAACCGCCACTGGAACTGCTGCTCCCGGACCCACTGCTGCTACTCGTCGTACTGCTGGACCCGCTGTTGCCGCTCTGTTCTTTGCGGATCGGAATTCCTCCGAGGTTGGTCACGGACCCATTGCCCGAAATGCAGAGGAACGGGGCCACGAGCGTCACATCCCCGTTTTCGAACAGACGGCGCACCGTCGCAGGAACATAGACGATATTCGTCCGCGTATCGGTGCCATAGGTGCCGGTGGAAAATGTCGGCGCCGTCCCAACTTGCCAGGTCGGATCGTCGGCGCGCACCACACCGCAAACGGCCAGGATACCCACCCACCCCGCCAGCGCCGCACACCCCCAGTGCCCCCACCCGTGCATAGTGACGTCCCCCACCCCTCACGCAGCACGCCCCCGAACACAACACAACCCTCGCCAGGACATTCCCAATCCGAGGGTTGTGCGCACTGACTCTGTATCACACACCAGACTTGTGATCTACACACCGAGCGAGCGGTTCTCCTCCCGGCGCATTTGAGTCGATCCGAAGATTCCAGTCATGGAAGACGCTCAGACCGCTCGGGACGCTAGGAGCCTTCGACCCGTTCTGCACGTGGCTCCCCTTTTCTGTCCGGCACACGACAAGCGGCCCATCGTGCACCGTGCCGCAGACCGGAATCGGCGCCCCCTGCTTAGCCGCGCCCTGCCCGGTCCGTTCGCTCGATCCGTTCCGGGCGCTCGATCCGTTCCGGGCGCTCGATCCGCTCCGGGCGCAGAGGCCGATCTGGACGTTCAGAACGCCACGCCCGCTCCCCTCGCTCGACACGTCCACCCCCAATCGAGAGGTGGTCGCGCGCCACCTCTCGTCCTTGTCCTCCGTGCGCGCCGGCCACGTCGTCTGCACGATCAAGACCGCGCAGTCCGCCGTCATTCCGCCGGTCGGCCTGTCGACCGTCTCGCCGATCCTCACGGCGACCGGCCTGCCGATCCTCCTGCCGATCACCCCGACGATCCTCTCGACGTACGCCCTCCCGATCCGCTCCGTGACGACTGCCGTCCTCCGAAACCTGAAGACCGTTGCCTCCCCGCCCACTGTTCAACGAACCGGGTCCGCTATTGAGCGACCCTGGCCCACGGTTGTCTGCATGGCTGAAAGAGGATCCCTGAGAATCGACCGCGCCACCCCGATCGTGAATGAATGGGCCGTTGGTCTGAGCCCACCCTTCCGCCGGACTGTGCAGCCCCACGGCACCGAACGTCAGAACGCAGGCAAACATCGTTGCGTGTCTCATCGTTCATCCTTTCACCAGCCACTCAAGCTCGGCCCCTTCGGCACCATCCAGTCGGTGGCTGTCGTGTCTTTTGACGAACCGGCAGGCGCAACGTAAACAGCGACAATAATTGTCTCTCTGCCGAAGCAGATTCCCGCGAGCCGCGCACAGGCGCGTGGCACGCACCTCCACCACCGGCCTTGAAACCGACTGCTACCGGATGTCGCGGAAGAAGGCCGTCGAGAGCGTGGGGAACCCAAACTCGACGTGCAAGATGATGCCGAGTACGCGCGCGAAGCTGCGCCACACGCCCATGGCCAGAAACTTTCGCGCGTCGGTCACGGCCGGCGGCGAGAGGAGGACGGGCGTTGTCACACGAATCAACCGTTCGCAGAAGACGACGTCCTCGAGCATCGGTTGGCTCGGAAAGCCGCCGAGCCGTTCGAACAATTGGCGGCGAACGAACAGCGCCTGGTCCCCATAAATGATCCGACTTCTCCGACAGCGAACATTGTCGAGAAACGAAATGAGCCGCAGACGCCAGTCGTGTCCGGAAAACCGATGCAGGAACCCGCCGGCTTGCACGTCCGCATCGGCTTCCATGCGATTCAGCCGAGCCAGCGCTCCTTCGGGCAACACGGTATCGGCATGCAGAAACAGAAGCCATTCGCCCTGGGCCACCGCGGCGCCCGCGTTCATTTGTGACGCCCGCCCCTTGGGAGCGGTCAGGACCCTCCGCGACACGCGAGTGGAGCAGGATGCGGAGTGCTCGAAATCGAACGAGGCGAGCACCTCTCTGGTCCGGTCGGCGCTTCCGCCATCCACGACGATGACCTCGTAGTCACCCGGCTGCGCCACAAGTCGGCGGATCGTGTCCGGCAGCATCCGCTCCTCGTTCCAGGCTGGAATGATGACCGAGATCATCTCGACACCGTCGCCAGCCAGGGTGGAAGAAACGCGGCGACATCCGCGGCCCAGGCCCCGGCGTCTTCTCCGATGGACGCAAACAGATCTGCGAGGGTCGTCACCATCTCCTGTGTCAGGGCGAGATATTCAGGCACTCGCCTGCGCAGGTGCTCAAGGGAGACCTGCTCCCCCGACACGAGGCGCTCCAACTGCCGACACCCAAAGGCATGGTGTGCCGCTTCCTGGAGCAATAGGACACGACGCAGGGGGCCGAACGGCGCGGCCCGCGTCACGAACCCAGCCTCGATCCGAGTCAGAATCGCTTCGCCCAGGCCTTCGAGCACGATTTGTTCAGCCAACAGGGTCTCGGCCAGGTCCTTCCGATCCAGCGCCTCTTTCACCAAGACGCGATAGCGTTCCAGGGCAGGTAACAGCGGCTCCTCGCCGAGATGCCGAGGGCACAGCCACGCGATCGCCCCCCGGAAGACCCAGGCGTGCATGGCCTCCTGCCGGGCCTGGGACAGGAGAAAGCGGCGCTGCCGCGGATCGTCTACGAGCGCAGCCTGTGCCTGCGCGCACTCATGGGCCATCCGTTCCCCTTGCTCCAAGAACGACAACAGCCGCGCGATAGGGCGGCGCTCTTCCGGTCGCACAATCATGGTGCGGGCTCTATCGGCGGACGGCCGTTGAGACGCCAGTCATACTTCAGGAACTCGACTCGATACGGCGTCTGCTCCAGTTCCTTGACCAGCGCCGGGTCGTCAAGATACGGCTTGATATATTGAATCAGCGACCCGCTGTGCGCGAGGAAGTCCTGCGTGAACCAGTTGAAAATCATCGACAGGTAGGCCACCTGATGTTCGCGATCGAACCGATTGCGTGTGGGATCGTTGATGAACATCCGCGCAGCCTGGTCGAGTTGCGTGTCGAGACGGGCCGCGTCGTAGGCCCAGGGCTGCAAGATGGGACAGGACTGCGATGCACACACAATGGCGAAGTGGACACGCGGCTCGTTGAACGCAGGCAAGAGGATCTGATGCTCGATGTCGTACAGATTCAGCCTGATCCCACCGACGGGATGATCGTGGCCGACGAAATACCGATACTTGCCCCACAACGACTGCGGCGAATAGCCGTCCACGATTCCCTTGGCCGCGAGCGCATTGTAGGCATTGATCCAAAAGGCCAGACGCGCCTCCCGTGTCGGCAAGGCATTGGGATCGACCTGATCGAGGGAGCCCACGTAGGCGCCGAACCGTTTGTCCTTGGCCAACGAGGGATAGTCGACCGCCCCATCCGGCACATGCGCGCGCAGCACCTCCTCCCAGAGCTGGTGGGAAAAGCTGGCTGGCGGAATGGCACCCTGCGGACGGAAAGCCATCGTGGGCGCGGAGGCGCATCCAGCCCCCATGATGGCCGTGACGACGCACAGGACCCAGCCCGCCAGCGCTCCCCCCCACCGCCCACCAGCGGGTCCGGCCCGCTCGATCACATTTGCACGCCCCCGGCCAGAAATTTGACACCTCACGTGACTTCTCCCTCCGCCCTGTATCCGAAACCTTGGCTAACCGCTTGAAAGTTCAACCGTTCCTCCGCACCGCCCATCGGCATGGGCCTTGCGAGATTACCCGGCAGGATCCGGCCATCCTGATATTCTTCCGGACGCCGGCCCGCCACGAAGGAGGAGCCATCATGAAGGTCGCCCAGATTGCTGCCGCCAGCGCCATGATTGCTGCATTCGGGTTCTCCAGCGTCGCCCTGGCCAGCGAAAAAGACAAGAAGCCCAAGTTGGATACGAAACCGGGCCCGGCCCACCGGATGCTCGAGGGGAAGGTGAAACAAATCGACGGCGACGTGTACACGGTCGAAGATTACGAGGGTAACGAAGTCCAGGTGTATGTCAGCAAAGAGACCAAACATCTCAGGGGCACCAAGAAGACCGGTGACTCGATTCGGGCGGAGATCACCGCGGGCCACCACGCCAACTCCCTCCAATAGTCGGGGACCGCGCGCGTCTCTACCTGAAACGAGGGGCCGGTATCATGCAGGGCCGGCCCCTCGCATCGTCGTTCCACCCCGGCTATCTTCGACCACCCGCCCCCCTTCGGACGCACCCGAAATCAGTGGCATCGCCGGCCGTACGTCGGACACGGATGTTGCCCGAACCTCGTCCTGGCTGCTGCCTCATGGGGCCTTCTTGAACACAATGTCCCCGTAGTAGGCAATGGCCGATTCCTGGGTATTGTCCGTATCCGTCATGATCGCCACGCCGGAAATCTTCAACGGCTCTTCGTGGAAGGCCTGCTTGAAATCTTCGTAAATATTTCGTTCTTCGACGATCCACTTGTTCAGCTCGCCGGCCCCGCTTTCCACCACCACCATCATGGTCCAGTCGGTATAGGGATTGGGCACGAGACTCCCCTTGGGCGCCTTGCTCTCCCAAATGTAATTCAAGGCGCGAAACGGCAGATCCGGCCCAAAGAGCGCATTCCCGGCCTTGTATTTCGCCGCCTCGTACAGGCTCGCCCGTTCGGCATCGTAGGCAAACGTGATGTAGAGGCGAGCCGGATAGTCATCACCGGCTTTCTTGGTGACGTCGCCTTTCTGGAGGACGTTGCCGACCTTCCATCGCCATTGCACGATCGGAAACTCTTTCGGATCGATGCGGCACTCCGTGATCAAGCCGCTGGCGCCGGCTTCGGACACCGCCTTGACGACCGTCACCTCGCCATCCCGGACGACCTGATAGCGCGTCAACGTGGAAATCTTCTTGAACGTGAGCGGCTTCCACCCCTCCGGTGGCGCGTCACCTTCCACCGCAGCCGAAAACCGACCGACCTCCAGCACACGCGGCCCCTCCCCGTATCCGAATGAGGCGACGAAAAGGAGCACCGCGCCCGCCACACGGCCAACCCCCAGCCCGTTCATGCGCCTACCGCCGCATCCATGCGAACAGCTTCACCAGCAGCTGCTTCGTCGTGGAGGTGAAATGCGCCTTTCGCCACAAGTTCACGACCTTCTTGTTCACCTCCGCCTGCGTCGGGTAGGGATGAATCGCGCCGGCCAACGTCTTGACCCCCGCCCCGGCCTTCATCAGCACGGACCATTCGCTGATCAAATCCCCGGCATGCGCGGCCACGATCGTGGCTCCCAACACCGTGTCGCTCCCCTTCTGGATATGAATACGGGCGAACCCGTCTTCTTCTCCGTCAAGAATCGCGCGGTCCACCTCGTCGAGCTTGAAGGTGTAGGTCTCGACCTCGAGCCCCTTGCGCACAGCCTCGGCCTCATACATCCCGACGTGCGCAATCTCCGGCTCGGTAAAGGTCACCCAGGGCATCGTCAGGGCTTCCACACTGGCATAGCCCACACCGAACGGATGCGGGAACAGCGCATTCTGGATCACAATCTGCGCCATGGCATCGGCCGCATGGGTAAACTTGTAGCGCGAGCACACATCGCCCGCGGCAAAAATACGCGGGTTGGTCGTCTGCAGCCGCTCGTTGACCCTCACGCCGTTCTTGTCGTACCCCACTCCGGCCTGTTCCAGGCCAAGCCCTTCGACGTTGGGCGTGCGCCCGGCTCCGACGAGGATCTCGTCGACAGTCACATCGTAGGCCTTGCCGTGCGAATCCACCGTCAGTCGCTTGCGTTGATCCGTCTTGTGGACCGCCACGTCTTTCCCACAACAGAGGAGCGTGACCCCGTCCCGGGCCAACGCGTGTTGGACAATGGCGGCCGCATCCCGGTCTTCATTGGGCAGGAGGCCGTGCTGGGCCTCAATCAAGTACACCTCGCTTCCGAATCGCGCAAAGGCTTGGGCCAGTTCGCACCCGATGGGCCCTGCCCCAATGACCGCGAGGCGAGTAGGCAACGCCGTCAGCGTGAACACGGTTTCATTGGTCAGATATCCTGCCTCCGCCAGCCCGGGAATCGGCGGCGCGCTGGCGCGCGCCCCCGTGCAGATGGAGGCCTTCACGAACCGCAGAGTGCGATCCCCCGCCGCCCCTCGGACGATCACGGTCTCTGGGTCGGCAAACTGCGCCTGACCGATGTACACATCGACGCCCAGCCCCTTGTACCGATGGGCGGAATCTGTATGACTGATCCGCGCGCGGAGCTTTCGCATCCGGGCCATGGCAGCCCCGAAGTCGTAGCGGACCCCAGGAGGAATATGGAGCCCGAACTCAGGCGCGCGTTTCACGTCCGCCCAGGCCCGCGCCGCCCGGATCATCCCTTTGGACGGTACGCAGCCGACATTGAGGCAGTCGCCCCCCATCAAATGCCGTTCGATCAGCGCGACCTTGGCTCCCAAACTGGCGGCGATCACCGCCGTCACCAACCCGGCGGTCCCGGCGCCGATGACGACGAGGTTGTAGGTGCCCGGCGGAGTGGGATTGACCCAGCTCGGAGGATGGACATTCTGCACCAGCGCGGTGTTGTACTCATCCATCGGCTGGACGGTCACCTGCTCGTGCGACGTGTGCGGCGGCGTCATGACGGGTGGCTGCATGGTGTCCCTCTTCCTTGTGAGCTGTCAACAGGATACGGACGCACGGGGATCGCCGTCGCGATCACCCCTTGGGCGTGGAGAACTTTTTGTAGAGGATGGGCACCAAGGCCAACGCGCCCAGCAGACTGAAGGCCAGCAGCACGTTGGGGGACGCAATTTCCTTCAGCGAATTGATCGTGCCCAATTGCCGTCCGGCATAGGCATAGACGAAACTGCCGGGAACGATGCCGAGGGCGGTGGCGGCGACATAGGTGCCCACCCGTACCCGCGTCAGACCGGACACCATGTTCACGAGAAAGAAAGGAAACAGCGGGATCAATCGCAGCGTGAGCAGGTAGCTGAAGGCATGGCTCGCGAATCCTGCCTGGATCGGTCCGAGTGTGGCCCCAAATTTCTGTTCGACCCAGTCTCTGAGCAAGTACCGCGCCGCCAAGAAGGCCAGCGTGGCTCCAGTGGTCGCACCAAGATTCACGAGCAGCGTCCCGAGCAGACTGCCGAAGAGAAAGCCGCCGGCCAGGGTCATGATCGTCGCGCCGGGAACCGAGAGCCCGACCACAACCACATAGCCGGCCACGAAGAGAATCGCCGCGACCCCAACATGGGCCTCGGTAAACCCCAGCAATTCATCGCGATGGGCCTTGAGCGCATCCAGCGACAGAAAGCGGCCGAGATCCAGGAAGAAGAAGAGCCCGATTCCCAGGAGGAACAGGGCCAAGACCGCGAGCTTTCCGGTTTGTACTGGCGCAGTCGAGTGGGCGTTCGATGTCGGGGGATGGGTCATGACGTGTTCCCGTATCATGGTGTCTCTCCTTCCACCTGTCAATGTAACGACGCCCGCTGCCTCTGGTTCAGAGCCAATGTGAGTAGAGGTTTCGTCGGCCTGTCTCCCGAATCCTTACAGCCCTCTCCTCCCCCCTCCCCCCTCCCTCCTCCTGCCTACGTATCCTTCCCTGCGACGGATCGCGCACAATTGGAGCATTCCGTGCCACTGCCTAACGCGATAGGACCCGCACCCGAGGGTGGAGGAAACAGTTTTAACAGCATTTCAATGAGTTACAGTATCCTGACTGACTAGATCCGCGAGGAGCTCGGAATGGGGCTTCACGGGAGGTGAAAGATGATGCTTGATCACCACCTTGCCTGACGGCGCGCCGGAGGGTAAGCTGCGGCACGGCGGTTCACCGCGCACTCGATGGAAAGGGGCTCGCTATGCCGCTCATCGACCGGGCTAAGAATCTGTTGCTTCAGCCCAGGACCGAATGGGCGATCATCGAGACCGAACCACGCACCCCCCAGGAACTGCTTACGGGCTACGCCCTGATCCTGGCCGCGATCGGTCCCCTAGCTTCGCTGATCGGCATGTCCGTCTTCGGCCTCGAGGTCCCCTTCATCGGACGGGTTCGAACCCCTGTGCTCGACGGCATCATCCCCAGCCTGTTGACCTACGGATTCAGTCTGGCCATGCTGTTCGTGCTCTCCCGCATCATCAACTGGCTGGCGCCGACATTCGGCGGACGTCGGGATGGCGGGCAAGCCCTCAAGCTGGCGGCCTATGGCTGCACCGCCGTATGGATCGGCGGACTCTTCTCGCTCCTGCCGGCTTTTTCGGTGCTCGGGGCGCTGACCGGGCTGTACAGCCTCTACCTACTGTATACCGGGCTCCCCGTGCTCATGAAATCGTCGCCGGACCGGTCCCTCGGGTACGTCGCCACGATCGTGGTGGCCAGCGTCATCGTGATGATCCCCATGACCGCGCTGTTCATGCTGCTGAACCCCGCGATCCAGACCCCGATGGTCGGCGTGAGCGCAGACCCCGCGTCCACAGAAACGATCCGGCACCTGGAAGACATGACCAAGGATTTCGAACGGCTCGGCAGAGGAACACCTGGCCCGTAAACAGCGACCCGTAAGAACCCAAGAGGACCACGGCCAAAGACATTTCGACGAACTACAGGCAGTCCCAAGACGCTCATGCACAAGGAGGACGTTCCCATGGTCGAGCGAGGCACTCTTATAGACACACTGGTGCCACCCAGTGCCAAATTCGCGAACAATCGCCGTGTGGCCATCATGGCCCTGGTCATCGGCAGTGTCCTGCAGGCTCCCCTCGGCCGGGCATCCGGTATCGGTCCCGACCCTGGCGACGCGAGGACCGATCACCCCATGCTCCTGGCCCAGGGCGGACCAGGACAGATACCCGCCCCCAGCCAATTTGGTGGCCCACCGGGTCTGATTCCACGCTCACCCCATGGGGCCGTTCCCGTTCCGGTCCCCGTCCCCGTGCCCGTACCGGGCTATTACGGCGCTCCCGCACCCTATGGGTACGGCGCTCCAGGCTATGGCGGATATCCTTATGGCGGCTATGGGGGATATCCTCAGACACCCGGATACGGAAGCCAGCCCTACACTGGTCCGAAAGCCGGGCATATTCAGATCGTGATTGACCCCGTCGATGCACAGGTCTTTATCGACGGGCATGAAGTCAAACAGCAGTCTGACTTGACGTTCGTGGTGAACTTGCTGGAAGGCCGCCACCGTCTCCAGGTTTCCCGCGAGGGCTTCAAGCCCTATGACCAGCCGCTGGACGTCCCCGGAGGGGGCGGCTACGCGCTGGCCATTCAATTGGAAAAATAACGCGCGCCAGACAGGCCCGATCCCGGGCAAGGATCGTGACAGGATGGAACAGGAATCGCGATTGACGAAAACCAAAGCGCAGTGGGCCAAAGC
>FKKE01000229.1_pt2 | contig 40520 bp, 31 predicted proteins | sample 1106331 | NCBI WGS metagenome assembly FKKE01 (sample SAMEA3931202, study PRJEB13176) | freshwater metagenome | biome: Drinking water system; feature: drinking water; material: freshwater | place: China | collected 2013-02-06
GAGCACCAGAGCAGCAGAGGGAGGAATTAAAAATCTTCTCCTTCGAGATAATCCCTTGCTCCACGCGACTCGCGGGCGGGGGGGAGGCCTGGTTCGCCAAATTCGCCACCCTCGTCATAAGCCCCAGTGTAAGGGCTTGGTTCAGTGCCGATTTTAAAGTACTCAAAAAAGCCGGCCGGATCTTCGGGATCGGTCGGGCGGCCGCTGTTACGATTAACAAACACCGGGACCACTCCGTCTGGGATATCGAAATCAAGGACCGGTGTATCCTTGAGAAATTCTTCCATGAAGTGGAGAAAGATCGGTGCCGCGGCTTTCCCTCCAGTTTCAAGTCGGCCGATCATCCGCTTCACATCAAATCCAACCCAAACGCCCGCTGCCCACTCTGGGGTATAGCCGATGAACCAGGCATCCATGTGTTCATTGGTCGTGCCAGTTTTCCCGGCAACCGGACGATTGAGCTTTTTGAGTACCTGCGCCGTGCCATTCTCAATTACACCCTTCATCATATTAGCCATAAGGAAAGCGGTGTCCTCATCAATGACTGGCTTCTGGATTGGTCCTTTCTTGTAAACGACATTTCCATTTCGGTCTTCAATCGAAGTAATAACGAGTGATTCCGAAAGATAGCCAGCGGCGGCAAACACGCTGTAGGCACGAACGAGCTCGATCAATTTTACCTCGGCCGTTCCAAGCGAAATCGAGAGGTCACGACCAATCGGTGTCGTGATACCAAGTTTTCTTGCTGATTCAATTGCTCGGTCGATACCCAACCGCTGGATCAGATGAACCGAGACGACATTTCGTGAGCGCTGAAGTGCAGTCCGCAGTGTAATCGGCCCCAAGAACTTGTGGTCAAAGTTTCCCGGTGTCCAAAGCTCGCCGTTTCCTGCGACTAAGCTTACTGGTGTATCCGGCACGATCGTGCTTGGCGTGTACTTGAGGGAATCAATAGACGCGAGATAGATGAATGGCTTAAACGCTGAACCTGGTTGCCGGAGACCTTGCGTTGCGCGATTGAATTCACTCCGCTGGTAGTCGTAGCCGCCGACGATTGCCTTCACTGCGCCGGTAAGCGCATTTTGGAGGATGAACGCTCCTTCAAGCTCGGGTGTTTGATCTAAATCAAATACTAGCTCGCCTGCTGGCGTTTCGGCAGTAAGCGAAACTTCGACAACCATCCCTGGCTCAAGGTAGCGTGAGATTTCAATACCCACTCCGCGATCTTCCTTGCCGAGCAGCTTATTCGCCCATGTAGCTGTTTTTAAGTTTACTGTACCTGTATTCTCGCCAACCGTAACATCGAGCACGGGACCACGCTTTCCGGTGATGAGTGCCCGATAGATCTCTCCCTCATGAAGTGCGCTACGCTCGCGAGGACAGGCGTTTAGATCGGTAGCGACATGGCAAGCTGCCCAGTAGGCGCGAACGAGAGCGTTCTTCTTGTCGTCCGAAACAAGCTTCGCAACAAACGCTTTATTCGTCGTCGCAAGGAGTTCATCCACCTTTGCTCTCGTTAACCTCAAGAGTGGTCCGCGATAGCCACGACGTTTATCGATTTCACGGACTCCGCGCTGCACAGCTCGCTCAGCGAGGTCATTCGCTCGAAGATCCGCCGTCGTATACACCTTGTAGCCACCCGGATTGGTAAAGATTCGCTTCTTCTGCTGCTGCTCGAGCTCATCGAGGAGTGACATGACATGGGTCACGTAGTACGGCGCACGGAATATCTTCTGATTATCAGGTGGATAGATGACAAGCTTCTCTGCAAGTGCCGCCTCCATCTCAGCCGTTGAGATCATCCCATTCTCCAACATCCGCTCCAGAACTCGTTGCTGCTGCCGGAATGCCTCTTCGCGATGTTCGAGCTTCACCCAATAACTTGGTTTGGTTGGCAGACCGGCGAGAAATGCTGCCTCCCCAAGAGTGAGGTCAGCAAGCTCCTTGTGGAAATGCACCTTGGCTGCCGAGTTTACGCCGTAAGCATGCGACCCAAGGTAGATCTCATTTAAGTAAATTGAAAAAATCTCGTCCTTGGTAAGGGCCTTTTCGATTCGGTAGGCGAGAATCGCTTCCTTTACCTTTCGCTCCCAACTCCGCTCTTTGGAGAGCACCAATGAGCGTACCATCTGTTGGGTGATCGTCGAGGCCCCTTGTGCGAGCGATTTCTTTCGGAAATTGACCCAGGCAGCACGTGCGATGCTAATGAGGTCGATTCCTGGATGGGTATAGAAACTTGCATCTTCCGCGGCGAGAAACGCATGGCGTACCCTCAACGGAATATCTTTAAAATCTATCGGGTAGCGACGTTCGTCATAGTGCTCGGCGATGAGTGTACCATCATCAGCGTAAATGCTTGTTACTGCCTTCGGTTGGTAATCGCTAATCTTCTCTAGTTTCGGCAGGTCACGAGTGAGACGAAAATAGAAGAACAAGCCAACTACCAACCCAGCTGCAATCGCAACGAGACTCGTTATCAGCGTAAAGAGGAATACTATCTTAAAAAATTTCTTCACTTGTTCTCGAGAAAATCTGCCAGGTGTCGGTCTAAGCGACGCCACGTCTCTGAGCTAATGATCACGATGAGCGCCTCGCCATTGGTGAGTGTAATTTGCCCATACCGCGGGGCGCCAGTTGATTCAAACTGTGTCGGAAGCATCTCTTCCCCTTCAATGGAAGGCTTTGGCTCAGCTTGCCGACGAGGGGCTCCTTTCCCTTCCCGTTCACCGACCATCTTCCCAACCAACAGTTGGTAGGATGCGCCTGACTGTTTCGCAGTATCATTGGTAAAAAACGTAACCTCGAGCACGGGTTCATTTAGCCCGGCGCTCTCGCGGTCAATCTCGCCGCTCTTCGCATAAGCTAAAACTTCCAACGCGGCAAACTCTTTTAACCATAGTCTTAAAGACTCCTGGTTGATGGTCTCCGTCATGCCTCCGTCTTTCCGTTCCACGCGCCAGTTTTTCTCGCCTTTCGCTGGTGAGAACACGGTGAAAGCTTCCTGCTCATCACCCGCCCTCTTCATTTCGATCGAGCGCAAATCTGTAACTGGATAACGATCAAAAGGGGTGCGGTCACGGAAGGTATCGCTTCCCCGCTGAAGTAGAGCGAGATTCCCTGCGGGTCCCTCATAGATCCAATTTTCATCCAGCCGTCGAAAGTAGAGTCGTTCGCTTTCTTTTTCTGCTCCACGCGCAAAGATAATCGAGAGCGACGCTGCATTACCGTCGAGTTTAAAATGGACGCTATAATCTGGATTTGCGAGCCGTTCCATCACGTTCTCAGTCGGTTGATCAACGTAGCCAGTTATCGGTATCTGCGTGAGATTTTGGACTAATGTTCGAAGCACTGCGTGTTCAGCCAAGAACGAATCATTTCCGCTCTCAACAAACCACTGGCCATCCTGTTCACGGTGAAATTTCAGGGCGCTCTCCATTTGACGTCGATGGCGTTCGACAATTACTTCGACTAACTGATCGGCATTGACCTGTAATGGCCTCTTCGTTCGAATGTCTTCCTTTTTTTTGCTGAGTAAACGGAACGTTGTATCGCCTACGAGAAGCACCCGCTCATCCCCTTGAATCTGTGCATATCGGCGCCCGCTAAAACTATGGCTCTTCCCAAAGGAGATCGTTTTCTCTCCGCTCGTTGTACCAGCCATAATTACGAATTCCGGCGTGGCGAGACCGTAAATATCGTCGTTGTTCTGTTCGGGTTTGCCAATCACATTATGAAAGGTGAGTTTTGTGAAATTCTCTAAGATTGTTCGCACCGTGGATTCATCCGTGGGTGCACCCTGCGGGTCGAGCAGCGTCCAGTGAGGAGCTCTCAGCTCATAAGCGCCTCCTGGATAGCTCACTTTGAGGCGCGTAATTGATTCAGCCGTAAGCTCCGGAAATACTTGCTTGCCTGCATCCTCTAACTCAGACCCATTCTTCGGCGATTGATGATAGAAGAGGTAGACTCCACCAACGGAGAGGGCGATGAGCATGAAGAGCGCCTTCAACCGGCTCATGATCAGACTTTCCGAGTCCACCAGATCGCAAGGCCACCAAGCACGAGCAGCTCGGGAGCAAGGATCGCTGTCAGCAGGAACATCGTGTTGTATTGTTCACTGGTAATTCCCTCGAGGGATTTTCGCAGGGCTCGAGCACGGATCGTTACCCCTTCGTCTTCGCCAATTGCCCAGTTAAGTGCATTCAGAAAAAAATCGCGATTAAAATAGAGGAGCAAGTAACGATTGAGCACAAAATCGCGATCGCCGAAGACAACAATTCGAGCTGCTTGCTCGGTCCGATCGGGGGTGGCTTTCTCATCCGGTAATACTTCGACGGTAACAGCTACCGACACCGGTCCCCTGAGATCCTCCCCTTCCAGGGCAGCAGTCGGTTCGTCGCTATAGATCTGATCAAGCTTCTTCTCTGCCCAAGCTGTCGGACTCGTCCTTGCAACCTCGGTGACACGAAATTTGTCGGCTGAACTTGGCTTCGCGGAGACCGAGGACGCTGTGGTGAGCATCACGACCTGATGAAAATTTTCTGTTAGTGGATGGCTCGCATAATCCGTAATGAGCGGCTGAACCCCAAGGCCAGGTCCAGAGAGGTTACCTACTTCTTGGTCAACGACTATATCGCTTCCGATCTCCACGCCCCAACCATGGACCAGCTCAGTGATATCATCCGTCATCCTCGGTTCGGCAAAGAACAACGCGTTCCCTCCACGCTTGAGGTAGGAGGTAATCGCAGTAACTTCGTGCTCGAGCAATGCGCGGTTCGTTCCCATGATGATGAGCGCTGCAGTATCGCTTGGCACACCAACGTTTGCCGTCAAAGTTAGCGGGTGGACCTCGAGATTTTCTCCTTCTATCGCTTGTTTGAGCAGGATTGCACCCTGCGATTTGGCATCGCTCAGCTCTGGTTCTCCATGCCCTGCGAGGTAGTAAACTATTTTCTTTCCACTGCGAGTGAGTTTCAAAATGGCGTTTACGATTGTTTCCTCATTTACCTCTCGCTGAACCTTGATCTCCCGCTTTAGATCTCCATCAGCAAAAGAGATATGGATCGTTCCTTGCTCGGCAATGCCGAACTTTTCTACTAATTGTGGTTCTCGTTCAGGGTCGATCACTTTCCAACTCACCTTAGTCGGAAATTCGCGTACGATGAGTTTCATCAGATTTGCGATATCGGGATGAGGCTCTCCACGGAGGAAAAATCCGCGAACGACGAGTGGCTGTTCCAAGCGGCCGAGTATTTCTTTCGTCTGGGGCGAGAGGCTGTAGACCTGCTCCTCGGTCGAGTCAAAACGGAAGAATTCATTTCTCGCTGCGATGTAGTTTGTGAGGATAACCACGCCGGCAAAGAGTCCACTGTAGAGCGTTACGCGAGAGCCGAACTGCGCCGCCCGAAAAAAAGTCCGATCTCTGAAAAAGCTCAGCCCGCCACGAAAGAAGAAAATTCCAAAGAGAATGATGGCAAGGAACAGATGAATCGGGATAAAGAGCAACCAGTCGTAGTTCACCATGAGCGCAGTGATGAGGCCGAAGAAGAGAACAATGAGCCCAGCAATGCCAGCGAATTGTGGATTTCGACCCATCATGAGTTTCGTTACCCTCCGGAACGCCAGCGTTCAGCCTCAAGAATGCGGCTTGTAGCAAAGAGACCAACGAAGATGACGCTCACAAAATAGACGAGATCTGAGCCAGCGATCACTCCCTTCAATAGAAAATCACTATGCGTCGCTGGTGCGAGGTAGCTGAGCACGCGAGCGACGGTTTCGTTGACCTTTCCCGCAGGAGCGTCCACCACATAGAACAGCAAGAGGAGAATGATTCCCATCACCGCGGCGATAGTCTGACTCTTTGTAAACGCCGAACAGGCGATCCCAATGGAGAGGAAAGAGAGTGCGAAGAGAATCATGCCGAGCAACCCAATGAAGAGTGGCATCACCTCAGGGTCCATGACCAGCATGAGCACCAGCGGATAAATAAACGAGAGGAGGAGCATCACAATGATGACCACCCCGAGCCCGAGAAATTTTCCCCAGACGATTTCGCCCACTTTTAATGGGGATGTAACGAGGAGTTCAAACGTTCCGTGAGCCTTCTCCTCAGCGAAGCTTCGCATCGTGAGCACGGGAATGAGAAAGATCAATATAACCTCGAGTGTACGATAGAAAGGGTAGACGACAAATTCATTCAGGTTCGGCGCGTTCTCCGGCATCGCGGCAGTTTGGAAGAGGTAACCATTATACTCAGCAACTGCGCTGAAGAAGAAGAACCCGGAGAGGATGAGAAAGCCGGCGATAACCACATAGGCGATCGGGGTAACGAACGTAGAGAGCATCTCTTTTCGCGCAATGGTGAGAATGTTCTTCACGGTTGTCCCTCGTTTACTGCCTGGAGGAAATGCTGCTCGAGATTCTTCTCATCAATAGACTCGGTGAGTTGGGTCTCCATAGCTACCTTTCCCCCTGCGATAATGATCACCTTTGAACAAACCGAGGTTACCTCGGAGAGAATGTGTGTGCTAAGCACCACCGTGTGTTTCCCTTTGAGGCTAAGGATGAGCTTTCTCATTTCAATTATTTGCGCAGGGTCGAGTCCACTCGTCGGCTCATCAAGGATGATCACCGGCGGTTCATGAATTAACGCCTGGGCAATGCCGACCCGTTGTCGAAATCCACGAGAAAGTTGTCCGCAGAGTCTATTCGAAACCGAGGCGAGACCGCACCGCTCGATCGCTGTTTCTATCGCTTGTCGTACACGGGTTCTCGGAATCTGTTTGATTCGAGCGACGAACGCAAGATACTCGCCTACTCTGAGCTCAGGATATAATGGCGGGGTCTCTGGGAGATAGCCAATTGCCTCCCGTACACGTTCGGGTTCACGACAGATATCAAAGCCTGCTACGAGTGCAGTTCCAGCGCTTGGCGCAAGGTAGGTGGTAAGCAACCTCATCGTCGTCGTTTTACCCGCACCGTTTGGGCCGAGGAGTCCTACGATCTCCCCAGTGGTGACGTTAAAATCAACCCCGCCGAGGGCTTCTACTGAACCGTAATGTTTCGCCAGTCGCTGCGCGGAGATCATCGAGCCGTGTAGCTGTTGTACTCAAGTGGCGGCCGAGGAAGTAGGTCGCCAGAGAATAAAGAAGCACAGAAGCGTCACCGCTTACAATGCTCGAGCTATTTGCCGCGCTTATTTTGCGGGATTATCGACTACTTTCGGCAATAGACTGTGATGCTCTTATTTTTGAGCAGTGACAAGCCGGTGGTCGTGTTTGCAACTACTGCATCCAGGTCTCCGTCACGATCGAGATCGGCCGTAGCAAGGGCCTTTGCCCCATTTGCGGCGGGATAAATTCGCACCGGAGCAAAACCTCCCGTTCCGTCGCCGCGAAGGACGGAGATATTCCCTGCGTCCCCGTTTGCGGTCAAAAGGTCGAGCTTCCGATCGATATCAAGGTCGGCACGGGCAATAGCGGTGCCCCTCGCGCCGAGGCTCGTTGGCGTACCATAGGTCATGCCACCATTACCTGAATTGAGGAGCGGCAAGACTGACTGTGGCAGATCGAGCAATGGCATTACATCGGCTTTCCCATCCTGATTGAAATCGCCGGTGGCTACACCGAATGAGTTGTCGGCGTAGTGGTATTGGTCCCCGGGGACATTGAAGTTCAGCGGTCCGCCTGGGGTTGTGAGATTTCGAAACACCGAAACTGGCGAGATCGGAAACAATCCAGAGCCTCCGTTCGTTAACACCAGGTCGAGCAGTCCGTCACCATCAGCGTAAAAAGCACGTAGTGCTTTCGGTGCCCAGATTCCGGTTTCCCAAGTTGGGCCCCGAGCAAAAGATGCGCTGCTACTATTAACGAATGAATGCATCTTTGCGATGTTATCGACCGCAACAACATCAAGATCTGTGTCTCCGTCTAAGTCAGCAATCGCCACTGGAACGAATCGGAGATTCGTGGGCGAGGGCGTTAAATCTGGAGCACGTGTGAAGTTTCCTAAACCGTCATTGAGCAACACAGCAATTTTCGTCTCGAGATTCACTATCAGATCGGTATCGGTGTCACGATCCAAGTTTCCAGCAAGAATCGCAGTAGGAGTGCCATTAAGACCAATCGATACGATCCGTTCGTAGGTTACTTCGGTGCCGTCACGTCCGACGCCAACATTGAAAATGAGCGAGATGCCAAACTGCGATGGGCTAGCGACAACGAGGTCGAGCGGCGTACCCTTACCATCGAGATTAAGCATTACTTCGGCATCGCCACCCTTTTGTCTCTGCCAGGCAGTGACCTGGGTGTGTCGCGTTCCCGTAGCAATATTGATCGCTGGATCGAATGAGAGGGGAGCACGGTTATATAAACAGAGTTTCTCTACTGGGACTGCTGGTCCCGCGTCACCTATCCGCTGAGCATGAACAGACACGCTCGCTAGTGTGAGATTGAAAAGTAATGCAACAGCACATGACCGCCTAACATTCAGGGAAGAAAACCGCATAATCTGACTCCAGGATAAAGAACCCAAACTGACGCCTAGTGCACTATGCAACCGCTATGCCAGGTTTACTCAAAACTTTTCGGATATCTGGTTACGAGAATTATTGAGCTGAAAAAATCCTATGTTCCGCACAAGGGTGTTGAAATGTGCCTGCACTGCGTCGATCCAGAGTGAAGGCTACTTGCGAAGAGTGGTGAGTTTTAATAGGAGGGCATCATGGCTCGATTTGTGATGAGTTACCTCTTGCTGTTCTTCTCTCTCGGTGTCTCTGTTGCAGCAGAGAACAATACCGATCCGGCGCAGGGTTCTCTCGAACGCGTTACTGCAAATCAGAACACGATCGAACAAATTCGTGCAGCATTCGAAGAGGCGATGAAGAAAGATAGCTTCGCCGAGCTCGAGCCGTACATTGCGGAAGATTTTAACGGCACGATGGTAACTGGTGAGCATGTCACCGGGCTCGAGGGGTTGCGCTCCTTTCATGCAAAGCTTCGCCGTTTTTTGGGAAACGGTGGGAGCTATCAACCGAAGCTTCGACCAAGCTGGGCGAAGTTTTACGATGAGGTTGCGATCGTAAGCGGGTCAACCGATGAACAGCTCGTCCTCGGCACCGGCACGAAGTTTGAACTCGTATCGAACTGGCTTGCAGTGCTCATGGATCATAATGGCTCTTGGAAACTAGCTCGGTTTCAAGCCACGCTTGAGCCGTTCAATAATCCCTTTGTCGGTAAGCGAATCGAAAAAACACGCTTCTACTTCGGCGGGGCAGGGCTCGCCATCGGGCTTGTGGTTGGCTATCTGCTGACAATGCTCCCCCGTGGTCGTAAATCCCCGTGAACGTGACCGTAAACGTAAATGTTCCGTAGACGTAGACGTAGACGTATACGTCTACGTCCTACGTTTACGGTCACGTTCACGCTCACGGGGAGCCTCTACGCCCTCACCATCCCCCCCTACCGCCGTGCGCGCGGGGATTCCGCGACAAATATCGGCGTCTGTAACGGAACGATCGCCGCAAGTTGCCACAACCTCAGAATAAGATCGGAGTCGAGCTCAGTATTGGCCCGAAGAATCAACTTCCCGTCGGTTGAGAGCAGTGGTCGTGCAAGGAGCATCCCCGGAGCAAGTTCCGAGAGAAGCATTTTCCGATGCTGAGCAACTCCGAAAAGTCGCTCAGCTTCGCGGTTTGCCTCTTCGACGAGTTGCTGGTACGCACGCACTCTCGCGTGGTCGACCAAGCTCGGGAGTGACAGATCGTTGAGTGTTCGTTTCGAGGTCGTTGCCTCACCGAGTACTCGAATGAGAGCTTCAGATATCGCTCGTTCAACTGGAAACTGCTCTCCCTCTCGCAGATTGCGAATGACTCGGTATGCGCCGCGTGAACTCCAATGACCATTCCCCCAGCAGGACCGGTCGGCGATTTGCGTGACGAAGGTACACTGCGCGTCGTGGATCAGATCTTTGTGTTCGGAGACCCCACTCCCGGCGAAGAGTCCGCCGATTACGGAGACCGTGCGGCTCCCAAGCTCATCCTCTAGTCGCGCGCGGAAAAATTCTGCGGTCCGCTCGAGCCCTTCGATAATCTGAGCTTTCTCACTGTCGCGAATTGGAAGGAGCAGATCACGCCGCGCAAGCGCAGGGGCAACTTCGAGCAAACCCCAATTGAGGAGGAGTCCCACAATGCGAATGTTTGCATTTCGTTCGGGACCAAGCCCCAGTTGTGTGGAAATAACAGATGAGACAAATGCCGTCCGGCGTGCACTCACGCCGAGCCACGGATCATTCTTCGCTAACAGATCAAGTGCGCGTTCCACGAGCTCTCGTTTCGGATGAGATGGGATCAGCTCTTCGTCGTTAAAGGCAAGAAGCGAATTCGCATTGGCAAAGGTGGCTCCACACTCGGCCGGCATGACGAGCTGGAGCTCTGGTTGTGCTCCTGTGGAAGGCTTTCCCTGAGTTTGACTTGCCGGAGGCTCGAGAGTTGATGGCCCCTCAACCCCGCTCACTACCCCAAGGAGATTCTGTAAGGATGAGAAAACATCAGCTATTTTAAATGGGACATCGAGACATTTTAGCCGAACGAATTGCTTGGCGACGAGAGTTGCTCGTTGCGCTGCTTTGCTCCCAATCAAAAGAAAGGGAATTGAGAACAGCTTCCTCGCATCGGTGAGCTCGCCGATTCGCCTCGAAACTTCGCGTTCACTGGCGCTTGCATCGACGATTACAGCAGCAGGACGACGTTGTTCAATTGTATCGATAAGCTCGATGAGGTTTGCAACCTGGGTAACTTCAAAACCCTCGCCCTGCAGAGCTTGAATGAGGGTTAGTCGAACCTCCGCGCCACCACGCCAATAAACGATCTCCTTACTCATCTTCAAGCGCTCGCATGGTACTTTTCCACCGCATTAGGAAACCTCCTGTCATTGCGAGCGCAGCGAAGCAATCTCATACCACGTGGCTTTTACTATACTCTCGGTATGAGATTGCCGCGGTCGCTAACGCTCCCTCGCAATGACAAGATGTCACTTGAGCTTTTCGCACCTTCTGAGAAACTCGAGAACTTGCTGCATCTAATAAGTTATCTGATGGTAGGGGAACCTACAATCACCCTATTGGGTCCGGAATCCCGGTATTGGAAGGAGAATTTATGCGACTTAAACTAACGAAGGTTCCGCTCGCCTCCGTTTCATCTGAGATGCTCGTTCTACCGCTCCCCGTAACGAAAGATGAGGCAGAGCAAAACGGAACGTTTGCGAAAACGCTCTCCCCGCCTTCGCTTCGTGACTTTGATACCCTCGACAAGTACTGTCGCGGAGATCTCCGCCGCCAGGTTCGCCATTTCGATTACGCCCCCGGGAAAGATAAGCGAATTACACTCTCCACGGCACGTCGAACTGGACCAGGTTTTATTCAATCGGTTCATCTTTGCGGCATGAGCGCCGATGCTTCGCAAAATTCTGACTCGAGCCTTGAAGAGTGGCGGAAACTAGGTGGGAGCACATATCAAAAGGCAAAAGGCTTACGAGCGAAGTCTGTTGCGATCTCACTTGCCTCTCTCCCGAAGCGGCGGGAACGGGACGCTCTCTCAGCGATGATCGAGGGAATGGAGCTCGCACGTTATGAATATAGTAAGTACAAGTCGAAGCCGGAAAAGGCGAAGAAATCGACAAGCAAAAATATTCAAGTTCTGTTCACTGGGTCGAAACTCACTGAAAAAGAACTGCGTGCAGCAGAGGCAAGAGCGCTCGCAGTAGCACGCGCAGTGTTCTTCGCGCGAGATTTGGTGAACTGCCCTCCGAGTGATTTAAAACCCGCCGATTTAGTAAGAGCAGCGCGGTCGCTTTCACGGCAGAGTCGTAATGGGAGACTCAGCTGTCGAGTGCTAACGAAAGCACAATTGCGGCGCATGGGGGCAGGTGCGATCCTCGCGGTCGGTCAAGCGAGCACGGCAGATCCGTTCCTCATTCACCTGAGTTACATCCCGCGGAAGCGTGCGAAACGGCCAAAGCGAATTGTCCTGATCGGGAAAGGAATCACCTTCGATAGTGGCGGACTCTCGATTAAACCCGCGACCGGAATGGAAGAGATGAAATGCGATATGGCGGGAGCAGCGGCAGTTCTTGGTGTTGGGAAAGCGCTTACCGAGCTTCCTGCCGAGCAAGCTATTGCCCATGAAGTTCACATTATCGTCCCGACTGCCGAGAACATGGTGAGTGGGAATAGTGTGCGTCCGGGTGATGTCGTTCGTGCACTCAATGGGAAGACTATTGAGGTACTCAATACTGATGCCGAAGGCCGGTTAATTCTCGCCGATGCACTCTCTTACTCAGCGCGTCTCAAGGCTGATGTGATTATTGATCTCGCAACCCTCACCGGTGCGTGCGTGGTTGCTCTCGGGAATGCTTATGCTGGATTGTTCACTAAGTCGGAAGAGCTCGCTCTGAAACTCAAATCAATCGGTCTCAGCAAGGGTGAACGCCTCTGGCCGCTTCCGCTCGCTGACGAATATCGCACGCAGATTGAGAGTAAAATCGCAAACCTGAAGAACATTGGATCAGGGGGACCAGGCGCAACTATCGGTGCGTTGTTCCTCCAAGAGTTCGTCCCAAATGGCGCGCTCTGGGCGCACGTAGACATCGCCGGACCAGCGTTTACCAAAGAGGTTTCGGATTACAAGATTGCTGGAGCGAGTGGATTTGGCGTGCAGACTCTATTGGGCTACCTGCAGAGTCTACCATGATTAAGCCGGGTTAACGCCTAACGCAAACCCGGGCTTAATCACGTTGCGTGCGTTAGCGCGAACGCGAAAAATCGCGTCCACCACCACGACCACCGCCGCCACCACCACCGAAGCCGCGTCGTCCGCCACCACCACCACCACGGTTGTCTCTTCCGCCACCACCACCTTCTGGTCGTGGTCGAGCTTCACTTACCGTAATGGCACGGCCCTTAAACTCCTGACCATGAAGCGCTGCAATGGCGTTGTCTGCATCCGCACGAGCGGGCATTTCAATGAAGCCAAAGCCCTTTGAACGGCCACTGAATTTGTCGGTGACTATATTTACTGAAGCGACTTCACCGAACTCACTAAACAAATTCCTCAACTCATCTTCCACAACATCATAGGAAAGATTCCCAACGTATATTTTCACTGTATCCCTCGCAAGAACAAGAACAATAGCTCAACTTCTGCGAAACAAACGCAAGAAGCACACACGAACGTTCCCTTCAACAACTGCTAATAATTATGCAGCTACATCATCGAAAGGTTCGGCCGTTTTTCGATCATCCTTCGCGCTCAGAAGTTGGCTGGATCTGCTTACGCTAGAAACCCTCGACATTCTTTCGAGAAGCAACGGATGGCTAACCTACTCCAGCAACTCAATAAAAAGCTGCGAAGAGATAGGATTGCGCGAGCGAGATTACACGAATTCCGCAGTTGAGTCAAAATAATCATCAGGAAAGTGAAGTTCTTGTGCGTCCTTAGCTATGCTTCCATCACTATTTACGTGCACAAAACTAGCGCGGCCAAATATCCGAGTTTCTTCCACAAGTAATTTACCCTGGTTCAAAGGTCGAGCCCGGAGTGCTCGGACTCGCGGGCCTTGTAAACGTTCTTTAAGCCAACGCTCATACATTTCCCCTCTGCGTCGTGCGTCTTCCTCTGTTCGATAAGGTCCAACAAAAAATTTACTCCCACTTACGATGGAATTCTCAGTACTCCACGCCACGTTCTCCAAGAAGTATACGTTCATGATCGCTCCTCCCAAGACTCTCAGTCGATCCATTAACTGGTGTAATCTTAGGAATCATAAAAAAAGTTCGCAAAAAAATGCTATAAGCCGAGCAGACTAGTGTTACAGATCGGCTTATAGAAAAGAAATGGCCTTGGCGGTAGAGCCGTGGTTCACGTGTAGACCTATCTTGCTCCGTAGAGCCGGTTCGGATTCTCCCAATAAATCTTGCGCAGGACTTCCTTGGGCAGAGCGAGACCTTTCAGTCCGGGATGGTAGTGACTATTTTCGTAGAGGAAGTTTACTCCACGTGCATCGAAGAAGTGGAAATCGTAACTCTCCTTCTCCAGCATATCGCGATACATCCGGTAGAGCATCCGCGCATGGCTGCGTGCTGTGTCCTTATGCACTACCATGTCAACTCCGAAGAGAAATCGATCGGGAAATTCGTTGAATATCTTTCGCCATTCTTCATTTCTGAGCGAGATGTCCTCCATCGTTCGCCGGAGATACATCACTTGCGTCCCGAGGCTGATATCGAAATAAAGATTCGGGTAGCGTTTGAATAGTTCCCGAACGAGCTCTGGTGCGTAACTGAGATACCCGCCAAAGTGAGGGTTCACCACGACGAGTTTCGGATAATCACGCAGCGCCCGGAAGAAGCCACGGTTATAGATATGCGTATTCACGTGCCAGAGCACGGGAAGACGCTTTCGCTCACAGTAGGCGAAAATCTCGCGAAGCGAGGGCGTATCGATCACAGACTGATTATTGTAGTAGAAGTAATCTCCGTGACCGTTAATGAGCTTCACCCCCCGGGCACCTTGTTTGTGCAACTGGAGCAGAGTACTGAGACTCTTTGGATCTTCCGGTGGAAAATGCACGAAGGGGATAATCGTGCTGCGATGCTCGCGACTAAATCCCAATAACCATTGATTCACTTCTGCGAGGCCGGCGTAATGAATATCATTGGGGAGCGCGGCAACGACAGCTTTCGTCACCTGGTTGTCGGCCATAATCTCCAACCAGCGCTTCTCACCGCCAGGAACGACGTGTTCGTGTGCATCAAAGAACGGAGCGGCTTCCAATGTGCTCACCCGTTCCCCAGGTTCGCTGACGAGAAAGAGCAATTCGGTCCACTGGTCGAAACGCACTACATCTTTCGCAAGAACATCTCCGTAGAGAACCGCCGAATTCCAATGCTCACCAAGCAGGCTAAAGATCTCCGGATATTTCTGGGCATCGATATAACCAACCCGAACCAGTTTCGGATAATGGGTGAGAATTAAGTCGATAGTTAACTCTTGCCGCCGCTCGAGCGGGTGCCCAGAGCGGAAAACAAGGACTTGGCGTGGTGCACTCGCCTCACCTCGCCAGCGCACATCTTTAATCTCTCGCACCTTCGCCACAAACTGTTCGAGAGAAGCCGTGAGCTCGGTGTAGAGCGATTCCTTTGTTAGTACATCAGCGATTAAATTAAGATCCTCCTCAGCTGCCGAAAAATCCGGTCGTAGAAATTCATCGCGTTGTTTTGCTTCGATCGCAGCAGCGTAATCAGCAAAGCACGAGGTTTGGTGAAGGCAGGAGTAATCTGGGTTCGGGGTGAGATAATGGCGATAGACGTCGCCGTACCGCTGATAAGCTTGCGAACGAATTTGATGTCGTTTGGCGATTTCGCGCGCTCGCTCCCGTAATGGTGCCTCGCGGTCGTCTTCCACACCTTCCGCAGGAAGCATTGTCATGAGCAGGTCGAATTTGTTTTCGGCTCGGACGACGATCGGCGCAAGCAGGACAAGCCCGAATAAAATCCCTTTTCTCATGCCTTCCGCGTTCCAAGGGTCGTGCCGCAACGCGCACAGGTGTAGTCAAAGAGGGTGCCATCAGCAAGGACGAGGAGCGTTTTCTCTCGGACTGGCATCGATTGTTTACATTTTGGACAGAATAGTTCGCTCGCAGAAAAGTTCGAAAACGCCTCTTCCGGTTCGCGAGCGGCGCGGGCACTAAAGGGCGGATAAGGATTCATCTGTCGCATTCTGCGGTTCATCGGGAAACATCCCTTGCTTCCCGGAGCATACACAAACCGCTACGTCGCGAAAAGTGGGGGTTCAGGAAGAATCTCGGTCGTAGAGATAGAGGTAGATCATAGCCATCGCATCAATCTCTCCCTCTGTGCTGTTCTCGTAGACACTCTCCAATTGATAGCGGTGCCCCCGATAGAGCCACCTCCCCTCACTGCTTGCGTAATGTGTCGCCTCACGGATCGTTCGCCGTGTCTTATCGGTTACAAAAGCCATCTCCAAGACAATCTCCCCTGTCGTAAGGTCACGAAGCCGAACGGCGCTCCCGTACGGATGGAGGTGTGCGTGCGCGTAATGAACAGTGGTATCAAACGGTAGTTCCAGTCGTTCGGTGACCTCAACTACCCGTTCGTCTCGCCCCGGCGGGACGAGCCAGTGCGAAACAAACCGACTCGCGGCAGAGCTCCCCCGCTCCGCGCCACGTGGACGAGAAACCGTCTCTCTCGGGATCCCCATTGAAAGCGCACGACGAAACAATGGTTTCAGCGGGTAACGAACTTTCGAGTCGCGAATGAAACTCAGCGAAAGTTTCTGTTGCACCGCTTTCGGACTTGCTTGCTTCGGACTCATCGCCATCCCGAGCCAGACGAGTGGTTCATCGGAATAAACCGGAAAGCCAAATCCGGCGGAAAAGGCAATCCGCTCTGAGCCTTGAACGAAGGTGAGCGCTTTCTCGGGACGAACGCCTTCATCTCGCATATCGAAACGAATATGGCTGTGACAGAAGTAATCTTTCTCGACCGCTAACCCAGACTGTGCGTCCAGGGAGTGGATTTCGCCGCCGAGAAGCCAGAGGCGTTCTCGCTCTTCGTCATCGAGGAGTGTAATTGGCTCGCTATGGTAGGGGCCCTCCATCGAGGGATATTCTCGCTCTAGGATCAGCGCGGGCGAGGTAAAACTTCTCTCTTCGCGCACCGAGTTGTTCAGTGCGGCGAAGAGTTCGGAACTGCTCCCGAAGGCGACGACGCCGAGTGTCCCTGTAAGCACGAGAACGCCAAATGTGATGAAATACTTCACCATCAGAGCATTTGAAACTTAAAGCGTTGTTGCCTTTCCGTTTCGAATGACTTTAAGCCGATGAGCAATCCCGTTAATGTCACCGTTTTCATCAAACGACCATTTTCCTACTAGACCGGAAAACGTCTCCTCATCTAAGTAAGTCCGGACATCATGTCCACTACGGATCGCTAAATCAAGCGCACGGAAGGCTTCAAATGACGTAACGAAGAGGCTATCCCAGGCATTCGGCTTTCCGTATTTTTTTTCGAATTCGGAATAGAGCTTCTCGCCTTCGGCGCCGACCATCTCTTTCAGACTCGGAAGATCTGCATAAACAATTCCCTCCGCATTCGCTCCTGCTTGCTCGAGAAAAGCTCCGCTCCCCGGAAAATAAGCGCCATAGACTGGAACCTCGAAATTGAGCTGTTTCAACTGTTTCAGCACCAAGAGAAATGTCGCTTCGGTTTGGGGATTAATGAATAACGAATCGATATTCCGTGATTTAAGCTTGAGCAACGCTGGCTTCACGTCGCTTGCGTTCGTAAGGAAATTTTCGGTGACGATCTCAAGCTCGCTTGAGGTATTGCTTTTTAGTATCTCTTGCGCAAGCGCCTGCGCATAGTCTGTTTCCTCACTGATAATTCCAAGAATTTTATGCCGGGGGTGGATGTAACGTAAGAGAACTTGCGCAGAGATTGCATCACTCGGTGTTGTTCGAAAAATATAGTCTCCTGCCTTCGACACTGCTGGTGCATTTGCACCGGGAGAAATTGCGACAACCTTCGCCTTTTCATAGATCGGCGCGGCCGAAAGCAAAGCGCCACTACAGGCAAAACCAATGACATATCGAACTTTACTTACCTCTACGAATTTATGAGCTACGCTCACCGCGTCTGCTCCGGTACACCGATCATCCTCGAACAGAAGTTCATACCGCCCCTGTGCAAGCTTCTCGCTCGCAAAGAGCAAGGCATTCTTAATATCAGTGCCGTATGTCGCGGCATTCCCGGTGAGTGCAGTGGATACGCCGATTTTTATCTTCTCTTCAGCATTCCCTTTGGTCGAGAGGAGGAGAATGAGGAACAAGCACAGGGTAGATTTGGTCAAAGTCGTCTAGCTCCAAATAATAATATTTGGAGCATTCTACTCTAACTACCCTGTAGTTTGTCTAGCGAGTAGGCGTTGATATAACTTTATTGATAGGGGTCGAGCCGATTTGCGCTGTTTCCGATTTCGAAATCGACACACTCATCGCCGGTGCAGGCTGCACTCTCTTTGTCGACCCAGTTGCTTGAAGCTTGTGCTTTGTCGTCAACGTCATTAAGCAGAAAACGCACCCCGCTCATTCCCATCACGACGAGGAAGAAGAGAACCATGCTCTGCTGGGTTAACTCGAGATTGCCTCGCTCATTTGAAATGCGTGAAAATTTAGACTTCGTGCTCATACCCTTCTCCATTCAGTACTAACGCAAAAAAATCTGGAAACGCTTCTGCACCCTATTTAGGTGCCGTACCAACACCTAAAACTATGCATATCCCGTGCCGAAATATCCGGCTTACGTATTTGGAATTGTTACTGAATCCGAAACAGCGGGGTTTGGATTGATTCGATCTCGGAAGTGTGACGAGTGGTAGGAGAAACTGGCAGAGTTTTCCCCCGTGGCCGTAACCGTGCACGTGACCGTGAAGATTCCGTATACGTAGACGTCTACGTCCACGTATACGTATACGATTGCGGTCACGTGCACGTTCACGCTCACGGGATAATTAGAGACGGGCTTAGGGCTAATCCAACCTAGCTCCATAGGGAACCACCCTAACCAAACTCGCGCTGACATATGTCTCATCAGCGCTCCAATCAGTAAGCGCTCCGCTTCCCTTATCCACCGGTTGAATTCCAAGCCGGAGCCATTCGGGGAAACTGAAGATATGATCGACACGGTAGGTCGCCCAGAGAATGATCACTGTAACATGCGTTGCATTGGGTGTATTGGCGCCGAAATCGCCGTAAATTGAGCCGACCTTTACGGTGCCCGGATCGATAAACACCCGGTCAATCCATGCATCGGTATCGATATTGGGCGTGTAAGGTCCAATCTCTACCCGGTCGAGAAGTTCCTTGTCGATGACTGTTTGGCTTGCTGCTGCGGTAGCTGCGGTTGCACCACCGACAATGAGATCGTACGCGGCAACGATGATTGAGAGATCATTGTCGGTTATCGGCCCCATATTGAACACGCCGTTTCCTGTGTTCACGTCATTCGCGATCGCGTCACGCGCGCTTACGAGCGGAAGGGGCGTGCCGGTCCAGTACGGCGGCCCATCCGAGCCCGGAGTTGGTGAACCGGTGCAGGTGGGTGGATTAGCGGTCTCACAGTTTCTACAGGTATTATCGAGATTGTCTGGAACTATCACACAGCGATTCCGTCCGTAGAGTCGCTTTGCCCAGCCGGCGCCACCTTGCTCAGCAAGCAGGTAATCATAGCCACTCTGGACTGCAGCGTAGAGCTGCTGTTTGTTAATGATCACGCGAATAATGTCTGCTGCCGCAATTCCAAGCATCAGTACGATGGGAAGAGAGAGCGCAACGAGCGCAAGATTAATATCACCACGTTCGCCTGCTACTCGTCTTAGAAAACTAAGATTCATTTTCGAACCTCCACGCCCTTAAAACTATGAGCAAGAAGTGGCGCAAGGTAGGTCTCAAACTTCGTTTGCACGTTATAAAACCCAACCGGAGTAGCAAAGCTCGAGTTCTCCGCGATAAATGAGCTCGCCAGGCAATTAGTGCGAAAAGCTGGAATGTCATTCATCGCATCGCTTGGACTGTGATTCTCAAGCGTCGTATTCCAGCCATAGTAGACAACCCCAAGGTCCATCTGGTCACGGAAGCTTGCTCCGTCTGCTCCCGGCGTGGTGTTTGAAGCGTCATTGACCCAGAAATCACAAGGGTCCTGTGTCACTTCGGTATCGTCTGGCGTCTCTGGGTTGATAAAGTAATCGGGCACGGTTCCATTATCGTCGGTCAATAGAATCATCCAACGGTGAACTACTGGGAGATTATCGTCACGCCGTGAGTTTCTTAGAATATCTCGTGCGATTTCAATAGCCGGAATTGGGCTCGCGTAGTAGTAGCGTGGATGAATGTAACCTGAATCTGTGCTGTAGCCTGCCTGCATGAGCCAGATCGCTTCACGTGTTAGAATCGGCTTTGTAGTGGCAATTTCAAGATCGCCGTTGGTAAAGTCATCGAGCAGCGTCGTGAGGTTCGTTCTCGGACTCCAGTGCGCTCCAGCATTTGCAGGAGCGGGGACCGGATATTCGCCCACCACGGTGCCAGCGGCACACCGACTGTTATGGTAATCGGGGAAATCAACGGGGTTTTCAAGATCCTCTCCGGTGAGTTCCGTTTCACCGAGCTCAGCGAGAACGTAAGGGTCGCCGGAGGCAGAGGTGGTGGTAACGATCGCAACACGGAAGGTTTCAATCTGCGAGAGCTGATCGTAGAGCTGGAGCAGTCCCTTCTTAAAGTTAAGCCACGGCGTGCTGAAGCATTGCTCGGCGTATTGACTTGCAACCGTCGGATACGCAGCGGTGAATTTCGCAACACTTGCCGTTCCCGCTGGAACTGAGAGAAATGAGGCGGTGTTATCAACGATAAGGACAATATCCGTTGGCACAAGATGGACACTCGATTTTCCAACTACTGAGATACTTCCAATTGAAGAACCAACGATCGGAAGAAATTTCTCGTCATATTCGGTCGTGATCTTGATACCGAGTGAGCTTACCTTGTAGGCGACATCAGCGCTTGCGCTCGTTCGGTTGTCATTGAGCGAAACAGTGAGCGCACCAGTTTCAGGCGCTATTTCATGACCAGTTTCATCCACTCGAAGTGCAGCAAACCAATTCTCTGCAACATCTTCCGTTTCGTCATACAAGGGAAGCGTCGAAGCCGCACCAAGCGCTACACTCTCTGCAAGCGACTGAACCTGTTGGCGTCGAAGGAGGTAGAACGACGTATCAACCGCATAGCCGCCGATAGCAAAGAGGATCATCAACAATAGCGTGAGGATGACGGCCATATTGCCGTGCTCACTTCTTTCCCTGACAGGATGGTTCCTCACAAATTCTGCCCCAATTGATGGGATACCCGTTGGTTACTTCGTGTAATGATCACCGTGTCCTCGCCGTAGAGTGCTGCGATCGGCCCGAAGAGTGGGAAAACGAAACGAACGGTCGCTACAGCCGTGGTGTAGCCAGCTTCAGTGTTTGTCGTAAAGGTAACCTGGGCGTGATTCTTCGACGCGACCGAATTACGTTGGGTAACGCGAAGCGAATCTTCGAGAATTCGGTAAGCGGTAAGCGCGATCGGTCCAGTTTGAGAGGTTCGGTTTCCTGTTACCGCTACCGTATCTTTCAGGTCGCGTTCGGTATGATTCGAACGCTCTGCGTGGTAATCCGCCATAATGGAAAGGATATTTGTGTTTCCCGCCGTATAGAATGGCTCGGTCGCATAGCAGTTCATCAGCCAATCATTCGGCCCAAGAGTAATTGAGGGAAACTGAGTTGGAATCAGTGATGTCTTGGTGAAGAGGGAGGCTTGGGCATACTGACCGGGATAATCGGAGCAGTTGTTCATCAGTCCGATATGAACCATCAGTGGCTCATTATCCGCCGTTGCACGACCAGTAGCATAGACCACAGGGTTTCTGCCGGACACGCCATCACGGTCTAAAAATCCGACCTGATGGGGACACGGGCTTGAGGCACATGAACCCATGTCGGGCATACCCTGTCCCGTCCAACGGGCTGGGTGGACCCGCTTCGTTGCTACGGTAACGGTTGAGCCAGTGTAGAGTGCTCCCGAGAGTACTCGATCGCAGCCATTTGCCAGCAAACCTGTATAACCGGTGCCGTCGATACCGAGGTCTAAGTCAGCAAAGGATTCCCTCATCTGCCAGTTGTCGCACTCGACAAAACCGCTTTCATCTTTGATTTCCGTATCAACCGGACTACGGTCTCCGAGAATAATCGGTGCAAGGCGATATGATCCCACTCCAGCGGCGCCTGTTTCATTATCCCGGCTTACGCCTCCAGACCAAACCGGAGTTTGATGCATCGCAGCCCGCGCGTTCGGTGCAGCGATAGTATTTCGGTTCAAGACATGGAACGGCCCAGCTTCAACTCCTGGGATTGTCGCACTTCCTCCGGTTGTTGCCTGAACGGCAGAGAAGCGGTCGAGCACATTTTCAAGTCGAGAGACATTTGTTCCGCTCGGCGTTGCAATCGCTCCTGAAGGACTTGCTGTCGTATTCGTTCCAATCGCCCACATCCGCGCATCCTGGTAAACCTCCATTGTGCGAAGTGGATTAGCGCCGGGTTGGAAGTGATACACATCGCGATTCACCGCAGTAACGTCGTTATTGTTATTGATATCATCGCCATCACTATTCATCTGCTGACCGCCGACGGGGCCGGTCCATTCGTAAGCCGTGCTACATTGCGCACAATCAGCGTTGAATCTACCGCCATAGTTTGCGTAACCATCACCGTCTTGGTCGAGGAAGGTGACGAACACTTCACCGCGCCGGGTTTGCGAGAAGTAGAGAAAACGATTATCGGGAGAGAGCGCAACACCAGCGGCAGGTTCCACGGGAAGAGTTGAGAGCGGTAACTGTTGTGCCCTGGTAAGCTGGAAGGCACCAGCCGGTTCATCTCCCGGCGCGCGCTTGCCCCAACTGAGGAGATGCGGGTTGTTCATCCACCGCATAGAGTATGTCGTTGTCCCTCCCGCTCCGCTATGGACTCCGTGAAAGTAACCGTGACCAAGGTAATTTTCATAGGGTGTTCCTGTTCCGGAATTGTTCAACCAACTGGTAAGGAACATTCCGAGTACCGGATCACCAATTCCTGCGCTCGGTGTATTCTCAAATGATGCTGAAACGACAGCGACAGGGTTTCGAAAAGCAATTGAACCGGCGCCGCTTCCTGCCGCGTGAATCGATGGTCGCGTGAGCGGATCCGACCCCCAAGTGCCCGCGAGTGCAGTTACGGTTTCTGCATGTGTGCCGGGTGCGGCAGGTGGATATCTCGTTGCGCCAGGATTAACTTGAAATACACCGCCCCATCTCCCACCAGCAGTACCACTACTTCCGTTTGAGCGCGTTACAACCCGGAGGCCAAGGGGAGCGCCATTGCTACTTAACCGCATTGAAAGAGCCGTTGGGACGCCGAATGACACGTTGGTTGGACTTCCAGTTCCGAATGCATTGTAGGTTCCTGCGAGCTTCTCCAGCCGATCATCGCCTCCACCCCAGACTCCATCTGCACCCTGGTAGACGACAAAGATTACCGCGCGCTCGTCCGCAACAAAAAGTACTTCCTGATTCCCAGCTGTCCCGGTGTTATAATCTTTAAAAATCTCAAGCGCGGTTGGCCGCACCGCCACGCATCGCGGGTCGATGCTTGCTGGAGTTCCGTAACATCCCCATGGGCAAGCAGTATCAGCGGGTGGAGTTCCTCCTCCGACATTACACCCTGCGCCGCAATACGCTGGTGGTGCCCCCGTTAATGGGTCGCAGGGACCAGCTGCTGCAGGTTTTCCTCCACCAACAATGACCGACATTGCTTCACTAGCGGTCCCATCTACTTTGTTGTCACCGTCGGCAGTGATCATCTTCACCTTGCGATTTCCGAAATCTGCGATGAAGAGCGGACTCCCCGACGCGCCGAGTGAAGCGACTGCTGTCGGATGTTTCAGCCTAGATGTCGAAGCTGGAGTACCCGTCGTGTCTCCCCCTCCAGCGTAGCAATTAGTACAAGCGTCAGTATCAAGTTCACCTTTGCTTAGTGGATCTGGTGAAGCAAGGCTGGTATCAGGCGTGATCGCAGCATTTCCCGCTATGATCTCGACTGTTTCCCCGTCGTGGTCACCGACGAACGTGTTCGATCCTCTGGTGATGAGGAGCACCCGGTGTGAATTTCGCTCAACGACATAGAGCCCTGGTGAGTTCGCAACATCGCGCGGATGATAGAGCGCCCATGGAATCATGGGAGTATCGGTTGCTACAGAGCCATCAACTGACGTTCCAAGACTATCGCCTGCGACGTGCCAGGTTTGATTTCCACCTTTCCAGGTAAGCCAGCCGATATCCACGTACCCATCGCCGTCATGATCGCCAAACGCTGGCCGCCACTGTTGTCCAGGGGCGGGTTTCTTATCCCAACCGCTATAGACGGTAGCACTATCGGCAAGTGTCGGGTCAGTTCCACTTGTATCTACCGCCGGCCAGATCAATGTTTTTAGAAAATGTGTATCTGCCGGTTGTGTCGCCGCGGTTGTTGTCTCAAGGAGCACCACCGCAAATCGATCGCGATCGCTTGGTCCTGAGCCATCGGTGTTGTAACGACCGACTACTGGAATATGGAGCTCCGAACTCGAGAGCCCAGTTCCACTAGCTAACACATAATCAAACTGCTCATAGTACCTTGTTGAGAACCGAATCTGGAGTGTAATGGTTGGTTCATCAGCACGCATCACCGCTGGATCAGTCTTTCCATCCCCATCGTAGTCCCCTGGCGCGGGGAGCCACACTTCAGTTGAGGTTACGGTCGTTCCGAGATTAAAGCGGAGACTATTTCGAAACAACGCACCGCTTGAGCTGGTAATCACATGCCAATCATCTTCGGCATTCCCATAGTAGAAAGCGATATCTTCAGCACCATCACCATCGAAATCGAGCTTTGTCGGAATTTGGTAGGTGAGAAACCCTGTTTGAAACTCAGCACAACCAGCTCTCGTATGCGGTGTCTCATTCTGCGGTTCGAGACAGGTCCAGACGGTGACAAACGGTAAGTACTGAACTCCGGGGTCTTGAGTTGAACTATTCGGACCAAGCTCCGCGGTGGAGAGAAGGAAAGGAAGATTGACGACATCGTCATCTGGTCCATCGGAACGTTCGTAGTAGAGATTGTGATCGCGGTCAGTTGTGACGAGAGCCTTATCGGCGACAGAGGGGAAAGTATTCGGATAAGTGCCTGAACCATAGGCACTCGCATCTCCCGGAAGGGCCGCCACCATCGCGCGTCCGGCTTCCGCAGCAGCACGCTGCACAACCGCACAGGCACGAAAGTAAAGGAAGAGTTCGATCACACTCATGCCGACGACGAGGATGATCGGCAGACTCACCGCAACGGCGATGATCGAAAGTCCACGTTCGTTTAGTCTCTGCACCATGAGTGGGCCCAGCTTTCGCTCTGGCGGGTAACGCTTACACCAATCCTTAGTAACCTTAGATGCATTTTCTATGCCCTCAGTGGCTAACTTTAAATCGTCAAAAGTTACTGTAAAATCAAGCCGAAACGCGTGTGAGGTCAGATGTTCACTTACCGCGTGGTATGAGAATTCGGTAAGATTTTCTGGGAAAAATGACTTCTCCCCTCTGTGTTCCTCTGCGACCTCTGAGTAGCCTCTGCGTTTACCAAACCCTTTAAATCAGAGAATTGAACACAGAGGACTCACAGAGGACGCGGAGGAACGCAGAGGGAAGAGCGTTAAAGATTCTGCCCAAGTTGATGAGTTACCCGCTGATTACTGCGCGTAATGACCACCGAATCAGAACCGTAGAGTGCGGCAATCGGGCCGAAGAGCGGAAAGACGTAACGAACTGTCGCAATTGACGTAGTGTAACCACTCTCATTGTTCGTTGTGAATGACACTTGGGCGTGGTTCCGCGCGGCAATGGAGTTGGTTTGCGCGATGCGGAGCGAATCACGAAGGATGCGGTACGCTGTAAGTGCTACCGGGCCAGTTTGTGATGTGCGGTTTCCATGTACTTCCACGGTGTCTCTCAGATCCGTTTGAGTGAGGTTTGATTTTTCCGCGTGATAGTCAGCCATAATCGAGAGCACATTGGTGTTTCCAGCAGTGAAAAAGGGCGCTGTTTCTGAACAGTTCATTACCCAGTCATTTGGTCCAAGCGTGAGCGAAAACTTTGTTGGTATCAACGACGTTCTCGTAAAAAGCGATGCTTGTGCGTACTGACCTGGGTAGTCCGCGCAGCTCTCGAGCAGTCCGATATGGACCATCAGCGGGCTAACGTCACCCGGGGTCACTCGTCCAGTGGCGTAGACAACGGGATTCCTTCCAGCAAGGCCGTCTCGGTCTAAGAATCCAACTTGATGTCCACAGGGAGACGACGTGCAAGTTCCAACATCAGGTATCCCTTGGCCGCTCCAACGTGCGGGGTGAACTCGACGCGAAGCTACCTTGATCCCCGGTGCCGCGTTGTACGGAGCGAGTGCGATATCTCTGTTACAAGACGTGGCCGGTTGCGCGAGGTAGCCTGAGTCGTCAATCGCTAAGGTAAAATCGCTCAATGTTTCATTGAGTTGCCAGTTATCGCAATCCGTAAATCCACTCTCATCCTTTATTTCGTAATCCGTTGGTGTTGTGTGGCCAAGAACAATTGGGGAGAGCCGGAAGTACGGTGCACCAGCGATACCAACTTGGGTATCTCGCGTGACTCCGCCGGGCCACACGGGTGTTTGGTGCATCGCTCCCCGTGCGTTTGGCGCTGCAACTGTGTTTCTATTCAGCACATGATAGGGAGCTGCTTCGACTGGCGGAATGGTTTGACTTCCAGAGTTCGCGCCCTGAACAGCGGAGAAGCGGTCCATTACGATTTCAAGGCGTGAAACGAGCGATCCATTTGGTAGTGAGATGCCGCCGGGGGGATTCGTTGTTGTATTCGTTCCAATGGCCCAGAGTCTTGCTGCTTGGTAGACCTCCATCGGTCGAAGGGAGTTCATCCCCGGTTCAAAGTGGTATGGGTCACGACCCTGGGCGGACGTGTCATTGTTGTTATGAAGGTCATCACCATCGTTGTTCATCTGAGAACCAGCCCCTGGATTCCATTCATACGCCGTCGTGCAGGCTGCGCAGTCGTGGTTAAATCGACCACCGAAGTTGGCATACCCATCTCCATCTTCATCAAGATAGGTGACAAAGATCTCCCCCCGCCGAGTTTGCGAATGGTAGAGGTAGCGATTATCAGGAGAGAGTGCGACTCCCGCCGCGGGCTCCACTGGGAGTGTGGAAAGTGGAGCGCGATTGGCCCATGAAAACTGAAATGTACCAGGAGCCTCATCCCCTGGTGGGCGCTTTCCCCAGCTTAAGAGATGTGGATTGTTTAGCCAGCGGAGCGTCGGGATGGTTCCAGCTCCTCCGCTATAGGCACCCCAGAGGTACCCGTGCCCGAGGTAGTTCTCATACGGAACGCCTGCTTGGGAGTTGTTAAGCCAGCTCGTTAGGAACATCCCCAAAACTGGATCGCCAATCCCCGCGCTCGGAGTATTCTCAAATGAGGCAGCGACAATCGCTGCAGGATTTCGAAAGGTAATCGAGCCTGCTCCTGTTCCCGGGGCATGAAATGCTGGCCTCGCTTCTGGATCCGCACCCCATGTGCCCGCGAGTGGAGTGATTGTTTCAGTCCGAGTATTGATCGGAAAACCGCGCCGAATCGGTGGCCCGGCACCGGTCTGGTTCGCATTGACTTGAAAAACGCCACCGAAACGACCTGCGGCCAAAGTGCTCGGGTTCGACCGCGTTACAACTCGAAGCCCCACCGGATAGCCATCGCGATCGAGTTGGAGCGAGAGCGCGGTGGGAATACCAAGGGGCGTTGTAAGTGCAGAGCCGGTAGGAGTTCCATTGGCGGCAAGGCTAAAATAATTTCCGGCGAGACGTTGCATCTGATCATCTCCCCCACCCCAAGCATTGTCAGCTCCCTGATAAATGAGAAAAATGGAGGTACGTTCGTCAGCAACGAATAACACTTCCTGATTACCCGCTACTTCAGGATTACTATCCCGAAGTATCTCCAGTGCTGTTGGGCGAACCGAGATGCAGAGTGGGTTGATTGGATCCGCTGTGACGTAACACCCCCACGGGCAGGGAGTTCCAGCCGGTGAGACGCCTGCATTACTGCATGCGGCATCCGCCTGGGCACAGTAAGCGGGTCGGGTTCCATCTGCTTCGATCGCGGGACAAGTTCCGCCTGGCGCACCTCCGCCAGCAATCGTTGAGATTGCCTCGCCGGGTGTTCCATCAACTTTGCCGTCGTCGGCGGTGATCATTTTCACTTTCCGATTGCCAAAATCAGCAACGAAGAGTGGGCTGCCGACAGCTCCGAGTGATGCCACACTTGTGGGCTGACGGACTTGACGCGATGCGGCATTGGCGCCGACAGTGTCACCACCGCCACCGTAGCAGCCTGAACAACTTTCGTCGCTAAACTCGCCTTTACCTAAGGGATCTGGCGAGAGGAAAGTCAGGTCCGGATTCACTCCGACGTTTCCGACAATGACCTCGACGTTTTCACCGTCCTGATCTCCGATAAAGTTATTTGCGCCCTTCGTGACAAGAAGAACACGGTGTGAGTTCCGCTCGATGACATAGAGTCCAGGAGCGTTTACACTATCGCGAGGGTAGTAAAGCGCCCATGGTGTCATTGGGGAGTCCGTCGCCACGGCACCATCAATCGAAGTCCCGAGAGCATCTCCTGCAACATGCGCTGTGGGATTTCCCCCTTTCCATGTTAACCACCCAATATCGGTGTAACGATCGCCATCGTAATCACCAAACGCTGGACGCCAGGCAGAACCGGGCGCGGGTTTCTTGTCCCAACCGTTATAGCCTGTCGGAGTGTCGGCAATTGGTGGATTCGTCTCAGTATCTAGTGGCGGCCAGACGAGCGTCTTTAAGTAATAGGTATCCGACGGCTGCGTCGATCCAGTTGTAGTTTCAAGCAGCACCACTGCAAATCGATCGCGGTCTAACGGACCAGAACCGTCAGTGTTGTAGCGCCCGACCACGGGGATCCGGAGCTGAGAGTTCGAAAGGCCAGTTCCATTTGCCAGCGTGGATTCGACCTGTTCGTAGAACTTACTCGATAGCCGAATCTGAAGCGTGATTCTGTTCGCCTCGTTTGCGCGCATTACCGCCGGGTCAGTCTTTCCATCTCCATCGTAGTCACCAGCAGCTGGGAGCCAGACATCGCCGGCCGTGGTTTCACTGCCAAGTTCAAAACGGAGACTGTGTCGAAACAGCGCACCGCTTGAACTGGTAATGATATGCCAATCGTGGCCAGTGTTTCCGTAATAGAACGCGATATCTTCTGCTCGGTCACCGTCAAAATCTAGGAACGCCGGTTGTTGATAGGTGAGAAAACCTTGCTGACCTGCGGTACATCCTGCCCTCGTATGTGGGGTTTCGTTTTGTGGTTCAAGGCAGGTCCATACGGAAACGAGAGGGAGATACTGGACCCCAGGATTCTGGGTCTGTGCATTCCGTCCAAGTTCACTCGTTGACAGCAGAAACGGGAGATTGATTGCATCGGTGTCGTTCCCATCGGAGCGTTCGTAGTAAATGTCGCTATCCGCGTCAGTTGAGAGGAGTGCTTTGTCTTCAACTGATGAAAAGGTATTTGGGTAGGTGCCGGCTCCGTAACCGCTCGCATCACCTGGAAGCGCCGCGACCATCGCGCGCCCTGCTTCGGCGGCGGCACGTTGCACCACTGCACACGCCCGAAAGTAGAGGAAAAGCTCGAGCACGGCGAGTCCAACAAGGAGAATAATCGGTAAGCTCACCGCAACAGTGATGATCGAGAGTCCGCGCTCATTTAAACTACGAAACATGTATATGCATTCTCTCTCGGTTACCAGCGTTAGAGTAATAACGCTGCATATCTTATGCCCTAAGAGCTTCACCCAATTTGGAATTGTGGTTACGGAAGAAGTAAGTACGCGCGCGAGGAAGAGCGGGACAACGCGAGTGCATGAATGATCACCTGAGTGCCTGCGCGTACGAAGGAATGGGAACGAAAGCTCAGAGTATCTCGGAGAAGGCCGAGTAGCCTTCCCTCTGCGTTCCTCTGTGAATCCTCTGCGTTCAATTCATCTATATTTAGAATAAATTGGTAAACACAGAGGCTACTCAGAGGGCGCAGAGGAACGCAGAGGGACGCAGAGGGAGGGAGCAATTAATTATTCCACCGTCACACTCTTTGCCAAATTCCGTGGCTGGTCCACATCGGTGCCGCGTGAGACAGCGACATGGTAGGCGAGGAGTTGTAACGGCACGGTGAGGACCATCGGTAGCGTCATGCGCAGTTCGCGGCGATTTTCGCCACCTACTGCAATGATCTCGGTAGCAAGATTGGTAAGTTCCGTCGTGGGGTAATCGGTCACAGCAATTACTTTTCCACCACGTGCTTCGACCTCTTTCAAGTTGGAGATAGTTTTATCATAGTTAATGCCATCGTGCCCGAGCACGGCAACAACTGGGGTTTGTTCGTCGATGAGTGCAATCGGTCCATGTTTCATCTCGCCTGCGGGGTAACCCTCGGCATGAACGTAGGAGATCTCTTTCAGCTTCAGTGCACCCTCCAGTGCTACGGGATAGAGGAACCCGCGGCCAAGGAAGAGGAAATTCGCGCGCTTCCCGTATTGTTTGCTCACCTGCTCAATCTTGTCATTTACTTCCAGTGCCTGAGTGAGTGCGGCAGGAAGATGCATCAGTTCGGCGATCAGTGCGCGCTGGTCTTCGGGCGTAACAGTCTTTCGCACACTCCCAAGCCGAAGTGCGAGCATATAAGCGGCAACGAGTTGCGTGGTAAAAGCCTTCGTTGAGGCAACGCTAATCTCTGGTCCAGCGTGAGTATAGAGCACCTTCTCCGCGACACGCGCGATTGAGGAACCAACTACGTTACAAATCGCGACCGTCTTTACCTTGTTCTGGACAGCGAGCTTGAGCGCGCCAAGCGTATCTGCCGTCTCGCCCGACTGGCTAATCGCCATTACGAGACTTCCGGAATCAAAGAGTGGCTCACGGTAGCGATACTCTGAGGCATAGTCGACCGATACTGGAAGTCGAGCAAAGCGCTCAAGGTAGAACTTCGCAACAAGCGCCGCATGCCAGGCTGTTCCACAGGCCACAATATCGACGCGCTTGATGAGCTTAATCTCCTCTTCACTCAGCTCAATGTCGCTGAGGAGCACACTCTTCTGTTGCTGGTCGATTCGTCCGCGAAATGTTTCGGTGACAACTAACGGCTGTTCATGAATCTCCTTCAACATGAAGTGTCGAAAGCCACCTTTCTCCGCAGTGATGGGGTCCCAGGTGATATGGGTCGGCTCACGGGCGACCTTCTTCCCAGCGTGTTCAATGGCGATCTGATTCACTCGAATTTCAGCAATCTCATCATCTTCAACGATGAGAATATCGCGCGTGTACTCAAGGATCGCCGGGATATCTGAAGCGACAAATTTCTCCTTCTCCCCGAGGCCAACGATAATCGGCGTAGCGTTCCGTGCGACGACGAGACACTCCGGGTCATCGAGCGAAACCACGACCAAGGCATAGCTTCCCTGGAGTTCCTTCGTTGCCGCGCGAACCGCACCGACAAGGCTTTTCTCTTTGGGGAGATGACTATTAATCAGGTGTGCTGCGATCTCGGTGTCTGTCTCCGAGAGAAACTGTGCGCCTTGCTTCTCCAATCGTTCACGGAGCTGGAGATAATTCTCGATTATTCCATTGTGAACAACACAGACCTGACCAGCTACATGCGGGTGGGCATTTGTTTCTGAAGGCCGACCGTGGGTAGCCCAGCGGGTATGTCCGATGCCAACGCGAACGCCATTTGCGTGAACCACCTCGACTGACGCTGGATACTTACCACGTTTCTCAAGCAGGTGTTTTAAATTGGAGAGTTTCCCTTCCGTTCGAAAGACTTGGAACTTATCTCCATCAATAACCGCGACACCGGCGGAATCATAGCCACGATACTCTAGCTTCTCTAGCCCGCCCACGAGCACCGGAAGGACCTCGCGCGGCCCTACATAACCCACTATTCCACACATAAGTTAGCCCTTTGCCCTTGCTTGTCTCCGCTTCGCCCAATTACTAACCACTATCTGCTCGGATCGTTCGAGCCCGAGAGCGCCTGCCGGAACATCTTTTGTTATCGCTGAACTAGCGCCGACAACCGCGCCTTCGCCAATATTCACTGGGGCAACGAGACTCGTGTTACTTCCAATAAAAGCGCCGCTCCCAATAATCGTTCGGTGCTTGTTCACCCCGTCATAATTGCAGGTAATCGTTCCTGCACCGATGTTCGCGTTCTCGTGGACCAGCGCATCACCGATGTATGAGAGGTGATTTGCCTTCACTCCCTCGCGGAGCTCGGACTTTTTCGTCTCCACAAAGTTCCCGATTCGGACATGACGAACAAGATTCGTTCCAGGCCGAAGATGGGCAAAGGGCCCAACTTGGCAATCTTCGCCAAGCTCGGCGGTATCAATGACACAGCTAAGCTTAATCACACTATTTATGCCGATCGAGCTTCCCGTAATTATACTCTCACCGTCAATCCGAACCCCAGATGCAATCTTAGTGTTCCCGCGAAGCCGAGTTCCAGCGCCAATGAAAGTATCCGATCCAATGGTGACATCCTCGTCGACGTAGGTCGCTTCAGCGTCCTCGAAGGTAACTCCCTGCTCCATCCAGTGCTTGGCAATTTGCATGCGTCGCAGACGCTCGAGAGTGGATAGCTCGACTCGAGAGTTCGCTCCGAGAAGCTCCTGGTAATTCGCGTACGGAACCGCCTCAACCCCGAGCTTACGCTTCACCCCATAACCCACGATGTCCGTGAGGTAGAATTCGCCTTGCGCATTCTTGTTATCAAGTGATGGAAGTGCTTCTTTCAGAAACGCACGGGTCGCCGCATAAATCGAGCTATTCACCTCAAGGATGTGGCGCTCGTTACTTGAGCAGTCTTTCTCCTCAACGATTCGGAGGACACGTCCGGCATCATCGCGAACAATTCTCCCGTAACCTATTGTGTCCGGGGGAAGCATCGTGAGCAATGCTACCTCGCTTCCGCTTCGCGTTCTTGCCGCGAGCAGCTGCTCAAGCGGTGCGCTTGCAAGCAATGGAAGGTCTCCGGGCAAGATGAGGACCGTGTCCGTACTCTCTTCAACTGCTCCAAGGGCGACATCAGCCGCATGACCTGTTCCCCGTTGCTCAGACTGAAGCACTGGGACGATTTCGAGCTTCCCCAGGTGGGCGCCGTTTTTCAAGCGTTCGAGTTCAGCACGAACAAGCGATTCGCCAAAGCCGAGGACGACAATTACCTTCGCTGGAGATAACGGGACACACGCACGAAGAGTTCGTTCGAGTAAGGTCAATCCACAAACGGTGTGGAGCACCTTGGGTCGGGCAGATTTCATCCGCACCCCCTTACCAGCGGCGAGGACGACGATTTCGAGCCGATTTGCTGTAGCTGCCATGCTCCTTCCCGTTCCTACCTGCGTGGGCCGATCGTTATAACACCCGACGGCCAGCGGTAACTATATATATTAGAAGATCCAAGGAACAGAGCGCCAGAGCGTCGGGAGGAATTTTCTTCAATTATTTTACTGAGTTCTATCGATAAAAGCTGAACCTGCCGATAGACGTTATGGGGATCCTGGGTAGTTAGTAGCAGCACTCGATGGATGCGAAACAGCCGGAAGGCGAGAAGAAACAGAATCAATTACGGCGTCAGCTTGACCTTGAACTCGACCGTCTTGAGATACGGATTGAGGAGCTGCGGGTCCAGTACGAACAGTACTTCGTCGATATTGTTCCACACCCACCAGACAAGCTTCATAACGAAATAAAAAAATTCATCCGTCACCTGCTGAAGGCACCGTTTAAGAACTCGGCATCCCGATTTCGGTTACGAACCTTAATTCAGCGCTTTCAAACTTACTGCACCTATTGGGAGCGCGTAAATAAGCAACGTGAGGAAGGAACCTATATCAAGGACGTGTTCAAGGCCGATCTGCGTGAACAACTCCAGGCGCAACTTGCCCAGGAAACCGGTGAAGCCGGCGCAGCACTGAAGGGACTTCGACAATTGTTCTCCACCTATCAGGACGCCCTCAGAAAGAACGGAAACGGCAAAGCCGACGTTAATTTCGATAGCTTTAAGAAGTCGCTCATGAAGCAAGCGAAGGCGCTAAAAGAGAAGCACGGAAACCAGAAGCTTCAATACAAGGTGATGGTGAAGGACGGAAAAGTGGTTATTCGTGCGTCGGTGAAGAAGTCTTAATTCACCACTTCGGTCCGACGATGAATCTCTAACCGCGCTTTTGCCTTCTGATACTCAGTTGCAATCTGCGCGTAATCATCACTATAGGCGCTCTTTTCTACGAGGAGTGGTTCGAGCTTCGCGCAGGTTTCTTCAGCGCGTTTTGTGTCGATAAGCTCAGGTTTCTCACCAACTTCGGCAAGCACCGTGAGCGCGCCGTTTCGCACTTCGAAAACTCCCGAGCTCACCATGAACCAGTAGTCATTGCCCGAGGTAACTAATTTAAGCGCCCCAGTGCCGAGGAGTCCGATAAAGTTCTGATGTCCAGCAAGTATTCCAACCTCTCCGTCGAAACCAGGAAGAATTACCTCCGTTGCCTTGGTATCGAGGAGTTTACTCCCTGGTGTGAGAATGGTGACGCTGAATTCCGCAGATGCCATGGCCATTACTTAATCTCAGTAGCGAGCCGTTTTCCTTTCTCGCGGGCTTCTTCGATCGTTCCCACGAGGTAGAAAGCCTGCTCCGGGAGGTCATCGTGTTTCCCTTCGACCAGCTCTTTGAAGCCGCGGATTGTATCCTCAAGCTTCAAGCGCTTCCCTTCAAGGCCAGTAAACTGGGCGGCGACAAAGAATGGCTGAGAGAGGAATCGCTGGATTTTTCGGGCCCGCTCAACGAGGAGCTTGTCATCAGGAGAGAGCTCGTCCATTCCAAGAATAGCGATAATATCCTGGAGGTCCTTGTAACGCTGGAGAATACTCTGCACGTCACGAGCGACCTTGTAATGCTCCTCCCCCACAACGCGCGGGTCAAGAATCGTCGAGGTTGAATCGAGTGGATCAACCGCCGGGTAGATTCCCTGCTCCGCAATCGAGCGCGAGAGCACGGTCGTTGCGTCAAGATGGGCAAAGGTTGTTGCCGGCGCTGGATCGGTCAAATCGTCGGCCGGAACGTAAATCGCCTGCACCGAGGTAATCGACCCTTTCGTGGTCGAGGTAATTCGCTCCTGGAGTTCACCAACGTCAGTTGCGAGTGTCGGCTGGTAACCTACAGCGGATGGCATACGCCCGAGCAGCGCTGATACTTCCGAGCCAGCCTGCACGAACCGGAAGATGTTATCGATAAAGAGGAGCACGTCTCGTCCTTCCTCATCACGGAAATATTCCGCGTTCGTAAGTGCGCTCAATCCGACCCGAAATCTCGCACCGGGTGGTTCATTCATCTGACCGTAGACGAGAGACGCCTTTTCGATAACTCCGCTCTCCTGCATCTCGAGCCAGAGATCGTTCCCTTCGCGTGTTCGCTCGCCCACGCCGGCAAAGAAGGAGTAGCCGCCGTGTGCCTGAGCAACGTTATTAATCAGCTCCATGATGATGACGGTCTTCCCCACTCCAGCACCACCGAACAAACCGATTTTTCCGCCCTTCACATACGGTGCGAGGAGATCGATCACCTTAATTCCAGTTACGAAAATCTCTTTGCTCGTTGCTTGATCTTCGAATTTTGGCGGAGCACGGTGGATTGGCCATTGATCCTTCGCCAGAACCGGGCCTTTTTCGTCGACTGGCTTTCCAACGACGTCGATAATTCGCCCGAGAGTCGCGGGACCTACTGGCACTCGAATCGGGCTCCCGGTATCTTTCACCACCGTTCCTCGAACTAATCCGTCAGTAGAATCCATCGCGATACAACGAACCATGTTATCGCCGATGTGGAGTCCGACTTCGACGGTGAGGTTATCCTCCTCATCGCCAAGCGCGGGATTAGTAATCTTGAGCGCATGGTAGATTTCAGGTAAACCGACGCCTTCGTCGAAACCAACGTCAACTACCGGTCCCATTACCTGTACGACTTTACCTGTTCGAAGCTGTGTTGCTGCTGTTGCCATGTTTCCTTCCTTACCTCACTTAATCGCTTCGGCTCCGCCGATAATATCCATCAGTTCCTTTGTAATCGCACTCTGGCGCGCACGGTTGTAGAACAATCGGAGCCGATCGATGAGATCGCCAGCATTTTTCGTTGCTGAGTCCATTGCCGTCATCCGTGCGGCATGCTCACTTGCTCGTGCTTGGAGCGCCGCTTCATAGAGCTTCGTCTTAATCAACATTGGAATGAGTTGCTCGACGATCACCTCAGGCGTCGGGCTAAACCCAGAGATACCACCGGTGTGTGCCCCTGCCTCCGATTGTTCGGCGCTCTCAGATGTCGCGACGTTTCCTAATGGGAGAATCACCTCACGAGTGACTTGCTGCGTAAGCGCAGAGACAAAACGGGTAAAATAGACTACCACTTCATCGCAACGTTTCTCGGCATAGTCCTTCATTAGCTTGCGTGCCATCGCTTCGACCGGCCAACGGCTTGCGTCCTCAGGAAGGTTGTCATACTCATCGACGATGCTCCAACCAAGGCGTTTCGCCGAACTCACCGCTCGCCGCCCGACGGGAACCACCTCGGTCCTAACACCGGGAGCAAACTCCTGGTATTGCACAGCTTTAATGATATTCGTGTTATAGGCCCCACAGAGCCCCCGTTCGCCCGCAACAACGATAACGCGGCGAACTTTCACGCTGCTCCGGTTCTCTAGCAATGGGTGCTGGAGCTCTCCTTCGAGTTCCGCAGAAATCTCACTCACCACTCGATTTAAGTGTCTGCTGTAGCGTGCTCCATTTTCCGCCCACTCCTGGGCGCGCCGAAGTTTCGCCGCGGAGACAAGTTTCATCGCACGGGTAATCTGCCGCGTGTTTCGAACCGAAGATATCCGGCGTCGTATTGCTTTTAGTCCTGACATACCAATTATGCTGGTGCGTGTCGCGCAGCTGCACGCTCAGCTTTTACTTCAGACATCATGTCGCCGGAGGCCGCGCGCGGCTTTGCTGCTTGCTTTTTTGCGACAAAATCTTTGGTAAAAGTAGTGAGTGCAGCACGGAGCGCTTTCGTGTGATCGTCGCTCATCTGCCCGGTCGAGCGGATTCCCTCGAGGATCGCTGCGTGACCTGCCTTAATATACTCATGCATCGCCGGTTCATACTCGCGAATATCCCCGACCTCCAACTGATCGAGGAATCCTTCGTTGGCAGCGAAAATCGAGAGCACCTGAAGCTCAACTGGCATCGGTGCGTACTGGTTTTGCTTTAGTATCTCGACCAAGCGAGCGCCACGCGCGAGCTGCGCTTTCGTCGACGCATCAAGGTCAGAGCCGAACTGCGCAAATGCCTGCTTCTCGCGGTACTGCGCGAGATCGAGTCGGAGCGTTCCGGCGACCTTCTTCATCGCCTTAATCTGTGCCGCACCACCCACGCGCGAAACGGAGAGTCCAACGTTAATCGCTGGACGCACGCCAGAGAAGAACAGGTCAGATTCAAGGTAGATCTGACCATCGGTGATCGAAATCACGTTTGTCGGAATGTAGGCCGAGACGTCCCCGGCCTGAGTCTCAATAATCGGAAGCGCCGTGAGCGAGCCTCCGCCCATCTCATCACTGAGTTTCGCTGCTCGTTCAAGGAGTCGCGAGTGAAGGTAGAACACATCTCCGGGGTATGCTTCGCGACCCGGTGGACGGCGAAGCAGTAACGAAATTGCGCGGTAGGCGACTGCATGTTTTGAGAGATCGTCATAGACAACGAGGCAATGCCTCCCGGAGTCACGGAAATACTCGCCAATTGTCGCACCACAATAGGGAGCGATGTAGGACATCGGCGCCGGCTCACTCGCTGTAGCGGCAACGATGATCGTGTGCCCTAAAGCGCCATGCTCTCGGAGTTTTTCTACGACCTGACGGACGCTCGAACGTTTCTGTCCGATCGCCACATAGATGCAGATCACGCCAGTCCCTTTCTGATTGATGATCGTATCGAGTGCTACGGCAGTTTTCCCTGTCTGGCGATCGCCGATGATTAACTCTCGCTGACCCCGTCCGATCGGAACCATCGAATCAATCGCCTTGAGACCGGTTTGTAGTGGTTGGTTCACCGGGCTACGTTTCACAATTCCCGGTGCCTTCACCTCGATGCGACTCCGCTCACTCGCATCAATCGGGCCGGCGCCATCGATTGGATTCCCGAGAGCATCGACTACTCGACCAATGAGCGCGTCACCGACAGGAACCTCAGCAATTTTTCCGGTACGCTTCACCACGTCGCCCTCGCGAATTTCAGCGGTATCACCCATGATCACCACGCCCACGTTGTCCTCTTCGAGGTTGAGCGCGATACCCATAATGTTATGCGGGAGCAATACGAGCTCACCCGCCGCTACGTTCTGGAGTCCATGAATCCGTGCGATTCCATCGCCAACGCTGATCACCGAACCAATCTCAGCGAGCTCAACACCAGACTGGTGGCTCCGGATCTGTTCCTGAATGATCCTACTTATCTCCTGGGCTTTGATATCCATCCCTTACTCCTCTGTTTGCGCTAACTTATTAAGGCCCGTTCTAACCGCTCGAGTCGTCCGGCGAGCGATCCGTCGATTACCTTCCCGCCATACTGGACAACCATCCCTCCGAGTAACCTCTCATCGACGCGCCACCGAAATTCTGGTTGACCCTTGATGTAGGCGCGAAGCTCGGTTTCCACGTCTTTCTGCTCTGAACTATCGATTGACCGGGCAGTAGCGATCTCTACTCGAACAACACCGGCCCGCTCGCGTGCGCGTTCGACAAGGGCGGTAGCGATCTCTGGGAGCGCCGAAAGTCGGTCCCGTTCAAGGAGCACCCGGAGAAACCGCTCGGCAACATCAGGTAAATTCGCTAATTTACCGAGCCGCTCCAGGACCGCTAGCCGTTCCTTACGCGTGAACATCGGGTTCAAGAGAACGGCAGGGATCTGCTCCTCCCGAGCCCAGAGTGAAGCAAACTCAGCGAGCGACGCAGCCACTTTCTCGGCTGGGGTTGGGTCTCCGCTACGGCCGTTCTCCTTCTCCACGAGGTTCAGGAGTGCCGTAGCATACCGAACCGCAAGTTTCCCGAGCTTCTTGGCCATAAGCGATGATCGCGCTCCCGTTTAGTGGAACAAACCTGGTTGGAGGACCTCTTGACGAAGCCGGCGATCGATCTCCCCTGAGAGATCTCGCTTTAAGCGATCTCGAGCGGCATCCAAGGCAACAAGCGCCGTTTCACGACGGAGCTCCTTCTCCGCAGCCCGTAGCTCGGTATCGATCTGTCGTGCGTTATCTTTCAGCAGACGTTCCACTCGCCCGCGGGCTTCAGCTTGAATTACTTTGATTAAACTATCGGTTTCGTTTGCGAGTTTCGCTGTGAGATCGCTCTTCTCCGCCTCAATCTGTTTCATCCGCCGGTCGAGCAGCTCAAACTCGTGCTCTGCCTGATGAATTGAATGTGCTGCACGCTGGAGCTGCTCCGCGATTTCAATGCTCCGCGCACGAAGTCGTTGTGGCACATGCTTCCGGTACAGGTAGATGAAGATGGCGAGATAGATCGAAAAATTCACCACTGGCCAGAGCAGTGTCGAATAGTCGGTGGTATGAACGCTCATCGGCGATTCTCCATTAGTGAACGAGTTTGCTCGTTCCATCGGCGAGCAATTTATTCACGAAGGTATCGGAGAGCGCTTTCACCTCGCCTCCCATCTGCTTCCTCGCTCTCACCTTCAGGTCAGCAATTTCTTCGCGGGCAGCACGGAGCTCGCGGTGCGCCCTCTCGAGTGCCTCATCGATAACTTTCTGTGCTTCCGCGCGAGCGGTTGCAAGCTTTACATCACGTTGTTCGATCGCCCGGAGGCGTGTCTGAAACAGAGTGGTATCGATCCGTTCCTGGAGCTGCCGCGCCTCTTCCCGGCGTTTTACGGCGCGCTTCTCGTCTCCTACCGTGCGTTCCTCTCGCTCTTCGAGCAGGGCGAAGAACGGTTTAAATACGTAATTTCCAAGCACAATCCAAACCACAATGAACAGAACCGCTGAGCAGAGCATCTGCGGTAGCACGGCTGTTATCATCTCGCCCACTATACTTCTCCGCGTACTTAATGTGTTGGATTGATCCTACCTGAGCAACTTCCCATCTTCGTCATCTGTCTCAGATAGTAGATCCTCGTCATCTCGTAAAGCTGCCTCGCCGTTACCGGCAGACTGCTTCATCGAGCAGTGACCCTCAAAGATTACGCCATCATAAATAATCAGTGACGGGCTAACGATATTACCAATGACTCGTGCGCCCGCATGAAGCTCCAAGCGCTCTCGTGATTCGATATCACCGTTTACCTGACCGTAAATCTTGATGCGCGTGCCGACAATCTTCGCATCGACCTTCGCTGTTTCTCCGACCGTGAGCTCGCCGTTGGCGTGAAGCTCACCCTCGATGTTCCCATCAATCTGGACGGCACCCTGGAGATAGAGCTTCCCAGAAACGCGACAATCCCGCCCGATGAGTGCATTGAGCGCCGGCTTTTCCCGAGATTCTCTCGGGGCGATTGGCGTCTCCTTTTCTGCAGACCAAGGTCCTTTACCGAGCACCACGACCGGCACCTCGTACGTAATAAAACAAGAAATTTCCGATACTCACACTAGGAAACCCTTGTGAAAGGGCTTCTTATACTAGCAAGAACTCTCGGTGAAGAAAAATC
>FKKE01002605.1_pt2 | contig 40467 bp, 27 predicted proteins | sample 1106331 | NCBI WGS metagenome assembly FKKE01 (sample SAMEA3931202, study PRJEB13176) | freshwater metagenome | biome: Drinking water system; feature: drinking water; material: freshwater | place: China | collected 2013-02-06
TTCATTTTGTGAACAGAGCAACAGAGCACCAGAGCAGCAGAGAAAACTGAAATGGAATGTATTCATTGCTGTGACGGGAGCGCGTTTTGTGGCATCAAATAGCCATGGCCTCAAAAACAACATCGAAGAAAAAGACAAACGGCGCCTCGGCCGGTCCAATCTCGAAAGAGATGGGTCTTCTCCTCTACGAGGGAATTCTTCGCACCTATCTCTTTGAAGAGAATCTCCACCTCCTCTACCGCCAGGGGGATCTCATGGGTGGTCTCTATACTGGTTCCGGTAACGAAGCCGTGGCAGTTGGTGCCGCGTTCGCGCTCGAGCCCGGAGACACAATGGCTCCATCACACCGCGGAATTGGGGCACACTTTGTCCGTGGCGAAACACTCGAGGGGATGATGCTCCAACTGATGGCCCGCGCCGAAGGGTGTACCCAAGGTCGCGATAACGCGGCGCATCAAGGTTCGATGGACCGAGGGATTCTCGGAATGATTTCCCACCTCGCGGCGATGCCCGCGGTTGCGGCAGGATGTGCGCTTGCGCATAAGATTCGGAAGAACAAACACGTTGCGCTCGCGTTTACCGGCGAAGGGGCAACGAGCCTTGGTGACTTTCATGAGACGATGAATCTCGCTGCCGTGCTCAAACTTCCCTTTGTGTTGGTGATTGAGAACAATCAGTGGGCATACTCAACACCAGTTGAACTCCAGTACGCTTGCGAGAGTCTCTCCGATCGAGCCGCAGGGTACGGCGTGCCAGGAATGACGATCGACGGGACAGATGTGGAATTAGTGTACCAAACGGTAAGTGAAGCAGTGCGACGCGCCCGAGCGGGCGAAGGCCCAACCTTAATTGAAACGATTACGATGAGGCTCCGCGGGCATAGCGCAGCTGATATGGCCGAGTATGTTCCCAAGCAGATGATTGAAATGTGGAAAGAAAAACATCCAGTTTCACTTTATCGGGAGAAATTAATAAAAAGGGGTTGGCTCAGTCGCGAAGCAAGCGGCGAGCTCGAGAAAAAGTTAAAGCAGGACATCGATCGCGCAGTCGCTTATGCGAAGAGTAGACCGCTCCCCGAACCACATACAGCACTTTCCGGGGTCTATGCGGAGTAATCACTAGTTACCTATGCACACGACACACGTTCAGTCAGAGAGTACAACGAAAGTGACGAAGGTCGAGACAAGCGGGGCTATTACCTATATCGAAGCGATCCGTACTGCGCTCATCGAAGAGATGCGCCGCGATGAGTCGGTTTTCTGTATCGGCGAAGATATCGCGCAATTTGGTGGAGCATTTAAAGCCACCAAGGGCCTCCTCGAGGAGTTCGGACCGGATCGCGTGATTGATACGCCAATTGCTGAATCGGGAATTATTTCGCTCGGAATCGGTGCCGCAATGTGCGGACTCCGCCCAGTGGTCGAGATGCAGTTTGCTGATTTCGTGTCGAATGGGTTCAGTCAGATTGTAAACAATGCAGCGAAAGCTCACTACCGTTGGTCTCAGGCAGTGCCGATGGTCATTCGGCTCCCGACCGGTGGCGGGTTGTCCGGTGGACCGTTCCACTCTTCGAACTTAGAAGCGTGCTTCATGAACGTTCCTGGTCTGAAGATGGTTGCCCCAAGTACAGTGAACGACGCCCGGGGACTGTTGAAAGCTGCCATACGCGATAATAACCCGGTGCTCTATTTTGAGCACAAATATCTCTACCGGCGAGCGAAGGATCCGCTTGTTTCCGGAGATGGGGTAGTTCCAATCGGTGTTGCCCGAGTATGTCGTCCCGGCTCAGATGTTTCCGTCATCACCTACGGAGCAATGGTCCAGCAAACAGAGCTTGCTGCTTCAGAGCTTGCGCCTGCGGGGATCGAAGTCGAGATAATCGACCTTCGGTCCCTTCTCCCCTGGGATCAGCAGACAGTGCTCGCGAGCGTTCGAAAAACTAACCGAGTTCTCGTGCTCCACGAAGCCACACGGACTGGGGGAATCGGCGGAGAGATTGCGTCCACGATTGGCGAGCTCGCCTTTGAGTATCTCGACGCGCCAGTAATGCGGCTTGCCGCCCACGATACCCCTGTCCCATTTGCCCCACCGCTAGAGCAGTTTTTCATGCCGAACGCCGCCAAAATCAGACAAAGCCTAGAAGATTTGCTAAACTATTAGCCCTGTGCAAGCCTTTGTCGGTGGAATTCACGATTGCGAAGAACATAAGTTAATTCTCTGGTGCTCTGCTGCTCCGGTGCTCTGTGACTTTTCTTTAATCACTTGAAATGCCACGATGTCATGTGCATATAAACAGACACTCGGTGGTACGAGTGTAAAGATTAATAACAGAGCACCGGAGCACCAGAGCAGCAGAGGGTAGGAGATGTGCGATGAAAGTTGAGATGGTGATGCCCCAGATGGGTGAGTCTATCGCCGAGGCAACAATTCTTAAGTGGCATAAGAAGGTCGGTGACGCCGTCGAGAAAGATCAGACGATCCTTGAGATCTCAACGGACAAAGTTGACTCTGAGATCCCATCACCGGCAAGTGGTGTCATTGTTGAATTTCGAGCAAAAGAGGGCGATACCGTCCCGGTAAAATCGGTGATCGCGATCATCGAAACCGATAAAGCGCAAGCAAAGGCGGGAGGCGAGAAGCCTCAGGCAGAGGCACCGAAAAAAGCCGAAGCGCCGAAGCCGCAACCGAAGGAAGCACAAGAGCAACAAGCAAAAGAGAAATCAGCTCCAGCGCAACCTCAAGCCTACGCGCCGCCACCGCCGACGCAGATGCAAGCATCGAGCTATGCTGAGGCGCAAGCCGGGCATGTCTCTGAGATGCCAGGACATGTTGGCGAGAAATTCTTCTCTCCACTTGTTCGCAATCTCGGTGCACAGCATGGACTTTCGCCAGTTGAACTCGCTTCGATTCCCGGAACCGGAGCGCATGGTCGGGTAACAAAATCAGATGTGCTCTCCTACCTCCAGTATCGGGACCATGGTGGAGGTCGTCGGTCGGCAAAGACGAACGGCACAAGTAGCGGAATGAATCTCCCGCCACCAGCTCCACGACCGGAGTACGGTCCGGACGGTCAACGTGTCGAGGTAATGGACAATATGCGAAAGCGAATTGCTGAGCATATGGTTCGTTCGAAGGCGACAAGCGCTCATGTGTATTCAACGGCGGAAGTTGATGCGCATCGACTGGTGTTATTCCGCTCACAGCATCAGGAGCAATTTCTTGCGCGTGAGGGGTTTAAGCTGAGCTTTACTCCGTTTTTCTTAGAAGCGGCAGTGAAAGCGCTTATCCAGTTCCCCTATGTGAATTCCTCGGTTGATGGTGACAAGGTGATTCTGAAGAAGAGCATTAACCTCGGTTGTGCGGTTGCTCTTGGGAACACGGGTCTTATCGTTCCGGTGATAAAGAATGCTGACCAACTCAGTTTCGTCGGGCTTGCATCAGCGCTCAACAGTCTTGCCGCGAAAGCAAGGAGTAAGTCGCTCACTCCCGATGATGTCCAGGGTGGAACGTTTACAGTTACGAACCCCGGAGTGTTTGGGAACATCATCGGAAATCCGATCATCAATCAGCCACAGGTCGCAATCCTAAGTATCGGCGCGATTAAAAAGCGGCCAGTTGTTGTTGATGACATGATTGGGATTCGTGAGATGGTTTACCTTACGCTGTCGTACGATCATCGGATCATCGACGGTTCACTCGGCGGTCAGTTTCTCCAATACGTTACGCAATATTTGGAGAACTGGGATCTCGATCGGGGACTTTACTAAGCTTGGCAACACGCCCGGCGAACTGTTACCGTTTCCTCGTTCCTGAGATTCGTCTCGGAGAATTTGATCTCGGTGGTGTGCTCTATCATGCGCACTATTTCCACCTCTATGAACTTGCCCGCGAGGCGTTCCTCCGTGACCAAGGGTTACCTTACACCGGTTTTGTCGAGCAGGAACAACATCTAGCGATTGTTGAGAGTCACCAGCTGTTCAAGGCGCCAGTTCGCTACGGGGATAGGCTCGAACTCCATCTCTGGGTAAGTGATCTCGGGCGAAGTTCATTCACTTTCCACTATTCAATCGTGCCACTAAAGGATGGGGATAAACGGTCTGAGTTACACAGTGCCTGGACAAGGCATGTCTTTGTCGCTAAGCTAGACTCTGATTTCAAAGCAATTCGCTTGCCAGAGACTCTCCTCAAAGCCATTGAGCGATTTCAGTGAATCCCCGACGCCGCTCTCACTCCCACTGCTGCTAGCAAAAGGGAAGGCACTGCTTCGCACAACTGCGGCTTCACTACTCTATTATTCTGGTCAGATCAAGAAACTCCGAGATGCAGCTAATCCAACGTGGCGGATTCTCATGTATCATCGGGTAATCAATCCCGAAGACGTCCCCTACCCTCTCCAGCCTGGAATGTATGTTCGTCCAGAGACATTCGATCGGCAGATGCGTTATCTACGCTCACAGTGCCTCGTTCTTCCGCTCGATGAGCTCGCAAAGCGAATTGCCGAAGGTAACCCGATCGAACCACGCTCAGTCGCGATTACCTTTGATGACGGTTGGCTCGATAATTATCTCTACGCCTTTCCAATACTTCGCAGCTATGACCTCCCTGCTACGATTTTCCTCGCTACCCGCTTCATCGGCACCACCGGGTTGTTCTGGACCGACCGTCTCTCACTCTCTGTTTTCACCCTCTGGCAAATGCGTTCAGGATTGCTTAACGATTTAGAACGAGGTGGTGTGAAGCTGTCGCCAGCCCTTGAGAACTTTTTACGCGAAATCGTAAAAGTTCCAAATTTGGAGCAGCTTGGTTATGCAATCGACTACTTCATTGGCGGTTTAAAAATCTTGTCCCGAGACATTCGCACCATAACATTTGAAACGATTTATGATTTATCGCGGCGCTACCGTTCAGTGAACAACGACCGAGTATTCCTCGACTGGGAGGAGATAAAGCAGATGAGCGAGCATCGAATTATGTTTGGAAGTCACTCGAGCAGTCACAGTTTTCTGACCGAACTTGCGGCAGAGCAGGTTCGTAAGGAAATCGAAGAATCTCTAGGTGCGCTCACCGCAAACAGCCTCTTTCCATCCAGCGTGTTCTGCTACCCGGGAGGTGAATATAACGACACTACTCAATCCACGTTGTGCGACCTTAACTTCTGTTACGCCCTGAACAGTTCAAGGCAAACCGATTTTGAGGCCAAACCAGTTTTACTTGGCAGACACGGAATACACCAAGATGTCAGTGCGAGCCTTCCACTTTTCACCTGTCGTCTCTGGGGCGGTGAACGATTCTAAGGATCGGAGCGATGGCTGAGCAGGAAAATCTCCATAAAAAAAAGCAACGACAACGAAAGCGCAATTTCGCCGCGCAAAGCAGTGGCTTTAAACATCGATTTGTCGCCTGGTTGCTCAATCGCCTCGGCCTTATTGAAACTCGACGAAAGGCAAAGGTCGCGGCCGGAGATCAGAACTGGAGGATAATTCGCTATCTTCGGATTGCCCGCCCGGTTGAACAACCTTATCCGCTTCTCCCTACCTCCTATGTAAGTCCGGAAGTTTTTGAGAAGCATATGGTGTATCTAGTTAAACATTGTCATCCCTTATCCCTCGACGCGTTGGTGACGAGCCTTGAAGCGGGGCAACCGGTTCCGGAGAGAGCAGTTGTCACTGTTTTCGATGAAGGTTGGCGGGATTCCTTTCATTTTGCATTTCCGATCTTAAAAAATCTCCGAATTCCCGCGACGATTTTCCTCCCGACTGCGTTCATTGGTACGATGAACCTTTTCTGGCGGGATAAAATAATCGCTTCGATGTTATTACTCGAGCAAGGCGGAGTGAAATTTCCGCCTTTGCCGACCATTGAACAGGTGATTGGGGAGAGCGTGGGCGGGGAAGCGGCGTTCGACCTTGGCTATTCGATGGCCCGAATAATTCATCTGCTCGAGTATCTCGAAACTGCATCAGTCGCTGAACGCGAACTTGTGCTGATGACCTTGGGTATGGGTGTCGAGGGCCTCGGTGGAATTCCAACCGACCGTCTCTTTCTCTCCTGGGAGGAGGTTCTCACGATGAAGAATGATGGTATCCAATTTGGCTCGAATGGTCACACCCACTCGCTGCTGAGTGAACTCACGTCCGAGGGAATCGGAAACGATCTCGATGAATCACTCCGTAGATTGCAGGAGCACGGGATTAACACCGTGCCAGTTTTCTCCTTCCCCGAGGGAAGGATCTCGCGGGAAGCACGCTCGCTCCTTTATGAACGGGGTTTGCGATACGGCTTAGCCGAAGGGAGCTATTCGCGTGGAGTCAAAGGCAAAAGCATTACGAACATACTAGGGTGCACAACAATGTTTGAGAGTGTCTCGTACAACGTAGACATGTTTGCCTGTCGCTTGTGGGGAGTCGGCGGATTCGGTGAGAGCTATTAATGATCCAAGATGAAGTACAGCAATTACTGCGTGAGTTTAAAGAGGAATGGTCGCCGAAACTTGCACCCTACCCTCAATTACAACTTGATCTCAGTTGGCCCTCGGTCGGAACACTCGATCATCTGACTTACCCTTTGCGACTAAACTCCTCGCTTAAGAAACGAGATCGAACTCTTGTTCGCGGTGCCTCTGCATATCTTGCTGCTATCGCACATGATTGTTGGTCCGGCTTTCCGGGCAATCCTAAGGTAACTGTCACCACAGATCAAAAACGGGAGTTTGATGTTGAAATTCGGATCGAAGGAGGAGAGTTCTTAAACGACAGCGAGAGTTTCTCGGTGAATGTTACCCAAGCGCTCCGAAAATTACTCAACTTCAACAGCGACGCCCTGTGCTTTTTTGGAAAGAAATTACGAATCATTCCGCGAACGCATAATCTCGTTAGTCTCTTCGGCATCGGCTTAATGAGCGGACTCACTCCGTTCGGGAAAGGTCCCTGGGTAGGACGAGATGAGTCGGAGTTTGTTCCTTGTCTTAAGGCAGCCCAGCGTTTCCTCGCCGAGAGTTCGGCGGCGTACTATCGAGGAGTGTATCCAGAGGAACCGCTTGGTGGAGACGCTAACCTCTACCTCGAAGGTTTGATTCTCCCGCCAGCCCACCATTCGGAGCATTTTCCCGCTTGCCGGGCAGTGGTCGGTCTAATCAACTTACTCAAACGTCGTGGAATTTCGGCAGAGGAGATAGAACGAGTTGCCCTTAATCTTGCCACTAGTCCGGATGAGCTCATTTCTTCGGCCGGCTTTGCACTTAGTTGTGCGCTCGTAGGAGATAAACCATCACCACTGCTTAACGGCATCGCCCAAGGGAAAGGCAGTTATGCCGTTCAGCTTCGAGCCGCAGTGATTACTGCGCGAGATGCCCTCCGCAAACCGCATGATTTAATGCGTTCGATTGAGTTGGGCGATTTTTCGCAAGTCTCCGCGCTCGCCTCGATTGAGCAACGGCTGCGACTCATTCCGCTGTTTCGGATCTCGTTCGACCATTTTCATAACCCCGCTCGCGAGAAGCTCGTCGCGGCTCTTGTTTGGTTTGACCCCAAAGTTGCGCGTACCGAAATTGACAACATAGCTGAAGCAGAACTCTCACCCGATATCATGCTCCAAGCGGCTTATCTTGATACTGTGACGACTCAGCTCGCCCGCGCGACTAAGGTTCTAAACAAGTTCGAGTCCAAATACAGCGAAGGCTCATCGCCCTATTACTATTCTTACTTTGAACTACGAGGAATGATCGCTATTCTTCAGAATCGTTTACGGGAGGGCGGTGATTACTACGCCCAGAGTTTTCGAAGTGAGATTCCCGATCGCGAAGAACGTGAACGAATCGGTGGCGACTACGTTCGAGCCCTGGTGCTCGGCGAGCGTTACGATGAGGCACTGAAGGTTTCCGAACAGGTTCTCCGAGATCATCCAAACGCAGTAAGTACAATGATCTATCGTGTGCTTGCGCTTCGCGAACTGGAACGACGCGATCAGTTTGAACTAGAAAAATCTTTCCTTGAGCCGTACGTGGTTATCGATCGCCGAGTCTTCGCTTTGCTGACGAGTGAGGTGAAACCAGCTCGCCTAGGCAGTAATGAGATCTTTTAAGTCTTATGTGCGCGTAGAGCGGCAAGTACTTCTTCCATCGCCTGTAAATAGGACTGCTGCATCCCATGCGGACCATCGAGTATTCCCCGTGCCCGAATCATAACCGGATGCTCATCACCGAGCCCATGGGTGCTTGCATATTCCATTGTTTGCCTTAACTGTTCGGCACTCTCATGAATTTGAGCGACCGCTGCGTCAGGACTCGGATCGCCATAAGTTGAAGGGAGGATATCGCTATCACGGACCTGTTCGTCCTTCTTCGTCATTGCCCAACCCTGGAAATCGTTCCGATCGACGACCGCTTGCTTAAATGGTCGCTCTCCCTGCTCGGGGTAGCGTGGATCCCCACTGCGATAGACGGGTGTCCCGCGCTCAGCGTTAGGATCACCGGGACCAGCCTGACCTTCCCCCCCTTCGGCTTGCCCCGCTGCACCGCCAACTTGGCTATCGCGCATCAGATATTTCATTGCCGGCGCTGCCGCGATTGAACCCATCGACCGGGGTAAATCTCCACGATCGATGTAGTCCTTCATATCGGGAATATCGGCCTTCCCTTGATCAAGATCGCGCATGAATCCCTCGGAATCTCGCTTTGATTGTCGTTCTGGTGACTTTCCCCAGCTTCTCCTTATGTCCGCTTCTCGATGTGCTCGCGCTTCACCATATCGCGTTGCATCCTCTGCTTTCAATTGCTCATCCCCTTCAATATCATCTGGTGATTTAACACGTTTCCTCCACTCCGTTTTTGCCTGATGCTCGATATTCCGCTCATGTAACCGCGCTCGCCGAAACGAATCGTTGAAGCTACGCCGGTTACCCATGGCCCAAAAGTCATCGATCACGCCAAAGACCGCGTCAACCATCGAGCCACCGACTCGTGCCCAGCGGAGATTATCTTCAAGCATGATATCGAACTCTACGCGGTTGATATCAATTTCGAGATCCATAAATGGAAGCTCGAACACGTCTCCCTGAATTCGCGCAAATCGCATATCGAGGAGACTCTCAGCGCTCGTCATCGAGTCATACATTGCGGTGCTCGCAAGGCGCACGAGCTGGGCCCAATGTGCATCTCGCGCTACGTCGCTCATTGTTCCACTCACATGGCCAATGCGATCGGAGAGGTTAATACCGATCTCAGCCATCGTCGCACCACGATGAAGCGCCCCTCCTCGATTCTTCCCGGGGCGATAGGCACTTGTGTCGCCAACTACATTGCGTATTGCCTGAGCTGCCAAGTTCCCGCTTGCTCCCTCCAAGGCTCCCGTCACCTGTCCGCTATCGATGGAAAAATCCCGTAATTCGGCGAGGGAGGCATTACTGTCGACAACCGGCAGGTAGCCACCAACCCGTCGTCCGATTGGTTGACTTCCATCATCGTGTCCGAATTGCGCAAGCGGCTTTGTCATATGGCCATATCCAGCGCGAGTCGTGCCATCGTCTGCTGCCTGGGTAGCGAGTACGTCATCGTAGCGACGATCCATCGTTGAAACACGGTAACCCATTACGGCGTAGTTCGAACTTGTCTTCCAGGCGACTCGGGCAAACACATCTCCATACTTCGCCGTTCCTTCGGCAATCAAACCAGCACCGCCTCTCAGTGAGCCAATGGTGAGATAGCTCATCACAACCGGAACAGCGTTAATGGCGACGGCAATGATGTTATGGTACTGCGCCATCTGAAAGGTTGGATCTGCGGCATTGAGCGCTGCGAGCGCAAGGCCAATGTTATCATCTAGTTCTGGACTAGTGCCCGCGTCTTTATAATGTGCGGCCATACTTCCAGTGAAGATGGTGTAGAAGATATCATCGAGAAACATCACCACGGCAAAACCAACGTCCCACATCTTCACCCAGAACCAGAGCGTGAAGAAGAGGAGGAATCCGCGATGCTTCCCAGGAATGAGGAGCAAGAAACAGAAAAACGGATAACTAAGCGAGAGGAGGTAGAGCAATATGCCTTGGTAGTATGGGATTGACGCGGCAGCGTTTACGAGTCGGGTTTTCTCCTGCCACGCCTTGTTTGCCGTGCGGAGTCGCTCAGTCATCGAGAGTTCATTCTCACCTTTAATTGCAAGGCTCCGTTGCTCTTGGCCACGTTTCGCAAAATCGGCGATCATCGCCGCCGGGGCGCCGACAACGATTTCATTCCGAAAGAGGTGCTTCGCGATCACCCGGTACATCGCCATCATCCGTTCGTCGGGATCCATATTTTGATAAGTGTGGCCATCAACCTTGTATCCAGCAGCACGTAGCCAATCTAATTCGAGGTTCGCTGGATCGAGTCCAAGCTCGCGTGCGTACTCTTGAGACACGCGAAGCGCCTTTCTCGCTTCAACATGTAAGGCAAAGTAGGTCAGGTTCCAAACCTGTTCACAGGTGCAATTAAATCCGTTGCGGCAATCTTGAAACGATCTTGCGTACTTCTGGATTTCACGTTGTCGCCTTGGATCAACCTCGCTCTCGTACTTCTTACCCGGACCGATTAACTCCTCCTTCTGTTTCAGATAGTACTCAATTTCCTTCCCTTGGAGCATCGGTGAGTTCGGCTCTGCTTTCGGATCTTTTCGCCACAGTTTCGCTCCAATGGCGTGGAAGAGGTGTGGATAATCGACCTTGAGACCGGCAAGGTAGGTGGCAGCACCGTCAGTAAGTTTGATCTCTTCAATATCTAACGCCGCCCTGGCAATGCGGCGATCGCTTTCGGGTGTGTCCGGATTCCTCCAGATCTTGTCCATCTCATAACGCTTCTGACCGAGAAGAACGAGTTTCGACGCTTCGCGTTCTCGCGGGGTGAGCGTCTTGTCATTCACATTCATCGCGGCCTCATAGACCTCCCGGCAATTTCGAAGAATTGCGACATGGACAAGTTCCTTAAAATTCTTATCGTCGATCATCGAGGTAACCATCGCTCCGTAGAGCGGTGCGCGAACCATGAAGCGGAGATCCATGTCTTTGCGCCCATTCATTAAGTGCTTAATCAGCGATTGGCCAGCCTCGCTTAACATTCGGTTAAACTCGTGGAAGAACCATGAAACCCGCGGAACCGGGAGTTCCTTTTCGCTCGCGGTGTAGCCAAGCACGTTGGTTACGACCGCTTCTTTGAGGCGCTCACTCCGCGCCTCGTCACCGAAGAGCCAATTAGTGCCACTACTCTCTATTCGATACAACGTAACAAAGTAAAAGCAACCGGGCCCTAGGAGAAACCAGAGACCAAGCTTGTAGCGCGAGGTCATCGCGAACTGAATCATCGCAGCTATGGCTGCAATGATATAGACAAACGCTGCAATCGCAACGAAAGCCGTTCCACCATAGCCGTCAGCGGCCGTCCGGCCACCAGTGAGTGCATCGAGAATGTGAGACTGATAGTGGTAACCAACCGTCTCGAGTGCTGCGGCAATCAACGTTCCCGATGAAGCAACGGCATCACTCATCTTATGGACTCCTCGGTGTGCCAACCCGGCCGATATCCTTCCCGGAGTCGTTCGGTTTAAAGAAGAGACTCTTCATTCCACTCTGAACTGCTCCACCCGGCTGAATATCCTTTCGCGCTTTCATCACTGCGATCTCACTGCCGTAGGGATGTTTCGTGATCCAGTCGTGATTTGAGTAATAGTTCACGATCGCCTTATACGCGCCGCGGATATATTGAATGCTCTGCGACTCATTGTAGATCGCGCGCATAAGATTCTGGTTCATCTTTTTCGTAGCGATACTTCGCGCGTACCTCATTCCTACTTCTCTCGTCACCCCCTGCCCAAACTCATTGGCGAATTTTGCGAGCCCCTTCCTATCCTTCGGATCGAGAAGCTTCATCGCCCCCGACGATGCAAATTCGAAGGCGATTGCGGCTTGCACTTCGGGATCGCTCAATGCTTTCTCCTTTGCCCGCCTAAACGCGAAGATCTCATTCGTTACCTGACGATCAGCTATATCCTGGTTTCGGTTTGAAGTATGGTACTGCATCATGGCAAACCCGATCTTCCCCGAGAAATTCTGGAACCCTTGGTTTACGGCGTGCACTATCTCGCTTCCGCCGCGTTTTACGAGGACACCAGTTACTACCGGAACTGCGGCAAGCAATGTCGCTAACAGATTGAAATATGTTTGAACGCCATACGCAGGATCGACCTCGAGAATAGTCTTAAAGGCGACTGCCGGATCCTTAATCTCATCCATTACCGGTGGGCCGTGAGGGAGGAGATTGTAGAGTAATTGATCGAGGATCATCACCACGGCAAAGCCAAGATCCCACGACTTGACCCAGAACCAGAGTGCCATCCACCGGAGAAATGCCCAGTGCCGCCCGGGGAAAATCAGTGCCAAGGCAAAGAACGGATAACTCAGTCCAAGAATGTAGAGCGTGAGTCCTTGAAGGTAGGGGAGCGCTAAGATCGTCGAGAGATAGATTCCCTTTGACTCATACTCTAGTCCTTGGAACGCTTCACGGATATCCTCCGAAGCTTGATCTTCCGTGGCGTAGTAGTGGACCGGCGTGTGCTGATCGACTTCACTTGCAAGAACGTTCTTCCGAATCTGCCGAAACTCGCGGAAGATCATCCGCGCGGCCATCTCGTTAACAAACGCAAATAGCTTCTGGTCTTCAGTAAGGGGAGTGTCGGAACCATCGGCGTGTATGATCTTCGTTCCCACTCGATCAATAATCTGTTTCTTTACGTCGTCGAGGGTCATGCCATCGGGAATATCGAGTCCAGCAACCGAAGCGAAGATCTGATGCGCGTCGGTTACCACCGCTCGGGTTCCGAATTGCCAGATCTCTTCGCAGTTATAGTAGTCCTGAAGCTCTCCCTCGGTAATTGGCGTATTGTCCGGCTTAAGCAACAACTTCTGCTCTACCGCATCGAGAATCGCCCGGTGGCGTCCAGAGATCTTTGGTCCACTGGCGCCTCGTCCGATGGGATCAACATAATTCTGCTTATACTCCTCTCGTCGAAGATAATTCGAATTGAGACGCGCGCCGGGGCGAAAGAGGCGTGTTTCTAGTCCAAAGTATTCGTTACAATCGCCGACAAGAACCAGATTGATGAATGCCCGCAGCGTCGGATTCTCAATTTCAGCTTTCATCAGGGCGTGATAACGCTGAACCTTGTTTAGCAGCGAGAGGTCGGCATTAGCGACATCAAGATGGAGCATTTTAACGAAAGTACGAACGACCTCACTGGTAAAATTACTCCACCAGGCAAAGAACCATGACACTTCGCCGACTTTATTCCCTTCACCAACTCGGTTTCCAGGAACCGGGGGATTGTTTGGATTGTCGCTTGGTTCAAGTTCGTACTCGAGCCATTCCTCCGTCACGCCAACAGTCGCCGCTTCGACATAGAGCGAGTCAAATTCTCGCGCGCCAAGCGTCCACGCCACACCTTTCGAGCCAACTCGAGGGAATAGAAGGAAGAAACAGAGCGTTGGCCCGACAAAAAACCAAAGACCAAACTTATAATTTCCGCCGATCGCCACAACGAATAAGGCGCCTATCGCCGCACACATGTAGATTAGCAGTCCCAGATCATTGAGAAACCCCTCCTGGAATGGCAAACCAAAGAAGTCGAGCACAGCGGACTGAAGCGAGTGCCCGGCTGTCTCAAGTGCCGCGGCGACTAGCGATCCGACGCTCCCCACCGGCCCTTTATCAAACCAATCGTCAGCCATGACAGTCGCTCATACTTCTATGCTCAATCAACGTTATAGATATCGTAACCACCTTCAGCCCGATCCCGTGAGGCAAGTCCTGAGATACTCACGTTATCCTCATCAGAGGGAGCGCGCGCGTCGAACATGAATGGCACTCCGGCCCAGTTTCTGTATTGGTCCGGTCCAACGTGACGCTCGTTTACCAAGCCGACAAAGGCTTGGATTACATTCCGTGCAAGCTGCGGGTCATAGACCATCTTTCTTCCAGTCACTGCCGCAAGAAAATTCCGGTGCTTCATCTGCTCGGAGGCATAATGAGATTGGACAAGTGCAAGCTGTTGCGCCATATCAGCATACCGTAACCGTGTTCTATCTCCTTTCCGCCAGATCGCGCGTGATTCACCGAGCATGTTTTTCCCAGGGTTGGTGAGCGCATCGGCCACCGCCCGCTTCGCATAATTAGCCTCGAACTCAACCTGGTACCTGCCGATCGGTGTTGCGATCATTCGCCGTGCGGCTCGTCCAACGCGTTTGGAGAACTTGGTCGCCTGCGTATCAGCGCTGCTCCGGAGCACACCAAAGAGGTCTGCCGCTCCAAGACAGAGATGTGCGCTGAGGAATGGAACACTCACCGTGATTAGCGAGACGAGGTGGTAATAGGTGTTCAGGTTTGCCAGTGGGTCATTTTGGAGCATGACGGCAAAGACGAGCTGTGGCTTCTCCTGCCAATCCATGCTCTCGATGTTGACTTTCGCGCCAGGATCGGTCGCCATGAACTGCCAGAGGATATGGCGGATGTAGTAGCAGATCGCAAAACCAACATCCCAGCTCTTCACCCACAACCAGAGTGAGAGCCAGACGAGAAACGTATGACAGTGCGTCGGCATTAAAAGGAACAGCGCAAAGAAGGGAAAGGCGAGGCTAAGCAGGAAGAGTAGCACCCCTTGAAGATAGGGAATCGTCCCAGCGAAATAGACAATCTTCTCGCGACCGACCTCCCGCTCGCCCCAGGCGATGCTTGGCGTGGTCCCGCCAAAGATCCCACGGTAAATGTCTTTGTCCCAACCTTCATGGGCTTCAAAGGTTTTCGCGACCTGTCCATAAATATTGTTCGAGAGGGTGTTTCGAATAATATAAGCGGCAACTATTTCCGGAACCTTACTCGAATGAGTGACCCCGCCGTTATCATCCCGCGGATGTTCCTTGTCATAGACAAGTGCCTGTAGGACCCACTCACGTGCTTCGTCCCAAGGGATTCCCGGATACTCAGTTCGATACGCGGGATTGGTCAAATATTCCTCCCCTGACTTCCAACTCGCGAGCGTGGTGTAGCGCCAAACTTCACTGCAGGTTACCTGCTCCGGGATGTCGGTACCGTCCCCGAGTTGTAATCCCTCAGAAGTATTCATGAAGCGCCTCCCAGGGGTTTTTAAAATCTCCTTGTCCTTCGCCGTGAGGTCCGGGTCATTCATCTTCACTCGGTGGTAGTAGAGCACAGTGGAGATGTACCGGCGGATATCTAGCTCCAGGGTCACCTTGGTGTGCTTCACCCGTTCCAGTTCTACTTCCCAGAGTCGTTGAAGCTCTTCAGATCCCAAGCCCTGTCCGGTGGCCGGAGGCGGGATGTAATCATCGGGAAGGTTTTGGCGATCAACTATCGGGCCCTTATACTCTTCGGCAAGTTGATGGATCAGTAGTGCCTGCCTGCCACATCCACCCATCAATCCCTTGCTGAGGAGTTTAATGAATTCGAGTTCGGTGCCCTGCGCGCGCAGCAGTTGCATGTAGACCCGTTCGCGAGCCACGTAAATTAGATCTTCCTTGTTCTTCGTATCAACGAGGACGGTTACAAGTTGTTGGATCACGCTGGAAACGAGGTGGTCATACACTGCATAGAAGTAGGATACATTCGGCATCTTATCGCTGAACGGACTTGGCCCGCTTGGGAACTTAAGCAGATTGAGCATCCTTTCCGGCTTTCCTTCTTCAAGGCGATCGCCAAACTGCCAGACGGTCCCTTCGGCAGGCACAGTTGTCCGAATCATCCAAAAAAACATTGCTGGGCCGAGCAGGAAATAGCCGGCTTTTTTATAGTTCCCAAACAAGGCGACCGATGCGATTGCTCCGAGCGCACAGAAGGTGTACACCAGCGCGCCGATATCGTGGAGTGCGTTGTGGAATACTTCGAGCACCTCCGACTGACCGTAAATCCCGGCGGTCTGAAGCACCGCCGAGACCAGTTGACCAGCCATGCCGACAACGTGGTCGCCAACCTCAGGGAGGTCAATCGGTAGCTGTGGGACAATATCTGGTTCTGCCATACTTCTACTCTTTGGGTGCAAAGCCCCGATTCACTTCCTCGTGTACGCGCAGCACGTTGGTTACGCGAAGATGTTCTTCGATCGAACCGAACCACGGGATAGCTGAAGCACTATCTAGTAACCGTTTTTGGATCCACGTGTTCGAGCTCACCCAACCGATCACTGGATCAACCACTGCATTAACGGCATAGGTGGAGCCGATTACTGCCCCACTATGTAATCCAATCTGCCATGCCATTGCGGCCGCCTGAATCCCACGTTGACCAAGGAGTTGAGTAGCTGTTCCAGAGGCTGCTGCAGCGAAGTGCAAACCATGACGGGCGATCTCTTTAGCGTAGATCTGCTCGCCCAATCGGCTACTAATCAGTCTCCCGAGCGCGTACTCCGACGCTGATCGTCCAGCAAGCTCCGTTCCGACGCGATTCATGATTCGATTGCCGACGATGGGGACCCCACGAACCGCTTGGCCGATAACACCCTCTCCCACACCGCCCACAAGCGGTCGGAGCGCTGCGCCAGCAGCCGGTTGGACAAAGAATTTTGATAGTACCGCTCCACCAAGCCTCCCAGCTAAGCCACCGCCTAGGCCAGCAAGGGCACCCGCGCCCATGCCAACGACTCCCTCGGTGAAATGGCGTCGTGTGTTAAGCTCGAATTCAAGCGCGCCCTGAGCCAGGATATTTACACCTTCAATATTTGCCGCGTCCGGATAGTTCCAAAACTCACCGCGACCAGAGAGACCACCGCGGATCGCTTCCATATGGTAGTACCAATCTTCGTTTACTGTATTGTAGTAATGGAGCATCGCGTTTCCGCGGTTATATCTCGCCATCGCCAGATGGGTATCGCGCTTGATATTATGCTCAGCTTTCAGCGCCGCATGCCCGATGGTGAGGCCAGAAGCGATCATCCCTAATCCACCGACGAGTCCGATTCCAGTAAATGCAAGTGCGATTCCGCCACCAATCGCAAGCCCAGCGCCAACGAGTTGGCCAGCCGTGAGCCACCACCCTCCCTTCTGACTCTGCTCTTCGACTTTGGTCCGATAGGCTTCAGCCTGCTCATTGGCGTCCTCGCCCATTTTTGCAATTGCAAACTTTGCCGCCCACATCTCGCGTAACCGAGTCTCCTTGGAGATGCTATTGTGCAGCACCCAATCAAAGGCGCTCTTGCCAAAGGTCTCACCCATCTCATTGAGACCGGTGACGAGAAAACTTCCGATCACACTCTTTCCGCCAAGCACAGCCTGGGCGGTGATAATTGGAACGGCAAGCAACATCGTGCCGATAATCATGTAATAATTGGTCAGGTTATAGGCCGGGTCTCCATGGAAGGCCGATTCGAAAACGGTGATCGGCGCCTGTCGCGGATCGACAAAGACATCGTAGGTCGCACTCTTCGGCATCAAGCTCCAGAGCACGTCATCCGCCACCATCACAATCGCCCAGCCTATATCCCACGATTTCACCCATCCCCAGAGCGCCATCCATTGAAAAAAGTTCCCGGCGTGTCCAGGAATCAGAACAAGTAGCGCGAAGAACGGAAAGCTTATGGCAAGGAAGTAGAGGATCACCCCTTGAAGATAGGGTAGCGAGTTTGCAAACGTGTATATTTCGTACCGTTTGCGGTGCGCCTCACCATCAGCAGCAAATCTCCGCGAGACCTCCTGAGTCTGTTCTCGGGTGATGCCCGGTGCAAAGTCAAATTCCTGTCGTTCGTACCCCGCGTGCTCTTCAACTTGGGCGAGAAGGGATTGATCAGCGTTTCGGGTCAATTCTTTGCGTAACAACGTCCCCGCAAGCACCACCGGAATGATTGAAATATCGGGATCGACTCGGCTATGGGTAATCGAAAAGAGACGCTTCAACGCATCGTCGAGGTTATCCTCTTCAATTCCAAGGCTCCCAAGCAAATCGAGCGCATCCTTTTCAAACTCGAGCTTCGGCTCAGATCCGTCCTTGCCGTTCTTCGCCTTTAACGAAATATCGGGCAACGGAATGAGTTTTGCAGCGATCGAGAGCCAGAGTTCGTTATACATCTCCGGCTTCTCCGACTTCAGTTTAGCAAGAGTCGCTTCATCGAGCTTTTTCACCTCGCCTGAAACCTGTCGTGCGATCCCAATGAATGCCCAGTCCCAGATCTGTCCACAGCTAACTGGATAGCGTACCGTTTTCTGTGGATTCTCCAAGTCTTTCGGATCAATTCGATTGAGGAGGAACCATTCGAAGAAGTTCTCGTTCGGCTGTGCGCTCTGATTTGGAATCGCCTCCCGACGGTACTTGAGCCAGGAGAGGATATCAGCGGCGTACTTCCGTGCCGGCTCGGTTTTAATGATTCGCACCTTCCGCTGCTCTAGCACCCGGTTCGCTTCGTCAGCCGAGAAATTGGGTGAAGGCGAGTTGCTCTGATGATCGATGCGTCCAAACTCGAAGGTGTAGACCCCTAGTTTCTCCTGGTACGCTGGGGTGGCAACGACCGTATTACTCCTCTTTCCCAGGGCAATGTATCTTGCTGCCTCCATCACGTTTACACATTGGATGTGAAGTCCCTCATGAATAAGCGCTCGAAGGCCAGGGTGAGAGATTTCGGTGCGAAAGAGCGATTCAAAGATCTGCTGGCGGATCATTGGAATTAACTGACTTCGGAGGCTCTTTCCCTCTTCGGATCCCATCTCGGAAATGATCGCAACGGATTGCTGGACGATGTCCGAAACAATTTTGTTCCACTCGTGGAACAAAATCGAGACATTGGCGTTTACTGTCTCTGAGATCGCAGCATTAACGCCGTCTGGCTCAATACCCTTCTCCCGCCCAACCTGCCAATCAACGCCGGCACTAGGCGTAGTGGTTAAAATAAAATGAAAAATCGGCGGCCCGAGCAGGAACCATAGCCCTTGATCGTACTCGTGATAAATTGCAAAGTATGCTAGGGCAAACATCGCGCTTGCGACGTAGATGAGAATTCCTAACCACTTGAGAATTCCTTTCAAGTCGCGGAGGATAATCGATTGCATCAGATAACCATCGGTCTCAAGACTTGCCGCGATCATCGTCGCCGCGACTCCGGTGGGCTTTACCGGGCCCTCATCCTGTAGCTCCGGTTCTTCATCGTTCTGCGCGTAGACCGGCAGCAGTGTTTCGGGTAGCAGGAGCGCCCCCACGCTACAGCAGAGGAACAACACTATACTCGGGGCAAACCTCATATCCCTTGTTACTTCTTCGGGTTAAAACTAGCGAGAATCTGCGTCGACTCACTCCGGCCATCCGGGTAGTCATTAACAAATAACGGTACCCAATCCTCCTGAAAATCAACGAGCTCAAATCCAACCGTATATTTTGCCTTCCGCCACTTCTTCCTGCGAACGTATGGTTCAAAGTTCCCTTCGTAGCCATTCTCGAAATCAGAATCGAAGACCAGTTGTTGCACTGCAACAGCAGCAGTGGGGAGCACCGGAAGCCACATCGAATTGACGCTATTCTTCCCTTCCTTCCAGAGGCTCATCGCGCCCTGACCAAGCTTCTGGCTACCGCCGAGGAACTGCTCTTCGCTGATGCCAAAGGTAGCGCTAAAATCAATTCCGGATTGCTTAAGCCGCGCAAGTACCTTCGCCGGTGCCTCTCCCATTCGGGCACGTGCTGCTTCAAACGCGGTGCCCATAAGCTCCTGGGGTTTACCACTGCGAAACGCAGCTTGCGTGCCACTCGCAAGCGTGTTTACGACGCTTCGATAGATATCAAGTTCTAGCTCGGTATAGAGCAAGAATCGTTTCACCTCCTCCCCGAGCAATTGTCGCCCTTCGAGGAAGTGCGCCATCTCGTGCTCACCAAACGCGTCCATCGCGGCAAATATCGCGCTCATCATCTTGTTGTCTTCACGGGTTTCACCATATGCAAGGTCCCCCCACGACTTGACACTAAGCTCGGCATTTCTCACTCTCATAAAAGTCGCAAAACTTGAGCCGAATTCACCGCCCAGTTTGTTCAACGATTTTCGGACCATTTCGTTTCGCTCATGCGCCTTCATCAGCGCAACCGATTGCTCGGGACTGGTAAAAGTAAATTTATTATGCTCCGCGTTTGCCTTGTTAATGCCGCTAACTAAATCACTTGTGAGCGTGGCAAAATCGGCCATAAACGCGGCGCTGTGAACTTTCGTCGCCCAACCGAGGGCATTTACCATGCGTCCATCGCCACCTTGACCTTCGGTCCAAGCAACACCGCGCAGCGTGCGACCTTCCGTGGTCTTGATTCCACTGATCTTCTGATCCATCACCGACATACCGTAGCTACCCTGCGCGGCTTGTCCCGCATCATCTCCGTGCTCATGCGGTGGATCGGTGAACGAAGCAACGACGCTCGCCTTTCCTTTCATGATGATGTAGCCGCTCACCGGTGGAATCGCGAGCAGCGTCATGTAGAGATAGTTGTAGTGGGCGTGAATGTCGTAGCTCGGGTCGACACTGAAGGCAGAGGAGATGATATCCGGGAGATTGTAACCATTGATCGCATTGTACGGCACCTTGGAGTTCGGCAGCAGATTCCACAGCACCTTTTCGAGCACCATCACCAAAGCAAAACCGATATCCCAGCTCTTCACCCACATCCAGAACAGCGGGTAGGCAAGGAACCGTCCAGCATAACCGGGAGAAACGACAAGGAGACACATGAATGGATAGGCAACTGCGAGAAGATAGAGTAAGCATCCCTGGTAGTACGGGAGCTCAAGCGCCCAGGTGAAGATACTCTGCTGGAGGTAGTTACTCTGATATCGCTGGTGATAGATGTATGCGGCATCCATATGACCATCTGAAGAGACAATCGTGAATGCACGCCAATCTTCGGGTTCTATGTCATTGTCAGGATTGACCAGCACTTTGTAAATTATGTCACCGTCAAATACCTCAGCGCGAAAGATCGCGTTCTCCCATTCGATCTTCGGTGCTTCCTTCTCGCGGCTGCGTTTGGTTACAACGATTCGCTTCCTACTCGCGTAAAACTGCGATTTATTCTTCGCGGTTGTGGCGAGCTCCGAGTATGGAAGATAGAGAATCAAATTACGGAGCATATACGCCGCAACTGTTTCCACGATGTTACAGGAATCAAAGTCAATGGGAGTCGGCGGCGTTGGTACTTCACGATCTCCAAGTCGGCCGATTTTTTTCGCGATCTCGTTACAGAGAATCGCTTCATCGCTCGTATCTGGCGATTGACCAGAGGAGTGATTCGCATTCTCCGGCAGCGTGCCGTTGGAAAGAATTACACCTTTCACATCTTCGATTAGTTTGTCTGCATCCTCCATGATCGCATGTTTTGCTACTGTCCAGAGCGTGTCGCAGGTCACCGGCTGATCGGCAAGAGTCGCAATGTTGATGTTTGGGATCGGAAACGGTTGTTGTAGCTGCCGGTGTTTCTCGCTATAGCCTTGGATGAACACTCGCGCGGCAGCTCCGAGTTTTGCTGGCTTCGCTTTCCCAGTTTCAAAGGCATCCTGAAAGTACTTCCGTTGATCCTCGATTTTAGACATCAATCGCCGATGTATCTCAACCAGACGTGAATCGTCAGGTTCGCCTTCCATTTGTGTTTGGTGGTAATGGTACGCGACCTCGGCGACATCATTGTGCGAGAGCGCCATCGCAGCGCCCATCATTTCGCCACATTGAAGGAATACATCTTCGAGGAGAATGCTGTAGAGACGTCCCTTCTGCGGCATCGCATCAAAAAGAAGCTCGAGAGCATACCGTCGCCCGAAAAACAGGTAATCGCCCTTCTCATGATACTTGAGGATCATCGAAACCACGTTGTCGACAATGCCGCTAATGAGGTTGGTATAGAGGAGAAACGGGGTAGCGACGTTAATCTCTTCCTCGGGTCGTTCCCGTTCAAGCTCACCTTGAAACGCGGCATCCGAACGAATTGGCTCCTTCTTCCCGAGAGTCCAATACACTGGCTCAACTGGAGAGGTTTGTCCGGTGAGGAACCAGAAGAGGAATGGCCCGATAAGAAGATAACGCGCCATTCGGTAGCTTCCAAATAGGGTTACCGAGAACAAAGCACCAACGGCGGCGATGCCGTAGAGCAGTGCGCCAGCGTCTTCAAAGAAGAGTTGAAAATCGAGAAGAATCTTCTCCTGAGTGACGTACCCCGCTGTCTCGAGGACCGCCCCAACGAGAGTCCCTGCTGAAACTACTTCCGGCACAATGACCTCCCCCTCGCGCGAACCACATCCTTATCCCTCTTCTTCGATGATCTCTGCCGGTTCCGTATCGACATCCGCTATAGGATCCCTACCTCTACCCCCATCCCGTTCAGGCTTTTCATATGGATCTCGACCGCCCCGGAACTCACGAAGGAAGCCAAGCACGTGGGCACGGCCTAAGCCAAAGAACTGAATGTCCTGAACTTTCTGCATCGTCATATGGGAAGCCGTCATTGAAGCCTGCGCCATTGCTTGATTCGAAACATCTGTCTTATCTCGCTCTACCGAAATACCCACGAGCAGTGCCTCAGGTTCACGTTGCCCGCCAACGTCCAATTCGGCGAGCATCAGGTATTCACCCACGCGGTCCATCAGTCGTCGGACCTGTTCCTTGTCTTGGAACGTTGCTTTCAGATTGAGAGTTAGATGATCAAGCGCAATGCTCTTCATTCGTGAATGGAGTTTTCGAAACGCACCCACCGCTGATGCATCACAGAAAGATTCGATCCAACGAATCTGCCGTCCTGGATCGTTGTCTCCGATTTTTCGAATGTTGTAGACATCTCGGGCGCTGAGCACCATGCCGAGTGACGCCTCAACCCAGAGGTTGAGAAGCTTCTCCTTATTCTGTAAATTATCTGCTTCGGATTGCGCGTCACCGACTCCAACATTATCGGCAACCCCTCTTCCGGGATCGTCGAACGTTCCGTACTCTCCATCTGGACCGGCTCCCAGTACTTCATAATTCCAGGTCGGGCCGTTATAACCACTGAGCGTTTTCGCCGAATCCCACCGTTCCGGATCCACGAGATACTTAAGCGCCGGACAGATTCCGTACTTGAGCTTCTCCATTGTAATCGGACAGTAGATCGCCTCAAAATCTGCGGACGTCGGCTCATCTGGATCGCAGACTCCATCATCATCGTGCTTCAGTTTGAATTCCTCAGGACCGATTTCAATCAACTCGATAAATTGGGCAACACTAAGCGGTGGATAGTGGTAGCGAAATTTTGGCGTCGTCCCGGCGGAAGTATTAACACCTGGTTGAGCCTCATCCGGGATCTCGAAATATATATCGCCGTAGAGAATTCGAAACATATCTACGAACTTCCGTACAAACTCAGCGCGATCTGTTGCAGTCTGCGACGGGCTGCCATTGTTGAGTGCATTATTATTGTCGCCCGGTGCGATGGGAGCTCGCCCATCTTCGGGAACCTTGAGGCCCCAAAACACTCGTTCAACGAGACTCCATTTATTCGTCCGATCAACGTCTCCCTGCCCCGAGAGCCCACTTTGCGCCGTCCCTTCGACAGAGGCGTTCACGGTGGCGGACACCTCAGCGCAACAAACACAGTAGCGAAACCGCTGAGGTGTGCCGGCTTCGGGCGGACTCGCCCCTTGCCCATCGCCGACACAGATTTGACAACTGTCGTCCGTGAACGATGTAAACCTCCCCTGACCCATCAAACTGGCCATGCACGCTTCTATTTTTTCATCAGTATCTACGTAGAGCTGGTTCCGCTGTTGACTTACCGCTTGCGAATTCGTCCACGAGATCTGTTTGAGGAGATGTTGGATCGCGTCTTGATTTGCCTGTTGCTCCACCGTGGCAAGGCCTGCTGCGACTGTTTTATCGAGGTAAACGAGGGTGAGTTCAGCAACACCACGAATGGTACTAAAGAGATTAAGATGTGCATCACGAGCTATTTCGTCTTCAGCAAACGCTTTATGAAGCTTGAGCAACGGCTGATATATCGACATGTTCGTTTTAACAATTTCGTCGTCAGCGGAAACATCAATGATGTCTTTTAAGCCGGTCTTTGAAACCAACTGCGGATACATTCGCTTTCGCGCTTCATCGCGGAGCGGGTCGAATATGACCGGGCTTCGGGTAAAGCCATGATAGGCGTGGTTCCAACCTTCAAACGCATTGAGCAGGTCATTTGGTTTGAAGCACTTCTCCTCCGCCTCATCAGTATCAGAGCAGACATCGGGTCGTGTGAGATCGTCAGCTACGGAACCGTGCATGTTCGTTCCTGGGTCAATTTCACCATCAAGCGGAGCAGCAGCACTTGAGGTTCCACCGGTAGAGATCGGATTACTTGGTAATGAGGGCAGGGTAACATTTGGCAATCTCGGTGCATTGAGGACGGACGATCCCGTTGGGAATTTCGGTTGGTTGAGGAAGGGCGATCGCGGTTGAGCGAACGCCATATCCACAGTGAACACCGTGGCGATTAAAACGGTGCTTGCGATAATCCGAGGTGAACAAATTTGAAAGAAACCTTGCACAACTCTCCCTAAAACTTGTCGACCGTATCACGTGCTCTGCGTGGTAGCTCAGCACCCTTCACTTGAATCAAACCGGGGAATTCAAGCGCTCTCCCCGCACCGTGTCCTTGATTCCAATATGGCGATACTCCCTTGCTCTCGGCGATTTCAACTTCACCGATTGGAGTCTTCACTAACTGCTCAGCGTGTTGCGTGAACGACGTCGGGTGCCCTTGAACAGTGCGTAAGAATTCATAGAGCCGCTTGAAATCTTGCGCACCGGTCTTCAGATACGCTCGCTGGTTATTCGGCGAGACAATAACGACCGCTGGAACAAACGCGATGTTGAAGTGCTTCGCTAAGTCTGCTCCTTCCCACATCGGAGTACTCAAGCCGGTGAATGTTCGGTAAGAATCTGCCCACGCCTTCGGCGTAGGACCAAGGGTGAAGGCGCCCATCTTCACCTGTTTGTTGTCTTTTACCAAGCGCCATAGTCGTTCAACGTCCGGTGCCATCTCGCGGCAGAATTTGCAGTTGAGAGTAAAGAAATAATAAATCTCGACTTCGCCTTTGGGATCCGCTTCAATCCGCGCGAGCCCCTGTTCATGCGATGGAGTGAGGATGACGCCATTTGCGACGCTCTGTTTGGCGGATTCATAATTGAGGTACTGCTCAACTCCAACCCAGTCCTCCTCCTCAATTTCGCCCTGACGGACAAGGGCCGCACCAATAAGCTTTGTTAGCTCACGGACCTCATATCGAAGGTTAATTAAGTATCGAATGTATTGATCAGCATGAGCGTTAGCGAGCGAAATATCTCCCTGGCGCCAAGCAAGAACCATTTCAATAAAAGGCGCTGGTGCTTCTTTGTTCAATCGGACTGGAACGTCCTCATTAGCTGGCCGCGAATGGTTCTTCGGATCGTCGCCAACAAAGACCACTTCCTTTTTTGCATTCTCAAGTGCTGATTCGGGTTTGGTCTTAGCCGCGGAGTCGGCTTTAACTTGTCCTGGTTCGCTCGCTGCACCTGCCACAGCCTTTGGTTCATCTCGAGTTAACAGCTTGGGGCGGTTATCCTCGACTACTTTACGAACATTTACTGATGGTGAGACTGCTTGGGACGACGGCGAATCGGCAGCTTCCGCACTATTCAGTGCAACAACGAAACAAAACAAATGGGCGCGGAAATACGCGTTCCAGCCAAGCGATGCCACCGAAAAACTCCCGTGTTTTTAATGCCTTACTCGAGCACTCGGGCAGCTCTAGTGAAGCTGTCCTATAGATCGTTATGGAGAGCGCTACCTACCCCGTGATGTAAAAAAGTGAAGAAATGTAGGGGACTTGGCTCAGGAAATCAGCTGTTGGGTTACCGTTCACGGGCAAAAGCTAACCATGCACGACATTCGCCCCTTGTCATTGCGAGCGTAGCGAAGCAATCTCCGACCACCGAGCTGGATGCTATTGCCTCGATATGAGATTGCCGCAGGCTCTGAGAATAAGGTTCAGCGTTGAAGAACACATACGATCAAACTTGACACATAACTATTCTTTGCAAGAGGAGAATCAAAGCCCCATCTCCCGTCCGCTGAAGCGGTGAGTGGGAGCAATAGCTTATTAAAGGGAGAAAGGTATGTCTTATTTAACTAGGTCGATCTCTCACGGGTTACTCACAGTAATATTTGTCTTTTCACTCGCAAGATCCTCAGAGGCAGCCATGTTATCAGCGGAAGAGATCTGCTTCCTTATCAGCGAACAGACAGTGTATAGCGGAGGACCCAAAGTACCATTTTGTTGTTGTGAATTAGATTATGATCTTTATAACAGCGACTAATCTCCACCATGAGATTGCCGCGGTCGCTTCGCTCCCTCGCAATGACAAGATGTTTAGTTTCCTAGCATCGAGAACGGTTACGGCTGTTGGAGTTCTCGTTCGAGCATCAAGTTATGAACCACACGGGAGTCGAGTGGAGCGAGCTCGAGCAACCTTCGTTTTCGCTCTTCGGCCTCAGCAAAGCGATTGAGCGTCCGTAGGATAAAAGCTTCATTGAGCAGCATCGTTACCGGAGCAGGGGCGATTGGAATCACTTCCCCGGTCACTGCAAGTGCTTCGTCATATTGTTCAAGAAGCATTAAACACCATGCGTAATTGTTTGCTGCTTCATAGCGTACTGCATAATCGACAGCAGGAAGTTTGAATGCGTGCTCGAATCGGACCTTTGCTTCGGGAATCCGTTCCATCCCCAGCTCACATAAACCCCAGAGATAGAAAATCATTGGTTCGTTCTCCGCCCCATATTCGCTCAGCAACTTTGGAAGCTCTTTCAAGGCTTCCTCAAGCCTGCCGCTAATGATCGATAAATACACGCGTTGCACCCGTATATCGAGATCTCCCGGAAACTCGCTTACTAATTTGTCGTTCAGTGAAAGTGCTTCTGCGAAATCAAAATTAATTAATGCATCAATCAGGGGTCGCAGCTTCTTATCGCGAAACCTCCGCGGTGAGAGCTTCACCCATGGAATAAGGCCCAACACCTGCTCAATGTGAATACGCAGAAGATCGATCGTGTCAAAATTGTCCTGTGTCGACCAATCTGCTCGAAAACCCGCTCGTTCACGAGCAAGGAGCATCGCCGGACGAAGTAGTCCCATGAAGGTTCCACGCCGATCTGCGGTAGCAATTATCTGCGCTGAGGGCTCACTTTCAACGAGCCCCGCGTAGAGTGCAAGTCCCACTGTCGAGAAGCGCTCGTCCGGACTGAGTGCGAAATTGTGCGCCATGCGAAGTGCATCGCGCTTACTAATTTGAAACTCTTCAAAGAATTTAAAGCACCCCTCAATCGCAAGCTCTCCGGGAAATTTCTCATTCATCATTGTGGGAGGATAGATCAGATCTCGCAGGTACAACTCTTCCACCTGACCAAGTGGTTCGGCATGGTACAACCGTGAATAGTGACGTGCCGAACTCACTGCCAAATGCCTCACAACGAATTCAGTGTTGTCCTTAAACACCGAATCATCCGCAAGTGCCCAAGCACCTTCGCCAAACGGGCTACGACCCGTACACAACCCAACTCCAAATAAACTTATTAGCTGGTAATCGGCGAGCACTTCTCGCTCGAAATCTCCAACCACCGGAAATGGCAGAGGTGGTTTTCTTAGAAGTGTTTTTAGCGAATTTTCCACTGAAACAACAAATTCTTGCCCTGGAGTAATCAATGGCCCAGCACTTGCCTTGATGAATATTCCCTGTTCGCCTAAGCCAACATGAACTTCTGCATGAAATGCTCGCCAGGAATCATGTGCAAGTTGCGCCAGATATGCAGCTGCACCTTTGATAAGTTGCCCGTCACTCGGCGAAAAATTCTCAGTTTGCCGTAGGTGTGCAGTGAGGGGATCTAATACGCCGATTGACGGCCACGTCCCGTCGAGGAGTAGAATTGGCGCGATTTCAGACGCAAGCGACCAGCGATTCGCAAATTCCTCAGCAATGCGTCGGACCTCCTCATCGATCATACTGCATCACGCTTTCGCAAAAAAGCGCTGCACGATACGAGTTGTTACCGCCGCCGGGGTAAACCCAAGTTTTTCTGCAATTACCTGGGCGGGCGCTGATGCGCCGAAGTGATCAATGCCGATGAGGAGCAGGTTGTCGATGTTTGCTCCGAGCATTCCGGGCCAGGGAAGCGTTGCCGCGGCTTCAATGACCACAAGTTTTGCGCCATCAGGAATGACCGCCTTCTGGTACGGAACCGATTGTTGCTTAAAGATCTCGAAGCACGGCATCGAGACAACCCGAACGCAAATGTTCGAGGGAAGCGCCCTTGCACTTGCGATTGCAAGCGGCACCTCAGAGCCGGTAGCGATCATTACAAGCTCGGGCTTCTCCGGTTTACTTTGAAACACTGTGTAGGCGCCTTTTCGGAGCTGGTCCGGATCGAAATCAGCTGCGCGCTCAATCGGATTCAAGTTCTGCCGGGTAAAGACGAGCACACACGGTCCATCACGACGAGTAAGTGCAAGCGTATAACAAACGGCCGTTTCTAATCCGTCTGCTGGCCGCATGACGTAGAGGTTTGGAATTAGCCGAAGCGATCCGAGGTGCTCGATTGGCTGATGAGTTGGGCCATCTTCACCGAGAAAGACGCTGTCATGGGTATAGATGAATAGCCCCGGGAGGTGTGAAAGTGCCGCGAGCCGAAGCGTTGGTCGCATGTAATCGGTAAAACAGAGGAAAGTCGAGCCGTACGGAATAAAGCCCCCGTAGTATGAAAGTCCATTCATGATCGCGCCCATGCCATGTTCACGAACGCCGAAGCGGAGATTTTTTCCGCTGAAAGACTCGCGCTGGATATCAGTCGAGCCTTTAATCAGTGTCAGAGTTGATGGCTCGAGATCTGCCGAACCACCGACGAGCGCGGGCACCTCCTTTGAGGCAACCTGGATCACTTCTGAGGAAAGCTTCCGCGTCGACTGTGCGCCGGTGAGCTTACTCACCGAGTCGATAAGCTTTCGTTCTAAGTCTGCCGGGACGCTTAGCCGAAGTTGCGCATTGAGTGCTTCCGCTTTGTCGGGAAACTTCTTCCCCCACTGTTCGAATTGCTTCACCCATCCGTCGTATGCGTCCTTCAGCTCGGTCACGCGTGCGGCGCAGAGCTTACTTACCTCCTCCGGAATATAAAATTCCTGCTTCCCCGGCCAATTGAGGGCTTGCTTTGTAAGCGCGAGTTCCTCCTTCCCTAAAGCTGCGCCGTGTACCTCGTGCGTGTCTGCTTTATTTGGACTCCCCTTACCGATAATTGTTCGGGCAGCGATGAGCGATGGCCGGTCGGTTTCTCGCACTGCCCGTTCAAGCGCGGCATCAACCTCTTCAAAATTATGGCCATCGACCCGTTCGGCATGCCACCCGTATGCCTGGTAACGCTTCACCACGTCTTCGGTGAAAGCGAGCTCCGTATGACCAGCGATGCTGATGTGATTATCATCAAAGATGACAATCAAGTTCCCAAGCCCGAGATGACCGGCGAGCGATGAGGTTTCGCTGCTTACTCCTTCCATTAAGCATCCATCACCACAGAAACAAAAGACTCGGTGATCGATGATGTCATTGCCGGGAGTATTGTAACGTGAGGCGAGAATTTTCTGGCCAATTGCCATCCCAACGGCATTCGAGATCCCCTGACCAAGCGGTCCCGTCGTGCACTCTACGCCCGGCGTGAGGTGGGATTCTGGATGTCCGGGGGTGGTGCTCTCCCACTGGCGAAATTGCTTGATGTCATCCAAGGTCACGGCATAGCCCATCAGATGGAGCATCGAGTAGAGAAACATTGATCCGTGGCCGTTAGAGAGAACAAAGCGATCGCGGTTGAGCCAATTCGGATCTTGGGGATGAAACCTGAGGTACTTGAGAAAGAGAACGATGCCGTAGTCAGCAGCGCCCATCGGCATTCCCGGATGGCCAGAGTTTGCGCGCTCTACCGCCTCTGCAGAGAGGACTCGGATGGTATTCGCCGCTAACGTGAGCTGTTCACGAGTGAGGTTGGTTAAATTCATCGGAAATGAGCATCTCCGTTATATACAAGTGGAGTTAAACACAGAATGCCAGAGTTACCTAGCGCGTCAGAGCTGCAAAAGGGAAATATTATAGATGCCCTACCAGTGGGGTATCCCTACGAACTCGTCATAACTGAAGATACACGCTGGTGAACCCCGTAGTCGTAGTCCGTCTAAGTAGACGTAAACGTAAACGTATACGTTTACGTTTCTACGTTTACGTAGACGTTGACGTTTACGCCCACGGAAATGAGGCGTGATGACTAACGCTAATAGTTAGTGGGGGAGTCGAAAAAGGGTTGGGGGGATGCAAAGAAAAAAAAGGCCGAAGATCAAGGGAGGCGACCTTCGGCCCGGTAAGGAGTAAGGCATGGTGACACCACTTTCGTGCGTGTCATTGGCTGGTAACATGCGGTCGGTTCGCGTTACACACTATTCACTATGCGATTTGTATGCCAATTCTCTGTTTGAGTTACAGGGTGATGGTTGCTGAATAAGTCGGTACGCAAAAAGAGTAAGTGTGTTTAACCCCTTAGCCAGAACCCCCTGTGCTAACATGCCGCACAACCTGAATGAATTGAGTCGGACAGCCGGTCTACACCGCAAGTGTAGCAAATTGCATGCTGATCGAATTTGTCGAAATTAGTTTTTCTTTCGAGATGGCAAAAAAAGAATGTCATTGGTTTAGTGGTTCCGTGTCTACGCTGTTGAGCTTGTAGAGAAGCCCTCCGTGTTCGCACTCCCCTCACCTTGAAATGGTGGGGCGGACCCGCTAACATTACTGGGTAAGTCACATCCTTCAGCTCAAGATTAAAGTTAACAATAAAAAGTTGAGTCGTTATGCAAAGAGATGCCTCGGGTTCAAAGCTCGCTCTCGGTGAGAAGGCTCCTTATTTTAGCCTCCGTGGGACAGACGGGAGAATCCATACGATCTCGGACTACACTGACAAGCGTTCTCTCGTAGTTGTCTTTACCTGTAATCACTGCCCTTACGCACAGGCGTACGAGCAACGACTCATTAGCCTGGCAAATCGCTACCAACCTCGCGGGGCGCAGTTCATTACGATTTGCGCTAACGACGCAAACGGCTACCCAGAAGATGATTTCCCTCACATGGTAGAGAAAGCATCAAGCCTTAAGCTCCCCTTCCCTTACCTTCACGACGAATCACAGATCACCGCTCGCGCTTACGATGCAGCATGCACGCCAGAGGTCTATGTCTTTAACGAGGAACGCTCGCTCTGCTACCACGGGGCAGTGGATAATAATCACAAGGATGCAACGCAGGTCACCGCTCATTACCTCGCCGATGCCCTCGATGCGGTTCTCTCTGGTGAGCAGCCAAAGGTACCCGTCACTTCGGTGATCGGCTGCTCAATTAAATGGAAGTAACGGAACTGAGCGAGAGACGATGATCCTCATTCTGAAGAAGTCGGCTTCAGCCGCTGACGTTGAGCGGATGAAGGCGCGAATCTCCACGCTCGGTGGGTCTGCAGAAGTAATCCCTGACGATAAACGGGTGATACTCCGACTCTCCGGAGAGGAACTCGAACGAATCTCATATGCCTTTGAAGCCGAAGAGATCGTGGAACAGGTTATTCCACTCTCCAAGCCATATCGGCTCGCACTGAAAACGGAGAGCAGCCAACCTACGGTTGTCCGCGTCGGGCATGTCGAGTTTGGAAGCAACAAGGTGGTAATCATCGCCGGACCGTGCGCTGTTGAGTCGGAAGCGCAGATCGTTGGCGTTGCCCGAGAACTGAAGGCATGCGGCGCGCAAATTCTTCGGGGCGGAGCATTCAAGCCACGGAGTTCGCCACATTCATTCCAAGGTCTTGCACACGAGGCGCTTTCAATGCTCAGAATCGCGCGCGAAGAAACGGGGCTTCCGATCGTAAGCGAAGTGGTGACCCAAGAAGACTTGGTTCCGATTGCGGAGGTGGCCGACATGATTCAGATCGGCGCGAAGAATATGCAAAACTTTCGTTTACTCCGCGCCGCAGCAAAAATGAATAAACCAATTCTCCTCAAACGTGGACCAGTCGCAAGCGTTACCGAGCTCCTCCTCTCTGCAGAAGCAATTCTTGAAGAGGGCAATACCCAGGTCGTTCTCTGCGAACGTGGGTTGAAGAGTTTCTTTCGTGAGACGAGACATCTCTTAGATATCTCGGCAATCCCACTGCTTCACCAAATGACCCATCTCCCGGTGATTGTTGATCCAAGTCACGGCACCGGCCGCAGGTCCCTCGTTGCCCCAATGGCGCTTGCCGGAATAGCCGCAGGAGCGGATGGTTTGATGATTGAAGTTCACCCTCGTCCATTTGAGGCCTTGTCTGATGGATTTCAGCAACTCTCACCCGACGAGTTTACTAAGTTGATGGCCCATGCGAAGGCGGTAGCATCAGCGGTGGGGCGAGTGGTCTGAGCCTGTTGTCTCCTCAGTTGTTTGCGCTTCTCACTCCGTGGCCGTGAACGTGACCCTGGACGTGATACGTATACGTAGACGTTTACGGCATACGGCCACGTTCACGTTCACGGAAATGGGCCACGGAAACGGGCGCATTCCCGCAAAGCATTAAGCCTAGTGGCTTGAACGCCGCATCTAAGCTATAGCTGAGTATGTACTAGTGTCTCGGATTTCCGAGGGTTGCTTGTATGGATATCCATCGTTATTTCCACCCCCACCACAACCCCCGTCTCATTCATTCGCCCCTGCGTCTTCAAGAATTAAACGAACTCGAGCAAGCAGCGGTAGAGCTGAAGAGAGCGCTCGTCCGTGCACAGATTCGGCTCGCAAATGAACCAGTCGGTGTGGTTCGCGATGAGCACCTTTCAGAAATTATCGTTGCTTTAGATTTTGCCGTCGAATCGCTTCAGGAGATTGGGAAAGCTTTTCCAGAAGATGAATTAGATACCTTGCTCAAAATGGTGGAGGAGCGGAGAAATGCTCCTGGATGGGAAGGCTGGGCCCGGTTACTGCAGCAACGCCTTGAGCTTATTGGAGATGGTGAGAAACAGCAGGTCGCTAGTGGCGCGTCTCGAAACAATCCTTCGTGAATCAGTTCGCATAATTCGCGTGTCTAAATAAAAGCTTCTAAGAAAATGACTATTTCATTCTCTGTTGCTCTGGTGCTCTGGTGCTCTTTTCAAAAATAAAGCGTTGGAAGCCGCCACATAAGCTCTTTATATTGCACAGAGCAGCAGAGCACCGGAGCAACAGAGAAAACTGAAAGTGAAAAACGAACAGCATCATGAGGACGAGAGTAGCGCCTCGGACCACGATCGAAAGGCCCGAAGGCGACGGCTCACTGAGCGGTTACAGACCCTTCGTGAACGTACCCGTCTCCTCGAGCAAGAGCTCGCGTCTTACACGAGCACCCATTTTCGAGTTTGCATCTTTGGAAGCGCACGAATTCGCCCCGACGATGAGATTTATGAGATTACCCGAGCGGTAGCACGTCATTTGGGACGAGAAGGGATTGACGTGCTCACCGGCGGTGGGCCGGGGCTCATGGAAGCCGCGAATCGCGGGCTCAAAGAGGGGAAACGTGAGACGAGGAGCAAGAGCAAATCGTTTGGAATTTCCATTGACCTCGGAATGCTCGAGGAGCCCAATCCCCATCTAGATATCAAGCACCACCATAAGAAGTTTTCCTCACGACTCGATGATTTCATGCGGTTATCGAACGCAGTTATTGTAACTCCCGGAGGGATCGGAACGGTGCTCGAACTCTTCTTCTCCTGGCAGTTACTTCAGGTCGCACATATTTCGGAACGACCAGTGATTCTGCTTCGTGAGAAATTCTGGAGCGGACTTATCACCTGGGTGAAAGAGATGCAGGTTGCAAGCAAACTTGTAAGCCCCGGCGATCTCCGCTGGATTCGCGTCGTGGACACACCCGAACAAGCGATGGAGATCATCCGCGACGAGCACGATAAATTCAAGAATCGAGCTCCGATCAAGTAAGGCAAAGGCAAAGGCAAAGAGAACGACTACGACGAAGGCAATGACAGAGGCAAGGGCAGGGGCCGAGATTTTCTTAAGTAATTATCTCTGCCGCAGCCACTGCCTCTGTCTTTGTCATCGTCGTCGTCAAAGTCGCTGCCCTTGCCACTGCCTCTGCCGTTGCCATGTTACCCGCTGAACAGCGCAATCAGAATTGCAATCACCACAAAAACCACAAGCGTCGTTACTGCTTCAAAGACAAACTTCTGCTGCTCCTGTTGTTTCCGTCGAAGCGTTGCCTTAGCGCCAGTGGGAATCGATTCGCGGACATTGAGACGTCGGAGAAGCGCGTTGAATGACCGGCGAAGTGAGCGGAGTGCATGCATAATTCGCGAACGATGACTGAGACGTTGAATGACGGAGATCCGAGTGAGGTGATTGTTTCCCCGACGCGTGGACGCATTTGACATACTACTCCGTCTCCGCTCTCCCCGACCAACATAGATCACGTCGTCGGACCCGGTTTCATCTCCCGCCATGTTGAGCATCTCGCTCAGCCTCGGGTTGGTGATTGCTTCGGTTTGTAACGCTTCAGGCACAGCAACCCGCGTCGAGGGCTTCGTAATGCGCTGGGGGCGTGTTCGAATAAGATTATCCTCCGTTTCTGCCGGAGAACCGTAGGCGAGAAGCGTGCGAACAGTCGAGAGCGCGGTGGCGCTCTCCTCGTCCCCAGCTCCACTAAATCCGATTGTCTTTCGCTTCACAAAGTCGACGTTCTCAGTGCGAACGAAAGGAGAGCTACGCCAAATGTTGGGGATTCGCTCAAGCCCAGTGACGATGAGAATCTGCGACGACTCGCGCGCTTTCTCGAGCATCATTGTTGCTAGCACGTCCCACCATTTCGGCTCTACCGGCGCAAATGGTCGGTCAAAGACAATTACTTTTGCCTGAGAGTAGAGTGAACAGATGATCGCAAGGCGGCGTATTCCACACTCTCCGAGAGTGCGCGGCGATGAATCCCGTGAGGCTAAGAGCCCGAGTGATTCGAGCAACGGTTCCGTATCCTCCGCTGCGACGCCCGCAGCCGTAAGCACGCCTCGAACGGAGCTCTCCGTCCAGACATAATGCGCAAGTCCAACGGCGTAGACCTCAGATGGGTTGAGCTCTGCACCATCGAACCGTAGGCTTACTGGGACTGGCCCGTGTCTCCCGAGAAGCGAATCGCGAAATGGCTGGTAGCCCGAACCACTCTCCCCGGTGATTATCGTAATCTGACCGGCTTGGCATTGAACGGATCGAATAAAATCCCCACCTCGTGAGAGTTGACGGAGGGTGAGAACAGGCCGCCGCTCCCTGTCGCCATTCCATGCCCGTGAGCTCGCGCGATCGTTAGCAGATTGTCGAGTATATTGGTCTTGATTGAAATCTTGACTCATGGACGACATTTTAGCTGGAGTTGGCTATTCCGCTCTGTTAATACTCCCTTACGTGAACGCCACGACGGTGCTCAGCACTAGTAAAGATGTCAGAATTGGATGGGGCGATGCGTAATCCTTGGCGGTGAGACTTTACAATACCTTATCCCGTACTATTGAAGCGCTCTCGCCACTCGAGCCCGGCAAGGTGAAAGTCTACTGCTGCGGCCCCACTGTCTATAACTACCAACATCTCGGCAATCTCCGGACCTACGTTTTTGAGGACCTCCTCGTTCGGGTGCTCCGCTACGCGAGCTACTCGGTGAAGCACGTGATGAACATCACCGATGTCGGGCACCTCGTTTCAGATGCCGATGAAGGGGAGGACAAGATGGCGCTTGCCTCGAAGCGCGAACAAAAGTCCTCACACGAAATTGCAGAGTTCTACACCAAGGTGTTTCTCGAGCACTCGGCTTGGTTAAACATTAAACAGCCTGACATCATCTGTAAGGCGACGGACCATATCCCCCAGATGATTGCATTGATCAAACGTCTCGAGGCGGGAGGATTTGCATATCAGAGTGGTGGAAACGTCTACTTCGATGTAGCCCGTTTTCCCGATTACGGGAAACTTGCGCAACTCAATTTGGAGGCACTCAAGGCCGGTGCGCGGATCGACGTCGATGAGCGGAAGAAACATCCCCTCGATTTCGCGCTTTGGTTTACGAAATCGAAATTTGAAAACCAAGAGTTACAATGGGATTCCCCCTGGGGCCGCGGCTATCCAGGATGGCACATCGAATGTAGTGCAATGTCGATGTCCTACTTAGGCGAGCAATTCGATATTCATTGTGGCGGAATCGATCATATCCCGGTCCACCATACAAATGAGATCGCCCAGAGCGAAGCTGCAACCGGGAAGCAACTCGCAAATATTTGGCTGCATGGCGGCTTCCTCCTCACCGATAAAGAAAAAATGTCGAAGTCCAAAGGAGAGTTCCTTACACTCGATGTCGTCCGAGACCGTGGGTTTGAACCACTCGCTTATCGGTTGTTCTGCCTCGCTGGGCACTATCGACGAGAGCTTCAGTTCAGCTGGGAGGCGCTCTCAGGCGCTCAGGTCAATCTTGAAAAGTGGCGAAACGCCGTGCTCTCCTATAAACAGGAGAGCGGGAGACAATCGAATGGGAAACCTTCGAGCGCTCTTAGCATTGAGCTCGAAACACAGTTTCGAGACGCCGTGTTTGATGACCTTGGCCTCGCACGAGCGCTCGCGGTTGTTCATCGAGTTATCTCCGAAGCGCTCCCGGCAGAGGAGAAGCTACGACTTCTCCTCGAATTCGATCAGGTGCTCGGTTTAGGTCTCGCTAATTGGGAAGCGCAAGTCGTCGAGGTTCCGAAGCAAGTTCAGGAACTTGTTTCGGAACGCGAGCGTGCACGCAAGGAGAAACGCTGGAAAGATGCCGATATCCTCCGTGATCAGATCGGGCAGCTCGGCTTTGTCGTCGAAGATAAGAAAGAAGGCGCAGTGGTGAGAAAGCGATAATGATTCAGGGAACACTCGAGCATTCACTTGTTGTCGTATTTGGTGGGGCTGGTTACATCGGCTCAGTGCTCGTGCGAAAGCTCCTTGAGCGAAATTACCGGGTTCGTATCTTCGATAATTTTCTCTTCGGGAACTATGGGGTTCGTGAATTGAGTTCGCCGAATCTGGAGATCATCGACGGGGACATTTGCGATACCGTTGCAGTTTCCATCGCACTCAATGGCGCAGATGCGGTGATCTTCCTTGCTGCAGTAGTGGGTCGGCGGGTGAAAGACATTCCGCTACGGAATGTCCGGGAGGTAAATCTCCTCGCCTCATCCGCAGCACTTGATGCCGCGATCGAACACGGGGCGAGTCGCTTCCTGTTTGCCTCAACCGATAGTGTGTATGGAGTTCAGTCTGGTGTGATGTATGAAACTGGAACCCCGGAGCCGATTAGTTTATATTCGAGGCTAAAGCTCCGCATGGAGGAACGGATCCTTCGGGCAGAACAGCCAGGCTTCCATCCGACCGCCCTTCGTATTGCGACCTGTCACGGTTATTCTCCGCGCATGAGATTCGATTTGGTCGCAAATGGTTTAATTCGTGATGCGGTGTGCTTGAAAGAAGTCACCATCGAAGGAGGTGAGCAATGTCGGACCTTAATCCATGTCGATGATGTGGCTGATGCATTCATCGCAGTTCTTGAAGCGCATGAGAATCTCGTCAGTGGTGAGCTGTTTAACGTCGGGGTGACGGGTTCGAGTGTGCAGTTGAAACAGTTGGTAGGCATGGTAAAAAACCTCGTTCCCGAAACGAAGGTGAACTTCCTTGAAGGAGAACCGGATCTCGTTGATTACTTCCTGAGCTGCAAGAAAATTGAAAAAGTGTTAGATTTTACGCCTAAGTGGACGATTGAGGCAGGCCTGGAGCAGGTTCGTGACCTGCTCCTCGAAGGGTATTTTACAGATCCGTATAGTGCGCAATATGCAAATACTTAAGTGGAGAGAAACATGACCTCATCCCAAGCAACTATTCGACCCGCGTACGCCCTTGAGGAAACGCAGGCAGCGTTAATTCGCTCGGTGTTTGCCTGGATGACGCTCGGGCTTACGGTGACCGGCTTTGTGGCCTCGGTGGTGATTCACATGCCGGCATTAAGCTTTCTCTACCAAGGGCCAATTCTTTTCGTGCTCCTCTTTCTTGAACTTGGGCTCGTCTTCTGGCTCAGCGCCCGTGTGATGCAGATGAGTCCGAGCACAGGAAGCATGATGTTCCTCGTCTACTCTGCACTCAATGGGGTCACGCTTGCGCCGATCGCTTTCGTATATACTGGCGAATCGATCGCTTCAGCGTTTGTAGTAACTGGCGGGCTGTTCGGCGTAATGTCACTGTACGGGTATGTGACGAAACGAAGTCTTGCGGGTTTCGGCGGATTCTTGCTCATGGGACTCGTTGGGCTGATTCTCGCTTCGATCGTGAACATCTTCATCATGAGCAACGCTCTCTCGTTTGCATGTTCAGTGGTTGGGGTGCTGATCTTTACCGGCCTCACGGCTTACCATGTGCAGCGGATTAAGCAGAGCGGCGCACAGGTGCAGTCCGGCAGCGACGAATTTCGACGCCTTGCGATCCTCGGTGCGCTCAGCCTTTACCTTGACTTTATCAACTTATTCCTCTACCTGCTTCGCTTCTTCGGACGGCGCGATTAATGAAAGGCTCGCTTTTGCCTGAATCCTTCGTTGCGGGAAATTGCTGCGGTGCTTCCGCCTACGCTAAAGCTCCAGCGGACAAGCGTTTACAAATTCGCCTTGCCCGCCGAAACTTCAGTGAAGGCGGGTCCTCGCAATTCCCGCGCCTCGACTTCAGCCAAAATCGAACCTTTCAGGATAGACTCAGCCGAGATGCTTATTGACAGCTGAGGGACGTTGTAGGAATAGTTTTTTGGTGAATTGGACGCAGCGTTTTCGGAGTTACATGGCGACAGTGAGATATATAAAAAATTTTATCAGAGACCGAAATGTTGCTTCGATTACGCCAACCTCCCGCGTTTCAGTCGAGAAAATTTGCCGGAAGATCAATTTCGATACGGCCGAGGTAATCGTTGAGTACGGCCCAGGGGGCGGCGTCTTTACTCGCCACATTCTACAAAATCTTTCCCCCTCCGGAAGGTTGGTCGCTATTGAAAAAAACGAAAATTTCTATAACCACCTTAAGCGAGCTATTCACGATCCCCGGTTCTCGCTCGTTCAGGACACGGCGGAGAATGTCGAGAGTGTGCTTGCAAATCTCGGGATACAAAAGGTCGACGCCGTTATCTCTGGAATTCCTTTTTCCTTTTTTGAAGACCCGTTACGAGCGCGTATCGTGAATAATACGAAAGCCGTGCTGAAGCCCGGTGGGAAGTTTATAATTTACCAGTTCTATTCACCGTTTCTCCGGAAGCGATTTAATCTCAACGGCTGCCTTTCTGACAACTTAAAGGTCGTGCGAATTCATTTCGAGATTTTTAATCTCCCACCGCTACGGGTTTACGAAGCGATTAACGCCTGACGCTGTGCTTCTGCACAGCACAATCAGTACTAACCTCGTGCCACGGGGAATTTGGGGCCAAATTCCCCTGAACAGGCGATGGTGAAACTGCAAGCATCGTATGGCGGTGAAGAAGAGAGCTGGAAGGGTGCGTGCGGAAACTCGCAGTCGATAGCGTCCGTTCCCGTCTAATAAAACTGCTCCATGAATGCTTTCCCATACGCTTGTTCAGCAACGAGCCGATTGTGATTTCCACAGAGCACTCGAAGGTTGGAAAGAGCATCGCTTCCACCCTTGCCACGCGGAACGATATGGTCGAGATGTAGTCCGGAGGAAGCCCCGCAGCGTATCCCCTCGCTTGAGACATACGTACAGCTAAATCCGTCGCGCAAATATGTTTGATCACGTGTTCGTCGGGCGATATATTTGCTGGTTCGTAATTGCTCAATAGCTCCAGTCTCTTTAGTGGTATAAGTAGTACTTGCGAGCCGCTCCTCTCGGGCAATCCGTCGCTCTTCCCGTTTTTCTGGAGAATGTCGGTTGATATAATCATTCATGAGTATCTCTAAGACCTGTTCTAGTTTCGCTCCAGGATGAAGCTTCCCTGAAGTAAGAGACTTCACCTGGTCGAGCTTTTCTTTAAAAGCTTTGCTGGCAGAGAATACGAAGCGGTAGCGCTCCTCAAGTACGAGCTGAGCACAAGACTTAGAACTCTCTATTTCAGAGCATTTCAATTCGGGTTCGCGCGAACCCAAGTGAATTTCTTCCTTATTAGTATTCTCTGGAGCTAGATCTGGTTTAACGGTCTCTGTTTGAACGAGGATTGGAATAATTTTATCCAAGCATGGTTTTGTAGGATTAAGCCGGGCGGCTACCCACTCAACCTCTTGCGGTGACTTCCCTGAGACTTGCCTAAGAATATCTTCCTGGTTCTCTTCACGAAGCACCGGAGCAATAATCGATAACGTCGTTAGAGAAACT
>FKKE01006644.1_pt3 | contig 40277 bp, 43 predicted proteins | sample 1106331 | NCBI WGS metagenome assembly FKKE01 (sample SAMEA3931202, study PRJEB13176) | freshwater metagenome | biome: Drinking water system; feature: drinking water; material: freshwater | place: China | collected 2013-02-06
AGCAGCGTTAAGTTCATTATCCAGGTTCACAATTTTTTTCTCCGTAAGTTTTTTCTCAACAACCTGGGAAGTTGTTCCATCTTTTTTTACAATAGGATTTCCAGTTCTTGCATTGTATGCTTCTACTTCCTGTTTACTTTGGTAAACAGATCTTAGTTCTTCGCCGGTGGTGATATTCACAAGGCGAACTTCTTTCCAGCTTCTTCCCCCTTTTTCAACAGAAGTAATTGCATAACCGGTGAGTGGCTGATCTGATTTTTTTCTTTTTTGTGAGAAGGCTACAGTAACAACGGATGTCATTACAAGCAGTAGTAGAATTCTTTTCATGACCGTAGGTTTTGATTTGATAAAGAAATCTACGATATATTTCGTTGAATAAAAAAATTTATTGATGATTAGCATTTTTTTTACATGAACGGATAAGAAGTTTGTGTTGAAAAAATTCCACTTAATTCATTAATTGTACATTCACGTCATGCAGGCACTCACCTTCGGCGGTATTAAAACGGTCATCCATACATCTGTTGATGATCCCGGGATCCTGCATCCGGCTGATGCTATTGTTCAGATTTCTTTATCAGGAATATGCGGTTCCGATCTGCATGTATATCATGGAAGAGAAAGCGGAATAGATGAAGGCACAGTAATGGGGCATGAGTTTACAGGAACTATAATTGAAACCGGGGCAGAAGTAAAGAAATTCAAGAAAGGGTCGAGGGTGTTAAGTCCATTTACCACTTCATGCGGCAATTGTTTTTATTGCAGCATTGGTCTTACCTGCCGTTGTGAAAAAGGAAATCTTTTTGGCTGGGTACAATCAGGGCAGGGTTTGCAGGGAGCTCAGGCACAATTTATCCGTGTGCCCCTGTCAGATACCACATTGATCCCTTTAAGCAATGATATTAATGAAGAAAAAGGTTTATTGCTGGGCGATATATTTTCTACCGGTTATTTCTGTGCTGAAAATGCCGGCATTAATTCAAAAGGGACCTATGTTGTTATTGGATGCGGCCCTGTGGGTCTGATGACGGTTATTGCGGCTAAACATCTGGGAGCAGAAAATTTATTTGCGGTTGATCATTCCATGGAAAGATTACAAATGGCAAAAGAATTTGGTGCATATCCATTACAGGCTTCATCAATTGACGTGAAAGAAAAAATATTGAATGCAACAAATGGCCGTGGCGCTGATGCGGTGATGGAAGTGGTTGGAAGTAGTGATGCTTTACGGTCAGCTATTGATATTTTACGACCCGGCGGAACCCTATCCTCAGTTGGAGTACATACGGCAAGGTATTTTTCATTTTCTCCGGGTGAAGCTTATGATAAGAATCTTGTTTACAGGATCGGCCGCTGCCCCGCACATTATTATGCAGAAAAATTATTAAAGGAAGAAGTAATTCAAAAGTACCCGGTAGAAAACATAATCACTCATCGCTTTCCGCTGAGGGAAGGCGCCAAAGCGTATGAAGTTTTTGATAAAAAAATGGATCACTGCATAAAAGCCGTTTTACATCCATAATTTTTTTGTAACCGTTGGTAAAATTGTATTCCCCGGCTTTTGGAAATGATTTATTTTCACCAGCCCAATCCAATGAGACGTAATGAGAAAACGGTACATACTGTTCGGCTTTTTCTTTTTATATACTACAGCGTTACCTGCCCAGCAAGAGATTGAAGGCCATGTGGAGGATAATGAATCGGGTGAAGGGGTATCTTATGCATCCATAATACCGTCAAGAGGTGAAGTGATAGTAATAGATTCATCAGGCAAATTTTTTTTTGTAATGCGCCGGCAACCACGAGCGGGTGATTCACTGTCAGTAAGTGCTATTGGTTATTTTCCAAAAAAGATAGCAGTAAAAGATCTTTTAACAAATAAAAAAGTATCGCTTATACAAGAAGAAAAGATACTTGATCATGTAAAAGTTTTTGCCTCATTAAAAGGCGATCACAGGAAATTTGGATATTACAGGGAGTGGAAAGTAAAAAATGAAGGAGGAGAGATCGGGTATATTTTTGATATCCCCAAAAATGATTTGCAAATAGGGAGGGTACAGGTAAAAGTGAATCATAATTATGATACCTGCTGGCTGAAATTACATTTAAGAGATGCCGCAATTTCAGGATTCAGCTTGCCCGAGAATGAAGTCCTCAAAAAAGAAATAGTAGTAGCCACAACAATCAAATATGGCTTAGTGGAATTTGATCTCGGTTGGGAGCCAATAAACAATCCCACAAACAAATTGTATGTAGGCTTTGAGTTATTACGTTGTGGATGTTCTGAGTCGGATGTTCCTTCTTTCTTTTTTATGGGAAATGAAGCAGGCGAAAACTTTTACAAAGACACGCATCAATCTGATTGGAAACGTGGGGGAGAGTATACCATTTATGTTCGTATGCTAACAAAATAATGGTATTTCAAATTCAAAATTTTAAACAGGCAAAATCATCTAACTTTCATTTCTTAAAAACACACACATGAGAAAGCCATTTTTATTTGTTCTCAGTTTTTTCTTCATTCTATGCGTAAATGCACAGGAAGAAAAAGTTGACATGGACATGATGAGCAAGATCCGTAAGGAAGGACTTGAAAATTCAAAAGTGATGGAGATCGCATTGTACCTGACAGATATTAGCGGCCCGAGATTAACGGCTTCTCCCGGTTATATGAAAGCGGCAACATGGGCAAAAAATAAATTGAACGAATGGGGTTTGGCAAATGCTGCTCTTGAACCATGGGGTGAGTTTGGAAAAGGTTGGGAGCAAACAAAATGTTATGTGGCAATGACGGCTCCTTACTATATGCCATTGATCGCAATGCCCCGTGCATGGACAGGAAGCACACCCGGATCAGGATCTACAAAGGGACAGGTAGTCTTGATCAGGGCTACTGATTCAGTTAGCTTGATGAAATATGCAGGTACGTTGAAAGATAAAATAGTGATGACATGGTCGCCGGCAAAACTTACTCCATCATTTGAACCTGATGGAAAACGTTTTGCAGATACAACGCTTGATAAAATGGCGAAGGCTGAACCAACTCAATCAAATTTTGGAGGAGGCAATCGCAACCCGGGAACTAATCCGCAAATGAACCAATTTCAATTACAAAGAAGAATGACTGAGCTGATCAATAATGAAAAACCTGCATTGGTTCTTACCATGACAGCAAGAGGCAATGATGGAACGATATTCGTTAGCAGTGGTGGACAATACCAGAAAGATTCTTCAATAGCTCCGGCAAGTGTAGTGTTATCTTCTGATGATTACTTAAGAATTCAACGTTTGATCCAAGCAGGAGTACCGGTTACTCTTGAAGCAGAAGTAAAAACAACATTTTATACAGATGATCTTAAGGGCTATAATGTGATAGCTGAAATCCCGGGCACTGATAAATCATTGAAAGAAGAATTGGTAATGCTTGGCGGTCATCTTGATAGCTGGCATGCAGCAACAGGAGCCACCGATAATGCGGCGGGTTGTGCAGTAATGATGGAGGCCGTTAGAATTTTGAAAGCTATAGGATATAAACCACGTCGTACTATTCGTATTGCGTTATGGGGTGGTGAGGAACAGGGACTGCACGGAAGCCGCAATTATGTAAAAAATCATTTTGCTGATCCGGTTAAAATGGAGCCCACAGCAGAATATGGAAAAGTTTCAGCTTATTATAATTTGGATAATGGTACCGGCAAGATCCGTGGTATCTATTTGCAGGGAAATAAAGATGTAAGATCAATATTTGAAAAATGGCTTGAACCTTTCAAAGATCTTGGCGCTACTACTGTTACTATTAATAATACAGGAGGCACAGATCATCTTTCATTTGACAGAGTGGGTATTCCCGGTTTTCAATTCATACAGGATGCCATAGAATATGATACAAGAACTCATCATACCAATATGGATACGTATGATCATCTGGTGCCTGATGATCTGAAACAAGCCGCAACCATCATTGCTGCCTTTGTATATAATACTTCAGAAAGGGATCAGAAGCTTCCAAGAAAGGAAATGCCAAAACCACAAGTACAGGGTAACAGGGCTTTCTGATTTTGAAAATAATCAATTGTTTTTTTGCGCAGCTTCGTAAATAAAACGGACCTGCGCATTTTTCTTTTCGGTTGATGTAAGATAAAGCTGGTACTTTTTATTTCCAGCAGTTATAATAAGCAAAGCAGTATTAGGAGGAATGTCGCCAAGGTTTTCTGCTACCATGGTTACTTCCTGTTCCCTGTTATTAAGATCAACTTTTATTTCCAGTGTGATTGGCTTTGCTGTCAACTTTTGGTTTGATGCCAGTGGTTGGTTGTTTAATAAAACTGTAATGATATCTCCATCAATCTGTGCATTGTCGTAAAAATCCAGGCGGATGGTTCCGGTATCCACTTTTATTTCTTTGATGTGGTCGAAATCAGATTCAGCCACTCTTGATAAGGTGATCTTCCCGGGAGGGCAGCTTGCATAATTATTCATGGTAACACCACCCCAATCACCGGTCAATATTTCTTTATTGTCTTGTTTTTCATAAACAAGATTGTATTGTTTTATACAGGGAATACAGTCAGGAGGTATATGAAATGTCAAAACTTTTAGTTCATTGATGTTTAATTTTCTTTCTGCGGCTGTATAGACACCTGAAAAATCTTCTTTCACATAATTCGTAACATCGGAATAATGATAGGATGCCCCATTGATCTTTGTGCCATCTATTTTTATATTCAATTCAATATTATATACAGGAAAACAACCTCCCGGCCCTTGTGTAAGTGTACCTCTCCACACGCCATTTAGATTTTGGGAAAATGAGTTCAGGGAAAAAAGTACTGCAATAAGAAAGATGGTGGTTCTCATTGCGGTAAACTTAATTGAAAATATCTATTTAGATAAATGATTTACGGGAGCGGTTCGGGGGCGGTTTTTTTTACATATTTAAACCTGACCATTGCATTCTTTTGCTCGGTAGAAGTGATCCTTACTTCAAATCGTTGCTCACCCGCGGTAACAACCATCAACGAAGTATTCGGGGGAATTTCTCCCAGGTTTTCTGCTACCATTACGAGTTCGTGTTCATCATTCTCTTCATCCATTTTTAAATGAATGGTCAAAGCAGAAGCAGTAAGCTTTTTCTTTGATAACACCAGTTGATTATCCAGGTAAACGGAAATTGTATCATTATCTATTTGACCATTATCATAAAGCTTTACAACTACTTCTTCAGATGTAATGATCAGTGTTTTGACCAGGTCGTTTTCTCTTTTCTTTAGTATGTCAGGAGTTTTAGATTTTACAGTGATCTCTTTTTTTGTATCAGGGTTTTTCGTATCAACTCTGTCTGCGGAATCAACTTTTGGTTTTACAGAAACTGTAGTATTATTTTTCGGATCATTCTTTTTGGTTGTAACGGGAGGTTTTACAACAGGCTTTGAGTTATTGGTATTATCATTTTTTGTGGGTTCATTTTTTACCAAAGGTTCAGAAGGGGTTTTCTTTCTCAGGAAGGGTTCCACATAAAAGTCTGAAGTGGCTACTTTGCGTAAATACATTTTACCCCCGCCACAATCATCACCTCTTCTTTTTCCATAAATAGTGTCGGTTTTTTCATATACACTGGTAAATTCACCTTCCAAAAATTCTTCATTTCCCGATTTAGCATAAGTAAGAAAACATTTTTGAATACAGGCTACACTGTTCAATGACATCCTTACTTCAATAGTTTTTATTTCCTGTACTAAAGCATTGCCTGTGTTGGCAGAAAAATTACCCGTCATGGTGCACTTGCCATAAAATCTTTTATCAAGATAGGAATATGTAACGCCTGATAATGTATTTTTCTTATGTTCTATTTGTGTCTCAAACCGGTATTGCTCTCCATCATCAGTAATAAAATAACCACGCCAGATGCCGGTGAGGTTTTGCGTATAAGACGACATACAAAATACCGGTAGAAAACTAAGAATGATGAGTACAAATCTTTTCATAATCCAGGTGATCACAATGTAAAACTAATGAATAAGTCTTTTAGTCTCCTGTAGCTACACAAACGTATTGTTAATATTCTTTCACAAATAATACTGCCGGAAGGTTCTGATGTTTTTAAATACAGGAGTTTTTATGACTGCAGAAGAGAAAAATATATTTCATGGAATTTATTACCTGTTGCAACTGAAATTTGACACGATCATCAGCACGCCTGTTATACCAGCAGGAATGGAAAATGAAGCATAACCTACAACTCAAAAAAACAAATGGAATTGATAAAATGATCATTCGCAGGTAGCCGGTGAAAACACGATCTTCCTGGACAGTTGGTTTTTTTCAAAGCTGCTCATCTGAAGAAAATTGAAGTAAAGGAAATACCTGTTTAAAAGATTTGCGGGTGATAAAACCTGTTTTCTTAGTTGCCTGGCATGAAAACAAATTTCAAAAGCATATGATCTCCATTCTGTTTCACTTTTTGTTAATGTAAAAACCGGGAATGTTTTTTCCAGCACATCTTCAAAAGTGAGGCGTTCAGCCTGCCGCCCGGGATCGAACCAATTTTTTTTCCAGAGATAATTGCAGATTTTTTTTTGTACCCAGCACATGTTTTGCAGCATCTTGTCTTTGGTAAAAATTGTACACAAGTAAACGGAACAGGGCATATTCAATGAAACGGCAAAACGCCATTGTATATCATCAAGCTGTCTTTTTTTATTTTTATGAAACCATTCCATTTCTTCCGGAAAGTTTCCGGATGCAAATGCCAGCAGCAGGTTGTCCTGGAACTGCTCATCACCCCGGCAATCCTGCATATCATCATATACCTGCATAGTACTGATGATATCAAGCCAGCCGTTGAAATTGCTTTCAAAATGGTCAACCGGCTTGCCAAGGAGAACACACCGTAATTCTAATAATCGCATTTGTATTGACCGGTTCTTTTTCNNTTTTTTTTTTTTTTTTTTATTCCTTTATAGAATAACTGTACCGGGGTGTCTTTTACATCATGAATAAAAGTATCAAAGCAAAGATCGCAGGCTTCTTTTATTTTGAAAGCAGACTTTTCAGCAATTGAATGATCCATTTTTTTTAAGCGATCATTCATTAAGTTGAGTAAGCTTTTCAGCAACTCATAAAATTTTTTATAATCAATTCCGTATTTCTCATTTTTTAATTTCCACACTTCTTCGGGCAGAAGTTTGTAAAGATCAAAGCTGTATTCAAGCTCAGGATGAGTTGTGTTTTTCCGGATAGTAAGGTAAAATGTATTTCCATTTTCTTTCAGCAGTTGCTTTACTTTTTCTTTCCCTGTTTCATTGCAAATGCCATCAATAAATTCATCTCCAAAAAGAAGGGCAAGACAAGTCAGATCGGCTAAAAAAGTATTGAAATAATTGTTACTGAAAGCCGGTTTGCGAAAAAGAAAAGTATTATAAGCAAATGAGCCTTTACAAATATTATCCCATAAATTTTTAAAGTGCGGAAGTTGAAATGCGGATCTGAAAAAAGAATGGGTAGTAAGAAACCTGTATTTTAACCGTACTGGCTGCCAGAGATACACATAAAAGTTGATCGGGTGGAACCAATGAATGACTTCTTCTTTCCAGTTACTGATCTCGCCTTTTTCCTTTACAACATATAAATGAGGATGCTTCGTGTTTACATTTTCATGTGCACGGGTTTCGATAATATTTCGGGGATAATTTACATACACTGCTTTCTTTTTTTGGTGGCGAACTAAATATAGGATTAATAGCGGTGATAAATAAAAAAACTCTGCACAGAGTTTGCTAAATTTGCCACCCGTAAAAACCGCTTAATGATCAATATTACATTTCCGGATGGCGCAGTAAGACAGTATGAGAAAGGTACAACTGCAATGGACATTGCAAAATCAATATCAGAAGGATTGGCAAGAAAAGTGATCGCTGCCGGTGTAAACGGGCAGGTATGGGATCTGTCGAGACCGATCAATGAAGATGCAAACCTGAAATTATATACATGGAATGATACCGAAGGAAAAAATACTTTCTGGCATTCCTCGGCACACCTGATGGCTGAAGCCGTAGAAGGAATGTACCCGGGAGTAAAATTCTGGGTGGGCCCCCCGGTGGAAAATGGTTTTTATTATGACATGGATCTTGGTGATAAAAAAATTTCTGAAGAAGACCTGGCGGCAATAGAAAAAAAGATGAATGAGTTGGCAAAGAAGAATAGCCAATACAAACGGAAGGAAATGCCAAAAGCTGAAGCGGTAAAATATTTTACTGATAAAGGGGATGAGTATAAGCTCGATTTACTCCAGAATTTGAATGATGGCGAAATAACTTTTTATACACAGGGAAATTTTACTGATCTCTGCCGCGGCCCGCATATTCCAAATACTGGTTTGATAAAAGCAATAAAGCTTACCAATATTGCCGGGGCTTATTGGAAGGGGGATGAAAAGAATAAACAGCTTACACGATTATATGGCATTACATTTCCGTCACAAAAGGAATTGGATGAATACCTTGCTTTAGTTGAAGAAGCCAAGAAAAGAGATCATAGAAAATTGGGAAAAGAGTTAGGCATTTATACAATGGATGATGATGTGGGTCCGGGTTTGGCATTATGGTTGCCAAATGGAACTATTATAATTGAAGAATTGGAAAAACTGGCAAAAGAAACAGAAACAGCCGCAGGATATAAAAGAGTAGTGACCCCGCATATTGCTAAAGAAAGTATGTACTTAACAAGCGGTCATTTACCCTATTACCAGGATAGTATGTATCCGCCGATGGAACTGGAAGGGCAGAAATATTATTTAAAAGCAATGAACTGCCCGCATCACCATAAAATATTTGCCGCTGAACCGAAAAGTTACAAAGATCTTCCGCTTCGATTAGCAGAGTATGGAACATGCTATCGTTATGAACAAAGTGGTGAGTTGTTTGGATTGATGAGGGTTCGTTGCCTTCATATGAATGATGCACATATTTATTGTACCAAAGAACAATTTTATGAAGAGTTCAAAGCGGTGAATGATATGTACCTGAAATATTTCAAAATTTTTGGCATTGATAAATATGTAATGAGGCTGAGTTTGCACAATCCCGGCAAGCTAGGACAGAAATATGTGGATGAGCCGGAGCTGTGGCAAGAAACTGAAGCCCTGGTAAGAGATGTATTAGTAAGAACAAATACCCCTTTTGTAGAAGTACAGGATGAGGCAGCATTTTATGGCCCGAAGATAGATGTACAAATATGGAGTACGATCGGCCGTGAATTTACATTGGCAACAAACCAGGTTGATTTTGCGCAAGGCCGCAGATTCAAATTAGAGTTTACCAACCATGATAACAAGCCTGACACTCCATTGATCATTCATCGGGCTCCCCTGGGAACACATGAAAGATTTATTGGTTTCTTGTTAGAGCATTATGCCGGCAAGTTCCCGGTATGGCTGGCACCGGTACAGGTAAAAGTGCTTCCGATAAGTGACAAGTTTTTGGATTATGCAAAGACTGTGGCCGATAAACTGAAAAAGTCTGATATTCGTGCAGAGGTTGATGACAGAAACGAAAAGATTGGAAAGAAAATACGTGATACAGAGTTGATGAAAGTTCCTTACATGCTGGTGGTTGGTGAAAAGGAAATGAATGATAATAAAGTAGCAGTAAGACGACAAGGCAAGGGAGATCTGGGGGTAAAAGCAGTGGACGATTTTTTGAATGAGATAATCATCGAGGTGAAGGATAGAAAAGGAGAATAAATGTTACGCAACAAACAATGTTCAAAGAGCATCGAATATTTTTATAAAAAAACCTCAATCCCTATTGAGGAAAAAGCACAACAACATAACTCTCCTTTAGGGGGTGGGGGTTTAACTAAACAATTTAAATGTCAGTACAACAAGGTGGACAAAAACCAGGTGGTGGAAATCCTGGTGGTTTTAATAAACCCGGTGGAACGGGTGGTGGTGGATTCAGACCTGGTGGCGGTGGTTTCAACAGACCCGGCGGTGGTTTTAATAAAGGTGGCTTCAAAGGACGATTTGCCCCACGAAAAGAAGCCGAGCATCGCATCAATCAGTTCATAAGAGTGCCGCAGGTAAGACTTGTGGGAGAAAATGTCGAAGTCGGTGTTTACAATACCCAGGATGCCTTGCGTATGGCACAGGAACAGCAACTTGATCTTGTAGAAATTTCTCCAACGGCTGATCCGCCGGTTTGCAAGATCATTGATTACAATAAATTCCTCTATGATAAGAAGAAGAAGGAAAAAGAAATGAAGGCCAAAAGCAAAACGGCCGAAGTAAAAGAAATTCGATTTACTCCCAATACAGATGATCACGACTTTGATTTCAAAGCAAAACATGCTGAGAACTTTTTAAAGGAAGGCAACAAAGTGAAAGCGTATGTACAATTCAAGGGTCGTGCTATTCAATTCCAGGAAAGAGGGCAATTGCTTCTTTTAAAATTTGCAGAACGTCTTGCCGAGGCAGGTACCTTAGAAAGCATGCCCAAGATGGAGGGGCGCCGCATGTTGGCAATGTTTGCTCCGAAAGGAAAAAAGAAAGCATAGTTTTTCCCGATCAATGGATATAGAAATATTAAGATCTGTCTGTTCACAATTTCCCGCAGTTACAGAAGATATAAAATGGGAAAACAATCTTTGTTTTTGCATAGGGGGAAAAATATTCTGTATTGCCAATCTTGAGCCACCACATATATTTTCATTTAAAGTAACTGATAAAGAGTATTTTGAGCTTTCTGAGTCTGATGGTTTTATGCCAGCACCCTATTTGGCCCGGGCAAAATGGGTACTTTGCACTGATCCTAAGAAGCTTAATAAAACAGAACTGAAAAAGTACCTGCAGCAGAGTTATGAGATGATCACGCTGAAAATTCCTAAAAAACAAAGGAAAGAATTAGGTTTAGACCGGGATTAAGATTTCTGAAATTCATCTTTGCCAAACACCAATTGCCGCCTATCTTTGCGACCCCGAAATAAAACTGACAGTTCTTTATTTTTCGGGCCTTATTCCTGAAGAGGTTCACCAAGTTCCCGACTGTTCGGGACGCCTTAAGGGTTAATTAAAAATTGCATGTAAAATGCCAAAGGTAAAAACAAACTCCAGCGCCAAAAAGCGGTTCAAAGTAACGGGGACTGGCAAGATCACTCACCAAAAGAGTTTCAAGCGTCACATTCTTACAAAAAAATCAAAAAAGCGTAAAAGAGCTTTGGGTCATGCCGGGCTTGTAAGCAAAGCAAATCTTGATTTTGTAAAAAGGCTATTAAGACTCAAATAAGGCTGCGAGCCATGAGCTTTGAGCTAAAAATCTCATATATCGTAACTCATAGCTCGTAACTTAAAAACAAAACTCTAAAATTTAAAATCATTCAAATATGCCTCGTTCAGTAAACTCTGCCGCAAGTAAAGCACGCAGAAAAAAAATATTAAAACAAGCCAAAGGTTTTTATGGCAAAAGAAAAAATGTTTTTACAGTTGCCAAGAACGTAGTGGAAAAAGGGATGACCTATATGTTCGTAGGTCGTAAGTTGAAAAAAAGAAATTATCGCCAGTTGTGGATTGCCCGTATCAATGCGGCCTGCCGTGAAGAAGGGATCACCTATTCTGAGTTCATCAATAAACTTCAGAAAAAAGGAATTGAGCTGGATCGCAAAGTCCTTGCTGATCTTGCAATGAACAATCCGGAGACGTTTAAAGGCCTCGTAGCACAGGTAAAATAAGTTTTGATCGGATCAATAAAAGCCGGCTGTGAAAAATCATGGCCGGCTTTTTGTTTTTTGAATTGTTCAAACTTATACATTTGTTACCGTTAAGGATTTTCACCACCCAAACAACCCATTGAATTTTTAATGAACAACACTTATTTAGACCTGGTAAAGCAAACATTCAATTTCCCCCAGGAAGGTCTCGAAGTAGATGAAGGCAATCTTTATTTTAATGGTCTTGACATGAAGGCGCTGATCGCTAAATACGGCACGCCCATGAAAGTGACCTATTTGCCCAAGATCGGTATGCAGATAAAAAAAGCGAAGCAATTATTTGCTGCGGCTATTAAAAAACACAAGTACGAGGGCAAATATTATTATTGCTATTGTACTAAAAGTTCGCATTTCAGTTTCGTGGTGGAAGAAGCTTTGAAAAGCGATATTCATCTGGAAACTTCTTATGCATACGATATAGAGATCATCAAAAAGCTGTATGAAAAAAAGAAGATAACTAAAGAAACATACATTATTTGCAATGGTTATAAACAAAAAAATTATACAAGGCGTATTGCCAATTTGCTGAACAGCGGTTTTACAAATGTCATTCCTGTATTGGATAACAAAGATGAGCTGAAGGAGTATGCGAAGAGTGTTAAAAATCCATTTAAGCTCGGCATCCGCGTAGCTGCAGAAGAAGAGCCCACCTTTCCGTTTTATACATCAAGACTTGGCATCAGGGCAAAAGATATATTGGAATTTTATGTTGACAGGATAGAAGGATATGAGAGCAAATTCCAACTGAAGATGCTGCATATCTTCCTTAACAAGGGCATTAAAGATGATATTTACTACTGGAGTGAATTAAATAAGATCATCAATCTGTATTGCCAGTTAAAAAAAATATGTCCCGAATTGGATTCAATAAATATCGGGGGCGGATTTCCGATAAAGCATTCACTGGGTTTTGAGTATAATTATGAATTCATGATCAATGAGATCGTTCGTAATATAAAAACTGCATGTAAAAAAGCTAAAGTACCCATGCCACATATTTTTACCGAGTTTGGAAGTTTTACCGTAGGTGAAAGCATGGCGCATATATATAGTGTGATCGGCGAGAAAATTCAGAATGACCGGGAAACATGGTATATGATCGATTCATCATTCATCACTACATTGCCGGATACCTGGGGTATTGGCGAAAAATTTTTGATGTTACCCATCAACAAATGGGACCAGGAATATCACCGGGTAGTTCTGGGTGGTATAACATGCGATAGTCATGACTATTATGATTCAGAAGAACACATCAACGAGGTTTTTCTCCCCAAGATCATGAATGGCGAACCGTTATATGTAGGCTTCTTCCATACAGGTGCTTACCAGGACCAGATCAGTGGTTATGGTGGAATAAAACACTGTTTGATCCCTTCACCCAAGCATGTTATTATTGGCTATGATAAAAATGGAAAATTGACGGATTGGTTATATGCCAGGCAACAGACTGCACAAAGCATGTTGAAAATATTGGGGTATAAATAAAAGAGGCCCTTTCTTCCAACTCACAATTACAGATTTCACAGGGACCCATGCAATACGTGGTTAAGAGGGAAAAGGCCTGGTAATTTTAAAAGAACTTATTGTCTTACTTTTTTAGATCTTGTTGTTCCCCGCTTTATGGCATCTGGCGGCGGCTCTTTTGATATATTCTTATTCTCAACGATCACCATATCAGCTTTAATGGTATCCTTCAGTATTTGCGGTTTTTCATTTTCATTTATTTCCCTGGAAAAAAATTCCTTCAGGTCTATGCTATCCGATGCATTGCCACTGTCAAATTCCATAAACTTTAAAGCCGTTCCTGTGCTATCTGAACTTTTTTGTGTTGTTGAGGGTTTGAATACCCTGGTTGAATATTCTTTTGCCACTTCACAACTGGCTGCGGTAGCCACCAGCAGCAGGAGGATAGCCACCTGTATGAGTGTTTCTGCTTTCATGGATGATGAGTTAAAATGAAAAAACTGTTTTCTTAACCGCTCGTAAGAATTTTGGAAAAATACTTGACACTAGCTTTACATTTATACACAATTCAACGACCAAAAAAATCTAAAGTTTTTTAACATGAAACGAATTTTGATATTATTAACAGCGATCACCACGATTTCTTCGGTAATAAAAGCACAGACGGCTGAAGATTCTGTAAAAGCGGTGATCAATCAATTATTCACAGCCATGAAAAATGCTAATGGTGCTTTGTTGAAGGATGCTTTTGCAGATAGTGCCCTACTGCAAACCATTCGGCGTAAACAAGACGGAACTTTTTTTGTACAGAATGACAGGGTAAATGATTTTGTTTCCCAGGTCAGCGTGGCAAAAAAGGATTCACTTGACGAAAGAATAACTTTTGAAACAATAAAAGTAGATGGACCATTAGCTTCTGCCTGGACACCTTATAAATTTTATTATGCCGGCAATTTCAGTCATTGCGGGGTCAATTCATTTCAGCTGGTTAGGATCAATGGCCGTTGGAAAATTCAATACCTGGTTGATACAAGAAGAAGACAAGGGTGTGAATAGATTTGTTGTCAGAATTTTTACCAGGAGTAGGGAGTTGGTTAGTATGTATAGTAACCTTCTCTAACAGGAGTAAACAAGGAAGCCGTTGAATAAGAAACCCCGCCGTAGAAACGGCAGGGTGTAAACCAAAACCAACTGCTTATGAGAAATATATATAGATAAGAACTATTAATTTACTTTAATATCTTTTGCTGCTTCTCTGACTTCCGCTTTCTTAGGAAGGTTTAATTTCAATACTCCATTGACGTAAGAAGCATCGATCGCGGTTGCATCTATTTTATCATCAATTGTGAAAGAACGTTTAAAACTCCTGTAACTGTACTCCTTGCGAATTTGCTTTTCACTTTCGGTTTTTTCTTGTGATCTTTTTTCGGCTGAAATCGTCAGCACATTGTTGTCAATGTTTACTTTGAAATCAGGTTTTTCAAAGCCCGGAGCAACTACTTCAAGTATATAGCCGTTTCCCGTTTCTTTGATGTTAACCGGTACATAACCCTGCTTTGTCAAAAAGTTGTAACCATCATTTAACACAACAGGCAAACCGTTAAAAAGTTCATCCACCATGTTATCAAAATTGCGGTCGAAATTTCGGTTATGAAATTTAGAATGTGTCATAGTTGTAGTTTTATGAATTTGATTTTATTGTTCCTCCTCTTTTGTTTCAAACCACATACCATGCCAGCAAATCCCTTTTTTAATGACGCTTTGTTCAGATTTATTCATTTATGAAAGACATAATTTCCGAAAAGAGAAATTTTTTCTGACAGTTTATCAAGCAGCATTGCTGAATAGCATTTCGGGAAGTGTTTTTGATTAATTTTGCCATTAAAATAAAATAAAATGTATCCTGAAGAAATAGTAATACCAATGAAAGAAGAGTTAACTGAACATGGCTTTTCTGAATTATTAACGGCAAAAGAAGTAGATGAGCAATTGGCAAAAAAAGGCACTACACTGGTAATGATAAATTCAGTTTGCGGTTGCTCTGCCGGCTCTGCCCGACCCGGGGTAATATTATCCGTTCTAAATAGTGAAAAAAAGCCCGATCATTTAACTACAGCTTTTGCAGGTTTTGATATTGACGCAGTAAGAAGGCTTCGTGAGCATTTGCTTCCTTATCCACCTTCTTCACCTGCTATTGCATTATTCAAAGATGGAGAACTTGTCCATTTCATAGAAAGACATCAGATCGAGGGCCGTCCTGCGCAAATGATTGCTTCTAATCTTATCAATGCTTTCGGGCAGTATTGTAATTAATTTTATAGTTGTGGCTATGTATTTCCAGAACCCGTAGCCGCTCGCAGGTCGCCGCTTTCCTGTATATTCGCCCACACTATTTTGACTAACTAATAGCCAACTGATGTATCCAAACCTTTATTATGCTTTTCGTGATCTTTTTGGAATAGAATGGCAGCCATTAAGATTTATCAACACATTTGGTTTTTTTGTTGCAATCGCCTTTATCATTTCCGCAATTGTTTTATCAGCTGAATTAAAAAGAAAAAGCAGGCAGGGATTATTGCAACCCACGGAAGTAGAAGTAATGGTAGGCAAACCAGCATCCTTTCTTGATCTGTTCCTGAATTTTCTTTTGGGTTTTGTTTTGGGCTATAAAATTCTTGCCCTTTTTATCATGAATAAATCAGTGACGGATGATCCCCAGGCTTTTATTTTTTCTGATAGAGGCAGTTGGCCCGCCGGTATCATATTAGGTTTGCTGTTTGCAGGATTAAAATGGTGGGAAAAAAGAAAACAGGTTTTAGAAAAACCCCAAATGAGAACCATCAGGATCTGGCCACAGGACAGAGTAGGAGAGATCACAATCCTGGCGCTGGTATTTGGATTGATCGGCGCAAAACTTTTTGATGCTTTTGAGAATTGGGATGCTTTTGTAAAAGACCCTGGTATACTTTTTTCTGCAGAAGGCCTCACTTTTTATGGTGGGTTGATCTTTGCGGCGATTGCTATAACCTGGTATGCCAGGAAACATAAAATTGGTTTTTGGTTTTTAGCGGATGCTATGGCGCCTACACTAATGTTAGCTTATTCCATAGGGCGCATTGGTTGCCAGGTAGCTGGTGATGGAGATTGGGGTATTGTAAATACAAATCCAAAACCATTCAGTTGGTTGCCTGATTGGATGTGGGGTTATACTTATCCTAACAATGTGGCCAGAATGGACCCGACAAACCCTATTCCGGGTTGCAACGACAAGTATTGTTTTGAATTAGCACAACCACATTATCCCACCCCTTTTTATGAAACAGTAATGGCTTTTGTTCTATTTCTCATTCTTTGGTCATTAAGAAAACGATTAAAAATACCCGGTGCTTTATTTGCCCTTTACCTGGTATTTAATGGTGTTGAAAGATTCTTAATAGAAAAGATCAGGGTGAACACAAAGATGAATTGGTTTGGCCTGGAATTTACACAAGCTGAATTGATCTCTTCTCTATTGATCATCTCCGGCATTGTACTATGGTTTTATCTGCGAAAAAAACATGCAGTTGTTACGAGATAATTTTCTGTCTTAATAGAATTATTTCTACCTGATATTTCCTATAAAAAAAATGTTGTCCTTTTAAAACTGCCATGGAAGCAGGTTTCAGCGATGTTTGACCACTATCAATAGTTTTTGTTATTCACTTTTGTCAAACATTTTTCCCCAAACACTATGAGAAACGGCGTTTGTGGCGTAAATTTGCATCATACTTGGACGGTAGTAATTAACTTACCCTTTGCAACTTTCCTTGAACAAACCGACTCTTAATTTCGTTTATTAACTTGTAATACTTTTATTATTATGAGGCAGTTAAAGATTGCCACCCAGATTACGAACAGAGATAGCCAGGCAGTTGAAAAGTATCTTCAGGAAATTTCCAAAATTCCGATGATCACTCCCGAAGAGGAGACAACACTTGCCCAGCGCATTAAAATGGCTCATCGCAATCCGGTTGACGCACAAAGAGCATTAGACAAATTGGTGCAGGCCAACTTACGTTTTGTGGTATCTGTTGCTAAGCAGTACCAGCACCAGGGGCTATCACTTAGTGATCTGATCAACGAGGGTAACCTCGGATTGATAAAAGCAGCCCAGCGTTTCGATGAAACAAAGGGTTTTAAATTCATTTCATACGCTGTTTGGTGGATTCGCCAGTCCATCCTCCAGGCGTTGGCAGAGCAAGGCAGATTAGTCCGCCTGCCGCAAAACAAAATTGGCACCTATAACAAGGCTAACAAAGCGTACATGGCTTTTGAACAGGAACACGAAAGAGAGCCAAGCACAGAAGAGTTAGCTGAGATCCTTGAAATGAGTGAGACAGAGATCAACAACATTTTTCAAAGCAACACCCGTCACACAAGTCTTGATGCACCAGTGCATGAAGCAGAAGATGTAGCCATGGGTGATCTTTTGGAAGGTAGCGATGATACGGATGATGATGTGATGAAAGATTCATTGAGAAATGAGATCCGTCGCATTTTGAAATCCCTTTCTCCGCGTGAAGCAGAAATTGTAAATGCTTATTTCGGGCTTGATGGTGAAAACGGAGTAACCATCGAGCAGATCGGCCAGAAATATGATCTTACAAAAGAACGTATCCGCCAGATCAAAGAAAGAGCAATTAAGCGTTTGCAAAAAGCTCGTTACAGCAATGCATTAAAAGCATATTTAGGGTAATAATATTGATGGGTTAAACTATAAGAGTCCTGCTTCAGCGGGACTCTTTCTTTTTATCATATTCGTAAATAAGTGAGTAATCCAACATTTAACTTTGATCTGTAATATGAAATATCTTTTTTGTTTAATTGCTGCAAGTATAGTTTTACCAGCCTGTGAAAAAGGAATAACTTTTGATCTTGATAAACCAGCTCCAAAGCTGGTGGTGGAAGCCACTATTGAAACCAATCAACCCCCATTGGTTATTTTAAGTAAGAGCCAGAATTTTTTTGCAAAAATAACTCCTGGTATTCTTGCCAGTAGTTTTGTAAGAAATGCTGAAGTGTATGTTTCAAATGGAACCCAAACTCATAAATTGAAAGAGTATGCAACCCCACTGACTAATGGATATATTTTCTATTTTTATTCTATTGATTCTTCAAATCTTTCAACAGCATTTGTTGGGCAAACGAATACTCAATACAGTTTAAGAATAATAGCAGAAGGAAATGAGTATACTTCAGTAGCAAAAATCCCAACGATAACAAGAAGAATTGATTCGTTATTTTCAAAACAAGCCCCGGGAAGCAATGATCCCAATAAAGCAGTGTTAATGGTTAGGGCTACTGACCAGGCTGGCTATGGCGATTATATCCGTTATTTCACAAAAAGAAATCGTGAAGGATTTTATCCTGCATTTAATTCAGTTTATGATGACCAGGTAATTGATGGTACCTCTTATGAAGTTGAAGTAGAAAGAGGTGTTGACAGGACCAGGGATCTTCCGGATGATTATACATTATTTGAAAAAGGAGACACAGTTACTTTCAAGCTTTGTCAAATTGATAAAGCAACTTATGATTTCTGGCGAACAATGGAATTCAGTTATGCAAACATTGGCAACCCTTTCGGATCGCCAACAAAAGTGTTAAGTAATATCAGTAATGGCGCCCTGGGTTATTTTGGAGGCTATGCTCCGCAATTCCGAACGATCATCATTCCGAGATAAGTTTAGATTATCAACATAGTCACCTGGCTGACTACATGATATGTTGATTACATTATTTTTGCCGGATGGCTGATTCCTCTCTTGCTTCGCGATGCTCGCAGTGACGAAGAGAGGGTGTTTTGTAAAAAGAAAAGAATGGACAATAAAACAATCGAGAAAGTGAATTGCCTGATCATAGGATCCGGACCTGCTGGTTATACTGCAGCTATCTATGCTGCAAGAGCTAACCTGAAGCCTGTATTATACCAGGGCATTCAACCAGGCGGACAATTAACGATAACAACTGAAGTAGAAAATTATCCGGGTTATCCGGAAGGTATCCAGGGTCCTGAAATGATGGTGCATTTTGAAAAACAGGCTCATCGTATGGGAGCAGATATCCGTTATGGGATAGCCACCAAAGTTGATTTTTCATCACATCCTTTTAAAGTAGAGATCGACGAAGAAAAATGGATCGAAGCGAATGCTGTGATCATTTCAACCGGTGCGTCTGCAAAATGGCTGGGTTTGGAAAGCGAACAGCGATTAAACGGTTTTGGAGTAAGTGCCTGTGCGGTTTGCGATGGTTTTTTCTTTCGCAACAAGGAAGTTGCTATCGTTGGCGCCGGTGATACTGCAGCCGAAGAAGCTTTATACTTAAGCAAGCTTTGCACAACAGTGCACATGTTTATTCGGCGGGATGCCATGCGGGCAAGTAAGGTAATGCAGGAAAGAGTGTTGAATACAAAAAACATTAAGATATACTGGAATACGGATACGGAAGAGGTATTAGGAGACAAACGTGTCGATGGCGTAAGGGTAAGGAATAATAAAACCGGTGAAGTGCAAACTATTCCTATCAGCGGATTCTTTGTTGCAATTGGTCATCAGCCCAACTCAGAAATTTTCAAAGGGTGGCTGGAAATGGATGAAGCCGGTTATATTAAAACTGTGCCCGGTACTTCCAAAACAAATCGGGAAGGTGTGTTTGCAAGTGGCGATGTTCAGGATAAAATTTACCGGCAGGCAGTAACAGCTGCGGGGAGTGGTTGCATGGCGGCACTTGATGCGGAAAGATGGCTGGGCGCAAAAGGGCTGCATTAATTCGTTTAATAGTTTAATCGTTTAAAGGTTTAAAACTTCATGGGAGAGTTCACGATAGAATTAAGAGACCTGCAATTTTATTCTTTTCATGGTTTATATGAAGAGGAGAAAAAAGTAGGTGGTGAATTTGTTGTGGATGCTTTTGCAAAATTCCCGGCTGAAGATCATAGCTTAAAATCGATCGACGAAACTGTGAACTATGCTGCTTTGTTTGCAATTATAAAAGATGAAATGGCGAAGCCGAGAGAATTACTGGAATCAATTGCTCAATCAATTGCTGAAAAGATTTACGCAAAATATGCTGTGATAAAAGAAATAGAGATCCGCATCGAAAAAAAGAAAGCCCCGATCGTTGGTTTAAATGGCAGCGTCGCTGCGAAATACAGAAAAGTGTATTGAATTCAATTTCCTGAAAAATATTCTTAGCTTAGTCGTTCGCAATTGCAGCAACTAATGCCAACGGTTAAATTCACATACGCTTTAAAAAGATTTTTTCCCAGGCTGAAAGACACTCCGGCTGATGGAAAGACATTACAGGAAATTTTTAAAGAAATAGAATCAAATTATCCCGGTTTGCAGAGCTATGTATTGGATGAGCAAGGAAGTCTTCGCCGTCATGTAAATATTTTTATTGATGGTAAAATGATAAGTGACCGGAGTAAATTAAGCGATTCATTTTCTTCGAATAGCGAAATATATATCATGCAAGCCTTATCGAGCAGATAAAAAACAAAACCACAGCGACACAACGAATCACTGCACTGTGCTTCTCAGTGTCCGCAGTGGTTAATAACATAAATATTTGTTTTTATGAAACCAACATTGCTCTTAGGAACCCGTAAAGGTTTTATTTCTTATCAGTATAAAAATGATAAATGGGAAACAGAAAATGTATCTCATGAAGGTGTTCCGGTTTCTATTGCGTATGCTGATCCGAGAACGAATACCTGGTGGGCAGCACTCGATCATGGACATTGGGGTGTTAAACTTCAGCGATCAAATGACAGAGGCAAGACATGGGAAGAAGTAACGGCTCCGGCATATCCTGAAGGTTCCGAAATAAAAGATGGAATGCCTGCAACTACAAGATATATCTGGGCAATAGCGCATGGGGGTAAAAAATTCCCAAATCGCATTTGGCTTGGTACTGATCCCGGTGGTTTGTTTGTAAGTGAAGATGGCGGAAATAATTTTCAATTAGTGGAATCATTATGGAATCATCCAACACGTAAAGAAGGTTGGTTTGGCGGCGGTCGTGATCAACCGGGAATTCATTCCATAGTTGTTGATCCAAGAAATGAAGAAAGAATTCATATTGGGATAAGTTGTGCCGGTGTTTTTGAAACAACTAACAGCGGTAAGACATGGCATATCCGTAATAAAGGAATGTGGGCAGATTTTTTACCAAACCCTGATGCTGAAACAGGATACGATCCACATATACTTGTTGCCGCACCATCAGATCCTGATATATTGTGGCAACAAAATCATTGCAGCATTTTTAAATCCTCTGATGCGGCAATGAACTGGGTTGATATTGGACAAAAGGAAGGCACAGCAAGATTTGGTTTTGCCATTGCTGTTGCAGAAGATAATCCCAACCAGGCATGGGTGGCGCCTGCACATAGTGATATGACACGAACAGCCATTAAAGGTGCTCTGGTCATTTGCCGTACTGATGATGGCGGCAAGACATGGATAGAGCAACGAAACGGTTTACCACAAGAAAATTGTTTTGATATAGTGTATCGTCATTGTCTTGCGAGTTCTGCTGATGCAGTTGTTTTTGGTACAACGACGGGAAATTTATTTTTTTCTCCAGATAGAGGTGAAAGCTGGCAAACGATCAATAATTATCTGCCGATGATCTACTCTGTGCAGTTTGTGGATTGAGCAGTTTCTGTACTCCTTCCCAAAAGGATACCCTGGTTGAAACTAATTCCATTTAAACTGACATCTTCCCGGCTTGATGATTCAAAGAAATACAGTTGAACGGAGCGTCGTCCCATAGGCACTCCTTTCGGCGCAAGTAAAGCTCAACCGGAGTTACTACAGATGGTTAACAATAACAATTTATTCACCCGGTAAAACATTCCACATTTATAAAAACCATATGGCATATATATTGATAAAACTTTTATTTGATAACCTTCCTGCTCACCTTTCCTGCAAATGAATGAGATTGGCGACTGCCTCAACAAGAACTGAATTCATTCATTTTTAAATCTTGTTTTTATGAAGACAACGTTAGTTGCCATTGCTTTGCTGGCAATGATTGGCTGTACCTCTTCTTTCAGGGAACTTCAACAAGTTGATATGGTGAAAATTCATGTAGTAAAAATTGATACGATCTGGAGACATCCCGAACGGGTGAAACAACTTACATGGGTAGACAGTGACTACATACAATATGTCACTTTTGTTTCCATTCATAATGAATTGTTCCCGATCGGGTCAAGCATGTTTGTAATGAGGAAGAGGTGATCATTTAAATTATCTTTTTCTTCCATTTGCCACTCCGCAAATAAAAGAACGCAGGAATGAACATACATGTCCAGTAAAGCCATTCACTCATCCAGCCAAATGTGATGGAAAGTTTGAATTCTTCCATAATAAGATAAACATAAGCTGAATAAAAAATAATGGCTATGGCTTCAATAAGGAAAGTAACTTTTGTATTGCCTGTGCCGGTAACAGCATGCAGCCATATTACGGAGAATGACATCAGGAGCATAGCGAATGACACAACCCGGATGACAGGGATGCCCTGTGCTATGAATTCTTTATCCTGACCAAAGATGGATAAGAATAACTCCGGGAATAAATTCAACATTAAACAAAGCAACAAAGAAATGCCCGTACTTAATCTTACAATTTTATTGATGACATAAATGACCTGGTCATGTTTTCTCTGCCCGATGATATTGCTCACCATGCTATTGCAGGTTGCGGCAAAGGCCCAACTCATTGTCCCAAAAATTCCAAATACATTTCGCATCACACTTGATATGGCTTGTGGGGTATCAGACTGTTGATTTCGTTCAATGAGAATGAAAAAGAATTCCCAGCTGATAATGCTGATTGCATGCTGAAATACCAATGGTCCTGACATGGCGGTGATCAGCGAAGCATTCTTTTTATCCCAATTCATTTTTTTGAAAAGAGCATACTGCTTTGTTATCCCTTTTTGATGAATAACAAGATAAATAACAAACATGCCCACAAATTCTGAAATGATTGATGCATATGCTGCTCCATTAAATCCCAATTCGGGAAAGCCCCAGTTCCCGAAGATCATAGTATAATCAAACAAAACATTGGCTACAGCTTCTGCCAGGGTGCCCATCACTAAATATTTACTTTGATTAGTGCCCACAAGCAGTGCATTTCTTAACTGGTAGATATAAAGAAATGGCAAACCCCAGATACGGATCTTTAAATAATTAATTGCCATTTCTGCTTTCTCCGGCTCATGTAAAATGGAACGAAGTAAGGGGGGTGTAACAGTATAAGAAATTACCACGGCTACAGCAGCTATCAGCAGTGCTGTAAATATTCCCTGGTTAAAAATTTTACCGATCTCATCAGGTTTGTTTTCCCCGGCTCTGCGGCTGATAAGCGCAAGCAGTCCATTATTCAAAGCAAAACCGATGGAGGCGAATATCAAATAATAAACACCGGTAATACTTGCCACTGCCAATGTTGTGGAAGAATAATGACCAAGAAAAATATTATTGATAATGAAATTAAGTTGAGGTACAAGGATGGCAATGCTCACCGGCACTGTAAGCTTTATGATCTGCCTGTTGGTGACATTTAATTGCAAATTATTTTGAAGGCTATCCATTAGATCAAAAAGAGTGCAATATAAGGGTTACCGGAATTACCAACTGTTTTTGCGCCGGACTGATTTTTGCTTTATCATTGCGCAAATGATCAATTATTGAAGTCTTCATTTCATATAAAATCCGCAACTGAATTCAATCCTGCCAATTCAGTATTATTAGTAATTGCAGGTAAAAGACAGTGCCGCTTTGCCGTAATGAATTATTTATCCAAAGAACTTGTAGAATTCGGCTATTATACTTCTATTGATGAGGAAGAGGATTATAAAAAATTTTTTGAGGAAACAGAGACACTGAGTAAAAGATATTACCAGTCAGTGATAGCTTATGATTCAGGTGAAACGATCCAGGTACCCGCGGCTGTTTATAAATATGAAGATGGGCCGCTATACGTAGATGCTGCATATGGCCAATATGTGCATACAACCACTATATCGGAAAATGTGCCCGGCTGGAACCTGTTTAATGTATATCGTTTACCAGCATCACTACAATCCGCAGCCGCCTGGAAATTCTTAAGTGGTAAATTCTGGAATCTTGATTCCGTAATTTTAAAAAGCGCAATGGAGAAAGGCGAAGTAATAAAAACAGATTTTAAGCCAGATGAATTTACGGCAGTAATCGTAAAAGAAAATAAATTGCAATTGGTAAAAACATTTTCTTATTCCACTCCGGAAGATGTTTTGTATTATTTGCTTAAAGCTTGTCAGCAGGTAAATTTATCGCAACACACTGTTAAGCTGTCCTTATCAGGGTTGATAGAAAAGGATTCCGCCATTTACCGGGAGCTGAATAAATATTTCATCCATGTTGAATTTGAATCTTTACCGGCCGATATAAAGATCGGCGAAGCATTAAGAACTCATCCTGATCATTACTATTCATCCATATGTAAACTTGCCTTATGCGTATCATAGGGGGAGAACACGGTCGCAGACGCATCAACCCGCCTGCCCAGATGCCACATACAAGGCCTACAACAGATGTAGCAAAGGAAGGGTTGTTCAATATCATTGAAAATAATCTTGACATCACTGAACTTAAAACTCTTGATCTTTTTGGCGGTACAGGAAGCATCAGTTATGAGTTGGCAAGCCGCGGTGCAAAAGAATTGACGATCGTTGAGAAAGATAACAAGATGGTTGAGTTTATTAAAAAAACTGCTGGTGAATTAAAGCTCGAAAATTTTAAAGTGCTGAAGATGGATGTATTTACATTCATTGATCATTGTACAGAGAAATTTGATTTCATATTTGCCGGCCCTCCATATGCACTCGGAAATATTGACGACCTGCCCACGCTGATTTTTGAAAAAGAATTGTTGGCTGCTCATGGATGGTTTGTACTTGAACATACACCCAGGAACAATTATAAACAATTTCCTTTCTATGCAACGGAAAGAAATTACGGTACCACGATCTTTTCTATTTTTATTAAAACGAAAAAAGGTGAATAGATAAATGATCACACGTAAGGATTTTCAGTATCTGAATTACGCTTATCTATTCACTATTAGTTAATATCTTACTGCCATGCTCAAAGCCCAGGCAAGAAAATTGTATAAGGAAAAGAGGCAGGTTCTTTCAGCCATGGAAAGAGCAAAACTTGATGATCTGCTGCTGATTCAATTACAAACCCTTCAATTACCTTTTATAACTTTTCTTCTTTCTTACTGGCCGATGGAACAAAACAAAGAACCCAATACTCATCTTTTTACTGATTACCTTGAATTCCAAAACCCTGAATTGATCATTTGCTATCCAAAAACAAATTTCATTGATCAAACTATGCTGGCCTTACAAACAAATGATGATACCCGCTTCAGAAAAAATGAATACAGTCTTTATGAGCCCCAAGATGGCGTGATCATTAATCCTTCCGGCATCGATATGGTTTTTGTTCCCCTGCTTTCATTTGATAAAAGAGGTGTTCGTGTGGGATATGGTAAAGGTTTTTATGACCGCTATCTTGCCCTATGCCGAAGGGAATGTCTTAAAATAGGATTCAGTTATTTTGAACCGGTGGATGAAATAGAGGATGCCGGTCTTTTTGATGTACCTTTAAACCTTTGTGTAACACCGGGCACTGTTTATGTATTCTAATTTTTTCCTACGGTCATTCCGCATACTTTTATTTCCATTTGCACTTGTTTACTGGTTTATTATTTTTATCCGGAATAAACTTTACGATAAAAAAATATTCAGCTCTTCCAGTTTTGGTTTGCCCCTGGTATGTGTTGGAAATCTTTCCGTGGGCGGCACAGGCAAATCGCCGATGGTAGAACTTCTGGTAAGAAATTTGAAAGATGAATGTAAAGTAGCTACGTTGAGCCGGGGATATAAACGCAAAACCAAAGGTTATGCATTGGCAAATGAGAATTCCAGTGCACTGGAAATAGGCGACGAGCCCATGCAGTTCAGATTAAAGTTCCCAGATGTGGCCATAGCCGTAGGCGAAGAAAGATTGGATGCAATATCTCAATTATTACATGATAAACCGGATACACAGTGCATCATCCTTGATGATGCCTTTCAGCATCGGGCAATAAAAGCGGGGCTGAATATTTTACTTACGGATCATAAAAATCTTTTTACCCGTGATTTTTATTTGCCTACCGGCGATCTCCGGGATCTTAAATCAAGCTATAAAAGAGCCGGGATAATTGTAGTAACTAAATGCGATGATAGCTTAAGTGAAGAAGAAAAAAGAGAATTGACAGATGAAATAAAACCCCTTTCGGGTCAGCATATTTTTTTTACAGCCAACAAATATGGCGAGCTTTATCATATTGTAGCTACTGAAAATAAAAGAACACTTAACCCGGATACCGAAGTGTTACTGGTAACCGGTATAGCAAATCCACAGCCACTAAAAGATCTTTTGACAGAGCAAGCCGAAACATTCTACATGCTTCATTATCCCGATCATCATATTTTTACTATTGACGACTGGAAGGATATAAAAAGAAGGTTTGATAAAATGGAATCAAAACAAAAGATCATTCTGACAACAGAAAAAGATGCTGTACGATTGGCGAAATTTGGCGAACAGCTGAAAGAAGTTCATCTATATGTAATTCCGTTAGAGCATCATTTTCTTTTTGGTGAAGGCGACCGGTTTTTAAGTTTAGTAAAAAGATTTATAAAAGAATTTAATCCTGATGACTACCTTCCGTAAGGCAGGTATAGGCGGGAAAAAGGAAAAAAATAATGGGAAGAAAAAATTCAAAGAAAAAAAAGGGAAAAGAAAAGCGCAAACAATTTCATGATAGTTCATTGATCGGCACACTGGAAATTAGCCGGTCAGGAACCGGCTTTGTGGTTGTTGATAAAATGCCGGTTGATATATTGATCAGGCCCGATGACCTGGGAACAGCCTTGCATGGAGATAAAGTAAAAGTAAAAGTAAAAGATGCCAGACGTAATGATAAAAGACAACGGGGAGTGATCACTGAAATTATCAGCCGCAGGCAAACGGAGTTTGTTGGGTCGTTGCAAATGAATAAAGGCTTTGCCTTTTTTGTCGCCGATACCAATAGAAAAATGCCCGATATTTTTATTCATTCTTCAAAGTTCAATGGGGCAAAAGACAGGGATAGGGTAGTGGTTAAATTACTTGAATGGGATGATCCTGAAAAGCGACCGGAAGGTGAAGTGCTGCAGGTGCTTGATAAAGAAAATGAGAATGATATTGCGATGAAGGAGATCTTATTGCAATATGGTTTCCCGCTGGGATTTCCTGATGATGCGCTGGAAGAAGCAGCAAGGATCCCCGATGTCATTACAGGAAAAGAAGTAAAACGAAGAAAGGATTTTCGGGATGTATTGACCTTTACAATTGACCCTATTGATGCTAAAGATTTTGATGATGCTTTATCATTCCGGGTATTGAAAAATGGCAATTATGAAATAGGCGTTCATATAGCGGATGTTACTCATTACCTGGAAGAAGGAACTGCACTGGACAGAGCCGCCTATGAAAAAGCAACTTCTGTGTATTTGCCCGATCGGGTAAATCCCATGTTGCCGGAAGAAATTTCAAATGTGCTTTGTTCTTTGCGGCCGCATGAAGAGAAACTTACTTTTTCAGCCGTGTTTCAAATGACGCCGAAAGGGAAAGTAAAACAATATTGGCTGGGCAAAACCATTATTTACTCTGATCACCGGTTTACGTATGAAGAGGTACAAGAGATCATTGAAACAAAAGATGGATTATACAGGGATGAGATTTTGATCCTGAATGATCTTGCACAGCAAATGCGCAATGAACGTTTCAGAAAAGGGGCAATCAATTTTTCATCACAGGAAGTAAGATTTAAACTGGATGAGAACAATAAGCCAATTGGTATAATGATCAAAGAAAGCAAGGAAGCTCACCAGCTAATTGAAGAGTTTATGTTGTTGGCAAACCGCACCGTGGCAGAAAATCTGGGAAAGATCAGGATCAATGATAAACCTGTTCCTTTCCCTTATCGTATTCATGATGATCCTGATGAAGAAAAGCTGCTTCCATTTATTTCGTTTGCAAAAAAATTTGGTTATCGTTTTGATATTTCAAGTCCTGATGCCATTGCTGCATCCTTTAATGAAATGCTGAGAAATGTTCATGGAAGACCCGAGCAACATGTACTAGAGCAATTGGGGATAAGAACTATGGCAAAAGCAAGATATACCACTGAGAATGTAGGTCACTATGGTTTAGGCTTTGAGCATTATTGCCATTTTACATCTCCTATACGCCGCTATCCTGATGTGTTGGTGCATCGCATACTTGAGCAAGCTATAAATGATGAAATAGTTATTGATAAAAAGCTGGAAGAGAAATGCAAGCATTGCAGCGAAAAAGAAAGAGCGGCAATGGAAGCCGAAAGAGCAGCAAATAAATATAAGCAGGTGGAATACATGCAGAATTTTTTGGGTGAAGAATTTGAAGGTGTGATCAGTGGGGTGGCATCATTTGGTTTTTGGGCCGAAACAGTGGAGCATAAATGCGAAGGCCTCGTAAGCGTGGCAAGTCTTTCAGAGTATGATGATTTCAGGCATGTGGAAACTGATTATTGTTTGGTAGGTGCCCGTTCCGGTCGTACTTTCAGAATGGGTGATAAGGTTTGGATTAAAGTGATCGCTGCAAATCTTACAAAGCGGCAATTGGATTACGAATGGGTGGTAGCAAGCGGGTTGAAAGAAATTAAAAATGTCCGGAAGGATTCCTTTGGAGAAAAGTCAAAAGTGAAAAATAAAAAGAAGAATAAGTAAATTCATTTATGCAGTCATTTGAAACACTATCAAAACAATTTGCTGAGAGATTTGAAACAAGACACTTCCCGGAACAACCCTCCTCCCTGTATCAGCCCAATGAATATTTTTTAAAGCTTGGAGGTAAAAGGATAAGGCCGGTTTTGTGTTTAATGGGAAATGAATTGTTTGATGACATCATCAATGACACATGGTATGCGGCTACTGCTATTGAGATGTTTCACAATTTTACGCTTATTCATGATGATATAATGGATAAAGCGCCGCTGCGAAGAGGAAAAGAAACTGTACATATAAAGTATAATAACAGTACTGCCTTGCTTGCCGGTGATGTGATGATGGTGAAAGCATATGAATACCTGAACAGGGTATCTTCAAATGTTATAAACAAAGTATTGGCGATATTTAATAGAATGGCAGTTGAAGTTTGTGAGGGTCAGCAACTGGATATGGATTATGAGTTCAGGAATGACGTGAGCTTAAGTGATTATTTACAGATGATAGAGAAAAAAACGTCAGTGGCCCTGGCAGCCAGTTTAAAGATGGGTGCATTGCTTGGCGGTGGGGGTGAAAGAAATCAGAATCTTTTATACGAGTTTGGTAAAAAATTGGGGATTGCATTCCAGCTACAGGATGATTATTTAGATGCTTTTGGTGATGGAACCAAAACCGGAAAGCAGGTAGGTGGCGATATTCTTGCCAATAAAAAAACTTTTTTGCTTATTCATGCCATGGAATCATCATCGCATAAAATACAATTGGAAAATTTAATTAATGCAAACACAGCCTCTAAAGTTCAGGATGTTTTAAAGGTATATAAAGATTGCAACGTAGATGAATGGGCAATTGAATTGAAGAATAAGTATTGTGATGAAGCCATGGCTCACCTTGATGATATTGCTGTTCTTTCAAAAAGAAAAGAGCCGCTTAAGGAGCTGGCTCTATTCCTGGTTAGGAGAGATCATTAACCTCAGATCATTGTTCCACTCGCATTGAATCCGATCAGGATACAACTTATAATGATCACCAGATCTATAAGTACACTAAAGAAAAAAACCGGGATAGTGATTTTTGTTGGCATGGCAGCAAGATTTACAACCAGTGGTGCTCCCATAGCAGCTATAATAAACGGCCAGAAGATAAAATGATTACCAGAAAGGATCACGGCAAACATGGTCATGATCGTAAGGATGCAACCATGTAATGTCAATGCAGCTCCCAGCCAACCCAACCTGTATTGTTCCTGGCCTTCACACCAATGGATAAATTTTTTCCATACAGACCTTTTAGCTGCCTGCATCGGGTAGTATAAATGCTTTACTGTTGTTTCCATGTTCAATTATTTGTACAAATTTCCCCGGTATTGATGGCTTTCATTTATGATGGCAGTTAAGCATTCAACTGATCTTGATCAGTGTTGGATTTTTTGTCAAAGGATTTTAAAATCTGAAATACAAAGTTGATTTTGTGAATTTTCCCTATTTTGAACTTTAAAACCAACGCTAATGGCCAATTCATTATTTCGCAGAAAATCAATTGATGTAATCAAGAAAGAGTATGAAGCTGGCGAGGGTGATCATGGTGCTTCCGGACTCAAAAAAGTTTTAGGAGTTCGGGATCTTACTTTCCTGGGTATTGCAGCGGTCATTGGGGCCGGCATTTTCTCCACCATTGGAAAAGCCGCTTATAATGGTGGACCCGGAATATCATTACTTTTTGTAATCGTAGCAGTAGCCTGTGGTTTTTCTGCTTTATGCTATGCTGAATTTGCAAGCCGGGTGCCTGTTGCCGGGAGTGCCTATACGTATTCATATGTCACTTTCGGAGAACTGATCGCATGGATCATTGGTTGGGCACTGATATTAGAATATGCGATCGGGAATATTGTTGTGGCCATTTCATGGAGTGGATACTTTAATAACCTGCTGGAAAATGTTTTTAATATTCATTTACCAGACTGGATGTTAATTGATCCCGCCACGGCACAAAATGCATTTACTGAAGCTACCCAGGCATTAGCATCGGGAGATGTAACTGATCCTGAAAAAATAAAAAGTTACCAGTTTGCAATTGATGCATGGAACAATGCTCCGGTAATAAGCGGTCAGCATATTTTCTTCAACCTGCCTGCTTTTATCATTGTATGTTTGATCACATGGCTTGCCTATATCGGTATAAAGGAAAGCAAGCATTCAGCCAATGCGATGGTAATTTTTAAAGTAGGAGTGATCATCTTTGTCATTATCGCCGGTGCTTTTTTTGTTGATACAAACAACTGGACACCTTTTTTGCCAAACAGGATGACAGGCGTATTACAGGGAGTATCAGCAGTGTTTTATGCGTATATCGGCTTTGATGCCATCTCTGCCACAGCCGAGGAATGTAAAAATCCTCAACGTGATATGCCAAAAGCGATGATCAATGCCCTTGTGATCTGCACCGGCTTATATATTTTGATCGCATTGATTTTAACAGGTGTTGAAAATTACTCCAACTTCAAAGGGGTGAATGATCCACTTGCTTTTGTTTTTGAAAAAAGAGCTCCCTGGCTGGAAACTATCATTTCAATCAGCGCAGTAGTGGCCACTACAAGTGTATTACTGGTATTTCAGCTTGGACAACCCCGTATTTGGATGAGCATGAGCCGGGATGGGCTGCTACCTAAAAAATTTCAAAGAGTACATCCTAAATTTAAAACTCCTTCTTATGCCACTATTGTAACAGGCATCCTAGTTGGTGTACCGGCTTTATTTTTACAGGATGTACTGGTTACTGATCTTACAAGTATAGGTACGTTATTCGCTTTTGTTCTTGTAGCAGGGGGTGTTTTATTATTACCCAAAATTGCTAAAGAACCCGGTAAGTTTCAATTGCCGCATATCAATGGTCAAATTATCATTCCTTTAGTTACAGTAATTTTCATCATCGTTTTTTGGGACAGAACACTGTCTTCATTTACAAATATTGCAAATGAAAACCACCAGGAGATATTGTTTTTATTGTTTGTGATACTGGCTGTTATCATGAGTATTTTAACTGTGATAAGAAAATATTCTGCAATACCGGTATTGGGTGTTTTATTCTGCAGTTATCTTTTAATTGAAATACCTGTAAAAAGCTGGATCGTGTTTTTTGGCTGGATGGCCATGGGGCTGTTGATCTATTTCCTTTATGGTTACCGGAAAAGCAAATTAGCTGGTAGAGCATAAACAGGTAGCCAGCTTTTGTATTTCTATTAAACTTAGGTTGCGTCGCACACTTCAACTGCAGTAACTTTGCGCAGCAATATGAAATTCCAGGTAGGCGATATTGTTCTTATTCTGCATTCCAATGAAGAAGCTGAAGTTGTAGATATCATCAATGATAAAATGGTGATGGTAGATGCCGGCGGCGTTCAGTTTCCCGTTTATAACGACCAGATCGAATACCCCTACCTGAAGCGATTTATGAAAAAAAATAATGGCAATCAGCAAAAGCCAAAGCAATATGTAGATGATATAAAAAGAGAAAAACCAAAAGAAGAGAAAAAGGAAGAAGATGGCATGTGGCTTACATTCATACCGGTAATTGATACTGATGAATTTGGCGATGATGTGGTGGAGGAATTAAAAGTTCATTTACACAACCGGACAAACACATCTTATAATTTTGATTACAAACTGGCTTTTTTTGGCAAACCCGAATTTGAGTTTAAGAATAGTATTCATCCTTTTACAAACTTTTATTTACATGATGTTCCTTTCGGGGATCTGAGTGACAGTCCATTCTTTGAATTTGAGTTTTCTTTAGTACTGCCTGTTAAAACAAAAGCAGAGATCTGTACAGCATCATTAAAGCTAAAGCCAAAACAGCTCTTCAATAAAATAGAAGAAATAAGAAGTAAGAACGAGGCGAGTTTCTCTTACCGCTTATTTGATAAATATCCTGACAGGGTTGTTGAAGACAAGCTTGATATTGGTTCGCTTTCTTCAAAATATAAAGTATATGACGCTTCAAAAGCAAAAGAACACCTTGATCCGCCGCGTTCGGTGGTTGATCTTCATATCGAAAAATTGACTGATAACTGGCAGCACTTAAGCAACCTGCAGATACTCGCTATACAATTAAAGACATTTGAAAAATATTATGATCTCGCCATTGCTCATCTTCAACCCTCTTTAATCGTTATTCATGGCGTTGGCAGTGGAAGATTAAGAGATGAAATACATGAGTTGTTAAAAATGAGAAAAGAAGTAAAGACGTTTGTCAACCAGTATGATCCCCGCTTTGGATACGGAGCTACCGAAATATTTTTTGAATACTGATCCATTTTTAAAAGTAAATTTGCTGTTCGCTGCAAGCCGGGTTATCGATCAGTGTCTCACTGGTAGGAAAGTCCGGACAGTACAGAGCAATGCACCGGTGAAGAGCCGGGTACTTTAACCAATGCTGAAAAGTAAGTTGAAGTAACAGATAGTGCCACAGAAAATGACCGCCGCCGTGTTCGTGTATTCACGAACACAACGGCAAGGATGAAAATGTGGGGTAAGAGCCCACGGCTTATGATGGTAACATCATTTGCGGGTAAACCTTGCATGCTGAAATGCCACATATAGTATCGTTTCAGGGCTGCTCGCCCAAGATCAGCCGAAAGGCTGACACGGTACAGGGTAGGCAGATGGATCCCGGTAAGTAATTGCCGGGACAGATAAATGATAGCCACCCGATCACAATCGGGAACAGGATCCGGCTTACAGGCTTGCAGCATTTTTATTTTGATATGAAACAGCTCTTCATAACAATTATTGCTATTTCTTTTTTTATTATTGGTTGTAAGGATAGGTCGGAAAAAAAAGTTGAGTCATCAACCACTAATAGCATTCAATCCACTGATAGGGTAAGCGATTCATTACAAAAAGTTATTCAAGACAGCATACTATTCTCGCTGCGTAAAGATTCAATACTATCAGCGGCAACAAAGAATGTTCTTGCTACCCTTAAGAATAAAAATTATTCTGCATTCGCCAATCATATTCATCCGGAGGAGGGCATCCGGTTTTCTCCCTATGGTTATATAGATACAAACAGGCATATTAAATTTTCGAGATCAGCATTTATTGACCTTGTAAGTAAAACGGATCAAAGTCTTATTTGGGGTGAATTTGATGGCACAGGCGATCCGATAAAAATGACCTTGAATAATTATATGCAAAGATTTGTGTATGATGTTGATTTTATAAAGCCTGAGAATTTCAAGGTTAATGATTTTATTGGTTTAGGCAATTCATTAAATAACCTTTCCTCGGTATATAAAGATTGTGATTTTACCGAAAGTCATTTTTCCGGCTTTGATGAAAAATATGGCGGAATGGACTGGAGGTCTCTTCGGCTGGTGTTTAAGGAAAGAAATAAAAGATTCTATTTAGTGGGTGTGGTGCATGATGAATGGACTATCTGAATAAATTATTTCCAATATGCCCGCCTAATTCCATCAACCAGGCAATACCAAGATGTACCATCAATCCGCCGATGATGGATCTCGTGTTATAAACCACAATGCCCAGTAGCAATCCGCCAAAATAGGAGCTGATACATTCACCTAATGGTTTTCCAAAATGTATGGTACAATAAAAACAAGCCATTGGCAGTATAGCATCTTTACCCGCCACTTTTATAAATGCCAAAACAAGAAATCCCCTGAAGAAAAGTTCAACAGAAATAAAATCGCTACCATAAGAAAGCTCATGCAGCAAATGATAAAGCCACCTGTTTTTTACACCCTGTAAAACAGGGTTTACATCTTTCAGTCGTGGGTACATATCCAGGAAATCCGGTTGTGTGGAGGCCGCTGTTATCAATGGTATCATTATTAATAACATCAGCAGGTAAGGGTTCCAGTTAAAATTTTTTATCGTGAACCCAAAAAAATTCTCATTGGTATAAAACATTTTCCAGATAGCAAATAGCATCAATGACATTACACATAACCGGATTGGCCAATAGGTTATTTGATTCCAGTAATAATTCCATGAGGGGTCGCCGGTCAAAGGCAATTCTGTGGGCATTACCATTTTCCAGGAGAAGATTGCCGGTGACAGGAAAATGAGTAAAAGGATTAATGGGTTTTTAAAATAATTTTTCCCTTGCAGTAAATAAAAGGAATAAGGCAGGGCAAAGGCGATCAAAAAGGTAAGATAACGGTAGAAAAATGTCATCGTTACGGAATGAGAGTCAATCCAGGGATCGATGTGATAATAAAAATTCAGATAGATCAGCAAGGATGTCAATAGAGTACAAGCTGCAAACACTCCGTTATGTATACTTCCCGCATAGTTGGAAATGTATTTAAAGATATCCTTCATGAGAACGGAAAATAGAAGTTTTTTTACTACTCTTTAAACTTTTTTCAAAGCATGTATTCTCATATTGCGTGTTTAATTTTCCACAAACCCTTAAAAACTATACAATGAAAAAATTCTCAATTAACCGGATCAGCATAGCAGCACTTGCTTTCATTTTTGTTACTATGCTTTTTTCCTGCCAGAAAGATCTTAGCTCTTCAAATGAAACAGTAACCGAAGAGCAAGCCGCATCCTATTCTGAAGAAAGCTCAGTAGCTGAAGCCAGCTTTGATGATGCTGAAGATGTAGCCACTACGGCTGCAGATGAAGAAGGTAATGCCAGTGAGTTTGGCATCAATGGCCGTGGTTTCAACCCTTCATTCGTTGAATTAAGAGCCGCCATCGGTAATTGTGCTTCGATCACCGTGACTCCAAATGATTCTACTTATCCTAAAACCATTACCATTGATTTTGGAACGGGTTGCCTGGGACATGATGGCAAGTTTCGCTCAGGCGCCATTGTGATTCACCTTACAGCGCCTTTACGCAGGCCAGGTTCTGTTACAACAATTACTTTCAGAAATTATTATGTGAACCGTGTGCATCTTGAAGGAACAAAGATCATCAGCAATCTCAGCGATCCTCCGACACATAAGTGGAGAGTGGAAGTAGTAGGTGGTAAAGTAACCTTTCCATCAGGCCGGGGCTGGAGCTATCAAAGTATAAAAACAAAAACCCAGGTAGCTGGTATGGATACAAGGATTGTACGGGATGATGTATATGAAATAACAGGCCGTTCACAAACTGAATTCAATAACGGGTTAACGATTACACTGAATACAGAAACTCCCCTGGTAAAAAAAGTGGCTTGCCCCTGGATCAGCGATGGTAAATTGAAAATAAAGATCAATGACCATGTATTATATCTCGATTATGGTTTTCCAAATAATGGCCAGTGCGATAACAAAGCATTGCTGACATGGAACAACGGGAACAAGCAAAGAGTGATCATCTTATAACTTCATGTGGTAAGCAGTTGATAAAAAAAAGTCCCCCTATCGATCGGGGGACTTTCCTTTTTTAGAATTATTTTTTATACACTATCAGTTACCACTAACAAAGCATAAATGACGCCAGGCAAAATGAAGAGGAACCAAAGCAAAAAGACTTAACCAGAACTTCCCATTTATTTCACCCTGATGCAGGTAAACCGCAAGCGGTGGTAGTAAAATAGCCAGGATGATCAGTACAACCTGATCAACTTTCTTTGAGCTTCCCGCTTTGTTTTCTTTTTTGTAAAGCTTGAATTCCTTTTTTACTTCTTTAATCCTTTCTCTTCTTTCTTTTTTAGAAAGATTTCTGAACTCGGCTAATGCCGCCTTTACGGTTGCGGGGTCAGGTTCTCCACTACCAGGTAATGAAGCAAATGAAGGAAGTGGAATGATGGATATCGAAATGGCAGCGATCAGCAAAGAACAAAAGATCTTTTTCATAAGTGTAAATGTTTGGGTTTATGATTAAGAGTCAAAATTACAGTATATCAATTTCGAAATACGAAAGTATTTTATTCACAGGTGGGTAAATGTTTGCCCATATCATAAATTTAACCCATGAAACCCATTGGTCTTATTGGCGGGCTTACGTATGTATCTACCATCGAATATTATCGTCATGTAAATGAACTGTCAAATAAAAAGCTTGGCGGGAGTGAAACGGTTGAGATCATTATTCGTTCTGTAAATTTTGGAGAAATAAGAAAGTTTACTGAAGCGGGTGATTGGGAAAGTTTGTTAATGATAATGTGTAAAAACGCAAAAGCACTTGAAGCTGCCGGAGCCGGTTGCGTTTTGATCGGTGCCAATACAATGCATAAGATAGCCGATGGGGTACAAGCGGCAATTAAAATACCTGTTATCCATATTGCAGAAGCAGTTGCCAAAGAAATATTGAAACAAGGAGTAAAGAAGGTGGCATTGCTCGGTACAAAATATACAATGCAGCCTGGCTTTTACAAAGATCATCTTGCCAAATACGGTATTGAAACAATAATACCCGGCGAAGAGGATATTGAATATATCAACTATACCATCTATAATGAGTTTAGTAAAAATATTTTTAGTCCGGAAACAAGATCCGCATACTTAACTATCATTTCAAAATTAAAGGCAGGTGGTGCTGAAGGAATTATTGGCGGCTGCACAGAGATACCCATTTTAATAAAACCATCTGATTGCGACATTCCTTTGTTTGATACAGCAAAAATCCACTCCGCGGCGGGAGTGGATTTTGTAATAGGCTACTGATCAGAATCTATTTTTGGCTTTGATCAACAAATGCTGATATCCATCCCACCTGGCCATTCTTAACAAGATAAAATTGTTTTGTTTCATAAATAGAAGCAAACTGGCGCATGATCTTCATTAATAATCCAGTTCCACTCATTAACGACTTTTGATCAAAAACTCCATGTACTGTTTTTGCAGCTTTCAGGATGGCAGCTTTTTCAGCATCATCAGTTCCAACCTTTGCAAGATTTTCCGGTGAGTAGTTTGAAAAATTTATATAAAGCTTTTCGTAAAACTTTACAACTTCATCAAAAGTAACGGGAACAACGGCATTGTCAACAAGTTCAGGATGCAATAAATTGGCAACAGCCCATGCGGCACCGCCACTGAATGCGATATAATCACTTAAAGGATAGGCACCGCTTGCATTTACTGCATATACGATATCCTGGTTTTCTGCCTGTGACAATACACGGGTCAATTGCTTTTGATAATTGCTTAAGCTTCTGTCTTCTTCCATTCTTTTTTCAGTGGCATTGGCAGTACTCTTGGTTCCCCAGTTCAATTGAAACAAATAAAAATCTTTTGTATTGCCATAGGGGAAATAACCTCCTTTTGTATTACCACTTCCAATATCGATCAGGAAGGTTGAGTATCTCCTTGACTCGGGTACTATGCCAAGATGTGAAAGATAGGCTTCCTGTTTTACATCGATCACGGTAACATCTCTTCCCGGTTCATTTGTTTTTTCCCTGAATGCTTTGATCAATCTTTCTACCCATTCATTTTTCTGATCTTTTTCAGCCTGCATTTTTACGCCACTGCTTATTGCCGTAAAAATTCTTTTCACCGGTATCTTATAATCAGCCTGTGCTTTAGTGTATAAACTATACAATGCATTAAGTGTTGCAGTAAATGTTGAATCGGTAAAAGAAATAAAATCGGTGTTTACTGAAGTGTCTTTTAAAATATTAAAGGCGCCATTAGATTGTGCATTTTTGCCCAGTTCCACAAAACTCATTTTAACTCCTTTGGAGCCAACTTCAATACCTGAATAAACTGTAGAGTTGTTATACTTCAGCTTTAAACTTGTTTGCGCCGATAATAAATTTACAGTTGTAAAAAAGCAAACCAAAAGCACCAGCCGGCAGGTAATTGTATTGCGCATAAGGTTAATGAGTTTAGTAATGATGTAAAACTACTTAATACGGAGGTAGTTTACGTAGTGAAATGAATGGTAATAGAAAACTGTGAATAGAATGTGATTAACTAAGGAAGTTTCTCTTCCTGCCTGGTTACTGCAGCTACCGTTTGTTGCGTCTTTGATACTTCTTCATCATACACTATTCTCACTCTTGCACTTTTAGTTTCGGATGAGCTTAATGATAACAGATGCCTGTTCTTTCCTGCCGTAATAATTAGAATGGCTGTATTGGGAGGAATACTCCCCAGGTTTTCTGCAACCATTTCTATTTCATGAAAAGTATTATTGAGATCAACTCTAACATAGGTCGTGATCGGTTTTGCACTCAACCGCTGATGTGTAAGGACAACCTGTTTATCTACCAGCACAGTTATTGAATCACCATCGATCTGTGCATTATCGTAAAAATCAAGGCGGATAGTGCCTGTATCAACTTTTATTTCCGGTATTTCTTTAAATGCAGATTCTTTTATCCTTGTTAAAACAATAGATCCGCCATCACAACTTTGTGCCGAACCTAATACATTTCCGTTCCAGTATCCTTTCAGCGTTTCTACTTTTCCTTCACGACTGTAAACAAGTTCAAAGCTTTTTACACAGATAACACAACGTTGTGGTATATGATAAGTAGTAACAATGCCTTCCTGCACATTTAATTTCTTTGTTGATTTATTAAAGCTTCCTCTGAAATTTTTCTTTACATAGTTATCAATGTCCTGGTAATGATAAGAATCACCGGAAACAATTTCACCCTTGCCATTGATCTGCAGCTCAATATTATTTTCCGGGAAACAACCCCGCATACTGAGTGTACCTTTCCAATAACCGCTGATATCCTGGGCAACGGATTGAAAAGTGAGTATAACCAATAAAAAAATGGCGGGGAGAATTTTCACAATTAAAAATTAAGACAAAAACTCCGGCCGAAATGTGAAAATTGTACAAAAGGTTAAAATTATTACCAACAAATGGTAATAAGTGAGGCTTATGGTTAATCTATCTGCTCCTAAGATTTAAAAAAGCGATGGCTATCACGATGAAACCAATGCCTGTAACTGTAGGTGGTATCATGTTTTTAGAAGTACCGAAATACACCATATAAACACCCAGGGCCATTAGTAAAACAGCAGCGATCAGTAAAGTTGAATTCCTGTTCATGAAGCTTTGTTTTTTTTATTATCTAAAGAACAATTAAGTTCGGAAAAAAAATGCAAATGAAAATATCATCACGCCGCGGCTTTATTGGTAGTTTAGTGGCAATACCGTTTGTTGCTTCATTAAAGTCAACCATTAACTTCGATCAAAAAAAAGGAATGTTCATACATCATGTTTATT